>Ga0302325_10001429_pt1 | contig 60980 bp, 40 predicted proteins | sample Palsa_T0_2_FD_201948 | JGI IMG/M metagenome (GOLD analysis project Ga0302325, IMG submission 201948) | Peat permafrost microbial communities from Stordalen Mire near Abisko, Sweden - Palsa_T0_2 | ecosystem: Environmental > Terrestrial > Soil > Palsa > Peat permafrost | place: Sweden: Abisko...
AACTCTCTTGCCGTGCGCCTGGCAGAACGATCCACACACAATCCCGCCAGGCACTCCTGCTCGGCTTGGCCTTCAACCTCTACCGTCTCTGGCTGCCGCACGCAGAGAGGATGTCAACAGAGCCAAATGAGTTCTAAAGCCGGCTTCGGCATCGCCCCCTGGGAACCAGCCGTCTGGACGGGGCATTCCTCCGACTCAAGTCGCAGAACATAAACATCTTATAACGCTTGGCGGAGGGAGAGGGATTCGAACCCCCGGTACCCTTTCAGGCACAACGGTTTTCAAGACCGCCGGTATCAACCGCTCACCCATCCCTCCGCGAGGGGGACCACGCTTTCGCTAACGGTCTGGGGGTGTTGTTCTTCAATCCACCCCACCTCTGCTGCCGGAGTTGCGTGGTCATTCAATGGCCGCATGTCGAATGGGTCGACCGCGGCCGGCTTCGCGAGTCGAAGCCTTTCTAATGATATACGAGCCTTGGATTTCTGCGTGCTTCTCCTGTGCCTGGCGAAGAAGCATGGTGCCACCAAACCGCTGCGCAGGATGTTTGTCGATCCAGGATGCGGCGCGGCTTGTTTCGTTGGTTCCAGGCAGTCCCGGTCGTCACTCTGCGGCGTCTTTAGAAGGGTGTAAAATTGGGTCGAAATCGACTGATCGTTTGGCGAGGTTCCAGGCGCTGAGACCGTGCCGGAAGCGGAGGATCAACAATTCCATGAAGAGACTGATTTCTTATGCGGCCTTGTGTTTACAGGCGAGTCTGGGCCTGCTGTTGGCGGGATGTGGTGGGGGCGGTTCGTCCAGTCCGCCCCCTCCGCCTGGTCCCACGGTCACATCGATCACAGTCACGCCCGCAACGGCGACCATTGGCACCCAGGTGCAGTTCGCTGCCGCGGTTACGGGGACCGGCGACTATAGTACCGACGTCACTTGGTCGATCGCCGGGCCTGTTGGCAGCAATACGGGCATTGGAACCATAAGCTCAACCGGTCTGTACATCACGCCCTACCCGGCTCCGCCGACCGTCACCGTTTATGCCACCAGCGTCCAAGACCCGAGCGTCCACGGCACGAGCATTGTGACCTTGAGCCCTCCGGCTGCGGTTGCGGGGCTGGCTTTGACCGTGGATGCGGGCAACCAGACCCACGCCATCAGCCCCTACGTTTATGGCATGAACGCCTACCTGCTTGATGGATCCACGGCAGACGCAACGGCCGTAGCGCCAACGCATATCACCGTTGACCGCTGGGGCGGAGACTCCACGGAGCGCTACAACTACCAGTTGGATGTAACTAACGACATCTCCGACTATTACTTTGAGAACTCGACGGGGAACGCCGGGGATGGCTGGCTGGCGGTGCCGAATGTGAGCGCGTTCGATGCGCTGGTCACCAGCAACAGCAACAACGGAATCAAGACGCTGGGAACAGTGGAAGTGCTGGGATGGGTATCCAAGGACAGCACTTCGTGCAGCTTTCCGCAGGCCACTTACCCTAATCAGGAATCCTACTCGCCCAGCGGGTGCGGCGACGGCACGTATGCGGACGGCGTGGAGGGCTGCACCCAATCCGGCGGGTGCAACGTAACGGGCAACGATCCCACCGTTACCAGCATTAAAGAACCGCCGCCGGCACCACCGGCCGCCGCCGATGTGAATGCAACCTGGGCGGGCAATACGTGGGCCGGCGGTTGGGTAAATTACCTGGTGAATAAATTCGGACCGGGAAATCCGAGCGGCAGCACCGGCAAGGGAGTGGCCATTTACGACCTGGACAATGAGCCGACCTGGTGGGATGCCGGATCAAAGGACGTGCATCCCGATCCATTCACGTATGACGAAGTGACCAACGGCGGCATCGGCACTGCGCTGGCTATCAAGACTGAGGATCCGACCGCCGAAGTCAGCGGGCCGGTGATGGACTATTGGTGGGGCTACTTCTACTCGAAGAAAGACATCGAGTCAGGATGGGGTTCGGGCGGCCCTTGCTACGAGCCGTGGGGCAATCCCGTCGACCGTGAGGCGCATGGTGGCATTCCGTTCATTGAGTACTACCTGCAGCAGATGGCCCAGGCTCAGACCACTTACGGCGTGCGGCTGCTGGACTACTTGGATCTTCACACCTATTTTGCGGCAACCTACAACGGCAATTATGTAGGCTTAGCTCCTGCGGGCGATACTTTAGAGCAACAGGCGCGGTTGAATTCCACGCGCGCCTTCTGGGACCCGACCTATACCGATCCCAACTTCCCGCAGCCCAACTACATTACCGATGCGAACTACACCGCAAACTGTTCCACGCCGCTGCAGGCTCCGCAACTAATTCCGATGATGAAGCAGTGGGTTGCCAAGGATTATCCGGGAACCAAGCTGGCCATCGACGAATACAACTGGGGCGGAATGGAATCCATTAACGGAGCGCTGGCGCAAGCAGACATTCTGGGCATCTTTGGGCGCGAGGGGCTCGACCTGGGCACCATGTGGCCCACCAGCGATCCTTCCGGGCAGATTCCAGGAATGATGGCGTTTGCCATGTACCGCAACTACGACGGTAACAACTCCACATTCGGCGATATGGGGCTTGCTTCCACCAGCATGGCCGCGGGCGCGGATGCCGAGGGGTCGTTGTCGGTCTATGGAGCCCTGCGCACCTCTGACAACGCAGTCACGGTAATGGTGATCAACAAGACTTATGCCGACCAGGCGCAGACGCTGTCGCTTGCCAATGTGAATGCCAGCGGGCAGGCCAAGGCTTACCTTTACTCAAGCGCAAACCTGAATGCGATCGTCCCGCAGGCCAGCATTGCGGTGACGGCGCCTGCACAGGGAACCACAACCAGCACTCTCAGCACGACGTTCCCGGCGCAATCCATCACTCTGCTGGTGATACCGCAATAAATGGAGGCGTGGCTGACGCGCGCGGCGGCGACCTGGCGCGTGAGAGGGCTGACAACAAAAGGTACAATCGCCATCAGGAGCTTGAGTATGAGAGAACGGGGTTGGAATGCGGCGGTGTTGATTGCCAGCGGGCTGGGCCTGCTGATGACTGGGTGTGGCGGCGGTGGCACAACGACCCCTCCGCCGCCGCCTCCAACCACCTACGTGCTGACGGTGGACACGGCCGGCCCTGCAAGCGGCGTCGCCATCACTGTCGCTCCCGCGGACAACTCCGGCAACGGCAACGGAACCTCCAGCTTCACGCGCACCTACAACTCCGGCACGGCAGTCGTACTTACGGCGCCGGCAACTGCCGGCGGCAACAACTTCTCCAAGTGGACGGGATGCACCACGACCAGCACCGTAACCTGCAATGTGACCATGAACGCCGCGACCACGGTCACGGCAACTTACGTTGCGCCTACGGTAGTGGTAACTCCCAATCCAGCGCCCGCGACCATCGGAGCCCAGGTGCAATTCTCGGCAACGGTCAATGGCGCGGCCAGCACGGCGGTCACCTGGTCGGTAGCTGCGCCTTCCGGCAGCAGCCTGAGCCCAGGCACCATCAGCGCGACCGGGCTCTACACGACGCCATACCCGTTTCCGGCCACCGTCACGGTTACGGCCACCAGCACCGCGGACACCAGCCAAACCGGCAGCGCCACTGTCAACCTGGCGGCTCCGGCCGCCGCCGCCGGACCGGCGCTGACGGTAGACGCGGGCAGCCAGACGCACGCCATCAGCCCGTTCATTTACGGGATGAGTTATTACAACAGCAGCAGCGACACCGCGGCGGCCGAGTCCATCAGCCTGCCGGTCGACCGCTGGGGCGGCGACGGATCGCAGCGGTATAACTACCAGCTCGACGTGATCAACTCGGCCAGCGATTATTACTTTGAAAATCACTACGGCAACCTGGGGGTGGAGGACACAGGCGCCTTCAACACAGCGGTAGAGGCCGACAAAACTATCGGAGCTAAAACCCTGGGAACGGTGGATGTACTTGGCTGGGTTTCAAAAGACGCCACTTCGTGCAGCTACACCGCGGCCACTTATCCCCAGCAGACTTCGTTCGACCAATACGATTCCAATTGCGGCAATGGCACGTATCCGGACGGGGTTGCCGGATGTAACAATACTTCAGGATGCCAGATCCCGGACCCCGCGAATGAGGCCAGCCTTACCAGCATTCCCGTGGATCCTCCAACATGGGCCAACACCTGGGTGACCTACCTGGTGAGCAAGTTCGGCAACGCCGCAAGCGGCGGCGTTTATGCGTACGACCTTGACAATGAGCCGGCCTGGTGGGATGCGGTGCACCGCGATGTGCATCCCGTGGCATCCACCTACGATGAGACGACGAATAACGAAATCGCCACCGCGAAGGCGGTTAAGGAAGCCGATCCTACGGCGCTGATCAACGGACCAGTGATCGACAACTGGTGGAACTACTTCTACTCCAAGAAAGATATGGAGAGCGGATGGGGCACAGGCCCCTGTTATGCGCCGTGGGCCAACCCAACAGACCGTGCAGCGCACGGAGGCGTGCCGCTCATTGAGTATTATCTGCAGCAGTTCGCGGCTTATCAGACCGCGAACAATGTCCGCCTGCTGGATTACCTTGATATGCACACCTATTATGCAGCCACTTATAACGGCAATGGCGTGGGATTCGCGACCGCCGGGGATACCGGCGAACAGCAGGCTCGAGTGAACTCGACGCGCGTCTTCTGGGATCCGACGTATACCGACCCGAATGAGCCGCAGCCGAACTACACCACCGACTCGAACTACTACAATCCCACGACAAACGGAAACTGCAACATTCCGCTTCAGGCTCCGCAACTGATTCCCATGGCGAAGGGGTGGATTGCAAAGGATTACCCTGGCACCAAGCTGGCCTTCTCTGAATACAACTGGGGCGGGCAGGAAAGCATCAACGGCGCGATCGCGCAGGCGGACATTCTGGGCATCTTTGGAAGCTATGGCCTGGACATGGCGACACTTTGGGGTCCGCCGGATCCAACCACGCAGGTTCCCGGCCTGATGGCGTACATGATCTACCGCAACTATGACGGCAAAGGCTCGCAATTCGGCGACATGGCGCTGACTTCGACGAGCGGGAACCAGGGCGTGCTTTCGGTCTACGGAGCGCTGCGCACGGCCGACAATGCGGTGACCGTGATGGTGATCAACAAGACGTATGGCGATTTGACGGAGACACTCAACCTCGGCAACGTGAAGTCAACCGGCACGGCAAGTGTGTACCTCTATAGCAACGCCAATCCTGCCGGCATTGTTTCGCAGCCGACGTTAACTGTGACGCCGCCGGGAAACGGAAGTACGACCAGCACCGTCAGCACCACATTTCCCGCGCAATCGATCACGCTGATTGTGGTTCCGCAAACGTAAGCTTGCAGCCGGCGACTACGCTGTTTCCGCGTTATACGCCCTCAAGGCTCTCCTCCGCCTTGACGCGCTGTCCTTCGCAATACAATTGAACAACCATACGGAGTGAACGAAATGGAAGATTGGAAATTTGCGCAGAAGGATCCCTCGGAGGCTCTCGCTAAACTGCACTTTTTCTCCGTCACCAAGAAGCATGTATGCGGTGAGATTGAAGCCCGCATTACCGTAAAGGAATTCGCCACCTATAAGACAAGCGATATGAAATTCCTGGCCACCGCCGATATTGAGCTGAATCAAAAGACGCTTACGTTCCGGCCCATTGGCTGGCATGAAACCCTGATGGGCGCGCTGTCGGAATGCTTGCGGAATCTACGCCGGTTCGAGTATGAATGCGAGGACCCGGCTCCCGAAACCTCCGCAAAGTGAGCGGTGTGTGGTTCAGTACGCGCTTGGAAACGCGCCTCCCAAGCCCACCGCTGCCACGGACCTTTATACTGAGATGTTTGATTCATGATTTGATTCGGGAGCGGTGGATTGGCGCAAGCAGAGATCGGCATCATCGGCGGCAGCGGGCTTTACTCGATGCCAGGTTTTACCAACGTGCGCGAGGAACGCGTCGAGACGCCCTTTGGCGAACCTTCTGACGCCTTTGTTCTGGGCGAACTTGAAGGTCGCAAGGTGGCCTTTCTGGCGCGTCACGGTCGCGGGCACCGCATCCTGCCCTCGGAGTTGAACTTTCGCGCCAACATCTATGCCTTCAAAAAGCTCGGCGTCGAGCGCATTCTCTCCGTTTCGGCTGTCGGGTCGCTCAAGGAAGAACACAAGCCAACCGACTTTGTGGTCCCAGACCAGTTCATCGACCGGACTTTCCTGCGCATTGCCACATTCTTCGGCGAAGGAATTGTGGGGCACGTGGCGTTTGGCGATCCGGTTTGCGCGACGGTGGCGCAGACTGCTGCCAAGGCCTGCGCCACGGTTGGCGTGGTGGGCAAACTGGGCGGAACTTACGTCTGCATGGAGGGCCCGCAGTTCTCCACGCGCGCCGAATCGAATCTCTATCGCAGCTGGGGCGCGGACGTAATCGGGATGACCAATTTGCAAGAGGCCAAGCTGGCGCGCGAAGCCGAGATTTGCTACGCCACCGTTGCCATGGTTACCGATTACGATTGCTGGCGCGAGGGCCATGATGCGGTGACGATCGAAGAGATTGTTGCCGTGTTGCATCAGAATGCGGAGAACGCGGCAAAGGTGGTGAAGGCCGCTGTTAAGGAGCTGCCCGCGGAGCGCACATGCGCATGCGCTTCGGCCGCGAAGTACGCAGTGCTGACGCAGCCGGACACGATTCCTGAAACGACGAAGGAAAAAGTTGGACTGCTGTTTGGGAAATACCTGGGTTGGTAGCGCATACCGCCCCAGCAAATTACACCTACTCTGAAAGAGGATAATCAATGGCCATTACCGTAGTGGGCAGCGTTGCCTACGATTCAATTGAAACTCCCGCGGGCCGGCAGGACCGCTGCCTGGGCGGCGCGGCAACTTATTTTTCGCTGGCCGCAAGTTTCTTTACCGATGTGCGCGTCATCGCGGTGGTAGGCGAGGACTTTGGGCCGGAGCAGGAAGCCGTTTTCCAGGCCCGCAAGATCGATACCAGCGGCATTGAGCGGGCCGCCGGAAAGAGCTTCTTCTGGGAAGGTTCTTACCTCGAAAATCTCAACGAAGCCAAGACGCGCAACACCGAGCTGAACGTTTTTGCATCGTTCAATCCAAAGATTCCCGATGCCTATCGGGACTCGAAGTTTCTTTTCCTGGCCAACATTGACCCGGTGCTGCAGAAACGCGTGCGGGAACAAATGCCCGACGTGAAACTGGTGGCCGGCGACACCATGAACTATTGGATCAATGACCATCGCCCTGCGCTGCTCGAAGTGCTGAAGGGCCTGGACATTCTGCTGATCAACGACACCGAGGCGCGCATGCTGGCCTGCAACAACAACCTGTTGCAGGCCGCGCGCGGCGTGCTGCGCTTGGGGCCGGACACGCTCATCGTCAAGCACGGTGAGTACGGAGCCACGGCTTTCTTCAGTGACAAGAGCATTACTCCCGGGGGTAAAACCCCAAACCACCCATTCCGTGCGCCGGCTCTGCCGCTTGAAGAAGTGGTCGACCCTACGGGCGCAGGCGACAGTTTTGCCGGCGGTTTTTTCGGCTATGTGGCTTCGCAGGAAGAGTTGACGCCCTCCGTCTTTCGCCGCGCCATGTTTTATGGCAGCGTGATGGGTTCGTATGCGTGCGAGCGCTTTGGAACCGAGCGCCTGCAGCAACTTTCTCGCAAGGAGATTGACGAACGCTTCATCGTATTTCGAGAGCTCACTCACCTTGACTGAGAAGCCCATCGCGCGCACGGAGTGGATGATCGCATCAGCTCTGTGCGCGGCTGCTTCAATGATCGCAATCGGGTGGAGCTGGCGCCACAGCGCGCTGCTCAACTATGGCGATGCTGTCGCCCACCTGCACATCGCGCGGCGCGTCTTCGATTCCCACCATCCGCGCTTCACGCAACTGGGATCGGTGTGGCTGCCGCTGCCCCACATCCTCTTCATTCCTTTTGTGCAGGTTTACAGCTGGTGGGCCAACGGACTAGCCGGCGTGTTTCCCTCGGCGCTGGCCTTTGTTGCGGCGTGTGCAGGATTCTATCGACTCGCACGCCGCTGGCTGTCGCGCGCCGCAGCTGCATTGGCGCTGGCCTTCTTCGCGACCAACCCCAGCCTGCTCTATTTGCAAACGACGGCCATGACGGAGCCGCTGTTTGTGTGCGAGATGATCTGGATTACCGTCTTGCTGGTGGAATGGCACACCGGACTTGACGCCAATACAAAACACGGCAACCGCCTCCTTTGGCTAATTGCCCTGCTGCTGGCAGCTGCCGTCCTTACCCGCTACGACGGCTGGATCATGGCCGCGATTGCCTGGCCCGCTATCGGCGTCACGCTTGCCCGCCGCGGTCAATTGCGGTCACGCGCCTTCTGGCTGGCAAGCATCGTGGTAATTGCCGCGCCGACCTTCTGGTTCATCTATAACGCTGCGGCATTTGGCGACTGGCTCTTCTTCATGCGCGGCCCCTACTCAGCCAAAGCCATCGAGATACGCACGTCCGCTCCCGGTTTCCCGCCCCATCCCGGCTGGCACAATCCCTGGGTCGCGCTCATCTTCTACATCAAAGCCGCAGAACTGGACGCCGCGGCCCTCGCGTGGGGCAACACGCTGCTGGTGCTTAGTGTGCTGGGCGCAGCGTGGGCCTGGCTTACGGCACGCCGACGCAATGTTAGTTGGGCGCTGTTGCTGGCTTTGCCCGTTCCCTTCTACGCTTACTCCGTCGCCTACGGCTCGGTGCCCATCTTTCTCCCTGTCTGGTGGCCATTCTCCTACTACAACCTGCGCTATGGGATCGAGCTCCTGCCTGCCTTCGCGCTTGCAATAGGGTTTGCCGTGCAGTTTTGCATCTCCGCTTTGCGCGAGTTCAAGCCGCAAGCCAAATGGGCGAATTTCGCTGCTGCCCTTCTATTCGCTGTCATGGGGCTCAATGTATTTGCAATGGTGCGCGAGCGTCCGCCGATTTACGTGGAAGGGACAAGGATCATTGCGGCCCATCGTCCCTATGAGCTTGAGATCCCGCCGGTCTTGCGGGCTCTGCTCGCCAAGCGCCCCGGAGGCGTGCTGCTCATGATCACTTCGACCGATCCGCAGATCGTTGCTTTGACCGGTATTCCTCTGCGGCAAACCATCAACGAAAGCGACCTCGAGATTTATCGCGACGCCCTGGCCGCACCGGCAGCCCACGCCAACTTTGTGCTGGCGTTCGATGGCGACGAAATCGACCAAGCCGTCCGCGCTCACCCGAACGACCTCGCTCTCTATCGCCGCTTCTCCGCCCCCGGCCAGCCCGCGGCCACGCTTTACGTCTCCGATACTCCTGGTACATGAATCCTCAACAACCACGGTCCCTCGGTGGTAGCATCGCCACAAGGAAGCTCCATTGACCCCAGCCTTCGCACAATCCTCGCAACCGCTCAGCTTCAACTGGCTGGAGCAGATGGTCGTGCTCAATGGCACTATTGGACGCCTTCTGCTGGCCGCGTTATTGGGCGCGTTGGTGGGCCTGGAGCGCGAACTTAAGCGCCAATCCGCCGGCGTGCGCACCAACCTGCTCATTTGCATGGGCGCGGCGTTTTTTACGCTTCTCTCTCCGGTATTGGCCGGCGACGCCGGCACCAACAAAGGCCAGGTAGCCTCGAATATTGTGCAGGGCATTGGCTTCCTAGGCGCCGGACTGATCCTGCACAATCGCAGCCGCGTCAGCGGGCTGGCCAGCGCGGCCAGCATCTGGGTGGTGGCCTCCATCGGCATGGCTTGCGGTGCGGGCCTCTATGCGGCCGCATCCGTGGGAACCCTGATCGTCATCCTCGCCCTGGCCATGGTCGGCTTCCTTGAACAATACGCCAGCATCAAGAGCTACGCCGTCACTTATGAGGCCCGCGGTCACGATCAGTCCCGCATGATGCAGTCTATTCTCGATGCCATGGATCATGTCTGCCAGCGCCTCACAAACATCGAAACCGACGTCATCGGCGAACTGCAGCGCATCAGCTTTTCTCTCGCAGTCACCAAACGCCAGCATGAACGACTGCGCGCAGAGCTCAGAGCCAAGCCTGAAATCGGCAAGCTGTTAACCTTCCGCGATCCGGAGGACGATTGATCCCCTTTACCAAGGCGCACGCCTGCGGCAACGACTTCCTCGTTGTCACCGAAGACGACGCCAGCGGGTACAATTGGGCCGAACTCGCACGACGTTTGTGCGCCCGCTCCACCAGCATCGGCGCAGATGGGATTGAGTTCTTTGCCTGGACCGGCCCCAAGTCCGGCCGCATTCGGCTGCACAACGCCGACGGCTCCATCGCCGAGATCAGCGGCAACGGCACCCGCTGCGTGGCTGCGTGGATGGCCCACGTGATGCGCGCCCAGCCCGGCGATATCCTTGAGCTATCCACCGATGCGGGCCTGCGCATTTGCCAGATCAATTCGCTCAGCGCCGCCGCTGGTTTCACCGTCGAAGTCACCACTGGCATGGGCGTACCTGTCTTCGAACCACACACTGTCACTCTCGCAGGCGGCCTTCGCATCGTCGGCGTGATCGTTTCCACCGGCAATCCCCACTTCGTCATCGTGGTGGACAACGACGAATTCACCGTAGCTGGCAAGCGCTGGCCGACCATTGGCGCGGAGATCTGCGGCCACTCCGATTTCACCCGGCAGACCAACGTCGAATTCGTCCGCGTTCTCAAACCCGATCAGATTGAGATTCGCATCTTCGAGCGCGGCGTTGGTCCGACCGCCTCTTCCGGCACCGGCAGTTCCGCTGCAGCCACAGCCGCGCTCGCTTTCATGAGTTGTCTATCACCCCTCACCGTTCTCGCTCCCGGCGGCGCGCAGATCGTAACCTGGGACGGGCCCGGCGCCGAGTTACGGCTCACCGGTGCAGCCTCACTCATCGCTCGCGGAGAGGCCTTCTACGCGTGACCGCATTGCTCAAACCGAATGCAGTTGCCGCTGATGCTCTAGTGGCCGTTGTCTCCCCGGCATCCACACCAAAACCTGATCTGGTGGAGCGCGGACTTGAGGCTCTTCATTCTCTTGGCTACGTGGCCCAGGCCGCCGATCACATCCTGACCCGCGGCCCGCTTTACTTTGCCGGAACACCGGAGATGCGCCTCCGCGATTTGCATCATGCCTTTGCCGACGATGAGGTGCGCGCCATTTTTTCCACGCGCGGCGGTTACGGATCGAACTATCTGCTGGACGCGCTCGATCTCGACTTGATTGCCGAAAGCGCCAAACCGTTCTTCGCTTACAGCGACCTCACCGCCGTGCAGCTCTGGCTGCTTGACCAGGTTGGATTGCCGGCCTTTCACGGGCCCATGGTTGCAGCCGATTTTTCGCGCGAAGACGGAGTGCACTTAGATAGCTTGCATGCAGCGCTCAGCGGAGAAACGTACTCCGTTGGCGCCCAAGAAGGTCTTCGAACCCTGCATCCCGGCCGCGCGCGCGGAATTCTCTATGGCGGCTGCCTCAGCATTCTCGCCGCCCTTCTCGGCACGCCTTACGAACCGCAAACCGAGGGCAAGCTGCTCTTTTTGGAAGACGTAAACGCAAAGCCCTACCAGGTTGATCGCATGTTATGGCAACTTCGCCAGGCAGGCAAACTCGACGACGTTAAAGGCATCGTCTTCGGCGAAATGCTCGATTGCGACGCACCCGGGGCGCCACCCGAAATGCTCGATGAGGTCATCCTGCGCGTCTTAGAAGATTTCCAGGGACCGATCACCATCGGCCTGCGCAGCGGCCACGTTTCACGCTCCAACGTCACACTTACCTTCGGCGTCGAAGCCGAACTGCACGCAGCCACCGACGCTGAACTGCACCTACTGCAACCAGCGGTAATTCTCTAACTTCTATGCAATCACATCCCCGTCACATTCATCTCAGCGGCATTTGCGGAACGGCCATGGCCTCGCTGGCCGGCCTGCTCCAGTTGCAGGGCCATCGCATCACCGGCTCGGATAAGGCCGCCTATCCGCCGATGAGCGACCTACTCCAATCGCTCTGCATTCCCATCCTCGAGCCATACGCAGAAGCCAATCTCATACCAGCACCGGACCTGGTGGTTATCGGCAATGCGCTCTCGCGCGGCAACCCTGAAGTTGAGTGCGTGCTCGATCAGCGCATTCCTTTTACTTCGATGGCCGCACTGCTGCACGAAGAGTTTCTTCCAGGCCGCAAGTCGCTGGTGGTTGCGGGTACGCACGGAAAGACAACCACCACCAGCATGCTGGCCTGGATTTACCAGGTTGCATCGAAGATTGATCCCGAGCGCGAGCCGTCGTTTCTTATTGGCGGCGTGGCGGAAAACTTCGCCACCAGCTTTCAACTTCGCCCCACGCGCACCTTCATTCTGGAGGGCGATGAATACGACACGGCGTTCTTTGACAAAGGGCCAAAGTTTCTTCACTATTTTCCTGACGCGCTCATCTTGACCCACGTGGAGTTTGACCACGCGGATATTTACGCGGATCTCGCAGCGGTCAAGACGGCATTCAAGCGCCTCGTCAATTTGGTTCCCCGCCGCGGACTCATCGTGGCCTACGATGGCAGCGAGAACGTCACCGAATGCCTGGAGCCCGCGCTCTGCCGCGTGGAGCGATACGGCTTCTCTGAAGCAGCCGAATGGCGGATCCGCAACCTGTGCCATGAAGGTGGCCTTACGCGCTGGGAGGTATGGCATGAAGGGGCGCGATGGTCTGAATTTGAAATGAATCTAGCCGGCGAACACAACGCACTGAACGCCACGGCCGCTGCTGCGCTTGCTTCCGGTCTGGGTGTCGGGAAAGAGTCCATCCGGGAGGCGCTGGCCAGCTTCAAAAGCGTCAAGCGGCGTCTTGAAGTCCGAGCCGTCATCAACGGCATAACCATCATCGACGACTTCGCACACCATCCCACCGCCATTCGCGAAACCCTGCGGGCGCTCCGCTCCGTCTACCCCGAATCGCGCCTGTGGGCGGTGCTCGAACCGCGCTCCAACACGCTGCGGCGCAAGGTTCTGCAAGCCGATCTTGTCGACAGCCTGCGTCTCGCCGACCGCATCGTGCTCGCAGGCGTTTATCAGCAGCAGCGCATCCCCGACGCTGAGCGGCTGCATCCGGAAGACGTGATCGAGACTCTACAAGCGCAGGGCGCTCACGCCGAACTGCACGCGGATGGAGATGCAATCATCGACGCCATCGTCCCGCAACTGGAGGCCGGCGATGTGATCGCAATCCTCTCCAATGGCGCGTTTGACGGCATCTACGAGAAGCTTCCCGCGCGACTTAGGCAACGCTTTCCCGGCGGAGGCAAAGGGGACCAACCGGCATGATTCGCGCTTTGGTGCTTCTCGCCACAATCGTCGTGCTCGGCGCACCGTCGGCGCTGCTCTTCATTCCCTGGGCGGCCATCACCGGCAACGCGCTTCCGCTGTACAACGCTACCCTGGCCATCGTTCGTATTGGCTATCGCCTCATCGGAATCCGCGTGGTCGTCACGGGCCTGGAGAATGTCCCGCCAAATACTGCATGTATCTTCATGGCAAACCATGTTTCCAATCTCGATCCGCCCGCGCTGCTGCCGCGCATCCCCGGCCGCACTTCGGCATTCATCAAAAGTTCGCTCATGAAAATTCCTGTGTTCGGCTGGGGCCTCAAGCTGGGTGAGTTCGTTCCCGTCAGCCGCGATGGCAGCATCGCCGGCGCGCAGGAGAGTGTGGCAGCTGCCCGTCGCGTCCTTGAAAAGGGCATCCACATCACCAGCTTCGTTGAAGGCACGCGGTCCCCGGACGGGCGGCTGCTGCCTTTCAAGAAGGGGCCGTTCTACCTCGCGATGCAAACCGGCGCGCCTTGCATCCCAGTTTCCATTTATGGCACTGAGGCATTGATGGCCAAGGGCAGCCTGCGCATTCGCCCCGGCACGGCACACGTCGTGTTCCACGCACCAATTTACCCTGCCAGTTTTGCCACACGCGAAGAGTTGCTTGAGGCCGTTCGCGCGGCCATCGCCTCCGGGCTCCCCGCGTGGATGCGCGACTGACCGCGCCGCCGCCGTCCTGATGAGAGTTTGTTTCACATTCAGATTTCCGAGACTTCGCTGGCGCTACGGCTGCACGATGGCGTTATACCCGTCGCTGAGCAGCTTCTCGCGCCATATTTCGGCCTCATCGCGCGTCTTGAAGGGCCCGACGCGCACGTGGATCAGATCGTCCACAGGATCGCGTCGCGCGGCCACTGCGTAGCCGTGTTTGCGCAACGCGCCCATCAGCACGTCCGCGTCTTCCTGCTCGGAGACGGCCGCAATCTGCACCATCACTGAGCCTGGTGTAGGCAGGGCTGGACCAACCGCTGACGTCGCAGGGAGCGTCGGCGGCCCCGCATTGGGGGCCGTTGTACCAAGCGCAGGCCTCACCTGTCCCGCAGCGTTCGCTGGCTCATTTGACGATCCCCCCGCCGCGGCAACCGCTGCACTCTGCACGCTCTCACCCTCGGTGTTCGACGCCACGGAGCCATCCGGGGCGGTATTCACGTCGGGCGGCGTGCTGTCCGCACCGGTCTGAGCATTTGCCGATGGCTTGGACCGGCCGCTGTCTGACTGCGCCGTGGCCGGCTCCACGCCTGCAGGTTGCACCAATGCCGCGGTGTCCTGCGTCCCGCGATGCCCCAGCGCATATCCCACGCCAAAGCAAAGCCCGCACAACAGCACCAGTCCAAAGAGGATCAGGAGCAGCGAGGTAGAACTCAGCGTGAGCTCAGTGTCATGCTGCGCTTCCGCGGGCTGGAACCCCTGGTCGCCGAAGGCTCCCCTCATACACCGTCCCCGAAGTCTGTTCTCATGCTCCGCACTGCCCTCTTCTCATTTTCGACGAGTTCGGCGAGGGATTCTTTCGCATTGTGCAACCCTGTGACGCTAATCAGTTACTCCCTGGGCTTATCTTCAGGAGCTTTGCCCGGAGTCAACGCCCCCAGCTTGTTGAACAGGGACATCATCTCCAGCGGCAGCGGGAAAACGATGGTGGTGTTCTTTTCAACGCCGATGTCGGACAGCGTTTGCAGGTAGCGCAACTGCAGGGTCATGGGCTGCGTGGCCATCAGGGCTGCCGCGTCCACCAGCTTTTGCGCGGCGTTGAACTCGCCCTCGGCATGAATGATCTTGGAGCGGCGTTCGCGCTCCGCCTCGGCCTGCTTGGCCATGGCGCGGAGCATGGTCTCGGGCAGATCCACCTGCTTCACTTCAACCGAAATCACCTTCACACCAAACGGCTCGGTGCGCTGGTCGATGATGGTCTGGATGCGCAGGTTAAGCTGGTCGCGATGGCTGAGCAGCGTGTCCAATTCGACCTCGCCCAGAACCGAGCGGAGCGTGGTCTGCGCAAACTGCGAGGTCTGGTAGACGTAGTTTGCTACCTTGATGGCGGCGTCGTTGGGGTTGACCACATAGAGCGTGACGACGGCGTTCACTTTCAGCGTGACATTGTCGCGCGTGATGATGTCCTGCGGCGGAACCTCCAGCACATCCTGGCGCAAAGAGATGCGGACGATCTGGTCGAAGGGCCGGAAGACCAGAATGACTCCGGGCCCCTTTGGCGCAGGCAGCGCGCGACCCAGGCGAAAGATCACTCCGCGCTCGTACTCACGCAGAATCTTGATGGAGTTCAGTACATACAAGACGACGATGGCAACAAAAACCAATACCGCGATAGACATTTCGCTTCCCTCACTCAGGACGGATTGTACTCCTGCGGGGCTGCGTAAACATGCGCCGGATTACCCATGCGCATCCGCAAGATGAACAGGGTGTGCCGGCACCACGCGCAGTAAATACTGCTCATGCCCCACCACGCGCAGCGCGGTTCCCTTGGCGACCGGCTCGCTGGCCACCGCCCGCCAGATCTCGCCTTCCACGAGTACGTGTCCCTCGGGTTCCAGCGGCTCCATGGCCTGGGCGGTGCTGCCTACCATGGCGTCAACACCGAGGCGCGTCTTGGTTCGCCGCGCCCGTATCACCAGCCGCAGCAAGAATACCGTGATCACCCCGAAGGCCAGGCTCACGCTCATTGCAACCAGCGGGCTCACCGCCATCTCAGGCACCGGAGCGGCCACCAGGGTCAACATGCCGAAGGTGAGGCACACAATCCCTGCAATGGCCAATGCCCCATGGCCGCCGACTTTGGCCTCAAGTACCAGAAGGCCGAGTGCGGCCACCAGGAGCAGGACGGCTGTATATCGGATGGGCAGCAGATTCAGCCCGAAAACGGCGAGCAGCACCATCAGCGTGCCCAATGCTCCGGGGACGATAGTGCCCGGAGTATTGAATTCGAGATAGATCAGCAACGCGCCGCCCACCAGCATCAGCAGCGCGATGTTGGGGTTCACCAGCCAACTCAGCAGGTCCTCGCGAAGGGTCGACTTGACCACGACAATTCGCGCGCCCGCCAGATGCAGCACCTGCTTGGTTCCGTCCAGACGGGTAATGGTGCGCCCGTCGAGCGAGGCCAAAAGTGATTCATCGCTGTTCGCGATCAGGTCGATGAGGTGCTGGTCCAGCGCTTCCTCCGCGGTATAAGAGTGCGACGAGGCTGCGGCGGCGCTGGCGGCTTCAAGATTGCGGCCGCGCTTGGCGACGTAGGAGCGCATCAAGGCTTCCGCGTCGTTCTCAATCTTCTGGCTCATGGTGTCGTCCATTTTGCCGAATTCGGAGACCACATGGGCCGCACCCGCGTTGGTTCCAGGAGCCATGGCAGCCACGTCTGCCGCCTCCAGCAGATAGAAGCCGGCCGAGCCTGCTCGAGCCCCTGCGGGAGCCACATATACGATGACCGGAACTCTGGAGCTGAGAATGGCGCCGATCATGCCGCGCATCGAATCCAGCAAGCCGCCCGGCGTATTGATCTCCACCAGCAGCGCCTGCGCGCCGTCGGAGTTTGCTTGCGCAATCGCTCGGTCCAGCTGTCCAGCCGTCACCGGCTGTATGGTGTCGGAAAGCACCAGCTTCTCAACGACGGGCTGTTCAGCAAGGGCGGGGGAACAGGATATTCCCAGGCAGACCGCAGCAACACAACCGATCAAAGCCGTCAACCTGCGTGCGCGTTCAATCATTGCTTGCCCCTTTCGCGTCGGCTTTCAAAGCCTGTCCAAAATCGCTAATCCAGGTTCGAACCTGGATATAAGAGAGCATCCCTCAGGGGCTAAAGCCCGCGTTTTTCAGCCACTTGCGGCACGACTGAAGTCATGCCCTGACACTTCTTGCCTCTTCCGTTGAGTTTTTCCGCGACCTGTAAAGTCCGCGCTGACTCGGCCATATTTGCATCGGAACTAAAGTCCCGGCCTACCGCCCGAACGAGTTCTTGAACTGGTTCTTACTTCTTTTGCTCTCTCCTGGCGTCAATCTTCTGCTGCAACTCTTGAGCTGCCCGGTTGCCGGCTTCCATCTTCAAAGCCTGTTCGACATGGTAGCTTGCCTCATCCAGATGTCCTGCTGCAAGGTCCAAACGCCCCATTACAAGGTACGCCTCCACTGTCGGCATCAGTTCCAGCGAGGTGCGCGCTTCCTTGCGTGCGTCCGCCAGGTCGCCGGTCCGCTCACGCACTTCGGCCAGCCCGGTATGCACCTCGGGAACCCGGTCGTCCGACGCCAGCGCAGTCTGGTAAAGCCGCTCCGCCTCCAGCAGAAGGCCGCGGTCCAGGTAGTCCTTGGCCTGATCGGCGAGCTTCTGCGCCCGCAACTCCGGCGAAAGAGCCGTCATCCGCGCTTCGTCCACCTGGTCCAGCATCTGTGCCGCCTGGCGGAAGGCAACCGCGTCGAAGTTGCGCGCAATCCGCTCCAGCGGATCGGCTTTCGTATCCGCGTCCTGCTTCATTGCCGGAGCTTTCCACTGCTCTTCCAGCGCCTGTGCTTCGGCATCGTTGGGCCGCAGGCGAAGGCAGCCGGCCAATTCGGTAAGTGCAGCAGCCGCATCGCCATGCCGCTTCAGACTGACGGCCAGGTTGAAGTGGTAATCCGCGGCGTTGACATCGGCGGTCGCCGCCTGGCGGAACAGCGCCGTCGCGTCGTGCCCCTGGCGGCTCACGGCAACCCCCTGGTTGTTCACCACCTCGGCCAGAGGCAGGATCTGCGCCACCGCCGCAAACGCCTGCTGGGCTTTGGGATAATCGCCTGAAAACAGCAGCGACAGTCCACGATAAAACTCCGCCTCCAGCGCATCCGGGCCCTGCAGCTTGGGGTCGTCGAGGACCACGCGCCCGAAAGCCACCGCGGCCTGCTCATACTGCTGGCTACTGTAGTCTTCGCGGCCCAGCGCCATCCACGCCGGACCAAACTCCGGGCTCAGCCTCACCGCCTGGTTCAAATGGCGCAGCCGCTCGTCATGGTCCGGCTCCGAGATGCCACGGATATACTGCTCGAATGCGTCGACCCTGATCCCCTTGCCGGCCGCGACAAAAGTCTCCTCGGCCAGGGTGAATCCGGGATCGAGCTGGCGCGTCAGCTCCCAGGCCAGCGAGTCGAACACCTCGATGAGGTCCTTCATTTCGCCGCGGGCCGTCACTATCTTGCTCATGCGCAGATGAGGCACATCCACCACCTGCGCTTCGGCGATGATCCCGGTTCCATCGGTTACGAAGCTGCCCACCAAGATGGAATCTGCGTCCAGTGTCTGCGCCAGCTTCAGCGCCGTGGCGCGCGAAGGATGAAACCCCTCCGGCAGACCGAGGTGGTCTAGCGCATAGAGCCGGTCGGTGCGGCTCATGGGCGCGAATCCGGCCGACAGAAAGCGGCTGCCCAGAATTTCTGGAGCTGCTTCACGTATCCACTCCAGGCTGGGCTGTCCACTTCGGTTGTCGAAAGGCAGAACAAGGAGAATCCGGCCGCGCCCGGCGAGGGATTCCGCACCAGCGGAGGCGGGGGCATGGTCTCCGGCCGTGGCCTGACCAGACGCATTCGATGCGAGGCTCGCTATCAGCAAAGACCCAAGGCCAAGGCTTGCAACCGTACGCCCTAGCCACCCTGATCGAGCTAGCAAAGAAGTAATCACTAAGTCAGATTATAGGCGTTGGAGGATGCGGCCGTAGCCACGGAGTCTCACGCAGATGGACCGAGGCCAACGTCCGGCAACAAAAGTCCCTCGGCCGCAATCAAACCGGCTCGAAGTGCGCGAACATATTCTGAAATTCTGGCAGGTTGGAGGGGATTTCGTAAGTGCAGACGGCCTCAAATCGCTTCCAAAGCGCCAGGACGACAGGGTTCGAATGCGCACCGGCGATGGCCTCCGGCGAGACCCACTCAAATATTTCGATGATGGTTCCATCCCCGGCCCGCATCACGATTGAAGCGCGGTCCGTGACCAGCCCTTCGCCGCGCAAGGGCGGCAGATGGTCCTGAACCAGCTCGAGAAGCGCCTCATCACAACCCGGCTTCGGCCGGTAGCACGCAACGGAGATCGATCCCATCCTGCCTCCTGCTTTCAATGTTTCTATCGCAGAGACGGATTGATTGCGGACAGGTTAGTCCCCTGTGGGAATAATTCCCGCATTCTCTACCATCAGAATCACGGTTCGCTGGGGCGCACGGGTGCGATGGATAACTCCCTTTGGCACAACGAAACCCTGGCGCGGAGAAAGCTCGACAACGCGGTCCTCCAGGTCAATGAGCAGCGTGCCTTCGACCACATAAAAGAACTCATCGTCCTCGTCGTGCTTGTGCCAGTGGTATTCACCTTCGATAATGGCGACCCGCACCACCGACTCGTTCACCTTGCACAGTGTCTGGTTGAACCACTTGAATTCGCAGGCATCAGAGAGCGCTTTTTCGTCGATCAATTCGAGAGGCGGATAAAGAATGTTCAAGCGGGTTTCATAGGGATAATCGGTAACTGAATCAGCCATTCGAGCCTCCAGTCGTCAATCAAGCTTCAATTTCCGCGTCTTCATAATAGCGCTGGTTGTACCGTTCCAGGACCAGCTTCCCGCGACTTCCGGGCACGTCCTTGCCCACATAGCGCGTCACGCCGCAATTCACGGGCTTCTCATGCTCGTCGAGATGAAGGAATTCTTCCGGGCCCATTCGCTCGAAATTCGCCCTGGTGGCCAGAATAGTCAGATGGTGGGTGATAGCCATGACTCGCTTTCCAGCAAACTCGCGCGTGATGGTTGTAATCCAGGAATGAGTCCGCTGGCGAACGTCGGGAATGTTTTCGCCATTCATGAAGCGATAGTCGTAGTCTCCGAGCAGATCGTGCAACCTGCCTTGTTCCGGTTGAAGGACATGATAGATGCGCCAGTCGTTGTAGAGCAGGGCAAGTCCATGATCCTTTTCGCGGATTCGCTCCTCCCGGTAGACACGCGCGGCTCCCAGTTCAGGCCACTCTTCCTTGAGCAGGTGCAGCGTCTCAAGGGTGCGCAGATAGGGCGAGACGAAGATTATTTCTGGAGGCTCCACTTCAGCGTCCCGCATGCGTCTCCCAGTAATTCGCGCCTGCCGCTCTCCGGCGGGAGTGATAGGCGTCTGGCGATCGCTGTAACCAAGCGAATGGCGATCCTGCAGCAGGAGAGCCAGGGAAAGAATCTCGGCGTCGGAGCGGTCGAATTCGAAGAGCTTGCGAAACCTCTGATAGTCCGGGTCTGCTTCCTTTGTCTTCTTCAAATTGTTATAGGCCGACTCGGCGTGCCGGATTAATAACAGCTCTGTGGGCCATTTCATAGCCTTTCAGGATACACCCTGGAGTCATTTGCCGGTCTCAGCCTGCGCAGCCAGCACCCTCTCAAACCGGATCAGCGCAACCCATTGTCCCTGATCGGTCTTCTGCCACACGAGTTCTCCTCCTAGCCGCTTAGCAATCTCCTCGGGCGGCAGATCGTGGTGCATGCCGAAGTATTCTTCGTCCAGCTCCGCGCTCTTGCGGCCGAGACTGAACAGCGGTCGCGGCGGGTCAACTTTGGTTGAAAACACTAACGCCGCGGAAAACTTCCATGGTTCCTCCGCGGCGCGATCGATCTGCGCCGCCGAAAAATCCTCGATGCGGTCAACTTCGTAAGGCTGCTTCAGGTAACCAAGCTCCGGCCGAGTCAGATCGTCAGACATGGGCCACGCGGTGAGCACCGTCGCACCGGGATAGCGGCTGTTCAACCGCGCAATTGCCGCCTCGTGCAGCCGCACTACGTGAACGAAAGCCAGATTGTCCTCAGGCGCAAAACCATAGGGGGGATTGACGAACAAGCCCACCACAAACGCTCCCGCAGAAAATACCGCCAGGCCCTGCCAGAATGGAACGCGCCGGTAGAATGTGGCCACCGCGACCAGCAACACGAGTGGGTACATGGGCAACAGGTATCGCGTCAACAGCGCCCCACCCAGCACGCTAAACAGCAGCGCATTTACCAGCAGCAAAAGAAGAATCCGCTGCAACGCCGGCCGGCTGATGGTCGATCGCTCGTGCCCGTCTGCGTCAAGCCGCGGATTCAGCAGCAGCGCTGCAATCGTCATGAGCACCGGCACAAACAGGTTCATATGCGCCGTCAGATGAAGAATGCGGTGCGCGAAGGCCGCCAGAATCCGCAACGGCTGAAGCGTGGCCTGGGCGTTGTAGCGCAGGAATTCCGGGTTGCCAAACAAAAACCCGGTCTTCGAGTAGTGATAGCCATACCACGCCGCCAGCGGCAACACGCAACCTGAGAGCCACGCGGCCTCACGCCAAAGCCGATACCGCGACGACGGCAATGCGCGAAAACCCTCCACCACGCACACGGCGGCTAGCGTCAGCGGGATAGCGATCGACGTCTCCTTGCACAAGGCAGCCGCCGCAAACCAAAGCGCGGCTGCCCACGGTTTGCGGTCCCGATCGGGCAATGCGTACACCAGGCCCCACAAGGTACATGCCGCGGCAAAAATGTCGGCGTGCGCCAGCATGCTCTGCGCAAACCAGATGGGATAAACCTCAGTGAGAACCACCGCCCAGAAAGCTACGCTGCCCACACCTACCAAACGCATGGCCAGGCGCCAAACGGCCAGCAGACCAAGCGACGCCACGATCAGGACTGTTTCCCGCGTCACTTCCGGGTTGAATCCGGAGATCTTCCACCACAACGCCAGGTACAAACTGGGCAAGGGAGGATGCGCATTGGTCAACGTGGTGGTTGGAATCAGCGACCCGGTGCGGAAGAAGTCCCAGGCCGCGGGAATGTAATACCCTGCTTCATCCCAGTAGTAAGGCAAGCGCAGCAGCGTGAGGTGGCTCACATAGAGCGCAACAAACACCACCGGGAAGATCATCCAGAGAGGCAGCGGCTTGTCCGGCCGCGGCTGCATCAGTCGATTCAAGCGCAAGCGATCACTCCCCTGATCCGTGCATAGAAAAGCCCGTCGCCGGGTGCGCAGAAGGTCTGCGACCCGGCACCGATCCCGAGTAGCCCGGTCACATGGATCGGTGGTCTCCCAGGTCTCAAAAGCGAGACCTGGGGCACCCAGAGCTAGAGGATCAATTCATAAGTCGCGCGGGCAAACTTCCAGTCCCTGGTCCCTAGTTCACCGGACCCTGCGGAAAGCTGTGCCCGTGCGGCTCCAGGTTCAATGTTCCGAAGGCCTGCTCGTACTGGGCAAGATTCTGTCCCAGCACGTTCCACAATGCCTTGGCTTGCTGTGGACTGAGAAAGATCAACTGGTGATTGCGGATGGTGACCCGCTCCGGGCTCTCGCTCGAAGCCAGCCCAAAAACAAGCTGGAAGTCCCACACGCTGACGCGCACCTGCACGCTGTTGGCATAGGACTCGCGGTAGTCGGGAGTCTGGGCAAGATTCAATTGGGGTTGTTGTGCGGATGGACTCATGGTTTCACCAGATTACTCCCCTCGCTGCTGTACGGCCAGCCGGTCCAGATACTCCAAGATCGTCAGTGTTTTCCGTCATCTTTTCCGCATCACCAATCCGGATTCGGGAATAGTCACATCGTGCGCAAAAGATGACCATAAAGTGTCATCTTTGCAAACTTCAGTAACGGCTATACTCTGCCTACAGGGATTGAGCGTAATAAGTTGAATAGTGACTTTCGGGGTAGTTCGCTTTGCGCGAAGAAGAGACGTTGCCTGGTCAATATGCAAATGGTGAGGACTATGAGTTTGGAGCATCCCATGAATCTGCAGAAGTGCCACATTCCGGTTAAAACTTCCAGTAAACAGAACCCGGCGATCGAGATGCCAGCGCTGCTATCGCGCTTCGGTGGAATCGCGGCAACGGCCCTGATGCTGCTTGGCGCTGGTGCACAGGCGCAGGGTGTCTTCGCCGCCTGGCAAAACCTCGGAACCAGTGCGACACAAACAGTCCAGGTGACGGCGACCGCTTCGGGAAGCGTCAACAAGGTGGAAGTCCTTACCGGCGGAGCCAGCGGACTGGAATTTACCCCGGGTGGCGGCGCAGTTGCAACGCCGTGCGCCTCTGCTGCGCTCACCACCGGCGGCACATGCAATGAATCCGTCACATTCACTCCCAAGTATCCTGGCCTGCGCCTGGGCGCTGTGGTGCTGTTGGATGCCAGCAGCCATGTCCTCGGCACCGCGTATCTTTCCGGCGTGGGACAAGGCGGACTGGACGTTCTCACGCCGGGCAATGTAATCGAATTGGCGGGTGAGCTGAAAGAGGTGTCCTCAACAAAGAACGGAATACCGGCAACGTCCGCCAACCTCAAGCAGCCCGCCGGCGTGGCCCTGGACGGCGCGGGCAATTTGTATATTGCGGATAGCGCCCACAACGAGGTGCGTGTGGTATGCTCGGGGACCAACAGCGCCACCATCTCCGGAGTTTCCTGCTCCGGAGCCGGCATCATTGAAGACGTCGCAGGTACGGGAAACGCGGGATATTTGGGCTTCGGCGTCCCGGCAACCGGCGGGAATGTCGAGTTAAATGCTCCCTCCGGTCTGGCGCTCGATGGCGCGGGCAATCTGTACATCGCCGACACCGGCAACAATGTGATTCGCGAGATAACCGCGTCTACGGGAATCATTAACACGGTGGCGGGCGATAGCAACCTCGGCTATGGCGGAGATGGGTTGAAGGCCACGGCGGCTGGAGTTGAACTAAATTCACCCCAGGGCGTCACAGTCGACGCCGCGGGAAACCTGTATATTGCCGACACATCGAACCAGCGCATCCGCAGAGTGGACGCGGTTACCGGCATCATCACCACGGCTGCCGGCGACGGAGACCCCAGCGGGCTGGGAGACGGCAAGGGGACGTTCTCTGGGAATGGGGGACCGGCGAACGCCGCTGGTCTCAGCCTGCCCTATGCGGTTGCCTTCGACGCATACGGCAACATGTATATTCCCGACTCGGCCAACGATGTGATCCGCATGGTGAAAGCAACGAGTGGAACAGTTGCCGCAACCAGCACGATCAGCACATTCATTGGTACCCCAGGCCAGTTCGGTTCGTGCGCAAATGGGCCTGCGGCCGGCGCGTCCCTGAATTCGCCGGAAGGCGTCGCCGTCGATCCGGCCGGCAATGTTTATATCTCCGACACCGCCAATTCATGCGTACGAAAAGTAAATATCACCAGCCAGGAGATCACCGCAATTGCGGCGCAAGGCGATTACGCAATCAGCCTCGGTGGGAGCGTCGGCGAGGATGAAATCTTTGAGCCGGTCGGAATTGTCCTTGATGGACTCGGCAACGTGTACTTTGCCGACTACTATTACATGCTGGTCGATGAGATTCAGAGCGACAAGGCGGTGCTGGATTACCAGGCGACGCCAATCCGGCAAGGGCAGCAATCCACGCCTCAGATTCAGATCGTGGAAAACGACGGCAACGCGACGTCGAGTGTGACCGCGTTAACTCCCGACATAAATGCGGCGGTGGATGCAGCGACAACCACTTGCGCCCCCAATCCGTTTACGCTGGCGCAGGATGCCGATTGCAATGTCGGCGCAATTTTTGCTCCCTCGCTCACCATCAATCCCGCCACTTTGCCCGGCACGGTCATCGGTAACATCGACGTTGTCAACGATACGGTGAATACGCCGCTGGATATTTTGCTGGTCGGCGATGCCACCGCCGTCAACTCGACAAGCATTACGCTGACATCGAACCCCAACCCATCGGAATTCGGGAAAGCCGTAACCTTTACGGCGACCGTCACCTCGGGAACCAGCGGTTTGACCGGTCAAGTGACCTTCAGCGATACGATCGGTGGCGTAACCACCCAGCTCGCTCAAGTCGGTGTGAACGCATCGGGCATCGCCACCTATGTAACAACAAAGCTTGTAGTCGGCGTGCATACCATCTCCGCCTCCTATGGCGGCGACACGGCGCATTTGGCTTCTTCAACTCCGGCAACCGTGACGCAGACCGTCTTTGAAGCAACCAAGACCGTTCTGACAGCCGTTCCCAAGAGCCCGTCTACGCTCGGCGCCAGCGTCACCTTTACCGCGACCGTTTCGGTCACCGATGGAGGCGCGTTCCCGCTTGATGGCTCGGTCACGTTTACTGACAGCCTTACGCCGCTTGCCAACAACACCGTCAACATTGTCGGCGGCGTCGCTACCTACACCACGGCCGCGCTCGTAGGCGGCGTGAATGTGATCACCGCCATCTACACTCCAAATACGGCGAACCTGATCCAAGGCAGCCAGGCCGTATTGAACCAGGATGTCGTGTCGCCCTCGAGCGCCACGCTTACCTCGGCCCCCAACCCGTCCATGTACGGATCGCCAGTCACATTCACCGTTTCGGTGCCGACGACCGGAACTGTCGCCGCCACCGGAAAAGTGAACATTGTCATCACCCCGGTCGGCCTGGCCGCACCCACTTACCCGTTGACCGTGACGCTGGCGGGAAATCCGGCCACGGGCACCGCGAATATTTCAACGCTGCCGGTAGGCTCCTACAACGCTACTGCCACCTATGCGGGCGACTCGAACTACGGTGCAACCACTGCATCCCTGGCCACTCCCCAGGTGGTCAGCCAGGTGAGCACGACGACCGCGGTGACCGCGGCGCCGAATCCGGGAATCGCGGGCAAGCCCATAACGATTACCGCAACGGTCACTCCTGCTTCGGGCACCGTGACGCCCACCGGCACGGTCACGTTCACCTACACTTTGAACGGCAATACAGTCACGCTCGGAACCGGACCGATCACTCTCGTGAAGGGCGTAGCCACGGTTAATGCGACGCTTGCGGCAGGGACTTACCCCATTGTCGCTACCTATTCCGGAGACGCAAATGACGCCGCCGGAACGCCCGGCACGCTTTCCCTGGTGGTGAATGCCGCAACAACGACCACCGCAGTAACCGCCACGCCGGCCGCAGCAACCGTTGGCGGGACCATCACATTCTCGGCGGTGGTGACCGGCAGCGGCCCAACCCCGACAGGGACGGTGACCTTTACGGCCACTGGAACCGGCGGAACCGTCAATCTGCCCACCGGCACACTGGACGCAACCGGCAAAACCTCGGTTACCTACTCCACGCTTGCCGCAGGCACGTATACCATCACGGCAACCTATAGCGGCGACTCCGACAATGGAGGCAGCAGCGGCACCACCACCGTGACGGTTGGCCTGATTCCAACCACCACCGACCTGACCGCGGGGGTCGGAACGGGTGCCGACCCGTCGTCGATTCTGATCGCTATTGTGCAGAACAGCGGCTCCGCCGGAGCAACGCCGGTGCCGACAGGAACCGTGACCTTTACCAGCGGAACAACCACGGGAACGGCCACGTTGGATGCGAACGGCGTTGCGACATTTACTCCCACCAACCTGGGTTCAGGCTCGTACACCTTCAACGCGGCCTACAGCGGGGACTCGTTGCATAGCCCGTCACAGGCCACCGCGTCTGTTTCCATCACCGCGGCCGGCCCTTCGTATACACTCACGGTGCCGTCGACCATGAGCGTCGCCACGACGCAGAATGCCACTGTTACCGTGAGCCTGCAATCCGTCAGCGGCTTTACCGACACCATCGGCCTGGGCTGCGCAAATCTTCCCGTGGGCGTCAACTGCCATTTCTCCACCTTAAGCGTGCCGCTTGCCGCCAATGCAACGGCAACATCGCAACTGACGATCGACACCAATAATCCGCTGGGCGGCGGCGCCTCAGCCATGAACAAGCCTTCCGGAAACCGGAACATTGCCATGGCCGGCTTGCTCCTTCCGTTCAGCCTCTGCCTGGGCTGGATTCTGTGGCGCTTCCGCAGGCGGCATGCCCGCGTTTGGAGCATGGTGCTCATTCTTGTTCTTTCCGGCGCCGCTCTGCTGGCCAGCGGTTGCGGTGGATTCACACAGAGCAGTGCCGCACCCGGCACTTACACGTTCTACGTAGTGGGCGTGGGCTCCAACACCGGTGTCAGTCAATCGCAAGCGGTCAAGCTCACCATCACACAGTAAACCCAATTTCGTGAGGCTCGGTACAAGAGAGATGAATTGCTCCTATCAATCCGGAATTGTTTCCCGCGGGAAGCTGGGTAGACATTTACTTGGCCGCTCCGTGGTTTTCCTCGCCGTCCTTCTGGCCCTCAGCCTGATGCTGACGCGCACCGCGTCTTCCCAGGTGGTGTACTCCGGCGACAAGGGCGGCTTCAGCCTCAGCGCCGGAGCCATGGGCTCGGGCTACGAGGTTGAATATGGCCAGCAGAAACTGCTCGGCATCGCTGGCTTTGTCGACGTGGATACCTCTCGCCGCTTCGGAGCGGAAGGCGAGGTTCGGTTCCTGATGTTTCACAACCCCGATCAACTGGAGACACGGACCTACATGGGCGGTCCGCGTTACCACTACAGCATGGGGAAGTTCCAGTTCTACGGCAAGGGGCTGGTCGGCTTCGGCCAGTTCACTTTTCCCTATGACCTGGCTCACGGAAACTATCTGGTCATCGCGCCGGGTGGCGGCGTCGACTATCGATGGAAGCGGAGGATTTCGTTTCGGGGAGACATCGAATACCAAATCTGGCCGCAGTTCACCTACGGCTCCATGAATTCCTACGGCGTAAGCGCCGGCATCCGCTACCACATCCGCTGATTCCGGACGCGGCTTGGCAACCATCGCCAGCTGCTAATCACTTTCCTTCGATGCTCACCGGGATCAACTTCGATTTCCGCCAGACGTTTGCAACCGCCAGGGTCCAGAACGGGACCAGGTCGACTCCCAGCACCAGCTTGCCGGCAAACGAGGGCAGGAACTCCCAGTGCCAGCCAAGAAGCCAAATCAAAACGCCTGCAACGCTGAAGTCGAGCACATCGTCGGCCGGCGATTCAGCGCCCTCGATGAACATTGGCAGGACGGCAATCTGGAGCGCGTCCGCGAGAATGGCCAGGATCAAGGCGGCACGATAATGCGATCGCGGCGGGATTGTGACGGGATTTTGACTCAAATCGACCTTCTTCCGGATTCTTTCCCGATACTCCCATCTTAAGGGGCTTCCCGCGGAGCGTTCAGCTTCATGCGCTTGCCGGCGGCGAGACCGTCGCGGCGAGTTGCCACTTGAACATTGCTGAGAGGTACTGAGTTGAGCGATAGTGGTTCAGGCCGCCCCAAGGGCGGGAGTAGTTCAGTGCCGGAACGTCAACTTCCATATAGCCATATGTGGCGTATCTCGACCTATTCCCTTTGGAATCAGTCAAGCACTTTAATTTCAAGCGCTTGCGAGTGCAGAGATGGTGTTCGCAAGTGTGTCCGAATTTAGACAACTCTGCCACTCTAGGCAGATTTGAAGGCCGTGGATAGTAGTTTGGGATAGTAAATCCGAGCCGCTTCGGAACCACCCTCCACTCAGACCGCCGACAGCTCCCTTGCTCAAATTGGCATCAACCTGCCCATTCGTGACCATTGATTCGTCCCATTAGCGACACTGATTTGCATCATCAATGGCAAAATCACTGTTCGCCTCGTGCTTTGTTCTGCTTTCTCTGAGTTCTGCAACAACATGTGTGCGTGATGTGTGCACGATTGTCAGTCGAGGAATGGGGGCAAGAAGCCTGACTATAGGAAGCTTCTATCACGGCCTCAACGGAATCCGAATGCTCACATGCTTTTGACGAGTCGGGCGCCGTGTTTGATTTTGTGGGGTCAGTCCACTCTTGAGAGCTGTGGTTCTGAATGGTTCTCGATTGCTCTGACCTCTGCAAATTCGACTACTCATGTGTCTCACTTTGTGGGTTCATGACTACTTGATCTTGGCTTTCTGCGGGCAGAATCTTGAGAAGACCCGCAACAACGTGACGACGGATGTTCGCCAAGCACAGCTTGCTTCCAGCCCTTCTTCAGCGCGCTCCGGAGGCCGGAGACTCCCGAACTCCAATTGGGGAGGTCTGGGGCCTTGTGTCAATCTCCATTTCGGTTGCCGCCAGTCAAGAGGTTCTCAAGGCCAGAAAGGGGCTTTGCGACCCTACAAATGAATAAGCCCGCGCTGCAAAGCGGTGACTACCGCCTGCGTCCGGTCACTCACGTTGAGACGCATGAGAATCACACTCACATGGCACTTGACCGTGGATTCAGTGATACCCAGTTCGCCGGCGATTTCCTTATTGCTCTTGCCGCGCACAATGAGGTTCAGCACCTCGCGTTCGCGAGCGCTCAATTCGGAATCGGGCATGCGCGAGGAGAGAGCGCGCGAGACTGGGGTCGGCAAGAATCTGCCCCCTGCGTGGACCCGTCGCAAAGCACTGACCAGTGCATTGTGCGGCATCCCCTTGATGATATAGCTGCGTGCTCCGGCCTCAAGCGCCTGATGAATATCTTCATCGCCCTCATAGGTTGTGAGGACCACGAACCTGGCCTCACGATGGCGGCCCATTACGGTGCGAATGACCTCGACGCCGCTGATGCCGGGCAGGCGCAGATCGACCAGCGCGATGTCCGGGAGATGTTTTTCGTAGAGCTCGATGGCCTCTTCGCCACTGCCGGCCTGGGCTACTGTCGTCATGTCCGGTGTGGCCTGAATGATGGCGGCGATGCCGAAGCGCATGATGGGATGATCGTCTACTACCAGCACCTTGATCTTGGCGGGCGCCTCCGCTGCGCTCTCCGTTGCCGATGCTTCGTCGATGGCCTGTTCCTGCATGCTTCCCTCACTGTGCCGGTATTCGCGCGTCGTTGTCAAAGGTGGTTATAGCAGGCAGCGCGTTGTGTTTATCGTCGAAGAGCGCTCGCCCCGCGATCGGACCGCCCGCAACGGCCGGCTCCCACCAGAACACGCCGCGTCCTAGGCCTCTGGGAGTCTCGCGAACAGCCTTATCCACTGCCTGCAAAAATGCTTTCTGCCCCTCAGGGCTTTCTGGAAAGTCAGCCTTCTTGCCGATGAAGTCCCCAGGAGTCCAGTTGTACGCAGTTTCGACGATGATGATTGGCTTGCCATAGCGGAATGACAAGTCGTGAAGCGTCTGGCGCAGCTCCGCTATGGTTCCATGCCAGCGTGGATAGTAGGAGAGCCCAATCACGTTCCAGGGTAGGTCATACGTGAGGAGCTTGTCGTAGAATGCGATCGCCTCCTTGGAGTCTTCGCTGCGTTCAATGTGAATCATGATCACCGGGCGTGAAAGGTTGCCACGGCCTGCATCCACGCCGCTGATGGCCGCACGCAGCAGATCTGCGAAGTGGTCCCAGTTATCGGGAAGCCTGCCGTCTGGCCACAACATGCCATTGGTGATCTCGTTGCCGGTCTGCACCATGTCAGGCATGACGCCTGCATCGCGAAATGCAGCGGTTGTGTCGCGCGTGTAGGTGAAGACCCGATCGACGAGTTGTTTGTGCTGGAGAGATTTCCAGGCCACGGGGATGAATTGCTTGCCAGGATCGGCCCACGTATCGGAGTAATGGAAGTCGAGCAGAAGGCGGAAGCCTAGCTGGTGAGCGCGTTTCGCGAGTGCGATGGTGTAATCCAGATCGTTAGGCAGATCGGTGGGATGAACGAAGATGCGCAAGCGGATCCAGTTGAATCCGTGATCCTTGAGAATCTCAAGCACCGGCCTGGGCACGCCATCCTCCTTGAACACGATGCCCTGTTGTTCGGCGCTGGCCAGGAACGACACATCCGCGCCCACGGCGAATTGCTGCGCCGGTAAAGATGCGCCGAGTGCCGCTGCGAGAATCGCCGCAAGAACAAGGCCTCGTCCATGCGCCAGCCGATTTGCTTCTGAATTCATGGCTCGCTTTCCTCCGATGCCGGGAGCTGGTCGTCGCGGACTTCGGCCCGCTTGTTCATTTGACGGTAGAGATCCTTCACCCGGGCCTGCGCGCGGCGAACCGTCTCAAACACTTCCGTCTCACGCTGCGCCTCCTCGTTGCGATGCACGGCCTTCAATGCGCGCGCGTAGCGATAGTGCGCTTCGGCGTTGAGCGGATCCTGTTCCACCGCTTCACTCAAATAACGCAGCGCCTGTTGCGGCTTGTCCTGCGTCATAAGAATGCGGCTGATGCCCATTTGCGCCTGGACCTCTTTGGGGTTCAATGCATAAGCGCGCTCATAGTGGGCGAGGGCAAGATCGGACTGATCCTGCAATTCGGCAACGCGGCCCAGCTCACATTCGATGCGTGCGCTTTCGCCGTCGATGCGCAGCGCGGTTTCGAGCTCTTTGCGGCCCGCAGCCTGCGCAGCGCTATCTTGCGGGGCGGCTTCAATAACGGCCTCGGCCAGTTCGAAGTGCGCGCCGGGCAGCAAAGGGTCGATGTGCAACGCCTGGCGATAGTGTTCCGCCGCGCCCTTCAGATCGCCGGCGTTGATGAGGTGCTCTGCAATCACCTGTTGCATGCGCGCGGAGGCCGGCGCGAGCAGCGCCAGCTTGTTCATGGTCTCGTCGGCCATCTCCTGGTAAACATGCTGGGCAAAGAACAGGATGTCGCTGTTCTCCGGATTGAGCGCGACGAGCTCACGCACCACCGGAACAGCGTGGTCCATGTCGCCGCGTTGATAGTAGAGATCGCTCAGCTCAACGCCAACTTCCATGCGCAGCTTGGCATCCTTGAGGTTTGCAAATGCTGATTCAAGGTGCGCGGCGGCGGCGGAATCTCCAAGGCGTTTTTCACAGATGCCGAGCAGCCCCTCCACGTTCATCAATGAGGGTGCGGCCTCGAATGCCGTGCGCAGATCCTTCCGCGCAGCGCCGCAATCGCCGCGCATCCATTCAACCGTTCCCAGATCCTCATGCGCTTTTGTGTTGTGGGGATCGAGATTGAGTGCGGCGCGAAACTCGCGCTCGGCTTCATCCGGCCGGTTCGCGGACAGCGCTGCTTCGCCATTGCGCAGATGGACGGTGATCGCTCCGGGAGCCCCCTGAGCCACGGCGGTATATGCGAACAGTGCCGGTGCGAGCAATGCAAGGTTGTACGTTTGTCTGAGAAGAAGCGTGCGATGTGGTGCCGAAGATTTCATTGCGGGTGTTGCCTCATGGCGCGGAGTGCGCTGCCTGTCAGCACGATTCTACTTCTTCTCGAGAGCCGGCATTTGTGACCAAAGCGGCCCGGCACGGAAGCCTTCGCTTCCAACACCGGGCCCTTGGTGCTCGATCAAATCGTGCTTCCTCCCACGCAGCTCCGGTCAGAATGTAAATCGCCCACCGAGTTGTATCTGACGCGCACCATTGGCATAGGTGATTGTGCCGGCGCCGCCCGCTCCGATTCCATCATTCGGCTGGCCGAAGTTCGGATGGTTGAGCCCGTTGAAGGCGTCGGCCCGGACTTCCAAGTGCGTTTGATCTCCCCACCACTCCCCGAGCCAGAAGGTCTTGCCTAAGCTGAAGTCCACATCGCGCCAGTCTGGTCCGCGCAATATGTTGCGACCCTCATTGCCGAAGGTGTTATTGGCGGGAACGGCGAAGGCCGCGGTGTTGAACCAGGCGCTGGTGGAGGGATGCGACTCCTTTGGGCTTACGCCAGGCACCAGATTGGGCAGCCAGGCAAAGCCGCAATAGCATTGGCTGGCCTGCGAGTTGCTCTCGTCCGAAGTGCCAACCACAGGGGTGAAGGCGATGCCAGAGTGCGCCTGGAAGACGCCCGTGAACCGCCAGCCGCCCAGAGCCTCGTCGGCAGCGCCATGCAGCCCGAAGCGGCGACCCTGGCCGAAGGGCAGCTCCCAGGTAGCATAGCCGTTGAGGCTCTGCGGCACGTCGAGCTGGGAGATTCCGTAGTTGGCGGCTGTGTCGTAGGCGTTCTGCCACACGTCGATGCTTTCATTGTGGCCGTTGCTGGTGCCGGTGTCCAATATCTTCGACCAAGCGTAATTGGCCATGAAGCCGATGCCGTGCGACATCCGCTTCTGTACGCGCAACTGGAAGGCGTTGTAGTTTGAGCGGCCATCGAACATGGCGGCGTAGATGTACTTGTATTGGGGAAATGGCTCCGCCGAAGCTCCCTGGCTCAATGCGCCTTCCGGGACCTGGTCGGAGTCGCGCTCGAAGTTCAGGTGCGTGCCCTTGGTATTCACGTAGCTGGCGTCAAGCAGTATCCCTTGCGGGAACTCCTGCTGAATGGAGAGCATTGCTTCCTGGTAATACTCGATGGGCATCTGCGAGGGGTAATAGTAGACACCCTGGCCGTTGTACTTCGCGTTGCTGAAGGCCGATTGCTGCGGGTAGATGACCGAGCCTGCCGGCGGGCCGGTTGACAGGGTCCACGGCGTGGGGTAGTAACTGATGCCGGTGGTGAAGTTGGAAGAATAACCATTGGAGCCTTGCGGATTGAGACCCAGGCCCAGTGCGCCGTCGGTGTAGGATTCGGCGGAGCGGAACGCATCAAAGACGCCGTAGCTGGCGCGGACCGCCGTGTGCGACACCGGCGACCAGGAAAGCCCTACGCGCGGGTCCCATTCGTTGACGCCGTTCTCGATTTTGTTCCGACCCATCTGGCCGCCGAAGATCATTGCGCCGGGAGTGTTGGTCGCGGAGTTGATCAGGGTGGGATCGAAGCTGCCGAAACGGTTCAGCACCTCTCCCCATCCAGACTGAAACTGATATCGCAATCCCAGATTCAAGGTCAGGTTGTGCCGCATTTTGAAATCGTCCTGAAAGAAGCTGGCCAGGTTCCACATGCGCGCCCCAGTCTCGTCGTAATCGTATACATACCAGCCCCAAACCTGACCGAGGAGGAAGTCGGCGTAGGGCGAGCCGGAAGCCACGGTGCCGTAGCCGCCAGTGGTGTTGGGATAATTGCTTCCCGACCAGAATTGAGCCGTCCCAATGCCGTTGAACACGAAGTTGCCCGAGCTTACGTCACCCCAACTGGTGTAGTTCTGGTAGCTCTTGTCCAGTTCGCCGCCGAGCTTGATGGTGTGGCGTCCGCGGATCAGAGTGAGAATGTCTCCCTCGACGAACGCACCGTCAGCGAGCACCGCGTGGGTTCCTCCGCCAATGCCGATCTGTCCCGCCCCATCGCCGCCGTCGATGGTGACGTCGGGGAAGATGTTGCCTGGTGCGTTGGGTCCGTAGGCCGGCTCAATCCCAAGTTTGATGGGGTCGCCCTGGCCATAGCTTGCGGGGACGTATTTATCCAGCTCGCGCACCGCGCCGAAGCGCGCTTCGTTGAGCATGGTGGGGCTGATGGTCCAGGTCTCGGTGATCTGCGCATCCTGGTTCAGGTTGCGCGGCGCCTTGGTGCAATCGAAGCCCAGCGGGCAAAGCGCATCGATGCTATTGATGAGCGATATGGGATATTCGAGAATCGATCCCGAGAGTTTTTGATTGGTGGAGATGTTGTAATCCACTTTGCCCGCATACCAATTGGAATCGGCGGGTTCGGTGACGACCACCTTGTAATTGTTGTAGGTGTTGAGGGGATCGGAGGGGCTGGTGGCCGCGGAGCCGGAGGGAACGGAGTTGGGCTCGGGAAAGAACTTCTGGATGGCTTGAGCAACCGGGTCGAAGCCGGTGGTGATGGTGTTGCTGGTGAACTGAGTTCCGCGGTAGCAATACGGAGTGCCGTCGTAGGAGCCGCACGAAGTCGAGCTGGGATCGTAAACGGGGTTTGGCAGGGCGGAAAAATCGCCACCCTTCATCGCGTCGGTGGGAACTGTGGTGGTGTCAATGCTCGACGAGTGGTTGGGATTCCCCTCGTAGGTGAAGAAGAAAAACAGCTTGTCTCGCTTGATGGGGCCGCCGACACTGCCGCCAAACATATTCCAGCGCAGCGGAGCTGTCGATCCCGGCGAGGCGAAGTAGTTGAGTGCGTCGAAGGCATCGTTCTGAATGAATTCGAAGGCGCTGCCGTGCCATGCATTCGCGCCACCCTTCAAGATCACGTTGAAAGCCGCCGCGCCGGTGCCGTATTGCGCGCCGAAGTTGCCAACCAGCACCTGCGCCTCGCTGATGGCGTCGATGGGAGGATAGTTGTCGCTGGCGTTCACGTCGCGCGGCTGGGTGGCGTCGGAGCCCTCGATGAGCCAGTTGGCCATGTAGCCCTGCGTGCCGTTGACTCCGACGCCCTGGCCCGAGGCGTCCTGAGCGCCGCCGCCGCCGGGGTTCACGCCGGGAAGCTCGTTGGTCAGCTCGTTGTACCAGACGCCGCCCACCGTGGGAGCGTCGAGGATCTGTTGCGTGTCGAAGATGACGTGCATATCGGACGACTCTGTCTGCAGCAGCGGAGCTTCCGCTGTGACCACAACCTGTTCCGTCGCTGCGCCAACCGTGAGTGTAGCGTTGATTGCGATGGTCTCCACCTGCAGCACCACGCCCTTGCGCAGGTAGTCCTTGAAGCCCTTCGCCGTAACGGCAATGGTGTATTCGCCTGGCAGCAGCGAGGGCACGTCGTAGATTCCGTCGCGGTTCGTGTCGGCCTTTGTCACCACGCCCGTCGCCACGTCGGTGATCCTGACCGTCGCGTTGGCGATCACCGCTCCGGAAGAGTCGGTCACGGATCCCTTGATCTCACCCGTATTAGTGTTCTGTCCACACAGGGGAAACGCCGTGAGCACCATCAAAGTGATGGCCATCAACGAACGCAAGAGCAGGTTCCGAGTGGTTCTCATTTGCAGCCTCCTGAAGTCTTACTGCGAGCGCGTTTCGCTTCGTATGCCGGGCGCCTATCCGCGTATCGGCCCTGGACAATAGCCCGCGAACTCGTACAAATAGCCCGTGATGCAACTTGCCCTCAACAATACGGAGCAAATGTACGCGCATGAATGAACCATGCGAATCCGACGAAAGTCGGACTGTGCGTTTTTCTTTTGGCTTTTTTGAAGTTGCCGTCGTTGAGGGATTCAATGGGCATCAATTACCAGTTGGTATTCGGGCTCTAACTCTATATTTTCCAACGCGTCAATCTGGGCGCTAGGAGGAAAATCAGGCTTGGTCGGAGCCTCAATATAGACCGGTGCGTCCTGGCGCAAGGGCAGGATATCCAACTCCAGCCGGTTAGGGCGCGAGAGATCGAGGAACCGGCTCAACTCCACCGTCCACGGCTGGCCGTTATAGAAATTGTCGGTAAGCAAGCCCGCCGGCGAATAGAGCCGCGCCACGTCTCCCTTGTAACGCACCGTCAGAAACAGATCGCTGATTCCGTCCATCGCGCCCGCGGGGATGTCGAGAGACCACTTCGCTGCGCCCTGGAATTCAACATCGGCAGGCGCCTGCGCAACGCCGCGCTTACTCCCATTGCGTGGCGGTCCAAGCCTGACTGGCGGAGCCATGCCGGGTGATTGGACAAGGTTCCACTTCAGGTCCCATTTTTGCGGATGCGCCTGCGCGGTAAAACCAGCTACCTCCGCAGTAGCCGCCGTCTGCTTCAAGGGCAGGCTGGCCTGCGGAACCGAGACGACCGCAGGCGTCAAAGTGAACGCAAACTGGGGTGTGCCTCGCGCCCGCAGCCAGATGCGGGACGACTTCGCGTCGGCGTCCCAGAAGAGATCCTGTTCGGAAATCAGCAAACGGTCCGCGCCCTCAATGCGCACCTTCCACGCATCTTCGGCCTCTTTGCAGCTCAAGGCCACCAGCCGCACGCGTGCGCCTTGATCCGACACCAGATCGACCGCGGAATCGATGCCGGGCTGCACGCCACGGATAAAAATTGTGCCGCCTTCATTCGCCACCACTCCGCTGGCAGCCCGCTCCAGCCGGGCATGAGTGGCGTCGATGGCGAACTCCACCGGAATCCCTGGCACGGCTTCAAAATACAACGTGAGAGTCCCTTGGTTCTCGAGCCGAGTGAAGAGCTGAGCAGTGGAGTAGCGAATCGTGATGCCGTTGGCGCGCAGGTTGAACGGCCAGATGAAGTAATCTCCCGAAGGGATATTTACGGGCTGTTGCGGCACACGTATTGTGCCGCCGGGCAAGCGAATCTCGAATTGCGTGCCTGGATGCGCGGGCATGGCTGCGCCGCGCACATAGTTGTTCACGAAGATGAACCCCTCGTCTCCCCTCGACCGCACCGTGGCGCGCAGTTCTGTGAGATCGCCCGGACCGGAGGGCTGCCTTTCCGGAGAGTGGACCGTCATCGGAGCCAAAGCGCAGCCAAACTCGTTGAGAAAATAATTGAAAACCTTCAGCTTGCGGAAGGACGCCCGCTCCTCGCCAAATTCGCTCAGCGGCGCCTGAAAGTCGTAGGACTTGACCGGCACATCGTTCGGATAGCCTGTGGCCTGCGACTCCTCCATCGCGCTCCGTTGCCCGGCTGGATTCTCCCCGCCCTGAAACATGTAGGTTCCGAAGAGATTGACCCCGGAGCCGAGCATCACGGGCATAATCGCGGCAACGTCGTCCGCCTGGATCACCGGCCGCCGGTGATAGGTGTCTTCGATACCACCGCCTAATTCGGCGGTTAGAAATGGAACCGGATCCGAGAGCGTTTGATCCATTCCTGCCGCAATGTTCGCAGCTATCCGGCTGTGCAGGCGAAACGCATACACCTCAGCCGGCGGCCAGGCGCCGAGCGAGGCGTCCCATGGAGCGTCGGGATAACCACCTTCAACGGGAAGAACCGCGCGCTCCGGAACCACAGCATTGTCCCACGCGGTGACGAAGTAAAACGGCACATCTAGGCCGCAGTCGCGGGCGATTCGCTTCAACTCCAGAATGTGCGCCTCACCCGCTCCGGGCCCGTGCTGAGCGTATTCGTTCTCGAGCTGGATACCGATCACCGGGCCGCCATCTTTCCAGAGTTCTCCGATGAGCTGCCTGCCAATCTGTCCATACCAGGCGCGTACGTACTGCAGATAGACCGGATCGTTCTGCCGTGTTGCGGCCTTCTTCAACAGCCAGTCTGGAAAGCCTCCGTTGCGCACTTCGCCATGGGCCCATGGCCCGATGCGCACCACCAGGAACATGTGGTGCTTCGCGCACAGTTGCGCAAAGCCGCGCAGATCGCGCTGCCCAGTCCAGTCGAACTGGCCTTCGATCTCCTCATGGTGAATCCAGAACACGTAGGTGGCGATGATGTTGACACCCGCCGCCTTCATCTTGAGAATCTCTTCTTCCCAGCGCGAAGCCGGATAGCGCGAGAAGTGAAACTCACCCATCACCGGGAGCCACGGCTTGCCGTCCAAGGTAAGGAACCGGCTGTTCAGGCCGATCAGACCGCCAGAAGGAGACCGCGCCGATCCTTCGTCGTAACGCGCAGGCTCCGGATCCCCAGGCTGCTTGCTCGAGTCAATTACGATTGGAGCCGGGATCTGGCTTGTGGCAACGAGAGAACCGCAAAGCAAGGCAAGAAACGGGGCTGCATGCAGCAAGCGACAGAGCTTGAATCGAATAGGAGAAGTCATCGCCTTGGCACCGCAACGCTCGCTTTCTTGCCCATCGCACACTTGCCAGATCATCACGACGGAAAATCCAATGTACTCGCTCGCTCTTTCATCTCCATCCTACGAAAGTACGAGTGGGGCCGATTCACAGCGGATTATCCTCAACTGTGAAAGGCCGAAGTCCAGCGCGCTATACTGAGCGCCGCCACGTAAAGCGCAGCGGGCTTTTAGCGGTACTCCCAGATTGGTTCGGCGTTCGATGCACCGTTTTGAGAAAAATGCGCGGGTGAATATTTGGGCTATGCAGCCCACTGAAAAACGCTTGCGCACTCTCGCTGTCTTGCTCCTGCTCGCCGTTCTCGTTTGCACAGCATGCGCGCTCCAATGCAGTGCTCAAAGTCTCGACGGTTATACGCGGCGCGTATGGCAGGCCACCGACGGATTGCCCGAGCAGACGGTCCAGGCATTCGCCCAGACTCCCGACGGATTCCTTTGGGTTGGCACCACCGGTGGACTGCTCCGCTTTGACGGCGCGCACTTTACACTCTTCGACCGGCAGAACACGCCTTCGTTGCATGAGAACAATATATTCTGCCTGATGGTCTCACGGGATGGCGCACTGTGGATCGGCACCGAGGGAGGCGGACTGGCACGCTATGCGCAGGGTCAGTTCAGGTCCTGGACGGCGAGAGACAGCTCTGCTCGCGACGGCATCAGCAACGACTTTGTCCGCGCCCTGGTGCAGGACGGGGATGGCGTCATTTGGGCGGGCACGGACAATGGGCTGCTCCGCCTCGATGGCGAACACTTCGTACGCGTGGATGCAGTGTCCGGAATCCCGGCGCTCGCCGTTCACGGCATCTTTCCCGACCGTGACGGCAGCCTGTGGGTTGGAGGGTCACGGTTGATGCGGTTCCAAGGAGGGCAAGCCCGCGAGTACACGCTGCTCGGCGAAGCCAGCCAGAACCGCGTGAAGTCCATCCTGAGAACCCGGGATGGAACTCTCTGGGTGGGCACGGTCTCCGGGCTCAATCGGATGCCGCCCGGCAAAGATGCATTTGAGCGCGTCTTCGGAGTTTCGGCAACGGTGCGGGTGCTTCGCCAGACATCGGATGGCTTGCTGTGGATCGGCACCATCGGCCAAGGCGCGTTCACCTACCGCGATGGCCGCCTAACGCAGATGACGGCCCCCGACCAGTTGCCTAGCAACACCGTTCTCAATCTTTTCGAGGACGATGAGATGAACTTCTGGCTCGGCACGCAGGCCGGCATGTTGCGTTTGGCGCGTACGCCGCTCGTTGTGACTCCGTTGCCGCAGGCCAACGACTCCGACTTCGGCACGGTCTACCAGGACCGCGACGGCAGCTTCTGGATCGGGTCGACCCGCCTGTTCAGAATGCGCAGCGGAGTTGTGAAGCCCGAGGTTCTGCCCGGGCTTGAGGGAGTACACGTGCGCAACGTGCTTCGCGACCGCGCCGGCGCGCTGTGGGTAGGCACGGACGGGGACGGCGTCTATCGGCTCTCCGCCGCGCCGCCCGCACATTACACGTCAAAGGACGGTATGTCCAACAATTTTGTCCGCGCCATGGCCCAGGATCAGGACGGAAGCATGTGGATCGCCACCGACGAAGGCATCAACCACATCTTCCCCGGGGCTGGAGCCAGCCGCATCCGCAGCTACCAAATGCGCGATGGACTGGTCTACTTTAGCACCCGCGCTCTGCTTGAAGATCGCCAAGGCGATATGTGGATCGGCACCGACGGCGGGCTGAGCCACATGCACCGCGGCGCGTTTATCTCCGATGCCGCCACCGAAGCGTTGGCGCAATTGAAGATCTGGACCATCCACGAGGATGCGGACGGCGGCCTTTGGTTCGGCACGCGCAACAACGGCCTGTTCCGCTTCCGCGACGGCAAGGTGACTCAGTTCACGACGCAGGATGGTTTGGCCACCAACGCGATCTATCAGATCCTTGAAGACGCTTCCGGCCGCTTTTGGATGAGCGGACCCAACGGAATCTCGCTGCTCAATCGTCACGAACTCGACGCGCAGGCCAATTCACCCTCGCGCCACCTGGCGCTGATGTTCTACTCCGTCGCTGAGATTTCGGGTGTCGTGGATATCTATGGCGGCACGCAATCTTCCGGGTGCATCACCGCCGCTGGAGATGTCTGGTTCCCCAGCAGCCGCGGTCCCATTCACGTTCTGCCTACCCAGCGTGCCGAGCTTCCGCCGCCACCGGTACGCATCGAGAATGCGCTTGCAGACGGCTCGACAATCTCGCTCGCCGGACCCATGCGTCTGCCCCCAGGCACCGAGCGTCTGGAATTCATCTACGCGCCGATCCGGCTTCGCTCACAGGATGGCGTGCGCTTCCGATACAGGCTCGATGAGTTCGACCACGACTGGACTGCGCCCACTCCCTCGCGTTCGGCCGAATACACGAATCTGCCTCCGGGCAATTATCGATTTCGTGTGCAGGCCTTCGAAATCGACAACCCCAACGCCGTATCTGAAATCGCGGTCGACCTGGTGCAGGAGCCGCGCTTCTATCGAACCTGGTGGTTTCTTACTGGCTGCGTTCTTCTTCTTGCCCTCGTCATCTACATACTCTATCGCTCACGCGTGCGTCAGGTACGAGCCCGATTCGAGGCCGTGCTTGAAGAGCGCAGCCGCCTGGCTCGCGAGATGCACGACACCGTCATTCAAGGCTGCACCAGCGTTTCAGCTCTGCTTGAGGCGCTCTCCATGGACGAAGCCGATGAAGTTCCCCGCGACGGCCTGATGGACTTCGCCCGTTCGCAACTTTCCACCACGATCAACGAGGCGCGAGACGCGATTTGGAACCTGCGCCAGCCCGACGGCAGCGCGGATGGCTTGAGCCAGAAAATTCAGAGCATGGCTCGCCAGATCGGCGCAGAGTTCAACACGCCCATCGACTACTCCGTTGCCGGCGCCCCGTTTGCCGCGAGCCAGCCCGTCTCCCACGACCTGCTGATGGTGGCCCGCGAGGCTGTGCTCAATGCAGTGCGCCACGGCAGCCCCACGCGCGTCGAAGTTCGCCTCGCCTACTCAAGGCGCGAATTGAGCATGAATGTCATCGACGACGGATGCGGTTTCGACCCCGACCAGGCCGAGCATCTTAACGGCCACCACTTCGGGCTAAAGGGCATGAAGGAGCGGATTCAACGTTGCGGAGGAAAACTCCGCGTCGTCAGCGCCACCGGCAAGGGCGTCCGCATCGACGTCCGGCTGCCGCGCCCGCACTGACGGCTCAGCGCTGGCGCCAAGGATGCGCCCGATGAGTCTTGTACGGCCCCGGGTGAGAGGTGCGGCGAAGCGAGTTCGACCAATGCGCTTCAGAATCCTCGCACAGGCTCAACAGACCCTTTGCGACGAGATGTTCAATTGATGTGCAGCTTCCGAATTGGCTTTTAGACCACACATGAATTCACGAGCGTCCAGGAACAGATCCTGCGAGGAGTAGCCCTGATTGCCGTGGAATGATCCAGCCGCTTGCGTCAGCCTGAGCGGGTCCAGGGACGACCATTCTTCACTTTCGGGATTGTCGAAGATCGGGTTGGGTGTCACGCATTCGGCAGGCATAATTCCCTTGATAGCGATCCGAATCCGTGAAGCAACTCTCGCCGGTTTTACGATCATTGGAAGAATTTAAGAGTATGATCAACCTGCCTGCTTGGGACGCGTTGCGGGCCTCCCGAGCTTCCCGGCAATCTCCGACCAGATGCAAGAACCTGCCGGGGCAAATCCCCTGGTGTGGAGTCGCAATGGTTAGTTCCCTTAGATTCTTTGGCCTGCCCGCGTATTTTCAATCGCTTGCGTCAACCGGCAGCCGGCCAGCCATCAAGGCGAGAACGGTGCTGCTGGCGCTCGGCTGGCTCGCGGCCGCTTGCTGCCCGCTTTTAGCAGGCACGGCGACGAGCACGACTTTGGCTGCAACCGCGGCGGGCGCTCCTGTAACGACGGTGGCAGCCGGCACCACGGTAACTCTCACCGCCACGGTCCTGGCCGGGTCGACCCCGGTGACGCCGGGCCAGGTCAAATTCTGTGACGCCACGGCAGCGTTCTGCGAGGATATCCATATTCTGGGGTTGGCTCAGTTAACCAGCGCGGGAACGGCGGTTTTCAAGTTCCGGCCCGGCCCCGGCAACCACAGCTACAATGCGGTCTTTGTCGGGACCTCGACGAATGCGGGAAGCTCGTCCAGTGCGGCTTCGTTAACGGTGACGAGTTTGACGGGCACAAGCCCTACGACAACCACAATAATTTCGAGCGGCTCCCAGGGCGACTTCATATTGTGGGCAACGGTGACGGGCTCAGCGGGGTATGATTCGCCGACCGGCACGGTATCGTTCCTGGATGAAACCAACGGCAACTCGGTGGTGGCGACCGCACCGCTCGCGCCAGGCGGCACAGGCTTGCAGTGGACGAGCGCAAACTATCCAACGGCGACCCAAAGTCAACTGTCGCAAGTGGCAGTGGCGGACTTCAACGGAGACGGCATACTAGACCTTGCGGTGACAGGCGACAACGCCGCGACGAGCGTCGGCTTGGGCATTCTGCTCGGCAATGGCGACGGGACATTCACCCCATTGGCGGTGAACCCTCCAGCGCTGAACAATGCCACCACCATAGCGACCGGCGACTTCAATGCGGACGGCATCCCGGATTTGGCTGTGGAGTTTGAATCTCTCTCCACCGGAGCGAGCATGGTGGCCATTCTTCTCGGCAACGGGGACGGAACATTCACTCAAAAGGCCTCTTACCCCGTCTCGGCACAGTCTCAGAGCTTTGCGTACTCCATTCTCGTGGCTGATTTCAACGGGGATGGCGTTTTAGACTTGGCTCTGCCAAATGGAGAGGGCGACACGATCGACGTTCTTCTCGGCAACGGGGACGGAACGTTTACTGCTTTAAGTCCGAATGCTTCGGTCACCCCACCAGAGTTCGGTAACGGACCATTGTACGGAGCCGTAGGGGACTTCAACGGAGACGGCATTCCAGACCTGGCTCTGACTCTCCAAACTGCGGATGAGGTAGCAATTCTTTTTGGCAACGGAGACGGAACGTTTGCGACGCCAATCGTCAGCCCGTACCTGGGTGCGGGAGGCATCGTAGGAGTTGCGACCGCTGATTTTAATGGGGATGGAATTCCCGATCTGGCGGTTTCGCTTATCGAAATTGGTACCACGAGCCAAGGCGCTGTTCTGGTTCTACTCGGCAACGGGGACGGAACATTCAAGGTCGGCCAGGAGTCCGAGGCAGTCTACCAGGCTCAAAACATCGCAGTAGGCGATTTCAACGGAGATGGCAATCCGGATTTGGCCGTGACCAGTCCAAGCCAGAATACCGGCGTTGCGACCGTGCTGCTGGGCAACGGCGACGGCACGTTCTCGCCGGCGGCGGCCCCGCCGACCGTGGGTAACGGTCCCAACTTCGCGGCGGTGGGAGACTTCAATGGAAGCGGAGTTTCAGACCTGGCCGTGGCAAACCAGGCTTCAAATACCGTCGCCGTCTTTCTCATGGGAATGTCTGCCAGCGCCATGGCGAGCGGCGTTTCTGTGGTCGGGGGAGGCACGCATCAGGTCGAAGCAAGTTATCCAGGAGACAGCACGCACGGCTCCAGCGTCTCCCCGACGACTCCCTTGACGGTTCCGCCGCAACTGACCACGCTCACACTGACAGCGAACGCGAGCAACATCCAGTACGGCCAGCCGGTTACTTTTACGGCCACGCTAAGCCCGTATACGGCGTATGGACACAGTTCCGATGGTGAGACAATTGCCTTCTACAACTACGATGATTCCACGGGCGCTTCCTCCGAGTTGGGAACAGGCACCCTTGCATCCGGCGTGGCCACACTGACCACAACTACGCTCTCCGGCGGAGGCCACAGCATCTCAGCCATTTATGAGAGCGACGGATACCTTGCAACCAGTTCCGCTGTGAGCGTGGGCGTGGTTGTGGAAGCCACAACGCTGACGCTGGCGGTGAGCCCTTCCGCGCCCTACGTGGTCGGCCAGTCCGTGACACTGACCGCTACGCTGAGTCCTTATATGGTAGGGAGCCACAGCACCGACGGTGAACAGATTTCTTTCGTCGTTGAACCCTCTACTGGAAGCGACATTGCAGGAACGGGAACGCTCGCTTCGGGTGTGGCCACGTTTACCGTGACCAGCCTGCCACCGGGCCCCGACACTTTCGTGGCCCGTTTTCAGGGAGATCCCTATTTTGGGGTTAGCCAGAGCATACCGGTGATGGTCACGGCGGGAGCCACAACGCTGTCGTTGACGGTGAGCCCGCCTAATACCGCGGTGGCCGGCCAGCCTGTCACGCTGACGGCAACCCTGAACCCCTTCGCCGCAGGAGGTTACTCTACCGACGGCGAGACCGTCACGTTTACCGCTACGCCGTATGGAGGGACTCAGGTTAATCTGACCGGAACGCTCTCCGGTGGCGTCGCCACAGTTACTACAACTTCGCTTCAGGCTTCCAGCTATTACGGATACAATTTCAACTCAAGCTACGGTGGGGATGCCCACTTTGCCGGCGCCAGTTCGAACAACGTCAATCAGTACACAATCGGTCTTGCGAGCCCGGTCCTCACGCTGGCAGTGAATCCGCTCAACAGCACATTTGGCGGACCCGCAACGATGACCGCAACCCTCAGCGGAGGCGACGCGGCTGCAACGAATGGCGAGACGATCTCCTTCTATAACATTTCCGATGGAGCGAACCTGAGCATCGGAACCGGAACCCTCGCATCCGGAGTTGCGACGCTCACCACCTCATCGCTCCCGGCCGGAATCGACAGTTTGTCCGCCGTTTACGCTGGAGATGCCAACAACTTTCGCGCCAATTCCAATGTTGCCGTGGAATCGGTGGCGAGGACCGGACAGGCAGCCACCAGCGTGGCGCTTGCGGTGACCAGCGGCGGTGTGGCCGTGACCACCGTTGCCCAAGGGACACCGGTCACCCTCACGGCAACTGTCACCTCGGCGGGAGGCCCGGTCACGCCCGGAACCATCACGTTTTGCGACGCGATCGCTGCGACCGGACCATGCACCAGCCAAACCGCGCTGGGAGTTGCACAATTGACGTTGAGCGGCACGGCGGCCATTACGGTCCGTCTCGGCATCGGGTCCCACGGATTGCAGGCGGTCTTCAACGGAACACCCACTGCCGCTCCCGCCGGGTCCGCCCTCGCCCCGCTCACCGTGACAGGGCGATACGCTACCGAAGTAGTTTTCGGTACCCCGTCCAGTTCACCGACCGGCGTCTACGACTTCGTCGTCTCAGTTCAAGCCGTCGCGCCTGAGACGATACCTTTTCCCAGCGGAACGGTGCAGGCCGTGGAGCAGGATGCTTCCAATACGGTCCTCGCCAGCGCGCCGGTTTTCCCAAGTAATTTCAAGATAGGAACGAACCGCTTGTACCCGAGCCTCGTCGTTGGAAGCAAACCATTCGCGATGGCCGCAGGAGATTTCAACAACGACGGAACTCCCGACCTGGCGGTCGCAAACTCAGGAGACAACACGGTGTCGGTGCTGCTGGGAAAAGGCGACGGCACATTCCAGACGCAGGTCACTTACCCCACAGGAAGCGGGCCGTACTCCATTGCCGTGGGAGACTTCAACGGAGACGGTTTCCCTGACCTGGCGGTGGCAAATTTCTCCGATAACACCATATCCATTCTGTTGGGCAAAGGTGACGGAACCTTCCAGGCACAAAAGACATACGCCACGGGCGGTGCGCCCAATTCAGTCGCAGCCGGCGATTTCAACGGGGACGGGAACCTCGACCTGGCAGTTGCCAACAACACCGACGGAACTGTTTCGATCCTTCTTGGCCAAGGCGACGGGACTTTCCAGGCACAACAGACATTCGCCACGGGAAGCGGGCCCACTTCGATAGCAGTGAGCGACTTCAACCTGGATGGCGCGCTGGATCTGGCGGTGACTAACTATAACGATGACACGGTTTCCGTCCTCCTGGGCAATGGAGATGGAACCTTTGCCGCGCAGGTCACGTATGCAACCGGCAAAAACCCAATCTCGGTCGCGATCTATGACGGCGTCAATTTGGCTGTAACAGACTTTGGCGACGCAAACCTTTCGCTGTTGCAGGGCAATGGCGACGGGACCTTCCAGCCAGACGTCGCTTTCCCCTTCCCCAACTCTGGTGGCATGGATGCTGTGGTTCCGTTTAATCTTTCCGGGCAAGGATTTGGCCGTGACCTTGTGGTAGCCAACTCTACCCAAAACACCATCCTGTTCCTGCAGGCCGGCGGCAGCAACGCCAAATTCACCGGAGTTGGCACAGTTGACGGAGGTCTTGGCCCGGTTTCATTGGTGGTAGCCGACTTCAATGGCGATGGGATTGAAGATCTGGCTGCGCTCGACAACACTTCAGGATTGGTGAGTGTGCTGTTAAACTCGCCCACGCAGCAAGTCGACGTGCCATATGGAATGCAAGTCAATTCGCCGCCTGGCACGGTAGATGTCGAAGTGGTCTACAGCGGAGACTCGGATTACCAACCGTCCAGTTCTGTCCCTCACGCCCTCACGACGCCGGCCTTACCGACAACCCTGGCCCTCGCTTCCAACCCGAGCCTTTCCAACTACGGCAATCCTGTCACGCTGACGGCGACGCTGAGCTTTCAAGATACCGCGGCGAACAGCGATGGAGACGCCGTGACGTTTGCGTTTGGAAGCACGGTTCTGGGCTCGGCCACGTTGTCTTCCAATGTGGCAACGCTCACCACAACCGCGCTTCCAGTAGGCGTCGATTCGGTTCAGGTGAACTTTGCGGCAACCAGCGCTTTCGAGGCGTCCAGCGCCGCAGGCAGCGTCACCATACGACCGGCCGGCTTGACAGTAATAGCATCGAATGCGAGCCGTGCCTATGGAGCGCCCAACCCGGCGTTGACCGGCACGGTCAGCGGAGCAGTCAACGGCGACACCTTCACCGTTACCGGCACGACGACTGCGACGCAGGCCAGCCCACTCGGCGCGTATCCAGTCGTGCCCTCCGTGAGCGGTCCAGATATTTCCGACTACTCCGTCACCAAGGTGGACGGAACGCTGACGGTGACGCAGGCCCCTCCAACATTGACGGTGACTCCGGCTGCTTCCAGCATCGGTCCCACTCAATCACTCAGCGTAACCGTCGCTGTGACGGGAGCGAGCGGAGCTGCGGCGCCCACCGGGACGGTGAAGCTTTCCAGCGGTACGTACACCTCAAGCGCGACGGCACTCAGCAGCGGCAGTGCAACCATCACCATTCCCGCGGGGTCGCTTGCCGTGGGCTCGGACACGCTGACCGCAAGCTATGCCGGGGACACGAACTACATTGCAGCCACCGGGACCGCCCCAATCACAGTTGCCAATCCCACGTATACTGTGGCCGGCACGGCAGTTTCCATCGCGCCGGGTGCCACGACGGGGAACACCTCAACCATTACCATCACCCCAGGCGGCGGATTTACGGGAAGCGTCGCCATGACTGCTACGCTGACCACCAGTCCAGCCGGCGCCACAAAGCTTCCCACGTTCAGCTTTGGCGCCACCACACCGGTCAGCATCACCGCGGCAGGCGCGGGTACAGCCACGCTCACAGTTGACACCACGGCGGCAACTTCAACGCCATGCAACGCGGCCAATCAAATGCCGCGCGGAATTCCCTGGTATGCCGGCGGAAGCGCAGTGCTGGCGGGAATCTTCTTCTTTGTCGTGCCGGCCCGGCGTCGCAGAGTGCGGACGATGCTTGGAATGTTGTTCCTGCTCGCCGCATTCGCCGGCGGCGTGCTGGCTTGCGGCGGCGGCAGCAGCAATGCCTGCACACCGACTTCCACGCCCGGAACAACGGCTGGAAGCTACACGATCACCGTGACGGGAACTTCGGGCGCACTCTCGCAGACTGGGACGGTCTCCCTTACCGTGCAGTAGCTCCGATCGTGACGTCCCCGCCATTCCGGGCAGCATTCTCCGTCGATTGTTCTTGTGCCGGGAGGTGCCAGGCAGTTCACCGGCTTTGAGCTGCCACGCATCCCGAGCTTCGCGCGGGGATGCGCCGGCGATCGCTGTCTTCCTCTTCCCGTCCTCGTACCACTCCAAATAGAGCTTGCCGCCGCCCTTCCAGGACTCAGGTTTTCCGTCAACGAGGACAAGATTTGGATTGAGTTTACCTTCGTGCTTAACCACTGGGACAAATTGCCATTTACCGTTCACTGCGCGATACTGTTTCAAGTTGGCTTTGCGGCCAGCAGATTTACTATCCATCTCTCCCGGACTGAATGGACCTGGATTTTGCGCCGTAAGATCCTGGCGGAGTGGAGCCGCATTTTTCATCAGGTTTCTTATGATAAGTATGGCCGGATAGATAGTAAGTTGAATAGTAAACCCGAGTCAATCCCGTAAGTGATTGATTTTAATGGGCGGGAGTAGTTCAGTGGCAGAACGTCAGCTTCCCAAAATGGATAATGCTAGTATTTTCAACAGCTTACAGGAACGCTAAAGAGCCAAAACGAATCGTAGAGAGTCAAGAGCAATAATTACAGTGGCACGGAAAGTGGTGTTTCCCCTTTATCCATGCGGGTTTCAGCGCAACACCATATTTCACACCATAGGGCCATAAGCGGTTCAGCATGAGAATGTATTTGAAAAAATCTGACGTTCTAGCGTTCCGATTTCAGTGTAAGAATGTAGCGACCAGGCCCTGACAAAGTTGAATCTCTCAAGTTCCGGGCGGCTTAGTTTTCGGGTTTTGGGTCAAAGCTCCATAAGCGAGTCCAGCGTCGCGTGATATCTGATCACCACAACCGTCAGTTGCTCAGTGCAGAGATTTTTGGAACCTGCAACCGGCTAGATTTTCAGGTACAAGTTCGGGTACAGACGTCAGGTGGGCTTGATTACGGATAATTAAGCTAAGTTGCTGATGGGCAGTCACTTGTGGAGATCCAACATTACGCTCGATTTCGCTTATTTATCATAGACTTACGGTATTCTTGAGAGACTCAAAATCCGTCGGAGGCAACTCCATGGGGGTTCAACTCCCCCTCCCGGCACCATCTAGCTTCTACCTAAGCCATTTCCTATTAGCGACTTACGTCCACCTCGAATGCGCCGCAGAGTGATCGCATACTAATTACGGGTACAAATTTAGGTACAGTGCGCATTCCATTCACTTTGAATATTTAGCGAGTTAAGAGACTTTCATAGCGGCGCGGAGATGCGTTCAGCTTCTCCTATTTACGCTCGATTACGGAATGCGCGGCGGATAATCGGTCCGCCCCAGGGGCAAAAAACCGAAGACATTTACATGATAGAGGCGAACGCTCCAGGCGAGTTGGATTCGACATACGGGCTTAATCGCTGCGGCTTTGCTCAATGAGCGCGCGGCCTAAAGTCAACAGAGGCATGGGAAGGTCAACTGTCCGGAAACCCAACTATTCGACGTAGATTCCCGCGCAGCGAAGCGCGCTCAATGGTATTCCTGGACCCCTGCGGCATCTTTCATCACCGATCGATTTTTCGGCGCTCAAACGTTCATCAATGAGCGCGTCGTCCTTCGGTAATCGTTCATTAAGGATCTGGTCTAGGCATTCTTGAAAGACACAATCCTATTTCCTTGGACCGCTCTAGAACGCTCCCCGTCTCGAAGTTCAGGATCATGCGCTCAGCCTTGTCGCCTTTTCCTCTAAGAACTCTTTCCAACTCTCGGGCAATGCCTGCACCGTGAGAGCCCTTCGCACCAGACGAAGATCTTCTTTGTCATATTCCTTCGCAATGTATAGACGGTTGATCTCGGAGACGGAAATCGAGTTCGGATCATGGTCAAGCACAGTCACCTCGTCTCCCGAACCAACTTCACCTTCGCGTTTGACCGCCAGGTAGAATCCCGTGCGCCGACTCGCAAGAAACCGTCTTACCATATCATCCGATTCGAATCGGATGCCGAGTTTATAACACGGCATTCGTGGCTGACTGACGACAACTTCCGCGGAACCTATCGAGATTCGGTCGCCGATATGGACGGAGTCTTCGTTCAGGCCCTCAGTCGTAAAATTCTCACCGAAAGCGCCCATGGGGAGGGCGTGACCTGGCAGTTCCACTTTCCAATATTCGTAGTGCTCAACTGGGTAGCAATAGACTGCTTTGTCCTTCCCGCCGTGGACGCTCAAGTCGGATTGCCTATCCCCATCCAGATTGAGCGTTCGCAAAGCAATCCGGCCTGGGACAGGCTCCTTAAAGATCGATGTCGTTACCTTCGACCCATGCCAAACTACATCCCGAGGCAATCCGCAATGAACAGACAGTAATTTCATATCAGCGCCTCAGTTGAATCAGATTCAAGACCAGCGCATTTGGATATAAAACCTGAACCTGGGCCGATGACCACTCGGCCGATGAGCGCATTGGCAAGCTCTCGCCAGTCGACTGCGATGCCGTCAAGAGTCTGAATTCTTCGCATGCGGTTAGTGGTCATCAGAAGTCTTTTTTCGATAGATGATCTTGCCTGGGACAACCACCTTGACCTGGGTCCCTGATTTCGGAGAACTGTTCACGGTGATTTTTCCGGCGATGCGGGTGGCCCGCTCGCGCATTCCCTGCAAGCCGAAGTGACCCTCTTTGCCCCGATCTGCGACCAATGGGTCCATGCCCACACCGTTGTCCGAAACGTCCACACTGAGGTCATCAGCATAGGTGAGCGTGACCCGCAGTATGGTCGCTTGCGAATGGACGCATGCGTTCCTGATTGCTTCATACCCGACCCGGTAAACCTCGTCACGGACGATTGGATGCATGTCTTTAATTTCGCCGACCACTGAAAACGAGGTTTCCATGGATCTCTCTGTTCGACACTCTTCTATCGCCCGGTGGAAGGAATCCGCAAGATCGTTAGTCTCTGTGGTCGAGGTGCGCAGTGAGTTCAGAGCTGCGCGGCCCTCTGTCGTGGCCCGTGCCATCCATATTGAAAGCTGCGCGAGGGCTTCACGCATTCTCGAGGGATCCGCGGAGCGCTTCAGCGCGGAATCTGCAACGAGCTTGCTGCCCTGGATCGTTTGGAGAAACGTGTCATGAAGATCTCGCGCGATGCGAGTGCGTTCGGCCAACCGCTCATCGAAACGCGCGCCGATGGCATTTGCAATCTGCCGCACGCGGATCCGATAAATAACAAACACCAGGAGAAGACCGATGGCGATACACAGGGCGAGGAACCAGGTCGTCTGAAACCAGGCGGGTGCGATAGTGAAATCTATCGCTGCGCCCACGCTATTCCAAACACCGTCCTCGTTGCAGGCAATCACAGTGAAGTGATAGTGACCGGGGCCCAGGTTGGTATAAAAGGCCTCACGGCGTGTTCCGGCATTTTGCCAGTCGTGGTTCGATCCTTCGAGCATATAGCGATAACGTACTCGTTCCGGTACCGATAGGTTTGGTGCGGTGTATTCGATGTGGACATTGGTGCTTCGCGGTGGCAGGTTGATCGCTCCGGGTCCCGAATGCACCACCCCGCCAGAGTCAACCGATCGAATAAAGACAGAAGGTGCAATTGCATTCCGCAGGAAATGATTCGGATCGATTTGGACAACGGAACCAAAGGTTGAAAACCACAGCCGGCCGTCGGTGCTCTCGACTAACGTTGGCAATGGACGCAGCTGTACAGCCTTCCCTTCTAGGCCGTCCAGAACATCAAATAGCTCACAGTGCACATGGTAGCTCGGCTCCTTGATTGCCCGGTCAATTTCCGCCGCGGGAATACGGAAGATTCCGGGAGTGGCATTGAGCCACAAGTCGCCATTCGCTGTTTCAGCGATTCCCGAGATTCCTGTGAACGGAAAGATGCCATCGGGCGTCAGCGACTGGAATCGGCTGTCCTTCAGCAGAGCCAGGCCGCGTTCACCACCAATCCAGAAGTGCCCGGAGTGCTCGTAGATTGTCTCGATGTTGGCAACCTCAAGACCGTCTTTGGAAGTGAAGGTCTTGACGTGGTCTCCGTCGATGACCGATATTTGACTTCCCATATAACCGAACCATATACGCCCGGCGGAATCGGTCAGAAGAGAAACTGCGGTATCTCTGGGCAGGCCCTGAAGATTCCCGAAATGCGTCCAGACTCCGTTTGCCCAACGATAGACTCCGTGGCGCACAATTGATACCCAGAGTCTGCCTGCGCGATCTCCGGTGATTGCCTGGACTTCGAACAACGTGTTCGTTGGGGCTATCCCGTCCGGGAGGGGGTACCGAGCCAGGCCACTCTTTGCAAGGTGCCAGAGGCCTGCCGGCCCACCCAGCCAAATGGCTCCATTCGTATCGCGGTACGCTGCCGTGGGCCTCGCTTTAATTGGCTGGCTACCAATTGCCCTCATTCCGCGAAGATGCACCCAGAACTCTTGTGAGGATGCTTCTGACTGAGTCCAGACATCCCCCTGGTCTCCGGCAACAAGAAGTGGGCTTTCGGGATCGGTCGTTATAGGCACAACTTTGGATTCGCGAAATCGGTCCAATCCACGAGCCGTTCCAACCCAGATGTCGCCTTCAGGGTCTTCGACTGCTGTGCTACATAAGATTAGATCGGTTGTCAAGCCATCTCTTTTGGCGAAGTGCTGAGCTGTCCGGTCATCTAGTATCGAAATCCCGTTCTTCTCCAATCGCTCTGGATATGGAACTCGGAATACACCATTGCTAGAGAGAATCCATAGGCTGCCCGAGTGATCAATAAAAGAGATCCGGACGTCTTCGACCTCGAATATTCGACGGATTGCGTGGCCGCCTGCCGATGGCAAGGGGGGAATGGATCGAATGGCGGGAACTGTCCCATCTCGATTCGGCCTATCCGCCAGCCACAAAGCCCCATCGCGGGACTCACTTATCGACCTCGTACTCGCCAGGTGATCGGCGTACTTCCGGAAATCCCGTTTCCCTCGCTCAAAGAAAAGGGCATCTTCCGAGGCGACCCAGAGTGTTCCTTGACGATCCACGAAGAGGGCTTCGGCCAGCTTTCCCGAGTATCCCCAATCCAGCCCGATGCGTTGCCAACCGGAACCGTCGAACCTGGCGAGACCCCCGTTGGTCGCAGCCCAAACTGCTCCGTCCACATCCAGTGCGAATGCGTTCACCGACCCGGGCGGTAACCCTTCCGATTCTCCGTAGCTGGTGATTCGCCCGTCCTTCAGAAAGTCTGCGCCACCATAATTAAATCCGATCCAAAGTCCGCCATCCGGCGTCGCCCGTAACGAATTAACGTAATCCGACCTGAACCGCTGCCCCGAAGACGGTTGGTAGAGTTCGAAGTCGATCCCATCGAACCGATAAAGGCCCTGCGGAGTAGCAACCCACAGGTAACCGTCCGGAGTCTGCGCAAGGTCAATCACCGGGCTAGGTGCGCCCTCTTTCACGGTCCAGCTTGTGTGTTGAAACTGAAAGATCGTTCTGTCGCGCCTTTGGGCCGGCGCAGCTCCGCAGAGGAGCGCAGCGAGCAGTCCGATCAAGAGTGTCTGTTTGACTACGTTAGGTTTCATCGCCACTCTCAGCTACCAGGTCTTCGCGACCTACCCGCAAACAGCTTCGCAATCGCCCGAAAGAGGATCGAACGAACTTGCCGGCACTTCCGACCTTACCCGCCATTGAGGGATTGCTAAATACCAAACCCGACGGGCTGCAGCCTACCAATTCAGGTAGGTTGGCGACGATTCAGATGTGTAGCAGGCCACGCCTCAGTGCAATCGTGACCGCATGGGTCCGATCGTTGGCCCGAAGTTTGTCCATTAGATTCTTGATGTGAAAATTCACCGTGTTCTCTGAAATCGCGAGTTGATCGGCGATCTGTTTGTTGCGAAGACCTTCTCGAATGAGCAATAGAACCTCCAACTCGCGTGCGGTCAGATCGTCGTCCCCCATGTGCTCGGCGAGTTGGGCAGCCACCTCCGGCGGAATGTGCCGCCGGCCGGCGTGAACAGACCGAATAACGCCCAGCAACTCCTCCAAAGGCATGCTTTTCAAGATATAAGCGGCAGCTCCAGCACGCATCGCCCGCTGGATGTTGGCATCGCCGTCGGAGGTTGTGAGCATGATGATGCGTGCCTGCGGGAATTCTCCGCGGATCGAGATAAGAACATCCGTGCCGTTAGTTCCAGGCAGGCGGAGGTCCATCAAGGTGATGTCAGGTCGATGACGACGGAACTGTGCGATTGCTTCCACCGCGTTGAGAGCGTGCCCGACAAAGACCATATCAGGTTCGGATTCGATCATCGCTCGCAGTCCTTCACGAAAGACCGGATGATCCTCGACGCACAGGATGCGAATGGGGCTGGAGGCAGCCATCACTGTCACCTCTTCACAAAGATGAAATAGCTGAATTTGCCCATAATGCGGCAATTGTAATGCTTCTACCCTCTTGACGCCGTAAGAATCATGGAAAATCCGATTGCGATCGGCGTTCGCCACCTACCCGAATTTACGGGGCAAGAGCCACTGCATTTGGCGTGGTTGGAAAAACTGACTCGGATCATTCTTACGACATGGCGGTGAAGCTCCAGCAAGGCTTCATCCCCTGCCGGATGCTCCCGACGATTTGGTATTGGAGATGTTATGGGTGACTGCCAACATCGAGACCCTTTCGCCACACCGACTGCCTTCGCCGCTTCCGCACATCGCCAGACCGATGCGGTCGAGGCAAGAACGCAATACGAACAGCCGAGCGATGAACGAGAAGAAATGGGCCGCCAGAGTTTGCACAGTCTGCGTGAATGGATCTGCGAACTTTTGATCAAGAATCAAGAACTCAGGATGTCGTTGCTGAACTTAACAATCAACCACCAATCCGGGGAGGCCGACCAATGAATTCCGCAGATTCATTCAAAAACTTCAATCACAACCGCCGGCGCTTTCTTGGGACCGCCGCCATGACCGTCGCATCCGCCCAACTGGGCATCTTCAGCTTTGCAGATGCAGAAACCACACAACCACAAACCACCAAAGAGGAGGAGTCTATGACCACAGCAGTTGCTTTACCAGAATCAACCACGCAGTCAGCTGACACGGGCACAATTCGTCCATTTCCGAAAGTCCATGTTCCCGAATCGGAACTCACCGAATTGCGCAGGCGCATCAACAACACAAAGTGGCCGGATCGGGAAACGGTCACGGATACAACCCAAGGCGTGCAGCTCGCCACGACTCAAGCGCTCGCGCGCTACTGGGCCACAGAATATGACTGGCGCAAGATCGAGGCGAAACTCAACGCTTTGCCGCAGTTCATCACCGAGATCGATGGGCTGGACATTCATTTCATTCACGTTCGCTCGAAACATGAAAATGCGTTGCCGCTGATCTTGACGCATGGCTGGCCCGGCTCGATCGTCGAACAGCTGAAGATTATCGATCCGCTCACTGATCCAACGGCATTCGGCGGCCGAGCTGAGGATGCTTTCGACGTTGTAATCCCGTCAATGCCTGGCTACGGATATTCTGGCAAACCGGCTACCGCCGGATGGGATGTTGACCACATCGCGCGTGCCTGGATCGTGCTGATGAAGCGCCTCGGTTATACGAAGTTTGTGGCGCAAGGCGGCGACTGGGGTGCGCTCGTCACGGAGCACATGGGCGTGCTGGCGCCTCCGGAACTGCTCGGCATTCACACCAACATGCCCGGCATCTTTCCAAACGACATCGACAAGGCGGCTTTTTCCGGAGCGCCGGCGCCATCGGGTCTCTCAGCCGACGAGAAGGTTGCCTACGAGCGATTGCAGTTCGTCTATCAAAAAGGAATCGCCTACGGGTTCCAGATGGGGCTCCGGCCCCAGACGTTGTATGGAATCGCGGATTCCCCAGTCGGTCTGGCGGGCTACTTCCTCGATCATGACGCGCGCAGCTACGAGCTGATCTCACGCGTCTTTCAAGGAGAATCCGAAGGCCTCACGCGCGACGACATCCTCGATAACGTCACGATCACCTGGTTGACGAACACGGGGATTTCTGGTGCCCGTCTCTATTGGGAGAATTGGGGCAAGCTTGGCTACTTCAATGCCAAAGGCGTCTCCATCCCGGTTGCAGTGAGTGTCTTCCCTGACGAACTCTATCCGGCCCCCAAGAGTTGGACAGAGCAGGCGTTTCCCAAACTGATCCACTACAACCGACTGCCAAAGGGCGGACACTTCGCAGCGTTTGAACAACCGAAGCTACTTTCAGAGGAGCTTCGCGCGGGCTTCAGATCTCTGCGGTCGTGAATGGACAATTCTGCGACATGATGTGATCGTTGCGGAGTGCCGCCTTGTGTTCGCATTGCGAAGGGAGAGTTCAGATGACCGGGCTCTCCTGCCTTCGCTCCAATCAGATTCAACCAGATAAAGGGGAAGAGAATGGATGACAACACCCTGGTCAATTCAAGCTTTTCAGCCACAATCAATGCGCCCATCGAGAACATTGATATTCCCTCTTGGTGCTTTAGTTTGCCCGAGGCAGAATACCAGGCTTGCTCCCCAGCCCATTGTTCTGCAGGCGTGACCACTGCTCCTGATGGTAGACGCATGTCTATCAACGTCGAAGTATTGGGAGGAAGTCCGATGGTCCAACACTACGTGGAGGAGATCAGTGAACGTGATCATCTGCGACTTGTATCGAATTCAGATGTGTTTACGCCTACAGGCCGCATTAAAGTGGGCGTGATCTGGGACCTGAGCGTCAAGAAGATCGACGATCACACTTGCGAGTTTACGAACACGGTTCATAGTACTTCCACCCCGGAACTGGTGGACTTCCTCGCCAAACAGGGTATTCCGTGGGAGGTCTTTAAGGCAGCCCGCAAACCGATTTCGGAGGCTCACAACAGACAGGAAACGCCTCTGTTCGCAAAGAGCATTGAGCGTTATGCCTTGAATGACAGTAATTCCGCTGGCGTCGCGAATGCGGCGACCGTTGTATAGGAGGATGAAGATGCTGAAGCAAATTGATCACGAGAACGGAACACAGCAAGCGGTATTTGAAACCATCTCTGCACATAAACAGGGGGGCGTTCTGTTTGCGGAAATCGCAGCTCCCCCCATGAATCTCCTTGGGCCTGAATTGGTCCGCGACTTGGTCTCACTCATTCAGCAAACCGAGGCCGATGATTCCATCCATGTCCTTGTGTTCAAGAGTGCCGACCCAGACTATTTCATTTCGCATGTCGATGTGACTCGAATTGCTGAATATGGCGAGTTAGCGAAGCAACTAACCGGCGAACCTTCGATAGCTATGCTTTTTCACTATCTGAGCGCGAGCCGCCTGGTCACGATTGCGCAGATTGAAGGTCGCGTTCGAGGTGTCGGCAGCGAGTTTGTCTTGGCGTGTGACATGCGCTTCGCTGCGCTCGAATCGGCGATTTTCAGTCAACCGGAGGTAGGTTTTGGACTGATCCCCGGCTCTGGCGGCGTGCAACATTTAACTCGGCTAATGGGACGGGGCCGAGCACTCGAGGTCCTGTTGAGCGCAGTTGATTACGATGCGGAGATGGCGGAGCGCTACGGTTGGATCAATCGAGCCTTGCCAGCCGCCGGACTCGGTGATTTTGTCAAATCGCTAGCTCTTCGGATCGTCAGCTTTCCAGCTTTTGGCGTTGCCGCAATCAGGGATCGCGTCAATGCGGTCGCGCTCGCGCCCGCGGAAGACTTCCGGCGCGATTCAAGCCTCTTTCTAGACTGTGTGCGCAAGCCTGAGGCGCAGAATCGGATCAAAGGCGCGATGAAGCGCGGCTTCCAGACCCGTGAAGCGGAAATGGATTTGCCGAACATGTTGGTTGACTTGCCAGACCAGGCCTAGCAGACACGGCAAAGTCGGATGAACGCTGGAGGGAAAGCATGGCAAACCTTAGTTTTGACAGAGGGATCACTGCACTTCTCGTCATCGATCCATACAACGATTTCATCTCCGAGGGAGGTAAAATCTGGGATCGCATCAAGGCAATTGCGGAAGCAAATAATTGTGTTCCCAACATGCTGCAAGTTCTGATCGCTGCGCGCCAGGCAAAGCTTCGCGTCTTCTATGCGATGCATCATCGGTACCGTCCAGGCGACTACGAGACGTGGCAGTACATTGCGCCTATCCAAAAGGCGGCTTGGTCGCGAAAATCATTCGAATACGGAACATGGGGGGGCGAGATCCGCTCCGAATTCGCTCCGCTGCCGGGTGAGATTGTGGCTCAGGAGCATTGGTGTTCCAGTGGATTTGCCAACACAGACCTCGACCTGCTGCTCAAAAAGCACGGCATCCATAAGCTCATCGTCATTGGGCTGATCGCACACACGTGCTTGGAATCAACTGTTCGCTTCGCCGCCGAACTTGGCTACGAGGTCACGGTAGTAATGGATGCGACGGCAGACTACTCGGATAAGGAGATGCTCGCAGCGCTCGATGTCAGCCTTCCGAGCTATGCCAATGCCATCGTGACAACCCAGGAGTTGGTTCAATCCATTTCTTCGCTAACACCCTTGAAAATCTGAGCGCGGGAATGATTCCACTGTAGGACGCGCTTTTGATATCGTATCTTTTACTCCTTTGGCTACCCACTGGGCGCAATGCGGAGGTTGCCGCAGTGAAAGCTTCCACTCAATCGCGGTGGACGAGCGCGAATTCGCCAGATCACTCGTCGAAGAACGGATTGGTCCCGAGTCAGTCAGTGTTTAAAAATCCAATCGACCTGGCCGTAAAACCGGCTGCTCGGACGAGTGATTGCTGCCCATTGAGTCGTTTCGGCCGGTCCAGACAAGTAAAATGGCTGTGAAATCGGGTACAGTTTCGGGTACAGACATCAGTTTGGCTTGATTACGGGTAATTAAGCTAAGTTGCTGATGGGTATTCACTTGTGGATATCCGACATTACGCTTAATTTCGCTTATTTATCATAGACTTACGGTATTCTTGAGAGACTCAAAATCCGCCGATCGCAAGGTCGTGGGGGTTCGCCCCCCCTCCCGGCACCACTGGTTTCCTATGCAAGTCATTTATTTATAGATACTTACATTCCAGCCTTTGCCCAGTAGTGAAGCGCGGGTACCTGGTTTCAGGTATAAAAATGAGTACGGAGCGCATCCCATTCTTTTGGAATGATTTAGGCGATTCACCGCCTTCCTTGACGACGAGGAGATGTATCCCGTTTCTCCCATTTGGTCTCGATTACGGAATGCGCGGCGGATAATTGGTCCGCCCAGGGGCAGAAACACGAAGGTATTTATGTGATGGAGGCGAACGTTCCAGGCTCGTTGGATTCAAGATGCGGGCTTGATCGTTGCGACTTTGCTCAATGAGCGCGCGGCCCAAAGTCAACAGAGGAATGGGAAGGTCAACTGTCCGGAAAGCCGACCATTCGTCCATGTGGTTATTGACCTCTGCCGTGACAGTAAATCGAAAGCAGGTAACTCATTGGAATGAGGGGGAACGGATGGCTCCTTTCAGCGCCCTGAGGAACTCTTGGTGATCCTTACTGCACCCTTATCGCACCCGCGACCTCTGCCCTGCAAACCTCTGCCCATGAGGCTCCGGTAATTGGCTTGGGACAACCAAAACCCGCCGGCCCGACGTCAAGTGCAGGAAGTGTGCCACTTCCCGCCCCGTCCACCGTTTGGCGGGTGAACGACTTTGTCGGGATAGCAATTCAGATCGACAGCTGGTCTAGCGAGTGAAATTTGAGTGATTTCCACCTGCTTCCTTTTTGAATAACGCGGTCAGCCTTCGATAAATCCACGCTTCAGGGCTATGGTCACCGCGTGGGTTCGATCATTTGCGCCAAGCTTGGAAAGGATGCTCTTTAGATGGTATTTGACAGTGGCCTCTGAGATTTGCAATTGCGATGCAATGATCTTATTGGAATTCCCTTTCGCGACTCTTGTCAAAATGTCGATTTCTCGTTCCGTAAGCGCGTCTTCGATACAGTGCTCCGCGAGTTCTGCGGCAACCTCCGGCGGAATGCGTCGCCGGCCAGCGTGGACGGTCCGAATAGTATCCACCAATTCCTTGCGAAGCATGTTCTTCAATAGGTATCCAGAAGCCCCGGCTTTGAAAGCGCGCAGAGCTTGAGCATCCCCCTGAAAGGTTGTCAAGACGACGATCCGCGCATTCGAGAATTCGCGCCGGATTGCAACAATCGCATCAATGCCACCCATCTCTGGCATTTGTAAATCCATAAGCGTAACATCCGGCCGATTCGTACGGAAGCCTTCAACGGCCTCTTGCCCGTTTGTAGCTTCACCCACTAGAACCATGTCCTCTTGGCGTTCAATTACCGCGGCGATCCCTTCCCGCAGCAGCGGATGGTCGTCTACGATGAAAATCCGGATCTTGTTTCCGACCACCATTGCGGTCACCT
>Ga0302325_10001430_pt1 | contig 60920 bp, 55 predicted proteins | sample Palsa_T0_2_FD_201948 | JGI IMG/M metagenome (GOLD analysis project Ga0302325, IMG submission 201948) | Peat permafrost microbial communities from Stordalen Mire near Abisko, Sweden - Palsa_T0_2 | ecosystem: Environmental > Terrestrial > Soil > Palsa > Peat permafrost | place: Sweden: Abisko...
GCCATGGCCTGTTGGGCGCGGACCGTGAAGCGTTCGGGCTGCATCTGGCCCTCTACCCCCGCCGGCGCGGGCCTTTGAACGGTGACCGCGCGTCACCCTGGCGGACAAGGTCGGTCGAGCCGGCGACATAGGGCACGATCTCGGCACGGAAGGAGCGCCGGACACGGTCGAGTTCCGCCGCCATCTCGATCCGTGCGAGCTCCGCCGCGTGTTCGAGCTGGGCGAGTTGCGCGCGCGCAGCATCGAGCTCCAATTCGAGCGCGAGGACGCGTTCGACGCCAGCGAGGTTGAGCCCGAGCTCCGCGGTCATCTGCTGGATACGGCGCAGGCGATCGACGTCGTCCTGGGAGTAGAGCCGGGTTCCCTTCGGCGAGCGACTCGGCTCGATCAGACCACGCGCCTCGTACATCCGCAGCGTCTGCGGATGCATCTCGGCGAGCTCGGCGGCGACCGAGATCATGAACACGCCACGGTCGACCGCGAGGTCGATGCGGGTGCTGGCGACTTGGCGGCGTGGCTGTTGGGCGCTCATGTCTTGGCGGCCTCGAAGAGCTTCTTGCGCGGGTCACCATCGATCGTCTCGGCGAGCGCATCGACGGCCTTGCGCTGCGATTCGTCGAGCTTTTCTGGGAGCTCGATCACGAAGCGGTAGTGGATGTCGCTGTTGCCCTCGCCCGACAGGCGTGGTGGTCCCTCGCCGCGGAGCCGCTGGACGGTGCCGTGCCGGGTTCCCGGCGCGACGCGCAGACGCTTCTTGCCCGACAGCGTCGGCACCTCGATCTCGCCGCCGCGCAGCGCCTCGACAACAGAGATCGGCACCTCGACCTCGAGGTGCTCGCCCTTCTGGCGGAACACCGGTGAGGGGGTCACACGCGTGATGACGTAGAGATCCCCGGGCGGCCCGCCGTTTGGACTCGGCTCGCCTTTCCCGGCGAGGCGGATCCGGCTGCCATCGTGCACTCCTGCCGGGATGTTGACCCGGTAGCGCTTGATCGAGCGTGTAGCGCCGGTGCCGCCACAGGTTGGGCAGGGGTCCTCGATGATCGTGCCGCGACCGCCGCAGCGCGCGCAGGGCTGGGAGATCGAGAACATCCCCTGACCTTGGGACTCGATCCCGCGACCCTCGCACTGCGGACAGACGACGGGCTTCGTGCCCGGACGCGCGCCGGTCCCCGAACAAGTGGCGCAGCGCACCGAAGTCGGCACCGCGAGCGGCACCTGGCCACCCTTTACGGCCTGCTCGAAGCTGATCTGCAGGCTCGCCTCGAGGTCGCGACCACGCGTCGGCTGGGAGCGCGCACGGCGCGCGCCACCGCCGCCACCACCACCGCCACCACCCGCGGCACCGCCGAACAGGTTGGAGAGGATGTCGCTGAAGGAACCGCCGTCGAAGCCGCCGCCGGCGAACGGGTTTGGCGCGCGACCCCCGAACAGTCCGTCGCCGCGATCAAAGGCGGCTCGCTTCTCGGGATCGGAGAGCACATCGTGGGCTTCGTTGATCTCCTTGAATTGCGCCTCCGCCTTCGCGTCGTCGGGGTTGCGGTCGGGGTGATAGCGGCGTGCAAGCTTGCGGTAGGCCTTCTTGATGTCATCAGCGGAGGCCTTCCGATCGACACCGAGCACGGTGTAGGGATCCGTTTGTGCGGGCATCAGGCGACCTCTAGGCGGCGACCAGCACTCGCGCGGGACGAATCACCGCGGCGCCGAGCCGGTATCCGGCCTGGTAGATCTCGACGATCAGACCGGCCTCGATGGCGTCGGACGGCTGCTGGGCGACGGCCTCGTGCAGCGCCGGGTCGAAAAGCTCGCCCGGCTGGCCATAGCGGTCGATGCCGACGCGCTCGAGCGCGCCGAGCAGTTCGCGCTGGACGAGCCGCAGGCCCTCAATCAGCTGCTCGTCCGCGCCGGCCTCCGCGCTTGCTGCCGCGGTCAGTCCGCGTTCCAGGTTGTCGAGCGCGGGCAGCAGCTCGCGCGCGAGGCGCGTGACGCCACGCGCCTGCGCAGCCTCCGCCTCGCGCGCCATGCGCTTGCGGTAGTTCTCGAAATCGGCCTGCGTGCGCTGCGCGAGCGCGAGATACTCATCGCGCTCGGCAGCCTTGGCGGCCAGCTCTTCGAGGTCGAGCTCGACCGGTTCCACCGCCGTCTGGCCGTCCGACGAGCTATCGCGCTCGTCGGCCACCGGCCACTCGGCGGCATCCCCGCGCTCGCCCTTGCCCTTGCCCTCGCTGCTGGCCGTCCTCGCCAGCAGCGACTCCTCGGCGGCCGCGACCTTTCGCTCGCTCATCGTTATTGGCTCGGCTCGTCGACAACTTCGGCGTCGACGACATCCTCGTCGCTCGAAGCCCCGTTATCAGCTGCCGCAGCACCGTTTTCCTGCGCCCCAGCGGCCGCCGCGCGCTCATAGAGCGCCTCGGAGACACTGTGGAACGCCGTGTTCAGCGCGTCTGTCCGTTCGCGGATAACGGCCGCGTCTTCGGACTCGAGCACCTCACGGACCGCCTTTACCGCCGCCTCGATCTGCTCCTTGGCGGAAGCGTCGACCGTGTCGCCGAGCTCCTTGAGCTGGCGCTCGGCCTGATAGGCGGCGTTTTCGCCGTTGTTGCGGGCCTCCGCGAGCTCGCGCGCGCGCCGGTCCTCCTCGGCATGGGTCTCGGCGTCGGAGACCATGTTCTTGATCTCCGAGTCGGACAGTCCCGACCCGGCCTTGATCTCGATCTTCTGCTCCTTGCCGGTACCGAGGTCCTTGGCCGAGACGCTGAGGATCCCGTTGGCGTCAATGTCGAACGCGACCTCGACCTGCGGGATGCCACGCGGCGCCGGCGGGATGCCGGTCAGCTGGAACTTGCCCAGCGACTTGTTGTAGCTCGCCATCTCACGCTCGCCTTGGAGCACGTGGATCTCGACCGAGGGCTGGTTGTCCTCGGCGGTCGAGAAGACCTCGGCCTTGCGCGTCGGGATCGTCGTGTTGCGCTCGATCAAGCGTGTGAAAACGCCGCCCTTGGTCTCGATGCCGAGCGTCAGCGGGGTCACATCCAGCAACAGGACGTCCTTGACGTCACCGGCGAGCACGCCGGCCTGGATTGCCGCGCCGACGGCAACCACCTCGTCGGGGTTGACGCCCCGGTGAGGATCCTTGCCGGTCAGCTCCTTGACCTTCTCCTGTACGGCGGGCATGCGGGTCATGCCGCCGACGAGGACGACGTGGTCGATGTTCGCCGCGCCCTTCTCCTTGGCGTCGCCCAGCGCCTGGCGAACAGGCGCCACGACACGGTCAAGCAGGCTGCTCGTCAGTTCCGCGAGCTTGGCGCGCGTGAAACGTGCGTCGAGGTGCTTGGGACCGCTCTGGTCGGCCGTGATGAAGGGCAGGTTGATCTGCGTCTCCTGCGTCGTCGAGAGCTCGATCTTCGCCTTCTCGGCAGCTTCGTAGAGACGCTGCAGCGCCATCGGGTCGGCCTGCAGGTCGATGCCCTGCTCGCGCTTGAATTCGGCGACGAGCCAATCGACGATCGCCTTGTCGAAGTTGTCGCCGCCCAGGTGGTTGTCACCAGCGGTCGACTTGACCTCGAACACGCCGTCGCCGATCTCGAGCACCGACACGTCGAAGGTGCCGCCGCCGAGGTCGAAGACGAGAATCGTCTGGTCGGTCTCCTTGTCAAGCCCGTAGGCCAGCGATGCCGCCGTCGGCTCGTTGATGATCCGCTTGACTTCGAGGCCCGCGATCTTGCCGGCGTCCTTGGTCGCCTGGCGCTGATCGTCGTTGAAGTACGCCGGTACGGTGATGACGGCGCCGTCAACCGACTCGCCGAGGTAGGCCTCGGCATCGGCCTTGAGCTTCTGCAGGATCATCGCGCTGATTTCCGGCGGCGAGTACTCCTGCCCACCCGCCTCGACGCGCGCGTCGCCGTTCTTCCCAGATATCACCTTGTAGGGGACGATTGCTTCCTCGTCGCCGACTTCGCTCTCCTTACGGCCCATGAAGCGCTTGATAGAGAAGATCGTGTTTTGCGGGTTGGTGACCGCCTGGCGCTTGGCCACGGTCCCCACCAGACGCTCACCCGAAGGGGCGAACGCGACCACCGAGGGGGTTGTGCGACCACCTTCGGCGTTCTCGATGACGGTTGGTTCGCCGCCTTCGAGTACTGCCATGCACGAGTTCGTCGTGCCTAGATCGATTCCGATCGTTTTACCCATGTTGTCTTTGACTCCTTTGGCCTCAGCAATAAATCTTAGTCGGAGTATATAAGATTTCCTTCGAAGCGTCAACTAGGTTGGAACGTCCGGATGCGCGCGAGAGCGACAGCCGACGCGACCGTCGCGCTTAGGCAGCCGCGGAAGAGGCGCTCTCACCTCCTCGCCACCGCTCGCCAGACCCAGCGCCCGCCTGTCGCAGGCAGGCAGCCGCGCAGCGCTAGCTCGACCCGCTCGCTCCACTGGTGCCGCTGACTCCACTCGCCCCGCTCAGCCCGCTGGCCCCACTCGCGCCACTCGGTCCCGTCGCCCCGGTCGCGAGGACTGACTCGATGTGCATGTTGAGCGTCGTCGCTAGACCTGTGGCGTCGCTGCGCGGGATGCGCTCGTTCACCTCACCCGCCAGCACGAGATCGGCCTCCGCGGTTCCGTCGTCGAACACCAGGAGGATCTCGCGGAGCTTGCGGTGCTTGGTCGAGATCGTCAGCGTCTCGATGTATGAGCTGGTGCCGACGCCGGCACTGCCCGCGGCGCTGAACTTGACGTCCTTGGCCTTCAGGTGGTCTGCCTTCGCGGCGCTGTGGAGGATCGAGCGCACGATGCCTCGCCGGCCCTTGGTCGACGCGATCGACTTACGCTGAGCGACGAAGTACGCGCTCGACGCGCTCGCCGTCGGCCCGACCGCCACGTCGTCAACCAGCAACGAGTAGTTGACACCGTCCGGGCTCGACGCCGTCGTGAAGTCAGCCGCATATTGGGCCGTAAGGCCTTTCGGCGGCGCAACATAGCCCTGCGCGCCGCTCACCGCTCCCGGCGCGAGGTCTGCTGGCTGGAGCACCATCAGCGCCAGGTCGGGAGTGCCGGCCGGTGGGGTGACAGCCGCCCAGGCCACCCCGACGCCGCAGCAGGCGACGGCGACGCCCACGCCGAGTAAGCCAACGAGACGGCGATGGCGGCTCATGCACTCCCTCGATGTCGCACAGCCAGAGCGCCAGTATGGCGCGTCGTCGCGGGTGCCGCGTCTACCCGGGCCGACCGCGGAGCGCGAGCTCGAGCTCGAAGCGCACGTCGGGCTCGTCGAGCTGCTCGCCGAAGCACTCGCGCAGGCGCGCGAGGCGGTAGCGGACGGTCTGCGGGTGGACGTGCAGCTCGGCGGCGACGGCGGGGACGTGGCCCTGCCAGCGAAGCCACGACAGCAGCGTGGCCTCGAGGCGGCTGCGCGAGGCCACCGTCAACCCCTCGAGCGGCGAAAGCCGCCAGGTGGCAAGCTCCTCGACGAGCGCCGGATCGGCCAGCGCGGCGAGCGTGCCGAGCAGCTGATCGGAGAAGAGGAGACGGTCGGCCGGCAGGACACCGGCCGCTGCCAGGCGCACGCAGCGCTCCGCCCTGGCCCAGCTGAGCGCCGCATCGCCGAGCGCAACGCTCGGGCCGAGCGCCGCCAAACGCCCGGCGAGCACCCGCTCCAGGCGCTCGCGCCGGCCGGGAGCGTCGGGGTCTGAGACGAGCACGCAGACGAGGTCATCGATCAGGGCGCCAATCGAGCCCTCGCCCGCCAGCGTCGCCAGTCGCTCGGCGTCGCGGTGGTCGGCCGCGAGCGCGGCGAGCCGGCGCGGCAGCGGCCAGTCCACAGCGGCGGCGGCCTGCCTGGCCTCGGCGTCGTCGATCCCCTCGACGACGAGCCGGCGCACCAGCGCCTGGCGCGCGCGCTGGCGCTCCCCGGCACTCGCCGCCTGCTCCGAGGCGTAGCCCTCGACCGACTCCGCCGAGACCTCGTCGATGTAGGCGAAGATCGACTCGGCGAGCAGCGACAGCGTCGTCGCGTCGAGGCCGGCGTCGCGCGCGACCGTCGAGACCCGCCGCCAGGCGACGCGCGCACCGAGGCGATAGGCGGCCTGCAGGGCATCGAGGCGGCGGCCGGCGCGATACTCGCCGCGCCCGAGCGCGATGTAGACCTCACGACCCGGCCGCACGCCCGATGCCGGACGGCCTACCTGCTCGAGAAACTGGCGCAGCGCCCCGTCGATCGCCACACGCACGCCGCGGCCGAACGCGCCACGCATCGGCTGGCGGTACTCATCGATCGAGGCCGCGATCGCGGCCGTGATCTCCTCGGCGATCGCCGGGATGACAGGCGCGATGATCTCGCGCACCGCGGGGTCGAGCGCCTGCCACGGACGCTCGAGCGGTGGTTCTTGATCGTCCATTACAAGTTTTGGCGTACCGCTTGGCTTTCCAAGCCAAGAAATTACCGCTTGAGTAACGGTACTCTGTCTAGCTGTGACCCGTCTCGAGCGCAACGTCAACCTCGCCGCGGTGATGATCCCCTTCATCGGGACGATCGTCGGCGCCGTCTTCGCCTGGGGCACGCTGCTGCACACGCGCGACCTCGTGATCTTCGCGGTCATGTACCTGGCCAGCGCGCTCGGCGTCACCGTCGGCTTCCACCGCCACCTCACCCACCGCGCCTTCGACACGTCGAAGGCGCTGCACTACGGGCTCGCAATCATGGGCTCGCTCTCGGTCCAGGGTCCCGTGCTCGCGTGGGTCGCCGACCACCGCAAGCACCACACCTTCTCCGACGAGGAGGGCGACCCGCACTCGCCGCACGCGGGTCAGGGCGCCGGCGTCGCCGGCATGCTCTCAGGCCTCTACCACGCCCACGTCGGCTGGCTGTTTGAGACCAACGGGCAGGCCGAGAAGCGCCGCTACTGCCCCGACCTCGCTAGCGACCGGGGGATGCGCCGGATCCACCGCGCCTTCCCGATAATCGTCTACTTCACCCTGGCGATCCCCTTCTTCGCCGGCTGGGCCTGGGGCGGCACGCTCGACGCGGGCCTCGAGGCGCTGCTCTGGGCAGGCTTCGTGCGGATCTTCCTGGTCCACCACATCACCTGGTCCATCAACTCCGTCTGCCACTTCTTCGGCGCCCAGCGCTTCGCCACCGGCGACCACTCGACCAACGTCTTCTGGCTCGCGCTGCCGAGCCTCGGCGAGGCTTGGCACCACAACCACCACGCGTTCCCGCGCTCCGCCTTCCACGGCCTGCGCTGGTATGAGCTCGACCCCTCCGGCTGGGTGATCCTCGCCCTCCAGAAGCTCGGCCTCGTCTGGAACGTCGTCCGCATCGACGACGAGCACCAGCTCGCCAAGCTCGCACCCGCGCCGGCTCCGCACTGAGCGGATCTTTTGGGGGCGTGGTTGAGATGCCCGACCGGACTCTTCCCGACGCGAGCGCGCGAAAGCCGCGCCTACGCGGCGTCTGGCATCAGTGGGGCTTCTTCGTTTCGCTCCTGAGCGGCGCGGTGCTGATCGCCACCGCCCCGGCCGGTCGTGCCGTGCTTGCCGCCGTGATCTACGCGTTCGCGCTGTCGGCGCTGCTCGGCACGAGCGCGCTCTACCACCGCATCGACTGGCGGCCGACGGCGCGGCGCTGGATGCGACGGCTCGACCACGCGATGATCTTCGTGCTGATCGCCGCCAGCACCACCCCGTTCGCGCTGCTCGCGTTGCACGGCTGGCTCGCCACGGTCGTGCTCTGCCTCGCCTGGGCCGGCGCGCTCGGCGGCCTGATCCTGCAGCTGGTCTGGACCGATCACCCCAAGTGGGTCTCCTCGCTGGTCGGAGTCGGCCTCGGCTGGGTCACGATCGTCACGCTTACCCAGCTGCCGGCGAGCATCGGCTGGGCGGCGGTCGCCGCGATCATCATCAGCGGTGCGCTCTATACGGCCGGCGCCGTGGTCTATACCCGCGAGCGTCCCAACCCCCGCCCCGGCGTCTTCGGCTACCACGAGCTCTTCCACGCCTTCGTCCTCGCCGCCGCAGGGATCCAGTACGGCGTGATCGCGCTCGCCGTGCTGCCTCGCGGCTAGCCGGCGCTCATCCTTCCACCCCAACCCTCGGGCACATGCGGCGCAGCGCGCAGGTGGCGCACTCCGGAGCGCGGGCGTGGCAGGTCCGTCGCCCGTGGCGCAGCAGGTTGAGGTGCAGCTCGAGCTCCTCGCCCCGGGGCGTGAGCGCCAGCATCTCCTCGTGGAGCTCCTCAAACGGCGCGCCGGGCCGCAGTAGGCCGAGCCGCGTGCCGACGCGCGCGACGTGGGTGTCGACCGGCACCTCGCGCAGGCCAAAGCTGAAGAGCAGCACGCATGCCGCCGTCTTGCGCCCGACGCCGGGCAGCGCGCAGAGTTCCGCCCGGCTGCGCTCGAGCGGCGCGCTCGCCATCCAATCGAGGCTCAGTGGCTCGCCGACGGCGCGCAGGATCTCCTGGATCCGTGCCGACTTGACCTTTGCGATGCCCCCCGGGCGGATGGCGTCTTCGACGGCCTGCCGCGGCGCGTCGCGAACCTCCTCCCAGCTACCAAAGCGCTCGCGCAGCGCCAGGAACGCAACGTCGCGGTTGCGATCGTTGGTGTTCTGGGAGAGCACGGTCAGGATCAGCTCGTCCAGCGGGCGGTGATGCGGCGGCGCCGACGGGATCCCGTAAAGCTCGCGCAGACGGTCGCGAACGCGACGGACGCGCGCGCGACTCGGCGGGATCCAGCTCGTGCGCTCCACGCCGCCTATCCTCGCCGCTCGCACCGGCAGAGGTCGAGCGGCGGGGCAGGGGCCGCGCGCCGCCGGCTGCCGCGCTCCTCGCCGAAGCTCGCGCGAAAGGCTTCCAGCACGACGTCGCGGCCGCTAGGATGCACGCTCACGATGCTTCGTCGTCTTCCTGCCGCGCGGGAGCGGCTGCTGCCGAACGGCTGGGTCGATGTGCTTCGCCAGGTCGGACTGTTCGGCGTGGCCTACCTCCTCTACCGCCTCGTCGAGGGCGCTGTCTCGCACAACAGTGCGGTCGCCTTCGCCCACGCCCGCGACATGATCTCGCTGGAGCGCACGCTCCACATCTTTGTCGAGCCGAGCGTGCAGAGCTGGGCCGCCGGCAGCCACCTGCTGATCGAGGTCGCCACCTACGTCTACATCAACGCGCAGACAACGATCCTGATCGGCCTGCTGCTCTACCTCTACACCGCGCACAACAAGAGCTTCTACTTCGTCCGCAACATGCTCTTCGTCGCGATGCTGATCGCGTTGATCGGCTACGCCTTCTTCCCGACGGCGCCGCCGCGCTTCCTCCCCAACTATGGCTTCATCGACACGATCTCCTACATCACCGGCACCTCGTCGAACAGCACCGTCGCCAACGAGTTCTTCAACCCTTACGCCGCGGTGCCCTCGATGCACGTCGCGTTCGCGGTGATGATCGGTCTGACGCTGGCGCGTCTCGTGCGGACCCGGATCGCGCGCGCCTGGTGGCTGCTGTGGCCGGTCTGGATCACCTTCGTCACGGTCATCACTGGCAACCACTTCCTGCTCGACGCCGTCCTCGGACTGCTCACGGCCGGCGTCTCCGCGATCGTCGCCCGCCGGCTCGCACGGATCCGCCCGCAGGTCTGGGCGTTCGCCGGCTCGCCGCGCGCGACCGTGGCGATCTCGTGAGCACGCCGCAGACCACGGACCGCCCACCCAAGCCAGGCCGCCGGTCGCTGACGCCCCTACGCGCCACGGAAACGCGCGCCCTCGTGCGCAACCGGCTGATCGAGTCTCGCCTCACGCCAAACGCGATCTCGCTCACCGGGCTGGCGCTCAACGTGCTCGCCGCGGTGCTGGTGTGGGAGCGCTATTTCTTCCTCGGCGGGCTCGCGTTCATCGTCGGCTCGATCCTCGACACCCTCGACGGGCGCTACTCCCGGATGTCCGACAAGGGGACGCCCTTCGGCGCGTTCCTCGACTCGACGCTCGATCGCTGCGAGGAGGGGATCGTACTCACCGCCGTCGCCGCCAACTTCGCCCGCGAGCACAACCAGATCGCGGTCGCTGCGGTCGTCGTCGCGGTGCTCGCGTCGCTGATGGTGTCCTACACGCGGGCGCGCGCCGAGGCACTCGGCGTCGAGTGCAAGGTCGGCCTGGCCACCCGCCCGGTGCGCGTCACGATCCTCGCGATCGGCCTCGTCCTCGCCCGCGGCGCATCGCTCGGGCACTTCTCGGCGCTCGCGGCGGCGGTCTATGTCCTCGCCGCGCTGAGCGCGTTCACCGTCGTGCAGCGTATCTTTCACGTCCGCTCAGAGTTGCGTGCAGCGCCCGGTGCGTAGCCAGCGCAACTGACGTGTAGGCTTTCACGCACTCAAGAAGGGATCGAGCCATGACTCCAATCAACGTCACAGACCGCACGACCAACGGCGCCACCAACGGCACCGCTCGCTACCAGCACGAGAAGGTGCGCGTGGCGATCGTCGGCGTCGGCAACTGCGCCTCGGCGCTCGTGCAGGGCGTCCACTACTACCGCGACGCCGACCCCAACGAGACCGTCCCCGGCCTGATGCACGTGAACCTCGGCGGCTACCACGTGCGCGACATCGAGTTCACGGCGGCCTTCGACGTCGACATCGAAAAGGTCGGCAAGGACCTCGGTCAGGCGATCTGGTCCGGCCAGAACAACACGATCAAGTTTGCCGACGTGCCCGAGAACCTCGACGTGCCGGTCTACCGCGGCATGACCCACGACGGACTCGGCAAGTACCTCTCGCAGAAGATCACGAAGGCCCCCGGCGAGACCGCCGACATCGTCTCGATCCTCCGCGACACCCACACCGACGTCGTCGTCTCCTATCTGCCCGTCGGCTCCGAGCAGGCGACCAAGTGGTACGTGGAACAGGTCATCGAAGCCGGTTGCGGCTTCGTCAACTGCATCCCCGTCTTCATCGCCCGCGAGGACTACTGGGATCGGCGTTTCAAAAAGGCGCGACTGCCAATCGTGGGCGACGACATCAAGTCCCAGGTCGGCGCGACGATCGTGCACCGCAACCTCGCCCGGCTGTTCGGCGACCGCGGCGTGAAGATCGTCCACACCTCGCAGCTCAACGTCGGCGGCAACATGGACTTCTACAACATGCTCGAGCGCGAGCGCCTGGAGTCGAAGAAGATCTCCAAGACCAACGCCGTCACGTCGATCATGGAGAACGTGCTGCCGGCGGACGACGTTCACGTCGGCCCGTCGGATTACGTCCCATGGCTAACGGACCGCAAGTGGGCGCACATCCGCGTCGAAGGGCAGGCGTTTGGCGACGTGCCATTGAACCTGGAGCTAAAGCTCGAGGTCTGGGACTCACCGAACTCGGCCGGCATCGTGATCGACGCTGTGCGCTGCTGCAAGCTCGCACTCAACCACGGCGTCGCGGGGCAGCTCGACGGACCGAGCTCTTACCTGATGAAGTCCCCGCACCGCCAGCGCCCCGACGACATCGCCCGCGCCGACACCGAGAAGTTCATCGCCCGCTACACGGGCCTACCGACCAGCAAGCCCCGCGCGACCAGCCGCACGCGCGCCGCGCGCTAGCGACGCACGCGCGCCGCGCACGCGCGCCGGCGCCCGAAGTGGCCAAGGGCCGGCCGTCGCCGGTCCCGCCCACCTATGCTGAGACAGTGTCACCGTTTGCGATCGCCCATGTCTCGCCGCACCCGTGGGAGCTCGGCGGCGAGCTGTGCGAGTACATCGATCGCGTCGCGACCGAGCTCTCCGCGCGCGGTCACCGCATCCTGATCGTCGCGCCGTCGACCTCACAACGGCTGGCGGCCGCCTCGCGGCGCGCGCTGCGCGAGGCTCGCGACGAGCCAGCGCGGCTGTGGAGCGCTGACGGCAGCCCAGCGCTGTTCGCCGCCGGTGAGGTCCTGTCGGTCGCGCCCGGCTCGTCCAGGCGCAGCGCCGGCGTGCCGGTGGACGTCGCCCGCACAGTCGAAGAGCTGTTCAGCACGCTGCCGCTGGATTTCGTCCACGTCCACGAGCCGTTCGCGCCAAGCACCGCGAGCGCGGCGCTCCGCCACTCGCGCTCGCTGAATATCGGCAGCTTCCACACCCCCACCGAGCGCCTCATCTCAACGCAGGTGGCCCGACGTTTCGTCGAGCTGTTCTTCGGTCGTCTGGACGCACGGATCGCGAGCTACCGCGCGACCGCGACAGTGATGAACGCGCACTTCCCGGCCGAGTACCGCGTCATCCCCCCCGGCGCACAGATCCTCACGCCGCGCGCGCGTCACGGTGAACGACTGCAGATCGTCTTCATCGAGGAGGAGGAGCGCTCCGCGCTGCGCGTCTTTCTGCGCGCTATCCGTCGGCTCGAACCCGACGCGGACTGGGAGGCGACCGTACTCAGCCTGCGCGGCTTCTCCAGTCGCGTACCGCTCCGCGCCAGCCTCAGCGAGCGCGTGCGCTTCCTCGGTCCGGGCGAGCTCGAGCGCGAAGCCCTGCTGGCGCGCGCCGACGTCGTGGTGCTCGCCTCCGACGGCGCGAACCCCGCGCCCGGCCTGGCCCTCGCGGCGATCGGCGCCGGCGCCGTGCCAGTCGCATCACGCCTGCCGGTGTATGAGGAGACCCTGGCCGAAGGCGAGTGCGGGCTCCTCTACGACCCCGGTGACGCCGAAGTGCTGGCCGCGCAGCTGACGCGCCTCGCGCGCGACGAGCGGCTGCTCACGCGCCTGCGGGCCAGCGGCGAGGGGCGTCGTGAACAGCTCTCCTGGGGTCGCGTCGTCGATGAGCTCGAAGACGTCTACGAGACGGTCGCGAGCCGTCGGCGTGAAACCGAGGGCTCGCCGGAACTGCGTCGCGCGCTCGCCCGCCGGCGGCTGATCGATGTCGACCTGCACATGCACACCGATCACTCGCCTGACTGCGCGACACCGGTCGAGGTGCTGCTGTCGACGGCCCGCGCCGAGGGGCTTGGCGCGATCGCCGTCACCGACCACAACGAGATCTCCGGCGCGCTCGACGCGGCCCGCAAGGCGGATGGAGTCAAGGTGATCATCGCCGAGGAGATCAAGACGGCGACGCAGGGCGAGGTGATCGGGCTCTTCCTGCGCGAGAAGATCCCGCGCGGGCTGACGCTCGAGGACACCGTCGCCGAAATCCACCGCCAGGGCGGCCTCGTCTACGTCCCCCACCCCTTCGATCGCCTGCACGCCGTGCCCGACTATGAGCACCTGCTGCGGATCCTCGACGAGATCGATCTGATCGAGGTTTTCAACCCGCGCGTGGCGATCAGCTCCTTCAACGAGGAGGCGGTCCGCTTCGCCGCCAAGTACCGGCTGACGGCCGGCGCCGGCTCGGACTCGCACGTCGCCGCCGGACTCGGCTCGGTGCGGGTGCGGATGCGCGATTTCGACGGACCCGAGGAGTTCCTCGAGTCGTTGCGCGACGCGGAGATCCACACCAAGCCGACGAGCCTGCTCTATGTCCAGGCGCTCAAGTTCCTCGAAACCAAGGCGACGCCGCCCGCCGCACGCCGTGCCCGGCGCGAGCGTCGCGTGCGACGCGCGATGCGCAAGTCCTGATGCACGGTCAAGGACAAGGCGCGAGTCCGGGGAAGACCACCCGGCCGATGCCAGTAACCGACAACGAGATCCGGGAGCGCTATCTGGACCGGGCGATCCGTGAACTGAACCTGCTCTCGCGCGAGATCCAGGCCTGCGAGCGCTGTCCCCGCGGTTCGCTGATGCCGGTGCTCGGCTCCGGGCACCCGCAGGCCGACATCATGATGGTCAAGTACGCGCCGATGCCCTCGGAGATCGAGGAGGGCGTCGCGTTCTACGGTCGTTCCGGGGCCGCGCTGATGAAGTCGCTGCGGCGCCTGCAAATCGACCCGCTCGCGGTCTACGGAACCCTCTTCGTCAAGTGCCCCGTGACCGACACCTCGCTCGCCGACCCGCACTGCATCGCTCGCGTCGCCGAGGAGATCGCAATCGTCTCGCCAAAGATCCTCGTCGTGATGGGTGGCGACGCGCTGGACGCGGTCAACGAGCTGGCCCTGCCGCTGGCCAGCGAGCTCGCAGAGATCGAGGGCGAGGTCCAGGTGCTGACGCCGCAGCTGGCGGCATTGCTCGTCCCCAACATCGATGCCGCACTCGACGAGGAACAGGCCAAGCGCGCCTTCTGGAACGCCTTTCGCGCTCTTGGTGATTGGTACGCCGCGCTGCCGCCCTACTGACTCAAGCTGCTCGCGCAAACCGGCTTCCCAGCCGGCGACCCTGGACGGCGCTTCGCGGCGCTAGCCCATCACGACAACGATCTTGCCGAGCTTGGCGCCGGCGACAAAACGCGCGTAGGCCGCGTCGACCTGCTCCAGCCGGAACGTCGCCGCCACCGGCACGCTGACGACGCCGCTAGCCAGCAACGGCAGCACGTGGCGCTCGAGCCGCCGCGCGGTGAGCGCCTTCTCCTCGAGCGGGCGTCCGCGCAAGGTCGAGGCGCGAATCGACGCGCGCTTGGCCATCAGCCCGCGCAGGTCAAGCTCGGCGTGCGCCCCGCCGCCGATGCCGATCACGACGATCCGGCCACCAACCGTCAGTGCCAGCAGGTCCTCGGCCAGGTTGGGCGCCCCCACCAGCTCGAGGATCACATCGAATGGTCCGTGCTGGGCAAAGGCTTCGGGCGCGACGACGTGCGCGCCAAAGGCCGCGACACCGTCGCGGAGCGCCTCGTTGCGAACGGTTGCGTACACGCGCGCGCCGGCCGCCACACCCAGCTGCACCGCCGCGGTGCCAACCCCGCCCGCACCGCTGTGGACGAGCAGCCGCTCGCCGGCGCCAAGCGCGCATTGGGTAAAGAGCGCATCGTGGGCCGTGGTGAAGACCTCGGGGAAGCCGCCGGCGGCAGGCCAGTCGAGCGTCTCGGGCACCACCATCAGCTGGCGCTCGTGGACGACGGCGAGCTCAGCCTGGCCGCCACCGCCGACGATCGCCATCACGCGGTCGCCGAGCGCGAAGCGTGTCGCCCGCGCACCGAGCTCAGCGACCTCACCGGCGATCTCCATCCCGGGGATGTCCTGGGGCCATCCGGGCGGCGCCGGATAGCGGCCGGCCGCCTGCGCGATGTCGGCGCCGTTAAGGCCGGCCGCGTGCACGCGTACGAGCACCTCGTCGGCGGCGGGCTGCGGGTCGGGATGCTCCGCGGGGTGGACCTCGCCGCCCGTGATCGTCGCGGCGATCACCGGCGCAGCAGCGCGACGCACTCGATGTGCGGCGTCTGCGGGAACATGTCGAGCGGGGTGACGGTTTCCAGCCGCCAGCCGGCCTGCACCAGCTGCGCGGCGTTTGGTGCGAGCGTCGTCGGGTTGCAGGAGACGTAGACGATCCGCTTCGGCGCGCTCTCGATGATTCGCCGCACGACCTTCGCTGAGAGCCCCGCTCGCGGCGGATCGACGATCACGACATCCGGCCGCCCCGCGCGCTCGCGCAGCTCGCTCATCGCGAGCCGCACGTCGCCGGCAAAGAAGCTGGCGTTGGCGATCTCGTTGCGCGCGGCGTTGGCGATCGCGTCGGCGACGGCGCGCTCGACGATCTCGAGGCCGTAGACGTGACCGGCGTGTCCGGCGACGCTGAGGCCGATCGTGCCGGTCCCGCAGAACAGGTCAAAGACGCGCTCCCAACCCTGCAGCTCGCACGCCGTGCCCGCCAGCTCATAGAGCTGCTCGGCCATCTCGGTGTTGGTCTGGAAGAAGGCGTCGGCGGAGATCGCGAGGATGAGCTCGCCGATGCGCTCCTCGATCGTCTCGACGCCCGCGACGAGGTCGGACTCGCCGCCGCTGCTCGTCTCCGAGCGCGCGTCGGTGCGCGTCCAGAGCACGCTGTCGGCCCGCACCGCGCCCGCCAGCGAGTCGCGGTCAAGCGTGCCCGGTGTGGTGATCAGCCGGATCTGAATCTGCCCGCTCCGCCGCCCCTCGCGTACGACCAGGTTGCGCAGGAAGCCGGTGTGCTCCCGGCGATCGAAGGGCTCGAGGCCCTGCTCGCGACACCACGCAAGAACCTCCCGTCGAGCCTCGTTGCCGCGCTCGGAGGCGAGCAGGCAGTCCTCGATATGGCGTATCTCCTCCCATGATCCGGGGGCGTGGAAGCCGCAGACCAGCTCGCCCGCGGCGCCGCGCCCAAACGAGTACTCGAGCTTGTTGCGGTAGCGCCACTGTTCCGTGGCTGGGACGATTGGCCCGAGCTCGAAGCCTTCGAGGTGGCCGATCCGCCGCAGCGCCTCGTCGACCTGCTGGCGCTTGATCTCCAGCTGGCGCGGGTAGGCGAGCTCCTGCCACGGCGCTCCCGGATGGTCAGCGAGAGCGGGGACGCGATCATCACCCGCCTCCAGCAACTCGACGGTTCGCGCCTGCGCGTACGCGCGCTTACGATGGTGCACGCGAGCGCGCACCAGATCTCCGGGAAACGCGCCATCGACGAACACGACGTAGCCGTCGCGGCGTGCCACCCCGGCACCGCCGAAGGCCAGCGAGTCGATCCGCAATTCGAGCTCGTCGCCGACGGACGGGCGGCCCACCGTCTCGGCGCTCATCTGCTGCTCATCTGAGCAACCACTCGAGCAGCGCCTTCTGGGCGTGGCGGCGATTCTCGGCCTGGTCCCAGATCCGCTGGCGCGAGCCGTAGAGGACCTCGGCGCTGATCTCATCGCCGGGATGGGCAGGCAGGTCGTGGAGCGCAAACGCGTCCGGGCGCGCGAGATCGAGCAGCGCGTCATCGACGCGGTAGGCCGCGAGCGCCCGCCGGCGCTCCTCCGCGCTCGCCTCGTCGCCCATCGATACCCAGACGTCGGTGTAGACGGCGTGGGCCCCCGCCGCCGCCTCGGCCGCGTCGCGGACGAGCGTCGCGCCCGTTCCCGGCTCGAGCTCGTAGCCCTCGGGCGAGGCCACGACCACCTCGACGCCGGCCAGCGAACCGAGCAAGGCGAGCGAGCGCGCGACGTTGTTGCCGTCGCCCACGAAGGCGACGCGTAACCCGTCCAGCGTGCCGAACGCCTCGCGCAGCGTCAACAGGTCAGCGAGCGCCTGGCAGGGGTGGTGCTCGGTGGTGAGCATGTTGAAAACCGGGATCGTGCTGTAGCGCGCGAGCTCCTCGAGCGCGGCCTGGGGTCCGGTTCTGACGCCGACTGCATCGAGATGACGCGACAGCACCAACGCGGTGTCGCGCAGCGCCTCGCCGCGTGCGATCTGCAATTCATCGCCGCGCAGCAGCACCGGATGACCCCCCAGCTCGACGACGCCGACCTCGAAGGAGACACGTGTCCGCGTCGAGGGCTTTTCGAAGACGAGGCCGACAGTCCGCTGCGCAAGCGCGTGCGAGCTGTGCGGCGCGCGCTTCAGCTCGAGCGCACGGTCGAGCAGCGCCTGGAGCTCGTCCGCGGTCAGCTCCGTGCCGGTTAGAAAAAGGCGTGGCATCAGGGAGCAGGACAGCTTAGGGCCATACCGGTACGGGCCGCCCGCCCACCTACAATCTGGACCCGTGATCATCAGGGAGGCCGCCGAGGAGGATTGGCCTCAGATCTATCCGTTCTTCAGCTCGATTGTCGCGGCTGGGGAGACCTACGCCCTGCCTGAGCGCCTCTCGCCCGCCGCCGCCCGCGCGCTCTGGCTCGAGCCGCCGCCCGGCCACGCTGTGGTCGCGGTTGAAGGCGACACGGTGCTTGGCTCGGCCAAGATGGGGCCCAACCGCCCCGGACGAGGATCGCACGTGGCGACCGCGAGCTTCATGATCGACCCCCAGCACAACGGTAAGGGAGTCGGCCGGCAACTGGGCCAATACATGATCGGCTGGGCCCGCGCCGGCGGGTACCGGAGCATCCAGTTCAACGCGGTCGTCGAGACCAACGAGGCCGCGGTCCACCTCTGGCAGACGCTCGGCTTTGAAATCCTCGCGACGGTTCCCGAGGCCTTCGAGCACCGCGAGCGCGGGCTGGTCGGGCTGCACGTGATGTTCCGCCGCCTTTAGCCCTTGGGACCTCGTCGGGCGCTGTTAGCCGCCGCCCCCCCACAGTCCGTAACCCTGGAGCATCAATACCGCGCGGCTGCGCAGGGTTCCCGGTCGCGGGATCAGGCCGAGCTCGACAGCCGCCGCGTGCGAGTCAAAGAACGCGCGCACGCGCCACAGACGAACCCCCGCTGGCTCGAGCTCGCACCAGAAGACAACGTGCACGCTCAGCCGGCGGTGACTCGCGGGCAGGCCGTCGAGCGAGCCGGTGTTGGTGCCCTGCACGCGAGTCGGCAGCACCAGCCGGCGGCCGTCGGCTACACGCTCGCCGGCGCTCTCCATGGTGACATCGGGAAAGGCGCGCCAGAGCCGCTCGGCGTGGTGCGCAAGGCCGGCGACGCCGCTCAGCGGCGTCCGCGCCACGGGGTCCTCATAGTGCAGGTCCGGTGCACAGAGGCTCGCGAAGGCGCTCGTATCGTGTCCCGACCACGCGGCCTCCCAGCCGTCGGCGAGCACCTCGTGCGGGGCGCCCGCCCTACTGGACGCCGCGTCGAAACCGGAGCTCACGTCCGCTGCGCCGCTCATCCGAGATCGGGCATGCCCGCCTGCGGGCTCGACGCCGTGGCATAGAGCCGGCGAGGGATCCGCCCGGCGAGGCTCGCGAGCCGGCCGGCGTGAACCGCCGAAGCGATCGCCTCCGCCATCGCCACCGGGTCCTCCGCCCGCGAGATCGCGCTCGCGCACAGCACCGCCGCGCAGCCGAGCTCCATCGCCAGCGCGGCGTCCGAGGCCGTGCCGACGCCGGCGTCGAGTACGACGGGGACCCCAGCCCGCTCGCAGATCAGGGCGATGTTGTAGGGGTTGCCGATCCCCATGCCGCTGCCGATAGGCGAGCCGAGTGGCATGACCGCGGCGCAGCCGACGTCCTCCAGGCGCCGCGCGAGGATCGGATCGTCGGTCGTGTACGGCAGCACGATGAAGCCGTCGGCGACCAGCTGCTCGGCGGCGATGAGGAGCTCCGGGGCATCGGGCAGCAGCGTGTGCTCGTCGCCGATCACCTCGAGCTTGACCCAGTCGCTCTGCAGCGCCTCGCGGGCGAGCTGGGCGGTCATCACCGCGTCACGCGCCGTGTAGCAACCGGCGGTGTTGGGCAGCACGGCGACACCAAGCCCCTCGAGCACGTCCAACAGCGATCCGCGCGCCTGCGGATCGATCCGCCGCATGGCGACCGTGACAAGCGCCGCGCCGCTCGCCTCCACCGCCCGGGCGAGGAGCTCAAAGCTCGTGAATCCGCCGCTGCCGAGGAGCAGTCGCGAAGGCAGCGTGCGACCGGCGAGCACGAATTCGTCATCCCCGCCCTTCGCCGCAGCCTCGGCCTCGGACTCGGTCTCAGCCACCCTGAATCGCACCAAGAACCTCCACACGCGTGCCCGGCGCAAGCGGCGCCAACTGCCATTGTGAGCGTGGTAGCACCTCACCGTCGAGGGCGACCGCAACACCGCGCGCCTGGGCGCCGACGCCGAGGCGCTCGAGCAGCGCCGCAACCGTTGCGGCGTCGGGCTGTTCGTCGCCGTTCACGTAGATCATGCGAGTGCCGTCTGCTGCTCGTAGCGGGCTGGGGCCACGGCCGCGAGCGGCTCCTCGCCAGCGAGCGCGCCCAGCACCAGGGTCGCGGTAATCGGCGCGAGCAGGATGCCGTTGCGGTAGTGGCCACACGCCAGGATCAGACCGTCCTCGGCCGCGCGGCCGATCAGCGGCAGGTTGTCGGGGCTCCCCGGACGCAACCCGACCGCGATCTCCGCCACCTCGAGCTCGAGCAGTCCGGGTACCAGCTCCGAGGCGTCGCGCAGGAGCTCGTACAGCGCACCGGCCGTGACGCGAAGGTCGAACCCCCGCTCCTCGACGCTCGCGCCGAGGACGTAGTCGCCGTCGCCGCGGGGGACGATGTAGCCGTGCTCAAAACGCAGCGTGCGCGTTAGAAGCCCGGGGCCATCGCTGTCGCGCAGGTGCATGATCTGACCCTTGACGGGCCGCACGGGTACGTCCGCGAGACCAGCCGCCCAGGCGCCGGCGGCGAGCACCACGTGGTCGGCTTCGAGTTGCTCGCCGTCGCTCAGCAGGACACCGCAGACACGCTCCCCGTGGCGCTCGAGCGAGGCCACCGCCGTCTGCTCGCGCAGCTCCACACCGGCTGCGCGGGCGGCGATGCTGAGCGCGTCGCTGACCCAGCGCGGGTCGACGGTGGACTCGCTCGGAATCTCGAGGGCAAGACGAAGCGTCGGCGCGAGCGCCGGCTCGAGCTCGCGCGCGCGGCTCGGTAGCAGGCGCGCGACGTCGACGCCGAGCTGACGGCGATAGGCCAAGGCACGTTCGAGAGCCTCGGCCTCGTCGCGGTCGCGGGCGAGAATCAGCGTTCCGTCGGTACGCAGACGGGACGGCGTCCCCGATGCTTGGGCGAGCTCGGCGGCGAAGCCCGGCCAAGCCGCGACCGACGCGAGTCCGAGGTCCACCATCGCGCGCCCGGCGTCACCGAAGTCGGCTTCGGCAACAGGTGCCAGCATGCCCGCCGCGGCGTGCGTCGAGGCCTGCCCGATCCGGTCGCGCTCGAGCAGCGTCACCCGCAGACCACGCTGCGCCGCGCGCCACGCGATCGAGCACCCGATCACGCCACCACCAATGACGATCACATCGTGCCGATCCATCGATTCCCATGCTGGCACACTTTGGTGCGATGACCCGCCGCGAACGCCTTGCCCGGGCCTGCCTGTACCTGATCGGCGACAGCGTCACGCTCGAGCGTGTGCTCGACGACGCGCTCGCGGGCGGCGTGGACGTGGTGCAAATGCGCGACAAGGAGCGCTCGCGATCGAGGCTGCGCGCCAATGCGCTCGCGCTCGGAGCGCGCTGCCGCGAGGCGGGGGCGCTCTTCATCGTCAACGACGATCCGCTGTTTGCGTCCGAGGTCGAGGCGGACGGTGTCCACCTCGGACAGGACGATGTTTCGGTGGCGACCGCGCGGGCGGTCATCGGGCAGGAGCGCCTGGTCGGGCTCTCGACGCACAGCGAGGCGCAGATCGGCCAGGCTGCGGGCGTCGACTACATTGGCGTCGGCCCGGTGTGGGCGACGCCGACGAAACCCGGGTACCCGCCGGTCGGGCTCGATTTGGTGCGCTACGCGGCGGCGCACGCGCGCGTGCCGTTCTTTGCGATCGGCGGGATAAATCCAGCGAATGCGGCGAGCGTGTTCGCCGCCGGGGCGCGGCGAATCGCTGTGGTGCGCGCGATCGGCGAGGCCGCCGAGCCGCTGGCGGCAGCCAGCGCGCTGCGTGAGGCGGCCGGCGTTGTCAACGCCTAGAAGGCGAAAGAGCAGGCCTGCGCCCGCGCCCGTCGCGCCGCCACCGGCGCCGGCGCCGGCGCCAGCACCCGCGACGGAGCGCGAGCCGAGTCGCTCGGAGCTCCGCGACGCGGCGGCGCGGGCCGCCCTGGAGCCGCTCGCCGTCGGGGAGCGCCCGGCGGCGCTGCTCAGCGCGATCGTCGTGTCGGCGCTGCTCGCGCTCGGAAACCTGATCGCTTACGCAGCCGGCGCGAAGATCGCCGGGCGCCACCCGGGCCCGGAAGTGCTTGCCTTCAGCGCGTTCACCGGCATGCTGGCGGTCGGCATGTGGCTCGCGCGCTACTGGGCCGTGCTGACCTTTCAGGCGCTGTTGACGCTGATCATCCTCGCCTTCACGTTGTTTCTGATCGAAGCGTCGAACCTCGAGGCGCTCGTGTTGTGTGTCGCAGTGATCGGCGCCGCCGGCTGGCTTTTCTACAAGCTCGTGCGGGTGATGGGCCGCCTCGCCGCCGTCCGCGCACCGTGAGGCGCGCCGCTCATTCGATCTCCGGGGGCCGGCGGCCCTGCTTGCGCTCGGCCTGCGTGCGTTTGCCCTCCAGGCGCCGCTCGCGCGCGGCACGACCGGGACGCGTCGGCCTTCGCGGCGGCGCCACGTAGAGCGCGTCGGCGAGGCGCTGGCGCAGGCGCTCCAGCGCAAGCGCGCGATTGCGGTACTGGCTGCGCTCGTCTTGGGCGACGGCGCTCGCGCGCGGCCCGAGGCGCTCGAGCAGGCGGGCGCGCACGGACGGCTCGAGCGTCTGCGATGCCTCGATGTCAAACGCGGCCTCGACGCGCGATGCGGTCACGTTCGCGTGCTGGCCGCCGGGACCGGAGGAGCGGCTTGTGCGCAGCTCGACCTCGCTCAGCGGCACGACCGCGCCACCTCCGATCTCCAACCCCTCGGTGGGCATGCGTTCGCTCATCTCTGGCAGCATGCCCGATCGCCAGGCGGCGCTCCGCTAGGGTACGAGCAATGGCCAACAAGACCTTTGACTGCCTCGTGATCGGCTCCGGCCCGGGCGGCTACGTGGCCGCGATCCGCGCCGCGCAACTCGGTCTGCAGACCGCGGTGGTGGAGAAGGACAGCGTCGGCGGACGCTGCCTGAACTACGCGTGCATTCCGGCCAAGGCCGTGCTGCGTTCCGCGGACGTGCTCTCGGAGGTCCGCGACGCAGGCGAGTTCGGCATCCGCGTCGCCGAGCCGAGCGTCGACTTCGAGGCTGTGGTCGCGCGCCGCGCAAAGGTGGTCTCGACGCTGACTGGCGGTGTCAGCGGGCTGTTCAAGAAGAACAAGATCGAGTTGATCAACGGCGAGGCCACGCTGACCAAGGACGGCACCGTGCGGGTTGGTGAGGACGAAATCAGTGCGAAGACGATCATCCTCGCCACGGGCTCCGTGCCGCGACCGATTCCCGGCATTGACTTCGGCGGTCGGATCATCGGCACCGAGGAGGCCTGGGCGTTCACGACGCTGCCGGGCAGCCTGGCGGTCGTGGGCGCGGGAGCCTCGGGAGTCGAGATTGCGTCGGCGTACGCGCGCTTGGGGAGCGAGACACACCTGTTCGAGGTGCTCGACCGCGTGGTGCCGACCGAGGACGTCGACATCTCGAAAGTGGTCGGACGGGGGCTCTCACGCCAGGGCATCAACGTGCACACCGCTACGGCGATCGACGCCGTCAAGAGCACGAAGACGGACGTGACGTTCAGCTTTGGCGAGGAGACGGTTACGGTCGACTGGCTCGTGATCGCCGCCGGCCGCGGGCCCGATGTCGCCGCGCTCGGCCTTGACGCCGCCGCAATCAAGCTTGATGAGCGCGGTCTGGTGGCGGTCGACGGTGCGCAGCGGACCTCACGCGAGGGTGTTTTTGCGATCGGCGATCTGGTCGCGGGTCCGGCGCTCGCCCATAAGGCCTCCGATGAAGGCATCATCGCCGTCGAGGCCGCCGCCGGGCTGCAGACCCACCCGCTCGTCCATGAGGACATCCCGCGGGCAACGTTCTGCACGCCGAACGTCGCGAGCTTCGGCCTCACCGAGGCCCAGGCACGCGAGCGCGGCTTCGATGTCGTGGTCGGCAAGGTGCCCTACGGTGCAGTCGGCGCGGGCACGATCTACGGCGATCGCACGGGCCTGATCAAGATCGTCGGTGAGAGCCGTTACGGCGAGCTGCTCGGCGGGCACATCGTTGGCACCAAGGCGACAGAGCTGATCCAGGAGCTCGTCAACGTGCGGCTGCTCGAGGGCGGCTACGCCGAGCTCGCACGAATCGTGCACGGTCACCCGACGCTGTCGGAGGCCGTGATGGAGGCCGCGCGCGACGCGGACGGCTGGTTGATCCACGGTTAGCGACGGCGGGGCGATGGGGGTCTCGGCTACGTTCTACTTCGACCTCGCGAGCCCGGCGGCCTATCTCGCAGCCGAGCGCGCGCTCGCCGTCCTGCCGGGACCGTGCGCATGGCAACCGATCCTTGCGCGCGCGCTGCCAGCCGCCGAGCGCTACGACTCCTACCGCGACGAGACCGAGAGGCTCGCCGCACGCGAGCCGATCGAGCGTCGCGCGCAAACGCTCGGGCTGCAGCCGCTTGTCTGGCCGACGCCGTTCCCGTTCGAGAGCGAGTTCGCGATGCTCGCCGCGACGTTTGCGCGGCGGATCGGCAAATGCGTGCCGTTCGCGCTCGCCGCGTTCCGCCAGGCGTTTGCCGGCGGGCACGCGCTCAGCATCCCCGAACACGTGCTGATCGCCGGCGCGGCCTGTGAGATGCATCCGAGCGCGATCCTGCGCGCGAGCGAAACCCGGGGCGTCCGTGACGAGCTCGCGCGGGCAAGCGCCGAAGCGCTCGAGCTCGGGATCAGCGACGTGCCGGCGGTGCGCATCGACGCGCAGGTATTTGTCGGCGAGCAACGGCTCGAGGAGGCTGGCCAGCTGCTCGGCAGCAGAGGCTGACGCCAGCTCGAGCGCCCCGAAGGCCGGCGGCAAGGGGCGGATAGGCAGAGCCCGCAGATCTCGGCGGCGTGGCTGGGGGTGGCGCGTCTGTCATCCTGAAGCGATGCCCGAACTGTGGGTTTGCGCGGCCGGAACGGTGCCCTACGACGAAGCGCTGGCGCTCCAGGAGCACCTGCGCGAGGCGCGCCAGGCCGATGTGATCCCCGACGTGTTGCTGCTGCTCGAGCATCCGCCGGTCTACACCCGCGGGCGACGTGCGAGCGAGGCCGAGCTGCCGTTAGGTGAGGAGTGGTATGCCGGCCGCGGGATCGACGTCGTCGAGGTAGACCGTGGCGGCAGGGTCACCTACCACGGTCCGGGACAGCTCGTCGGCTATCCGATCATGCGGGTGGGGGCGATCATCGACTTTCTGCGGACGATGGAGAGGGCGATCGTGTCAGCGCTTGCGGGCGAGGGGATCACCGCCAGCGGCGCTGACGATCGACCGACCGGCGTTTGGGTTGGCGAGCGCAAGATCGCTTCGCTCGGGATTCACGTGGCGCGACGCGTCACGACGCACGGGTTTGCGGTCAACGTGGACAACGATCTGACGCCGTTTGAGTGGATCGTGCCGTGTGGCCTCGAGGGCGTCGAGATCACCTCGATTGCGCGCGAGACCGGGCGGCCCGGGGGCCTGCCCTGCTTTCGCAGGCGGATCGCGTTCGAGTTCGCGCAAGCCTGCGGGATGCGTCAGCGGATCGTCTCGCGCGCAAGGCTCGAGGCCGCGACCGGCGCGCTGGTCGGCGGATAGGGTTCGTCGATGCCGTCCACACGCTCACGAGCAAAGCCCGGCGGGATGGACGTCTCGACGGTGCTCGGAACGAACACGGTCGAGCTGCGCGCGCGCAAGCCGCCGTGGTTCAAGGTGCCGGCGCCGGGCGGCCCACGCTACCGCGCGCTTACGCGGCTGATCGAAGAACAGCAGCTGCACACGGTCTGCCAGGAGGCCGCCTGCCCGAACGTCGGCGAGTGCTGGGAGCGCGGGACCGCGACCTTCATGATCCTCGGCGACACCTGCACGCGCCGCTGTGGCTTCTGCAACGTCAAGAGCGGGAAGCCGACCTGGAACGACCCACTCGAGCCGGCCCGCGTCGCGCGCGCCGTCGCGCAAATGGGGCTGCGCCACGCGGTCATCACCTCGGTTGATCGCGACGACCTGCCCGACCTCGGCGCGAGCGCGTTCGTGGGCGTGATCCGCGAGATCCGCCGCCAGGCACCGGGCTGCCAGATCGAGGTCCTGACGCCGGACTTCCAGGGCCAGGAGATGCCGCTCGCGCGCGTCATCGCCGAGCGACCCGACGTCTTCAACCACAACGTCGAGGTCGTGCCACGGCTCTACCCGGTCGCGCGGCGCGGCTCGCGGTTCCTGCGCTCAGCGCGTGTGCTGGCGAACGCGAAGCAGCTCGGCGGCGATGAGGTGACGACGAAGTCGGGGCTGATGGTCGGGCTCGGCGAGACGCACGAGGAGATGGTCGAGGCGTTCGCGATCCTGCGCGAGCACGACGTCCAGGTGCTGACGATCGGGCAGTACCTGCGCCCGAGCGCGCAGCACCTGCCGATCGTCCGCTACTGGCACCCTGACGAGTTCGCCGCGCTGGAGCGTGCGGCGTATGCGCTCGGCTTCGAGCACGTCGCCGCTGGACCGCTCGTCCGCTCTTCCTACCACGCAGATCAGCACGTCCCGCAGTCCCTGGTAGGCACGGGCCACTAGCTCGGCGCTGAGCGTCGGCGCTGAGCGCGCACAGGCGAGCCGGTGATCCCGCTCAAGGACAACGTCCGGCTCGCGCACGTGCCGATCGTCACGATCGCGCTGATTGTTGCGAACGTGGTCGCCTATCTGATCGCGAGCGCCCACGGCGGCTCGCTCATCGGCGGACCGACGGACGAGACGCTGGTGCGCTATGGCGCGATCCCGTACGAGTTCACCCACTACGGCCAGCACTGCGACCTCGGCCTCAGCGGGCTCGGGCAGAGCGTGCTGTGTAGCGGGCAAGCCGGCGTGGCCGGCACAGCGCGCCCGCAGCCCGCGACCTGGCTGACGGCTTTCACGGCGATCTTCCTGCACGTCAACGTCCTGCAACTCCTTCTCAACATGATCTTCCTGGCGGTCTTCGGGACGAGCGTCGAGGACGCGATCGGTCGCGTTCGCTTCGTCTGCTTCTACGTGCTCGGCGGGCTCGCGGCGCTGGCCGTGGCGATCGTGCTCGCGCCAGACTCCGTCGATCCGGTGCTTGGCGCCGGCGCGGCGATCGCGGCGGTGCTCGGCGCCTACGTCGTGCTCTACCCGCGCGGACGGATCCTCAGCGTCGTGCTCCTCCCCTTCTTCTTCACGATCGTCGAGGTTCCGGCGTGGACGATGCTCGCGCTGTGGTTCATCTTCGACGCGGTGCTGGGCCTGCTCGGAGCGGCGAGCGCGTTTGGCGCCGGCGCAGGCATCGCGTACGGCACCTACGTCGGTGGCTTCGCTTTCGGCCTGCTGGCGGTCCGTGCGTTTGCGCGCCGTCGCTCGGGCGAGCTGGCCACCGTCGGGCCGAGTGAGTAGCTCAGGCTCTGTCGCGAGCGTTGCGCGGCGGCGAGCGGCCGTGGCTCGGGAGGGAGCTCAGAGGAGCAGCCGCGTGCAGAGCTCCTCGGCGATCGCCAGCGAGCTGGTTGCGGCGGGCGAGGGGGCGTTACGAACCCAGACCACGCGGCCGCTCGTGGCGATGGCGAAGTCGTCGAGCAGCGCGCCGTCGCGATCGAGCGCCTGGGCGCGGACGCCCGCGCCTGCTCGCTGCAGGTCGGCGGAGCGCAGCTCGGGGAGGTGGCGGCGCGCGGTGGCGAGGAAGGAGCGCTTGGAAAAGCTGCGGTGGAGCTCCTTGGCGCCGACGCGCCAGTGGCGAGCCATCATGCGCCAGGTTCCCGGCCAGGCGAGCGTATCGGCGACGTCGCGGGGGGATAGCGTGAAGCGGCTGTAGCCCTCGCGGGCGAGCGCGAGGACGGCGTTTGGCCCGATCCACACCTCGCCGTTGGTCCGGCGCCCGAAGTGCACACCGAGGAACGGCAGCGAGGGATCGGGGACGGAGTAGATCAGGCCGCGCACGAGGTCGCCGCGCTCGGGCCGGAGCTTCCAGTACTCGCCGCGGAAAGGCACGATGCGGGGGTCGGCGGCGCCACCGGAGGCTCGCGCGAGGCGGTCGGCCTGGAGGCCCGCGCAAACGAGCACGCGGTCGGCTTGCAGCCGCTCGCCGCCGCGCAACTCGACAGTCGCGCCGGCGGCGCTCGGGTGGATCGCGGTCACCTCGGAGGTGGTGCGGATCTCACCGCCGAGGCTTCGGAGCTGCGCGGCGAGCGCGTCGGTGACCGCGCCGAAGTCGACGAGTGCGCTCGACGGCGAGTGGAGCGCAGCGATGCCGGCGACGTGCGGCTCGATGTCGTGGAGCGCGGCCTGATCGAGCCAGCGCAGACCGGGCACCTCGTTCGCGCTGGCGCGCTCTTCGAGCCGGCGCAGACGCTCGAGCTCGCTCGCGTCGTGGGCGAGCACGACCTTGCCGCAAGCCGCGACTGCGATGGACTGCTCGGCGCAGAAGGTCCGCAGCAGCTCGCCGCCGCGCCGGCACAGGCGCGCCTTCAGCGATCCCGGTCGGTAGTAGAGCCCGGCGTGCACGACGCCGCTGTTGTGGCCGGTCTGGTGGCGAGCGAGCTCCGGCTCCTTCTCGAGCAGCAGGACGCCGTCGCCGCCGTGTTCGCGGGCCAGGAGCCGCGCCGCGGCGACGCCGAGGATGCCGCCGCCGACCACGACGATTTGCACGACGGCAAGGCTACTCGATGGCTCCGGCCAAACCCGCTAGCCGCCGGGCGCGTCGTCGGACCACTGCACCGAAGGGACGCCAAAGAGCGCGCTCTGCCAGGCGGCGACGGCGACGTCGCTGTCGGGGTCGACGGCGATCGAGGGATCGGAGTTGGTACCCGGGGGGGTGAGCGGCGCGAGCGGGGCGAAGCCGAGACCGGGGCCGGGGGTCTGATTGCTGCGCGTCGCGAGGATCTGCTGCTGGGTGGCATCCCAGCCGTTCGCGAGTCGCGGTGCGACCTCGACAAGGACGGCGAGGTCGTTGCGCCGGCCGGCCGCGGCGGCGCCGAGGCGGACGTCCTCGGAGGGCCCTGAGAGGACCGACGGGTTACTCAGCTGCGGCGAGTCGACGCTCCCCGCGTCGACGACGTAGAAGTCGTCGAGGAGCGCCGGCCAGAGGGCGACGACGCCCTCGCCGGAGAGGCGCACGAGCTCCACCGCGTCGGGCGTCAGGCGCACGTCGGAGGGCTCGCTGTAGGCCGAGAGCACGCTCGCGCCGTGGAAGATCGGCCCCGTCGCCGAGTGGTCGAGATAGATCCGGGTCAGGCCGGCGACCCCGGGCGCCGGCTCGTCGGACCAGATCACGAATGAGCGGTTGTCGTCGCTCAAGACAGCGGCGATCTGCGGCGCGTAGCCGCTCGGGCCGAGCAGCTGCTTTGGTGCGAGCGCGCCGACGTTGCTGACCCAGCGCGCCCAGATCTCGCCGTCCTGGGCCCAGACGACGATCGTGTCGGCGCGGTAGTCCATGCCGAGGGCGAGCGCGGTGATCGGGCCCGAGCCGGTCGGCAGGGCGTAGGGCGCGGCGAAGGCGTAGGCGTGGTGGCGCTGCGCGCGCAGGAGGATAAAGTGCTGGCCGCGCGCCGTCACGATCACGCTGGCGATGTCGGAATCGCCGATTACGCCGGTGGCCGTCGCGACGAGGTCGGCCGGGCCGGCGACGGGCTTGAGCGAGCCGACCGTCCCGGTCGCGTAGCCCTCGCCGAACACGCCGGCCGGGCTGCCCAGCGTCGAGACGGCGCTCGAGCCGGCGATCACGACGATCTTGCCGCGCGCGGTGATCGTCGTGCTCAGCGGAGCGAGAAGACCGACGTCGGCGGCCTTGCCGGCGGTGAACTCGCTCGGGGCGCCGGGCAGGTCGTCGCTTCCGAGCGCGGCGATGTCGATGCTCGTCTTGCCGGTGCCGACATCGGTGCAGCTCGGCGACAGGCCGAGCCAGACGATCGCCCCGTCGCGCACGCGCTGGAGGGGGCTCTTGAAGGCGAACGCGACCTTCGGCGCCGTCGCCGGACCGCAGGTCGAAAGGGTGGCCGGCGCCGTCCAGCCCTGCGCGCTCGCCCCGGGGGCGGTCGCGACGAGCAGCGCGATCGTGAGGATGAGGGCGCTGGCGGCGGGCACGAGAAGCGAGCGGGTGCGCATCGGCGAAACGCTAGCCGGTCCTGCAGCGACCCTCGGCGGTTGGTCGTGAAGTGCGCGCTTGCGCGCCGCGCAGACACCCCAAATCCTGGTGCGCAGGCGACACGCGGGCTAGGGTCCGCCGGCGGCCAATCGCCGCCGCTCGCGGCCGAGCGCGAGCGCGCAGAGCGCGCCGAGCGTGCAGGCCACGGCGATCGCGTCGAAGCCCGCCGTGAACGAGCCTGTGGCGTCGCGGACGGCGCCGAGCGTATAGATGAAAGTGAACGCGCCGAGGTTTGCGAAGGCGTTGCCGAAGCCGGTCGTGAAGCCGGCGTTGCGCATGCCGAACATCTCGAGCGGGATCGCGAAGAGCGGCCCGAAGTAGAGCTGGGAGAACGTCGCGTTGATGACGACCGCGATCAGCAGCGTCACCAGCGTGTGGGACTCGGCGAACAGCAGCAGGTTGAAGGCGAGTACCACGAGCGATCCGCCGACGACGACGAGCGGGCGGCCCAGGCGGTCGGCGATGAAGCCGCCGATGAGGTTCGACGGTGCGGTGATCGCGGCGCCGAGGGCGACCAGCAACCCGGCGACGGTCAGCGAGTAGTGGCGCTGCACGACGACGTAGGTCGGGAGCCAGACGTTGATGCCGAAGACAACGGCCAGGCGCACATACTGGATCGCCGCGATCAGCCACATCGCGCGGCTACGCAACAGCCGGCGCGCCTCGCTCAGCGGGACGTGCAGTCGCACGGCTGGACGGGACCCGGGCGGTTCGCCCCGCCAGACGAACACGCCGAGGGCGATCAGGCCGAGGGCTGAGAACAGCGCGAAGTTGCCGCGCCAGCCGAGCGGGCCAACGAGCACCGGGCCGAGCAGGTTGAGGAAGATGCTCGAAGAGACGCCGCCTGCGAGGTAGAGCCCCATCGCCGTTGCGCGGCGCGCCGGCGGGAACAGGCGGCTCATCAGCAGCAGGCCGGGAGCAAAGATCAGCGCGCGGAAGAAGCCCGTCAGGGCCTGGTTGGCGACGAGGCCGATGTACTCGCGCTGGAGCGAGAACGAGATCGCGAGCAGGTCGACGCCGACGAGTCCTAGGATGAACAGACGGCGTGGGCCGACGCGGTCCGCGATCAGGCCCGAGGGGATCTGCATCGCGGCGTAGACGAGCGTCGAGGTGGCATCCAGCGTGCCGGCCTGGGCGAAGCTGATGTGCAGATCGCGACGGATCAGCGGCAGGAACAGCGCGACGCCGCCGATCACGAGCGATTGCGAGCTCTGGCAGATCATCAGCACGATCGCATCGGCCCAGCGCGGCGGCGCGACGGGTTGCGGCTGCGGCTGGGCGGCCACTGTTGCGTTGTCGGGGATCGGCCTGTTCGCGAGCTTCAGCGGCCGGCTGGCGCTCGCTCGGAGCTTGGCACGCTGATCGGCGTTCGCGGCAGGCTACGCCCGCGCGGTCGTTTGCGGATCGAGCCGCGTCATCAGGACGCGCGCCGAGAGCTGCGCGCGGCCGCCGCGGTAGACGCCCTTGATCGGTGGCACGTCGTCGTAGTGGCGACCGTGGCCGATCTTGACGTAGCGCTCGCCGGTGGCGGTGCGGTTGGTCGGATCGAGGCCGACCCAGATCGGCTCGCCGCGGCCGCCACCACCGGGCAGCAGGACTTCGAGCCAGGCATGGGTGTCGACCTCGACCGAGTCATCGCTGCCGTCGCTCGCCGCCGCGAAGAGGTATCCGGAGACGTAGCGCGAGGCGATCCCGCTGCGGCGCAGCAGGATAAGCGCCAAGTGGACGAAGTCCTGGCAAACCCCGGCGCCGATGTCGAGTAGGTCGGCGACGGTCGAACCGACGTAGGTGATGCCGCGGCGGTAGGCGAAGCGCGTCGGGATAGCCTCACACAGAGCGAGCGCCGACTGCAGGGGCGAGGACGCCTGCACGATCGACTCAAACTCGTCGAGCGACCCGAGCGGCGGCAGGGGAATGCTGGCGAGCAGGTACTCGCCCGCCGCCTCGAGGTAGGCCGGCGAGCTGAGCGCGTCCCAGTCGGGGTCGGGCGGCTCGGGCGGCTCGGAGGTCACCACGCGAGCGCGCACGTCGATCGTCAACTCGCTGTGCGGTCGCGAGATGCCGAACTCGATCACCTCGGTGCCGAAGTAGTCGCTGTGCCGGCCGAGGCGGGTCTCGGGGTCAACGCGGACGTGAAACTCGTCGCAGCGCTGGTGCGCGGTCGTCGCCGGGCGCACGCGGAGCGCGTTGAGGTTGTCGCTCACCGGAGCGGCGTAGCGGTACTCGGTGACGTAGTGGATCGAGAAGTGCACGGATCGGTTAGGCGGTCATCATGCGCTCGGCTGGGGCGACGCCGCCAAAGTACCGCTCGGAGATGTCGACATCGGCGAGCGCCAGCTCGCGGCCGACGAGTTCGCACAGCTCGAGTAGGCCGTGGTTGGCGTCGGCGCCGACGCGACCGCGGAAGTCGAGATCGGCGAGGACGCGCGAGAGGCGGAGCACGGGGTCCGAGCTGCGGGGAGAGGCGTCGGCGAGCAGCAGGGCGTCGCGGACCGCGCTGATCGACGCCGCGACCGAGTCGGGATAGCTCAGCGTGAAGAGCAGGAAGCTCGAAACCGCGGCGGCGCTCGGGGCGCTCACCGACGCGCGGCGGTAGGCCTGGAGGCCGCCGACCGCCTGCAGTAGGGCGAGCGCCTGGCCGTCACGGAGCGAGAAGACGTGCTCGTCGGGGGATTCGCCGGTCGAGGGCAGCGCCACGCGCAGCATCCGCAGAACCATGTCGGCGCCCTCGAAGCGGCCGCCCGCGTCGAGAAAGGCGTAGGCCTCGTCGCGCAGCATCGTCCGCGCGGCAACGCCCCAGAAGAGCGCCGCGCGACTTTTCACGTAGGCGACAAAGGAGTACGGCCCGCCGTAGCCCGTGACGCCGACCGCCGCCTCGCCGAGGCCGAGCTGGAAGCCGTTGATCGCCTCCCACATCTCGGCGCTGATCACGTCGCGTACGGTCCTTGCTCCCTGGCGCGCGCGCTCGACGCTCGCGACGACCGAGTTGACGTTGGTGTGATCGGTGCTGAGCAGCGCAACCGTCTCATCGCGCGAGGCGCGGCTGTGGTCGCCGCGCGTGTCGAAAGTGGCGACGCGCGCCTCGCCGGCGTAGCGCAGTGCCGCGGTCGAGCCCATGATCGCGAGCACCGCGTCCCAGGAAAGCGTCACGCCCGCCGGATCGTCGTGGGAGCCCTGGATGTCAGCCTGGAACACGCCGTCGATCAGGCGTGCGGTGTGCTCCGCGCGCGACACGTTGCGACCGAGCCAGAAGAGCTCGTGGGCGATCCGCGCGAGCATCAGCTGCGGAGCGGCCCGGGGGGTGTGTTCGCGGTCGTCGGTGGGTGTTGTTGGTGTTGGTGTCGGTGTTGGTCGTGTTGTTGCTGCTGTTGTTGCGCTTGGCCGGTCCAGGAGCCCAAGCGCAGATCGGGCAGCGCGGGCGGCTGGAACGGGACCTGGATCGGAGGCTCGGAGGTCACAGACTCGTCGTCGTCGGCGAGCACCCAGGTGTCCTTTGAGCCGCCTCCGCGCGAGGAGTTGACGACCATCGTGCCGGCCTCGAGCGCGACGCGCGTAAGTCCACCGGGGACGATGCGAATCTGCTCACCGTAGATCGCAAACGGCCGCAGGTCGACATGGCGCGGGGCGAGCGTGCCGTCGTGCTGCACGGTCGGCACCGTCGAGAGCCGCACCATCTCCTGGGCGACCCACTGTGAGGGGTCGCTGCGGACCGCGGCCGCAAGCGAGGCGAGGCGCTGTTCGTCCGTGTGCGGACCGATGACCACGCCGTGCCCGCCGGATTCACCGGTCGGCTTGAAGACGAGCTCATTGATGCGCGACAGCACGAACTCGAGCTGCTCGGGGTCGTCGAGCAGATAGGTCGTGACGTTCTCGAGCAGCGGCTCCTCGCCGAGGTAGAAGCGGATCATCTCGGGCACGTAGAGGTAGATCGCTTTGTCGTCGGCGACGCCGGTGCCAATCGCGTTGGCGATCGCCACGGTCCCCGCGCGGTAGGCCCGAATCAGCCCGGGAACCCCGAGCAGCGAATCGGGGCGGAACTCGAGCGGATCGATAAACGCGTCATCGAGCCGGCGGTAGATCGCACTGACACGGGCGAGCCCGTCGGTGGTGCGCATGTAGCAGACGTCGTCGCGCACGACGAGGTCGGAGGCTTCGACCAGCTCGACGCCCATCTGGCGAGCGAGAAACGCGTGCTCGAAGTAGGCGCTGTTGGCGGGTCCCGGAGTCCAGACGACGACTGTCGCCTCGCCCTCCGGGCCGGGCGCCACGGCGCGCAGCGAGGCGAGCAGCAGCGCCGGATACTGATCGATTGGGCGCACCCGGTAATAGGCGAACAGCGACGGAATCAGGCGCGTCATCGCGAGGCGGTTCTCGAGCATGTAGGAGATGCCCGACGGCGTGCGCACGTTGTCCTCGAGCACCTTCCACGTGCCGTGGTCGTCGCGCACGAGGTCGCAACCGGCGATGTGGCAGTAGATCCCGCCGGGCGGGCGGATGCCGTGCGCCGCGCGGGCAAAGTGCGAGCGACTGGCGATCAGCGTCCACGGGATGATCCCGGCGCGGACGATCTCGCGCTCGTGGTAGACGTCGGCGACGAACTGGTTGAGCGCACGGATCCGTTGTGCGAGCCCGCGCTTGATTTCACGCCACTCCTGTGCCGGGATGATCCGTGGCACGAGGTCGAGCGGAAATGGTCGGTCGGCTCCAGCGCCTTCGGTGCTGCTCAGGTCGAAGGTGATTCCCTGACGCATGAAGAGCGCGTCGCGCAACTGTCCTGCCGCGACGAGGCGCTCGCTGCCCAGCCGCGCAAGCTCGGCGACGAGCTGCTCGCCGTGTTCGCGCGGCGTGCCCGCCGGGGTAAAGACCTCGTCGTAGCTATCGATCAGCGGGCCGGCGGCGCACATCCGCACATTGTCCGTCAAGCGGGCACTTTGATGGGTGCCAGCGTGGACAACGAGCACGCGCGGCGTTTGTACCTCGTGGCAGCGCGCGCCCGCAGCGCCTGAGAAATCGCCGGCTCCGCGGGCGGTCGACGCTTCGCTTAGACGTCCGCGGACCTTTGCAAGGCTCATCAAACCAGCTGCGCTGCCGATGAAGTCTCATCAGCCAACGAACCTGGGCAGAGGCGCAGATGGTCACTCCGACGAGAGTAGAGCGCAACGGCGACACGCAGCTTGCTTTTACGAGCTCGCAGGCTGCCACCTACCTTGGCGTGTCGCTCGCCACGGTGCGTCGGTGGAGCAATGACGGACACCTGCGCGGTTCTCGCACGCCGGGCGGCCAGCGGCGCTTCTCACGCGTGCAACTGGATGCTTTCCTCGGCTCGCTGAGCGCCGGCGACGACGACGAGGGACTCGCCGGCTGACGCGGCCGCGTCGCGACTCGCCGCGGGTGGGGCAGGGCCGGGGCGGACAACAGTCAGTGCCGGCCCGGCGTTACTGGCCGGACGCGGTGCCTGAGCGGTCCGCGTTAGCGGTTTTGTGCGCGGCTGTGCAACCTTCCGTGCAGCACTCGGTGATGGTGCGCGCTACGGCGAATTTCCGCTAACACCGCGATACGCTCGCCGCTCGTCGTGGCGAGAATCCTGAGATCAAACAAGCCGCTTCGGCGGCTCTTGGCAGCTTGGCTGCAGTCGTGCCTGGGCACCGGAGCGGGCTACGTCGCGCTGCTCCTGCTGACCTATCGGCACCTGCACACCTCGTGGGCGATCGCGGCTGTGCTGCTGGCCGACTTCCTGCCGGCGATCCTGTTCGGCTCGTGGTTTGGCGCCTGCGCCGACCGCTACTCCCGCCGGCGGCTGATCGTCGTCGCGAACCTACTGCAGGCCGCCGCGTTTGGCGGGCTCGCGCTGGCGCACACGGCGGTGCCAATCCTCTCGCTGGCGCTCCTGGCGGGCGTCGGCAATGCGATGCTCCGCCCCGCGCTGCGCTCGGCGCTGCCGGTTGTCGCGGGTGAGGCCAGCCAGGCCGCGGCGGCCGTGTACGACAGCTGCCGCTGGATCGGGATGACCGCGGGACCACTCGTGGCAGCCGGCCTCTTCGCACTGTCCGGCCTAACGCTGCCGCTCGCGCTCAACGGTCTCAGCTTTCTGATCGCCGCCGCGGTCATGGGCAGCGTCGCGATCGAGCGATCGACGCCCGCCGAGGCGGAGGAGTCGCGCGGCGGATCAAGCCTCCGGGAGGGTCTTGGCGAGGCGTTGGCTGCACCGGGCATCGCTGTGCTCGTCGCCTGCTCGGCGGGCTCGATCATCGCCGGAGGCCTGCTGAACGTGTGTGAGCCGATCTTCGCCAAGCACGTACTGCACGGCACCAACAGTGACTACGCGCTCCTGGTTGCGAGCTACGGCGCCGGCATGGTGGTCGCGTCGGTGCTCGTCCTGCAGCGCGGCGACCAGCCCGCCACGGTCCTCATGCGCCGCTATCTCGCGGCGCTCACGCTCACCGCGGTGGGCATGGGTGGCAGCGCGATCGCCCCGGACGTCGAAGCGGCCGTCGTGGCATTTGCCGCCACCGGCTATGCCAATGCGCTGTTGCTGGTCAGCGAGACGCAGCTGATCCAGCTCCGCGTCCCGAGCTCTGTTCAGGGCCGCCTGTTCGGCACCAAGGACACGATCGAGGGCGCGTGCTTCCTCCTCGGGCTGCTGGGCGCAGCCGCGCTGGTTGCCCTCACCGGAGTGCGCATCACTTTGGCGACAGGTGGCGCAATCTGCGGACTTTGTATGCTCGCCGGGTTCGTCGCGCTGCGTTCGCGCTCATCCGCGCGCACCCCCGAGCCGCCACCGATTCACACTCGCGCCGCCACCGGCATCGTGCCGCGTCGTGTGGAAACGCCGGTGTCTCCGCACGGCTTCTAGCAACGCCGACGAGGTGTGCTTCGGGGTGGCCGGGCTCCTGCAGGTCCCGCCGACGGCGCGTCCGCGAGCGCGCCCAGCGTGGCGCGTGATCGCTAAGTGCTGGCGGGCGGGGTCGAGCTGGGAGGCGAGGTCTTGATCATGTGGGCGTGCAGCTCAGCCGCGAGCCGATGAACCTCTTGCGTGAGGTCGATGTTCTGCTGGATCAGCGTACGTTGAGCCTCGACGCCGGCTTCGACCTGATCCACCATCGTGCGGATGCCGTCGATGATCACCGTGAGCACGCGCTGGGCGCGGTTTGCCGCGGCGGCTACGAGGAAGCCGATGAAGAGCTCCGCGACGGTGGTGATGAGGTTGAGCGGGAAGTTGTATGCCGTCCCGGTGAACCAGCTCGGGAGGAAGTTCGCGTTTGGACTGACGACCTTGGAAGCGAAGAGAACCGTCCAGCCAAGGACGAGCACGAGCCAGAAGATGATGTTCGGTGGTTGGCCCATCACCTGCGAGGTCCAGTCGCAGAAGCGCAAGAACAGGGACTCGTTCCGGTCGGCGGCCTCCTTCTGAGCGGCGGCGGCGTGCGCGTGGAAGCGCTGGACGTGCGCTGCTGGGGGCGGCGGTGCCGCCGTCTGGGCGCCCGCCGCGTCGGTGCTCATATTCACCTGTTCGGCAATGTGGACACGCATCCTCCCTCGTCGGCTGGGGCGCCTAGTAGGTGGCTCGACCGCCGCTGATGTCATAGACCGCGCCAGTGGAGAAGCTGCAGCGGTCCGACGCCAGCCAGGCGACGAGCTCTGCCACTTCCTCGGGCCGCCCAATGCGCTTCATCGGTATCAGGCTGGTGAGATGCGCGAGGACCTCAGGGGCAGTCGTTGCGTTCATCTCGGTGGCGATCACGGCCGGCGCGATCGCGTTGGCGATCACGCCGGTGGTGGCGAGCTCCTTGCCGAGCGACTTGGTGAGACCGATGACAGCGGCCTTCGATGCCGAGTAGGCGCTCAGGTTGGGGTTGCCATCCTTGCCGGCCATGCTCGCGAAGTTGACGATTCGCCCCCAGCCGCGCTCCACCATCCCGGGAATAACGGCACGACACATGGCGACGGTTCCATGCACATTGACCGCGAAGGTGCTCTCCCACTCCGCGCGCGTTGTCTCCCGCAGCGGCTTATTGGGACCACCGATGCCGGCGCTATTGAGCAGGATGTCAATCGGCTCGAGCTTGGCGACCAACTGGCTGACGGCCTCCTCGTCGGTGATGTCAAGACGGTGGTCGGCTCCGTCGGCGATGTCGAGCGTGATCACATCGTGGTGCTCAGAGCGCAGCCGCTGGGCACACGCACGACCCAGCCCGCTGGCGCCGCCAGTCACGAGTGCGCGTCGTGATCGATCGCTGCTCACGGCCTATCGCCTGGTCGCCTCAGTGGGACTCACGTGCGACCTGATCGCCACTCGCGCCGACCAAGAAGTTCAGATCGGCGCCGGTGTTGGCCTGCTGCACCGTGCTCACGTAGAGGCTTTCCCAGCCGCGCGACGGGTTGGCAAATGCCCGTGTCGCCGCTTCGGCCGGCGAGCGGCTCGCGAGATCCTCCTGCGTGGCGTCGATGTCCAGCCGCCGCGCTGGAACGTCGAGGATCACGTAGTCACCGCTGCGCACCAGTCCGAGCGGCCCCCCGGCCGCTGCTTCGGGCGACACGTGGAGCACGACGGTTCCATACGCGGTTCCGCTCATCCGCCCGTCGCAGATCCGGACCATGTCGCGAACGCCCTGCTCCAGGAGCTTCCTGGGCAGCGGCATGTTCGCGACCTCCGGCATCCCCGGATAGCCCTTCGGTCCGCACCCGCGGAGCACGAGCACCGAGTCTGCGTCGACGTCCAAATCCGGATCGTCGATCCGGGCGTGGAAGTCCTCAATCGAGTCAAAGACCACGGCTCGGCCGCGGTGGCGCAGCAGATGCTCGGATGCCGCGGCAGGCTTGATCACGGCTCCGGTGGGCGCCAGGCTGCCGTAAAGGACGGCGATCCCGGCGTGCGGCTGAAGCGGATCAGATCGTGACCTGATCACCTCCGGGTCCCAGATCTGCGCGTCGTCTAGGTACTCGACGAGCGGTCGGCCGGTGACCGTCAACGCCGTCGGATCGAGCAGGTCCACCACCTCGCGGAGCACCGCCAGCAGACCGCCGGCGCGATGGAAGTCCTCCATCAGGAACCTCCCCGATGGCTGCAGATCGACGAGCAACGGCACGGATGCGCCAACGCTGTCAAAGTCGTCTTGGATCAGCGGGATACCGAGCCGTCCCGCGATGGCAAGAAGGTGGATGACGGCGTTGGTGGAGCCGCCGATTGCCGCGAGCGCGACGATCGCGTTGAGGAACGAACCGCGGGAGAGGAACTCGCTGGGGCGGCGCCCGTCGCGGACCATCGATATCACCAGACCCCCCGCCTCGTGAGCCGCCTGAAGCAGCCGGCTGTCTGCCGCGGGAGTTCCGGCGACGCCGGGCAGCGTGGTGCCGAGCGCCTCTGCCACCAGCGCCATAGTCGAGGCGGTGCCCATCGTGTTGCAGTGTCCGCGGCTGCGAATCATCGAGGACTCCGAACTCAGGAAGTCCTCCTGCGACAGCGTTCCCGCACGCACTTCCTCCGACAGCCTCCAGACGTCGGTGCCGCACCCCAGCGGCACCCCGCGGAAGGTGCCGCTCAGCATCGGGCCGCCCGGCAGCACTACCGCCGGTAGGTCGACCGACGCCGCCGCCATCAACAGCGCCGGGATCGTCTTGTCACATCCTCCGAGCAGCACGACACCGTCGACCGGATTGGCGCGGAGCATCTCCTCGGTCGCCATCGCGGCCATGTTCCGCCACAGCATCGCGGTCGGTCGAACGTTGGTCTCGCCGAGCGAAACCACGGGCAGGTTCAACGGGATGCCGCCGGCCTCGTAGACGCCCTGCTTGACGCTCTCGGCCACCTCGTTGAGATGGGCGTTGCAAGGCGTCAGGTCTGAGGCGGTGTTCGCGATCGCGATATGCGGACGTCCGTCAAAGGCATGCCCAGGCAGGCCCCGCCGCATCCACGCCCGGTGGATGTACGCGTTGCGGTCGGTCCCGGAATACCACTGCGAGCTTCGCTGGATCGGCATCGGCGCCCTCGGGTGGTCGAGCGAGGCTTAGGATCTGAGGCGTGTCCGAGCCTACCGATTGTCGGCAAACGCAGCGGATGTAATGAAGGCCTTCGTCGTCACCGCTCCCGGGGAATCCTCGGTACAGGACGTGGAGGCTCCGGCCGCGAAGCCCGGCGAGGTCGTGGTGGACGTCGCCCGCGCCGGTGTTTGCGGCACAGACGTGGAGTTCTTCACCGGCGAGATGGCCTACCTGCACGACGGGCATTCCGCCTATCCGATGCGGCTCGGGCATGAATGGTGCGGCGTCGTCGCCGCCGCGGGCAGCGGAGTCGATCAGTCGTGGATCGGCCAGCGGGTCATCGGCGACACGATGCTCGGATGCGGCGAGTGTCAGCGCTGCCGGTCGGGTCGGCAGCATCTGTGCGAACGCCGCACCGAGGTGGGGATCAGCGGCGCCAAAGCCGGAGCACTCGCCGAGCAGCTCGCCGTCCCGGTGTCATCACTGCAAGCGCTCCCGGAAGCGGTCGACGATGTGGCCGGCGCCATGGTGGAACCGGGCGGAAATGCGCTCCGAGCCGTGTGGGCCGCGGACCTCCATCCGCAGGACCGAGTGCTGGTGCTGGGCGCGGGGACCATCGGCCTGCTTGCGGCGCGGTTTGCGGTCGCGGCGGGCGCCGACGTGCATGTGCTGGACAAGGAAGAGCCCTCGCTGTCGTTCGCGCGTTCGCTGGGACTTGACGGGGTGTGGACGGCTAGCGATCTACCTCGTCTTGCCTTCGACGCGGTGATCGACGCCTCCAACGCGGCGGCGCTGCCGGCGCTCGCGCTTGATCTGGTCGAGCCCGGCAAGCGCGTCGTGTACATCGGACTTGCCGGCACTCCGAGCACGATCGACACACGAACGCTGGTGCTCAAGGATGTGACCGCAGTCGGAATCCTGTCCGGCTCTCCCGGTTTGGCAGGTGCGATCGACGCGTACGCGTCACACTCGGTCGATCCACGTCCGCTGGTCGCCGCGACGGTCGGCCTCGAACGTGTCGGCGATATCCTCACCGGCTGGCGCCCACACGACGCTGGCGCTGGCCCGAAGATCCACGTCGACCCTCGTATCTGAAGGGATTCGGGTACCGCCCTCAGGCCGCTGCTTTTGGTCTTTCGCTCAGCTCGTCGACCGTCGCGGCGTCGTCGTGCCCGCCACAAGTTCGCTGCTCTCCAGCGCGGGCGCGGGCGCGAAGAGGTGCGCGTCTCGGACCGGTGGCGCGGCGGTCAGCTCCGTCGCGGGCACCTGCACGGCGGGTAGCGCGTCGTGCGCGCCTGCGCCGCTCAGCGACTCCTTGAAGCCGCGCATTCCGTCGCCCAGCGAGCGCCCCACCTCCGGCAAACGCTTCGCTCCGAACACGAGCAACAGCACAATCAGCAGGATCAGAATATGAACTGGATTGTCGAGTCCCATCTGGCGTACCTCAGCTTTCCTATGTCAGACCCGCGCGGTGCTCCCGCGATCGCCAACACTGCACGATCGTCGTAAGAGATGCTCGGCGGGTAACGCGTGAATTCAGGTCTATGACGTGCCGGACATTCGCATCGGCCGAGACGGCGGCTGCCACCTGCTGCCTCATCACACGAGAGGCGAGGCGACAAGCCGGGGCGCCCTGGACGGGGAGGAGGCGAGCAGGGCGCCCCGGCGAGTCGGTTCGCCCCGCGCGTCTGCGCACGTGGCTTCTTCGGCTCTGCTAGGTCGTGAACTTGGTTGCCGTAACGGCCGCTAGCACGGTTTGTGCTGTGTCCGACGGGCTTGCGCTCCTTGGCTAGGTTCTGACTTCCAGATACTTACTTCGGGGAGCACGCCGCAGCGGATCACTCAGACGCGGCTGGCCGTGCCAAAGTCAGGACCTGCTCCGCCCGGGTGGTTCACGGATGACCCGGAGTTTCCGGGAGGCGTTCCCAGCACGCCGCCAATTCGTGAAGAGGTCGCTCGACAGCCGCGGACGACGGTCGCAAGGCGGTTGCCCGCTCCCCTCCACTTCCAATTTATACCGCACACGGGGCCTTCATGAAGCCCTGGGACGTGCCGCATAATCGCTCGCCGCAAGCCCAGAACCAAGGGAATGGAGGAGCGAAATGCGTTTGTTTTCCCGGGCCTATCCGGTAGGAGGCGAGCTATGACCGAGCATGCGGTGGTGATCGCAGGAGGTGGTCCGACAGGAATGATGCTCGCGGCTGAGTTGGCGCTGGCAAGGGTCGACGTCGCGGTCGTCGAGCGGCGTCCCGATCACGTGCTCGTCGGGTCACGGGCCGGCGGTTTTCACTCACGCACGATCGAGGTGCTGGATCAGCGTGGGGTCGCTGATCGGTTCCTGGCGGAGGGTCAGACGGCTCAGGCCGCGATGTTCGCCACGACCATGTTGGACATAAGCGACTTCCCGACGCGTCATCTCGCATGCCAAAGTACCCTCTGCCAGGGGTTACGCGTCATGGCTGCCCACCTCTGGCGATTCCATAACGCTTCCAGCGGGCTGCCGGAGAAAGCGCCCAGGGCTGCGGTGGCCACCGCAGCGCCAGCCGCATCCCTCGGCGGCTAACGGTCAGCAGAGATGCTCCTCGGGGTGCGTAACCTGGAAGCGCTCTACCGACCCCACCGCCCCGCCACGTGAGGAGGCTTTTCATGGAGACCTGGGATGCCATCACTGCTCGCCGCAACGTCCGAGAGTTCGCGGACCGACCAATCCCCGCCGCGGATCTCGAACGAATACTCGAGGCCGGCCGGATCGCGCCCTCTTCGCAGAACAACCAGCCGTGGGACTTCGTCCTCGTCACCGACCGGGAGATGCTGCGCGAGCTCTCTGGGGTATGGCGAGGCGGCGGCCATATCGCAGGCGCGATGGCCGCAATCGCCGTGGTAATCCCTGACGAGGAGGAGGCGCGCGCTCGCGAGCGCAATCGGTTCGACATCGGCCAAGCGACGATGCAGATGATGATCGCTGCCGCCGACAAAGGGATCGGCTGTGGACATTCAGCGGTCGGCGAGCAGGACCTGGCGAGATCGATCCTCCGCGTTCCCGAGGACAGGCTCGTAGCGTTCGTCGTCGACCTCGGCTACCCGGCCGACCGCCCATTGCGGCCCGGCACCCGGTTGAAGCGTCGGCCCCTGGACGAGGTCGTGCATCGCGACGGCTGGTGAGGCATCGGCTCGGCCTGCGCCGCAGAACGCCAACGGTTGTCAGCGGTTAGCCAAATCGTTTCTTGAATGACTCAAGAAAATGCGAAACACTGCCAGGCCGTGCCGGCGAGCCTCGACTACGAGCAGTTGCTGCGAGGCGCCGACTTGCGCGTGACGCGGCCGCGGGTCGCGGTGCTGGCGGCCGTCCACGAGAACCCGCATGCCGACACCGACTCGATCATCGGTGCCGTGCGGGAGGATCTCACCGTCTCGCACCAGGCCGTCTATGACGTTCTGCGGGCCGTGACCGATGCTGGCCTCGTTCGGCGGATCCAGCCGTCGCGGTCGGTTGCGCGTTACGAGCCGAACACCCACGACAACCACCACCACATCGTCTGCCGCTCGTGCGGCGCGATCGCCGACGTCGACTGCGCGCTCGGCACGGCTGCATGCCTCACCCCCGTCGATGACCACGGCTACGCGGTCGACGAGGCCGAGGTGATCTACTGGGGCCTCTGCCCCAGCTGCGGCACCCCCGACCCAGCAAACCCCCCGGTCCGGAAGGATTTCCGTGTCTGTTTCTGAGAAGCCTGACGCCGTTGTCGGAGAAATGAATGAGCCCGAGACCGGCGGCTGCCCGGTCCACGGGCGTGCTCCCTACCCGGCGGAGGGCGGGACGAGCGGCGGCTGGTGGCCGGGACGGCTCAACCTGAAGATCCTCGCCAAGAACCCGCCGGCCGCGAACCCGCTCGGCGAGGAGTTCGACTACGCGCAGGCGTTCCTCTCGCTCGACCTGCCAGTGGTCAAGCGCGACATCGAGAAGGTGCTGACAACCTCCCAGGACTGGTGGCCCGCCGACTTCGGCCACTACGGGCCGCTGATGATCCGCATGGCGTGGCACAGCGCGGGGACGTACCGGATCAGTGACGGGCGCGGCGGCGCGGGGAGCGGTCAGCAGCGCTTCGCGCCGCTGAACAGCTGGCCGGACAACGCGAACCTCGACAAGGCGCGGCGGCTGCTGTGGCCGGTCAAGCAGAAGTACGGGCGCAGCCTCTCCTGGGCCGACCTGATGATCCTCGCGGGCAACGTGGCGCTCGAGTCGATGGGCCTGCAGACCTTCGGCTTTGCCGGTGGGCGCGTCGACGCCTGGGAGACCGACGAGGACGTCTACTGGGGTCCCGAGACGGAGTGGCTGGGCGATGAGCGCTACAGCGGCGACCGCGAGCTCGAGGATCCGCTCGCGGCGGTTCAGATGGGCCTGATCTATGTCAACCCGGAGGGCCCGAACGGCAACCCCGACCCGTTGCTGGCGGCACGCGATATCCGGGAGACGTTCCGCCGGATGGCGATGAACGACGAGGAGACCGTCGCCCTGATCGCCGGCGGCCACACGTTCGGCAAGGCGCACGGTGCCGGCTCGACCGACACCGTCGGCCCCGAGCCCGAGGGCGCGGGCATCGAGGAGCAGGGCTTCGGCTGGATCAGCTCGAACAGCAGCGGCAAGGGCCGCGATGCGATCACGGGCGGCCCCGAGGTGATCTGGACGACGACGCCGACGAAGTGGAGCAACGACTTCCTCGAGCACCTGTTCAAGTACGACTGGGAGCTCACGAAGAGCCCCGCGGGCGCGCAGCAGTGGAAGCCAACGAACGCCGCCGGCGAAGGCACGGTGCCCGAGCCCGATGACTCGTCAAAGCATCGCCACCCGTCGATGCTCACGACCGACCTGGCGCTGCGCTTCGACCCGGTCTACGAGAAGATCTCACGCCGCTTCTACGAGCACCCCGACGAGCTCGCCGACGCGTTCGCGCGCGCCTGGTACAAGCTGACGCATCGCGACATGGGACCTGCGGTGCGGTATCTCGGACCCGAGGTGCCCTCGGAGGTACTCATCTGGCAGGATCCGCTACCACCGGTCGAGCACGAGCTCGTGGGGCCGGCGGATGTGGCGGCGCTGAAGGAGCAGATCGCGGCGTCCGGGCTGTCGGTGGCGCAGCTCGTCTCGACCGCCTGGGCGTCGGCGTCGACGTTCCGCGGCAGCGACAAGCGCGGTGGTGCGAACGGCGGACGGATCCGGCTCGAGCCGCAGAAGAACTGGGAGGTCAACAACCCGGCGCAGCTCGCGAGCGTGCTCTCGACGCTCGAGGGGATCAAGGAGTCCTTTGACGCGTCGGCCGGCGGCGGCGGCGGCGGCGGGAAGAGCGTCTCGCTTGCCGACCTGATCGTGCTGGCGGGTGGTGTCGGCGTCGAGCAGGCGGCGAAGGCCGCGGGCCATGCGGTGGAGGTGCCGTTCCGGCCCGGTCGCACCGATGCGACGCCCGAGCAGACGGACGTCGAGGCCTTTGCCGTGCTCGAGCCGAAGGCGGACGGGTTCCGCAACTACCTCGCCGCCCGCACCCGGCTACCGGCGGAGTACCTGCTGGTCGATCGGGCGAACCTGCTGACCCTCAGCGCGCCCGAGATGACAGTGCTGGTCGGCGGGCTGCGCGTACTGGGCGCTAATTACGGGCACTCGTTCCTTGGCGTCTTCACCGAGCGCCCTGGGGCGCTCACGAACGACTTCTTCGTGAACCTGCTGGACATCGCCACGGAGTGGAAGCGCGACCCGGCCGGCGCCGAGACCTATGAGTCCCGCGATCGTGAGACCGGCAAGGTCAGGTGGCACGGCAGCCGCGTCGACCTCGTGTTCGGCTCGAACGCCGAGCTGCGCGCCGTCGCCGAGGTGTACGCATCTGATGACGCCGCGGAGAAGTTCGTGGCGGACTTCGTCGCCGCGTGGGTCAAAGTCATGGAACTCGACCGCTTCGACCTGGACTGAGGTTGGCGGCTCAGGGGCGGCCCGGTGCACTCACGCGTCGCCCCTGAACCGCGAAGGAGTTCGTTCGGTGAAGCCATGACGGCCGAAGCGAAGAGCCGTCGCGGACGGCTACCGCGCGCTCAGGGAGGTCATTGGGCGCAGCAAGCAGGCTTTCGGTGAGGTGGAGCGTGACGAAACGCGTCTCAAGTGGTACCCGCGAGTGGTACCGCGGCCGGCTTTTGGCGGTCTGTCGCCGCGCGAACGCCGCCAAACTTAGGACTTTGCAGGCTATTCGTGAGTGGAGCCAGCCGGTCTCGAACCGGCGACCTCCTGCTTGCAAAGCAGGCGCTCTCCCAGCTGAGCTATGGCCCCTCGGGACGGATGTTAGCCGCTGGGTTCGGAGGTTCTTAGACGGTTGACCGCCGGACTTAGGCGGTCGCGAGACGCATACGGCCCAGGAAGTGCGCCACCGACGGCCGCCCTGGCGGCCAGCTTCGTAGGCCTAGCTCGCCTCGTGCTCGATCGAGAACTCCTGCGTCTCCTCGGCGGCGTCAAGGTGGGCGAACCGCGCAGCGCCGGTTGCCACGGGCCTGGCGCCATGAGCCGCCTCGCGCAGCTGCGGCCGTTCATCAAACACATGCACTTCTGCCTGATGCTCTGGCTCGAATGCCTCTGTCCGATCGCGCGGCACGGCGCTGAGCGCTTCCCGTTCGATCCTCGCAACCTCACGCGGGTCCGCACCCCGCAGGCGCTTCAGCTCGAGGTGCTCGCGGATCGCCTTGTCGAGGTCGCTCATTACGTGAAGCCTAACGCTGGAGCTGTCTGACTGCTCTCTCAGCCAAATCGGTCGACGCGAGAGCTATCCGGACAACCGCCCGATTGGGGCGAACGATGGCTGCGGCGGCACTGATCTAGACTGCAGCCACCTCGCGCCGCAGCTCGGCGCGGCCCCGGGGCTATAGCTCAGTTGGGAGAGCGCCTGGATCGCACCCAGGAGGTCGGGGGTTCGAGTCCCCCTAGCTCCATCGGCAAACCAGCCTGCATATGGGCGGTTTGCGCTAGCTGAAGAGCGGCCGCTGCTCCGTGGAGCTCGCCGAGGGTACCGTTTGCGGGTACCGCTTGGACACTTTTCTTGCGCGAATTGCGGACTCTAGTGGGGCCGGCGCTATGGCTTCGCGCGACTCGCTAAGAGCTGGGGCTCGACGTAGCGACGCTTCGATTTCGTCGTGGAGGAAGATCCAGCGTCGGCCGAGTTTGTGGCCGGGGATGACGCCGCGGCGGGCGTATTCGAAGACGGTCGACATCGGGATTCGGAGCAGCTCTGCGACTTCGCGGGCTGCGGCGACGTCTTCGCGGGTGAGGCGTGGACGGGGCGGTTGGGCTGGTGGAGACATGTTCGTGGGTCGAGATCCTACCCCAAACAAGCCAAAATGTCCGTATATTGCGTTGTCACGCGATGATTAGCGTCATCGCTCCTTGAGAAGATCCAGATTATGAGTGAGACCGACGGCGAGCAGATTCAGGACGCGTTCAAGAGCGCTCAGGCGGTCTGGAGCGTTGCGATCGACGCTCATCGGTTGGCGCCGCCGGATGGCGGCTTCAGCTCGCGGCTTGCGTCGTTGTCGGGCGCGGCGCGGATCGAGGCGAAGATCTGTCGCGAGGCGCAGGCGGCCGGGTTTGCCTGGCCGCCGCACAAGTCGGCTGGAAGCCAGCCGTGGGAGCTGCAGCCGGGGAGCGGCCGGCGCGGGCCGGCTGAGTTGTGGCGGGCCTTTGACGACGCGGTGCTCGTCCTCGAGCGCGCGGCCGCGACTACCGAGCTGCTGGAGGTCGCGAGAGGGTTCGAGCTGCTCGGCGAAGCGGCCGCCGAGTTGGCCGAGGCGGTCAGGCGCGAGGACCGCGCGAGCGGTCTGCTGCCCAAGGCCCGCTCTGCCTAGCAGCGCCGGCGGGTCACTGCGGCGTCAGTTGGACCGCGTCGGCGTCGGCGTCCCAAATAGCGTGATCGGCAGCAACCCGGCCCTTGCGTCGCGGTAGGCCCGCGTCGCTCGGTGCCCAGAGATCACGCCGCGTCGCAAGCGAGTTGCTGTCGGCACGCGCACGATCGAGTAGCGCGTCGACGTCACTGCGCTTGATCCGAAACGCGCGACCAACCCTTACCGCCGGTAGCACGCCACTGTCGATCCAGTTGCGGATCGTCTGATCGGTCACCTGGAACTCTTCGGCGACCTGCGGAACCGTGAGCAGTCGATCAGCCATCAAGCACCAACGATAGCCGGCGGCGTCTACGCGTCCGAAGCGAGCAGCAAGACAACGCTGCGGTCCTCGAGCACCACTCGCAGCTCGAGCCGACCGCCGAGCGCCTGCACGTAGCCGTCGAGCGTTGCCACACGCGGGTTCGGCTCATGCTCCACGTGCGAAATCGCGCGCTGCGACGCGCCCAACTTCGCGGCGAGCTGAACCTGCGTTAGCCCGACGGTTCGACGGAGCGCCGCAAGGGTGTCACCGACCTCGCGCTCGGCCTGGCGCGGCCTTGTTGATGTCTGCGCTCGCGGCCGCTGCGATCCGGCCCGCCGCTGCCTCCTCGATCTCGCCACAGGTAGATGATAGCGGGTAAAGCGGCTAGCCGGAATAACGTCATCGTAGGTGATACTGTGTGCTGCGTAGCGGAGCGGAGCGGCAGGGTTGTTGTTGCGGTTGGAGTGTCGGTGGTCGGTGCGGGCTGTGGCGGGTGAGGGCTGGAGTGTGGTGCTCAGGCGGGGGCGCGAGGCGGAGGGATAGCGGTGTTGGAGGTGATAGGTCAGGGCGCGGTCGAGATGGCGAGGACGCCGCGCGAGCGGAAGAACAGGCCGCCGACGCGAGCCTGGACTCAACGCCCGACGCCGGCTACCCAGCCGTGCTCCCGAGCACTTCGCCGACTCGAACCTGATGTCCGGCCCTAGCCGTACGCCGCATGGCGCAACCTCGTGCGTCGCGTGTATTGGTAATCGGGGAGCGGTAGACAGAGGGCGGTGAGAGAGCCAGCATGGTGGCCGCCGGGAAGGGCAGCGAGCGATGGCGAGCACTAACGGACCGTGCTGCGGGCATACGCGGGCAGGTAAGGCGGGCTAGCGTGGAGAGGCGCGCGACGGCCTGCGCGCTCCAATAACCCGAGCTGCCCACCGTGCCCGCGGTGACGGACCCCAGCCACGCCCGGATGCCACCGGGTGGACACCAGGCGCTCGCGTCCGACCTAAGATCCGCGATCCGACCGGCCGAAATAACCCCGACCGTCGACGGCCCACCAAGCTGCTCAACCTCGGGTGTAGTCGTACTCGTCAACGCCGATCGCGGCGCCTAGCGCGCTCGCAGCCGCGATGTGTCGAGCGGCAAGCGCCCAGCCAAGGCGAAGGTGGCTTCCACGGTGGAAAATCACGATGTCGAGCACGACTTCGGTGTCTGGCGGAAGGCTCGCAAATGCGCTCGCGCGGGGACTCAGAGCAGCCCAGATGGCATCTAGCTGGATGTCCATCGACTGCCCATCTGTCATGTCGGGCTGCCATATCCACTGATTAGTTACGACGGGTAGCCTCGGGTTTCCCGATCTGGCGGCGCCTTTTGTCCGCTGAATCGATGGGTCGACACCCAGCCGCGCTGTCACTTCCGCCGGGCTCAAACTGGAGCTGGAGACGACAAGCGCGCACTTGATCTCCTCCCAGGCGTCGTTCGGCCCGCGGGGCTCGCTGACTTCGCTAATCACCGCGCGTTGAGGCCTGTCGGAATGAGTTCGCCGCCACCGCGTGGACGCAACCAGAGGTCGCCCGTCGCTTTGTCTTTGTAGTAGTCGTATTCGCCGGCTGCCCCTGCTCCCACGGTTTCCTCCTTGTCGGTGTGCGGATCGGTGTCATAGCCCTTAAGGATCCGCTTGAGTTCCGCATCGCTGATCCTTTCGAGGTCGCTAGGGTTCGGCTCCTCGGCGGCAGCGACCATTATTCCAGTCGGTCCGTTCGCCCCAATGTTTGGGGACGAGACGCTCATGCTGGGCGTACCACTTCCAAAGAGCGCGTCGATCACATTGTGGACAGCCTGCTCGCCCACGAACAGTCCTGCGGCAGCCAGGATCGCGCAGGCAACGGCCGCTTCGGGCCCGTCGACGCAGAGTTCGACGGGAACGGGTATCGCGTCTTCGCCGGTCGGGTCTGTCTCGTCAGTGGGATTGTCGCCCGCGTAGTAGTAGGCGGCGCCAGTCTCACTTTCTAGCGGGTCGAGGCTCAAGAATTGCCCGGTGCCCGGGTCATACCACCTTGCCTGCATGTAGATCAGCCCGTTGTTTGGGTCGGTGTACTGTCCGGCGAAGAGCAGGTTGGTGGTCGCGCTGCCGCTGGTGATGGTCGGCGTGCCGTAGGGGCGGTACTTGATCGTCTCGACCGGGTCGCCGGCCGTGTTGGTGAGCAGGCGGGTTGAGCCGAGGCTGTCGTGGTGGTAGTAGACCGGTGTGTCGTCTGGGCCGATCTGTTCGAGTGGCAGGTTGCCGGGGCCGTAGATGATGTTGGTCGTGCCGTTGACGATCAGCAGCGGAACGCTCGATGTGGGGTCCCAGGTGAGCTGGGTGGTCGTGCCGCTGCTCGTGTCGGAGCGTCCGGATGTCCCCCGCTAGGCCGGTGGCCGAGCTTGTAGAGCAGGCTCAGCAAACCGCGCGGCTCGTGGATGCGGAGCGTCTCCGCCGCCGGACAAGGAGAGCCGCATAAGCGTTGTCGGCCTCTCGCCGCGTCGTAACAGCGGGCGTTGAGACAGGTAGCAGGACGCCGGAGAATGGCAGCGAGCGCTAAGCGTGCAGCGGCGAGGTGTTATGGACCGTGCTGCGGGAGAGACGCGGGAAGGTAAGACTGGCTAGCGCGGAGGGGCGAGCGAAAGCGAGGTGCCTATCGGAGCTGGAACAGCCGTGTCCAGGCCGTCAGCGCCCGCGCTCATTGGCGCGGCGGAAGCAAAGTTCCGCTTCTCGAGGGTTACCGGCGCGCTCGAGCAACCTCCCAAGTCGGAACGCGCCCTCCGCACTTCCTCGTTCGTCGGCGCGACGTAGAGCATTCTCAGCAGCCTGTAAGTCACCCTGCTCCTCCAACCGAAGCCCGAGATTTACTGCTCCTGCCGGTGATTCCCGCTGATCCGCGAGGCGGAATGCGGCAATAGCCGCGTCTCGATCACCGCGCGCGAACAGGAGCGCTCCTAAACCGTTCGCTGCGTCTGCATCACCCCCGTCAGCACCGCGTCGAAAAGCCTCCTCAGCATGAGTCGCGTCGCCGCGCGCCTGGAGATTGGGCTGCTCAGGAGGACTGAGTGGCCCAATGGCGCTCGCACGCCAGTCGAAACCGCTCGTAGTCGGCTCCAGCCACGCGACCGTACCGAGCCAACGCCTCGCGTGCTTCGTCTGGCCGCTCCGCTGCCATGAGCAACGCTGGCACTTGCTCACTCGCGAAATCGAGACGCCCCTCGTCCGTGGTCAGCTCAGTGAGATACGCCTCGACCGTTGATCGCACAGTGGCAAATGGCAGCGCGTACCGGCCTGCGAGTGATGCCAATCGTTCCGTCGCCGGACCGACATCGGCGGCGTTCGCAATGGGGACCGCATCCACTCCGCGCGCCTCCGGCAGCTCATCGAGGTAGCACTCCACCGCAAGATTGCAATGACGTGCGCCGAGCATTGCCAATAACTGCTCGCTCTTGGGATGAGTCACACCGACCACCATCGTGACATGAACAACTGTTCCCTCACGCAAGCGCGGCATACCCCGGTCCATCTCAAACTCCGACTCCCGTTCAAAAGCCGCCGTCGCAACGAATCCAGTCGCCTCGACAGGGTGTCGGAAGTATGCAAGCGTGATGGATCGCGAAACCGTTGGCGGCTGAGCCCTCGCGCCGGCGAGCGTGTTGACTCCCTGCGGCACGGCGACGGTCCAGCCGCGACCAATCATGCAGCTCTCCAGCTGCGCGACAAGCACGTCGTCCAAACTAGCTGCTTCCGTCGCCATCACAGCAGCGTAATCGACGAGCTGACAAGTCGACACTCAATCCGCACCACGAAACCGTTTGGGGCCGACAACTGCCACCATGGCCGTTGTCCTAACCCCCACGCGCCGTGCCTTCGCCCGGGCGGCACACGTGCAGAGCTTTCTGGACGTTTCGAGGAATCGCTGGCAACGGACACGGAACCCCAGCGCTGCCGGCAAACGCCGCGCCCCAGCGGTGATCGATTCTTTCCATGATTATGAGACCTTGCGGCACGAAAGGCATACGGTCCTGGTAGCGCGCACAGCCGCTGTGACCGCTCATCCGCACCAGAGCATAGTCTTCGTTCGCGAGCGCAACACGCACAGCAAAACACACGCTTGGCACTCCGCTGTCGCCGAGCGCCGCCACGATCGCACGTGTTTCGTTCGCGCCCGTTTGGCCGGAGCCTGACGAGCATCCAGCGAACGCCAGCATCGTGCAGATCACCCAGAGCATAGTGATGACACGAGTCCGCGCGCGTGCACGCATGAAGCCCTTACCTTCCAGCTTCACCTCGCCGGACCCTGCCATTGATAGACGTATGCGCCGAATTGCCAAAATGGGAGATGCGAGGTCAACCAAAAGTCGAAATGCACGCCCCAAGGTCCGTAGCGTCGGCGAGCTGTGTAGCTCTGGTCGGCGTTGAGCTGAGCTGCGTCGTTCCCTACAAACTCCAGGTCCCTGCCGATATCCCTAACTGCTAGAGCAGCAACCGACTTCACCAAATCTAGCCAGCTCGGAAGCTCCGACTCGTCGGCGCCGTCCGCGAGATTCTGGAGGGCCAGTCCGTAGATTATGGCCTGCGAGGCCGTCAGGTTTTTACTTACGACAAGCTTGTAGAACTCCCCGCTCGGATCGGTGTTGTCGGTCGGGTTGTCGTTGGCGTAGCTGTATGGCTCGCCGGTTTGACTGTCGTCGGGATCAACGCTCATGAACTGCCCGGTACTTGGGTCGTACCAACGCGCTCTGAGGTAGATGAGCCCACTATTGGGGTCGGTGTACTGCCCAGCGAAGAGCAGGTTCGTCAGCGCAGTGCCGCTGGTGATCGTTGGTGCTCCGTAGGGGCTGTAGTTGATGGTCTCCAGGCTGTCGCCGGCGGCGTTTGTGAGCAGGCGTGTTGAGCCGAGGCTGTCGTGGTGGTAGTAGACGGGTGTGCCGTCTGGGCCGATTTGCTCGAGCGGCAGGTTTCCGGGGCCATAGATGATGTTGGTCGAGCCGTCGGCGATCAGCAGCGGCAAGCTCGCGTTGGTGTCCCAGGTGAGCTGAGTTATCGTGCCGCTACTTGTGGCGCTTTGCAGCAGGCCGTTGCCGTCGTATTCGTAGCTCAGGTCGAGGTCGCTCGCGCCACCTGTGTTGCTCGTCAAATTGTCGGCCTGGTTCCAGCCGTAGCTCGTGGTCGTCGCGCCGCTGGTCTGGGTGGTGCGCTCACCCATGCTGTTGTAGGTGTAGCTGCCGCCGGGTCCCGAGGTGAGCTCGTCAGCGTCGTCGTAGCTCTGCGTCGAGCCGCCGTCGAGTTCGGTGAGGTTGCGGTCGGGGTCGTAGGTGTCGTCGGCGCTGTTGTCGGCCGTCAGCTCGTCAAGGCTGTTGTAGCTGTAGTTCTGCGTGCTGTCGCCGAGCCCGCTCGAGGATTCCTGTGTGATGTTGCCGTCGGGGTCGTAGGTGTCGTTGATGCTCGCCACGGTCGCACCGTTTGCGGTCGTCGTCATCGCGGTCTGCTCGCCGTCGTCGTTGTAGGTGTAGCTGTCCGTCTGGCCCGATGTTCCCGGGTAGCTCGTCTGGGTGAGTTCGTTGTCGGGGTTGTAGGTGAAGCTGGTGGTGTTGCCGAGCCAGTCGGTGACGCTGGCGAGGTTGCCGTCGTCGTCGAACGTGCGGGTGACGGTCTGATCGTTGGGGTAGGTGATCGATGTTTCGTTGCCGTCTAGGTCGTAGCCGCAGCTGATCGTTGCGCCGGCGCCGTTGGTGGTGCTGGTGAGTCGTCCGAGCGAGTCGTAGTCGTAGCTTGTCGTGCCGGTGCCGTCGGTCATCGACGTGACTTGGCCGTCGGGGTCGTAGTCGTAGCTGACGCTGTGGGTTGTGCCGTCGCTGTAGCTGACGCCGGTCAGCTGGTTCGCGTCGTCGTAGGTGTAGCTGGTCGTGCGGCCTTCCGGGTCGGTCATGCTCGTCTTGTTGCCGGCAGCGTCGTAGGTGTAGCTGGTCGTGCGGTCAAGGGGGCCGGTGACGCTCGCGAGATTTCCGGCAGCGTCATACGTGTAGGTGGTGGTCTGGCCGTTCTGGTTGGTCTGGGACGCGAGCTGTCCATCGTCGGTGTAGGTGCTTTCCTGCGATGAGCTGTCGGGGGCGGTGACCTTGATGACCTCGCCGTCGGCGTCGTAGGTCGTGGTCGTCGTGTTACCCCGAGCGTCGGTGGTCGAGACGGCGTTGCCGTCCGGGTCATAGCTGGTCGTGGTCACGTTGCCGAGCGGATCGGTTACTGCCGTCACGCGGCCGAGAGCGTCGAGCGTGTAGGTCGTCGTGAAATCAGCAGGATCCGCGCCCGTCACGTTGCCTTCAGGACTAGTGACCGAGAGCTCGCGGCCGTCCGCATCGTAGGTGTAGGTCGTCGTGTTGCCGTCCGGGTCGGTCTCGCTCGCCAGGTTGCCCTGGCTGTTGTAGGTGTATGTGGTCGTTTTGCCGTCGGGGTCGGTCTCGCTCGCCAATGTCCCGTCCGTGTTGTAGGTGTAGCTCGTCGTCGCGGTCGCGACCGTGGTCCCGCCGACTACGAGCGGCTGGGACTTCGACAGCAGGTTCCCGTTGCTGTCGTAGGTATATGTCGTCGTCTCACCCTCGGGCGAGGTTGCGGTCAACACCTGGTGGTAGGCGTTGTAGGTGTAGCTCGTCGGGTTGCCATCCGCGTCGGTCACGCTCGCCGGGTCGCCTGCCGAGTCGTAGCTGGTCGCTGTGGTGTGGCCGTCACCGTCGGTGCTGCTCACCGGCTCATAGGAGCCGTTGTAGGTCGTGTCCTCCGTCGTCGCGTTCGTAGTGCCGGCGGCGTCGGTCATCGCGGTCGGCTCGCCGTAGTTGAACGACCCGTCGGTCACGTCCCCAGCAGGGTTCGTGACCTGGGTGGTGCTCGTGCCGGTCAGCGGATCACCGGTGTAGCTCCATGTCGTCGTGCGACTCTTCGGATCGGTCTGCGAGACCACCCGGCCCGAGCTGTCGTAGGTCGTCGTCGTGGTGTTGCCGTCGGCGTCCGTCATCGACGTCATCTCATGCGAGCCGTTGTACGCGAACTGCCAGCGCGGGCTGTCAAGCCCCGAGGAGTCCGTGACCTCGACGAGGTTGTCGTCCGAGTCGTAGGTGTAGTCGACCGTCAGTCCGGTCGGGTCGGTCGCGCTCGCGACCAGCCCGGCGCTGTTGTAGGTGAGCGTGATCGTCTGGCCGCCCGCGTCGGTGACGGTCGTGAGCCGCCCGGCGCCGTTGTAGGTCAGGCTCGTCGTGTTGCCGTTCGCGTCAGCCTCGCTCAGCAGCACGCCGTCCCCGTTGAAAGTCATCGTGTCGCGGTCCGGCAGCGTGTAGGTGTAGCTCCCGCTCCCGTTCTGCACAAGCGTGGCTTGCACCCACGCCGGGGCACTAAACGACCCGTTCGAGTTGATCGTAAAGGGCGTCTGGCTGCCATCGGACTGGTCGACCGTCGCCGTGCCTGCCTGCTCGTCGATCACCAACGAGTCTTCGTAGGAAGCCGTCCAGCCGTAGCCAAAGATCCCGGGGGACGTCGCGGTATCCGCGGCCTGGGAGTCGTAGGATCGCGTCAGCGTCAACCCGCCGCCCAGACCGGTGGCCGAAAGATCAGTCTGGGATTGCGTCATGTCACCGGAGGCGCATCCCACCGATCCGGCGAACTGGCAGTGGGGAATGTCAGGCGCGGCCGGGTTCCCGCCGCCGTACTCCAGCGACGGTGCGGGCGCGACTTTGATCTTCGGACCGGTGAATGCGAGCGTGCCGGACACCTGATCGATCGCGCCCTCGTTGTCGAATGACCAAGCGACGGTGGATGTGCCGTCGTTTCCGCCGTCGTTTTCGGTGATCGTTCCGAGGTTGTCGAGGATCGGGTTGGCACCGGTCCCGGTCAGCATCACGTTGCCGTCAGCGGTGATGTCGAGATTCCCGTCGTTTTGGAGTGTCGCGCCGTCGTTGCCTTGCAGCCACGCAGTCGGGTCGACGGTCAACGTTCCCTGGTCGATGAATGCTGCGCCGTCCAAGGTTGGCCCGTTCCAGCCACCGGACGGATCGATGACGCCGGTCGCCGATCGAACGAGGACGGTCTGGCCGGGCCCGTAGATCGTTCCTCCGTTCCACTCGAGCGATCCCGTCACATCGAGGGTACCGGCCACCGCGAGCGTGCCCTGACCCCATGTGCAGCATCCGCTGGCGAAGCCCGTCATCGACAGCGACCCCACGGTCGACGCTCCGGACGGATCGGTCAGCGAAAGCGAACCTGATAGATCCACAAGATTCGCCGCGGGACCATCAATCGAGCCGGCCGACACGGTCCCGCCAGGATACGACGCTGTCGGGTCGTCCTGGCTGAAGCCGCCATCGAATTCGATCTCGCCGCTCATCGAGACGTTATTGCCGAGCTGGTAGCTGCCTTGGGAGAACGCGATCGACGCACCCGAGTTCGCGGTCCAGCTGCCCTGTTCGCCACCCAACGGGAACCACGGGTCGGTCGCGCCACCAGATTCGCTCGGATCGCCACCAAGGAACTCGAGCTGGCCGCTCTGTGCATCAACTGAGCTCTCGTTATCGATCGAGAACCACACTTGCGTCGTTCCTGTTCCAGACTGCTCGAGCGTCCCCGTGTTCAACAGCAGCGACGGCGCGCCGCCATCCAAATAGAGGCCCGTGCCGCTGCCCAAAACGAGCGTGCCGGAGTTGTTGAGCTGCGCGCTGTTCTCACCCTCGAGCGCGCCCTGGATCGTCAGCGAACCATCGTTCGCCAGCGACCAGCCGCTCAGCGTCGGTATCACCCCACCGTTACTGATCGTCCCCGTCGCTGACGACAGCAACACCAGCGTACCGTCGCCCGAGATCGTGCCACCCGACCAAGCAAACGATCCCGACACCTCGAGCGTCCCAGACCCGTACAAGTTCCCGCTGTAGGAGTAATAGGGCGTCGCAACACCCGATATCGAGAGCGACTGCACCAGCGACGTCTGCGAACCGTTCGACAACGACAACGCGTCGTTGGTGAGACTGAGCGTTCCGGCGTCTGTGACCCACCCGGCGCTCGCATAGCCGCTGACGGTCACCGTCGTGTTGGCTCCGAAGATGCAAGCGTGATCCGAGCTGCCGGGCGCCGTACCGGTGGCCCAGTTGGCCCCGTCCGTCCACTGCCCGTCACCGGCGGCGCCGGTCCAGGTGTCGGTGCAGGCGGTCCCGTCGTCGTAGCCTTCGACCGGATCGGTTTGCGTCGAGGCCTGGGGCGTCACGCCCGAGGAGTTCGTCGCGGTGACGACGACGTCGATGTTCGAGCCGACGTCCGTGGCAGTCGGGGAATATGTCGACCCGGTTGCCCCCGAGATATTCGTGCAGCCTGAATCTTGGCTCGAGCAATCTTGCCATTGGTAGGCGTAAGTGATCGGGGCTGCGCCTGTCCAGGTCCCGGTCGCCGCGGTGAGCGTTGCGCCTTGGAGCGGTGTGCCGGAGATTGACGGCGCGGTCGTGTTGACTGGCGGCGAGCCAGCGACCGTCGCACTGGCCGGAGAGCTCGCGGAGGCGACACCGGCAGCGTTCGTCGCGGTCACGACAACCACGACGGTATGACTGACATCGGAGGCGGCGAGCGCGTAGGTCGAGCTGGTCGCTCCCGAGATGTTCGAGCAGCTCCCACCCGCGCTGTTGCAGTCCTGCCACTGGAAGGCGTAGGTGATCGTCGGCGTCCCCGTCCACGACCCTGTCGACGCCGTCAAGGTTTGCCCCTCCTGGGCGGTACCGGAGATCGCCGGCAGCGCCGTGTTGACCGGCGGCGCCGCTGTGATCGTGCTCGTGGCGGCCGACGTCGCGCTCGCGTTCCCCACACTGTTGGTGGCGGTCACGGTCGCCTTCAGCGTGTCGCCGACATAGGCTGGAGTCAGCGCGTAGGTCGAGCTGGTCGCGCCCGAGACGTTCGAGCAGCTACCGCCCGAGCTGTTGCAGCTCTGCCACTGGTAGCTGTAGGTGAGCGTCGGCGTGCCGGTCCACGTGCCGTTGCTGACACTTAGCGTTTGCTCGTCCTGCGCCGTGCCGCTAATCGCGGGAAGGACGGTGTTGACGGGCGCCGCCGCGACAACGACCGCGGTCGCAGCTGATGTGGCTGACGCGTTGCCGCCCGAGTTCGTCGCGGTCACCGTGACCTTGATCGTGTCGCCGACGTAGCCTGAGGTGATCGTGTACGTGGAGCTCGTCGCGCCGCTGATGTTGGCGCAGCTTCCCCCGCTGGCGTTGCAGCTCTCCCACTGATAGGTGTAGGCCGGTGTCGGGATGCCGGTCCAGGTGCCGGTCGAGGACGTGAGCGTCTGACCGTCCTTCGCGGTGCCGGTGATCGCGGGCGCCGCGGTGTTGGCGGGCGCGAGCGCCGCGACGGTCGCGGTAGCAGCCGAGTTTGCCGACACCGAGCCGCCCGCGTTTGTCGCTGTGACGACGACACGTACCGTGTTGCCTACGTCCCCGGCGGCGAGGACGTAGGTGGAGCTCGTCGCGCCAATGATATTCGAGCAGCTGCCGCCGGAGGTGTTGCAGTCCTGCCATTGGTAGGCGTAGGTGATCGTCGGCGTGCCGGTCCAAGTCCCCGTCGACGCCGTAAGTGTCTGACCGGCTTTCGCTGTCCCTGTGATTGCGGGGAGGACCGTGTTCGCCGGCGGCGCCGCAACCACCACCGCGGTGACTGGCGATGTCGCGCTCGCGTTACCCGTCGCGTTCGTCGCCTTGACGATCACATCGAGCGTCTTGCCGACATAGCCGGACGTCAACGCGTATGTCGAGCTGGTCGCGCCTGAAATGTTCGCGCAGCTACCACCCGAGCCGTTGCAGCTCTGCCACTGGTAGGTGTAGGTGAACGGCGCGGTCCCAACCCACGTCCCCGTGCCAGCAGTCAACGTCTGCCCGTCCTCCGCTGTGCCCGTGATCGCCGGCAGCACCGTGTTGACCGGTGGGCCGTCTGTGATTTTCGCCGTTGCCGCCGATGTCGCGCTCGCGTTGCCTACCGTGTTCGTTCCGGTCACGATCGCACGGACCGTGCCGCCGACCTGGCTCGTGACCAGGCGATAAGTCGAGGCTGTCGCGCCGGAGATGTTCGAGCAGCTCGCACCCGAGCTGTTACACAACTCCCACTGATAGATGTAGGTGACCGTTGGTGTCCCGGTCCACGTGCCGTTGCTGACCGACAGCAGCTGCCCGTCCTCGGCCGTCCCGGTGACCGCAGGCAGCGCCGTGTTGGCCGGTGGCGCCGCCACCACGGTCGCGGTCTGCGCGGACGTCGCCGAGCCCGACCCCGCACTGTTCGTCGCCCCGACAGCGACCCGGATCGTCGTTCCAACCTGTGACGGGGTCAGCCCAAACGTCGTGCCGGTCGCACCAGCAATGCTCGAACAACTCGTCCCGGACGTGTTGCACGTCTCCCACTGCGGGCCATAAGTAATCGGCGACACCCCAGTCCAGGTGCCGTCCCCGGCGGTCAGCGTGTGCTCATCCTCCGCGGTACCGCTGATCGTCGGCAGCGCGCTGTTGACCGGGAACTCGCCGGCGTTGTAATGCGCCAGGATCCGAGCCGTCGAGAGCGCCGAGGTGTAGAACGCGACGTTGCTCAAATCGCCCTTGAAATACGGGCTGCCAGCGATCGACTTGCCAAACCAAACGTCGGACACGCTGCCCAGCGTGTCCGGGGAAATCGTCGCCCCAGTCGTCTGCCCGACCTGCACGCCGTTCAAATACAGCGTCAACACCCCGGCCGTCGTCTCGGTCACCGCGACGTACTCCCACGTGTTCGACGCCAGCGTCGTAGCGGTGACCGTGTAGTTCTTGCTCGAGCCGTCCTCGATCTCGAAGGTCATCGGATGGTTCGTCGCCGACGACGCCGGCGTCAAATACATGAAAACGGTGCTGCTCGAGCCAAAATCAAACACCGGCTCGCCATAGGACGAGCCGCCCGACCAATACACCCAACCCTCAGCCGTAAACACCGTCGCCGACTTCAACGGGCTTGACGGCAGCACCGCATACGACGAAGTCCCGTTCAACGACCCCGACAAGCTCCCAGGAAACGGGCCGGTCCCACCCAACGTGACCCCGTCATTCGTCGCCGTATACGACCCCACCGAATCCTTGATGGTCGACGACCCAGCCGCGTCAGCGAACTGAAACTGAGCGACCGGCGAATCCGCGGCAACCGTCGTCAAATACGTCGCATCAGGCTGCGTGCCCTGACTCGCCGCGACAACCACCCCCACCGCCACCACCAAAACGGCCGCCGCCAACAACGAGCGCCGCAGAACACGAGCAGACCGCGATCCGCCCGCCACGCCAACCCTCCGGTCACTCCACAGCAGCAACGCGCTCCTAAACCGGCGTTCGTGCTTATCCCAGTAGCCGCAAACCAATTCAGCCAACGCGGCCAAACCGGCCTGTCCCAGCATTCGCAACCCTGAAGCCGCCGCAACCTAGCCCGACCGCCAAACTGTTTCCATAAAAATGGACACATAGACGCCAGCCAGTTGGGTCGATCAGCGTTTCGTTGGGGTTGACGCGAGTCTCGTCGCTATCCCGAGGGTCTGGACCTCGACACGCGAGCAACGCTCGAAGCGCCTGCTAATTCGCTCGAAGCGCGCGGCGCGGGAAACCGGCTCGCACTCGAGCACGCCAGCGGCGAGCGGTCGAGGTGGTACGGACGCTGGGCGCGCCGGAGCAAGAGCACGCAACGCAACGCAACGGCTAGACCGTCGCGTTGACTGCGCTCGTGAAAGCGTCTCCGCCCATTGACGCCGGTCGCATGCTCGCTGCGCGCGAATAGGAGCGACCGGCTAGGGCACGCACTCCCCGCACGCGAGTCGGGTCTTCCAGATACTGTCTGACGCTCCGCTTCGCGTCGCATCAGACAGTATCACCTGCGATGACGTTATTCCGGCTAGCCGTAGCTAGGACTACGCAAACGACTTCGTGCATGCACCCCGGATCCTTTGATGCGTCGCGACGCTGGCGTTGACCGATCCACCCAACATGTGGAGGAATCGGCCAAGCGCCGTTGCAAACGCCACCGACAATAAGGATTCGATGTATTGAAGGTTGTAAGCTAACCTTTAACAAGGAGAATCTATGTCAAAGGTTATTCGCCGTCGCTGGACCAGCGACCCAGCCGGCCAGACGAAGGCAGACCGTCGCTC
>Ga0302325_10001431_pt1 | contig 60901 bp, 55 predicted proteins | sample Palsa_T0_2_FD_201948 | JGI IMG/M metagenome (GOLD analysis project Ga0302325, IMG submission 201948) | Peat permafrost microbial communities from Stordalen Mire near Abisko, Sweden - Palsa_T0_2 | ecosystem: Environmental > Terrestrial > Soil > Palsa > Peat permafrost | place: Sweden: Abisko...
GCTCCACCACCCGCGGCCCCTGCGCGGCCACCATCGCCGTCGATTCCGTCTTGTCCGAAATCTCCGCGTCAAAGCCGCCGACATCACGCACATCGGTCAGATGCTTGAGGATTTTTTCCCGGTTCGATGCGTTGCAGACCACCAGCCAGTGCTTGGGATGCTTGCTGACGATCACGTCGTCCATCACCCCGCCGGAAGGATTGCACACCAGGCTGTACCGGCTTTGCCCCACCCTGATCTGCCCGATATTCCGCGTGAGCGATTTCTCCAGCGCATCGGCCGCCCCCGCCCCGGTGATGTGAATCCGCCCCATGTGCGAAACATCAAACAGCGACCCGCTGGCGCGCGTCTGCAGATGCTCGGCAGTGATGCCGCGATAGAGGATGGGCATCTCCCACCCGGCATATTCAACCATCTTCGCCCCGCAGGCGACATGAAATTCATACAACGGCGTACGCTTGAGCATCGAGATTGTAAGCGAGGGTATTCACGAGGATGGGACGCGTCAAATCCGGGTGTGGCCCATGCGCCAGGATTGATTTATCTCCAGTTTCATCTTCACTCATCCAGCCTGCGAGCTTCGGAGTATTTTTATCGAGTGGCGGCACAGTGCCGAACGCGGTCATCGGCTCGAATGTTTGGCCCGGTCGCCGCTTTGGACGCGGTGGTGGGCCTGTCATTGTTCGCAACATCCTTCAGCATGGGGCGAATAGAGTCCCCGCCTTCGGCGGCCAATATTAAGGAGTTTCGCGCACGTGCTCGACCTCCGTTCGAAAAACCTTCGCACCTGGCGCCGCAGGCGGCGACTCCCTGCGCCTATTTCCAGGGGATGCTCCGACCGCCACCAGGCCCACCATGGCCGCTCGAAGCGGCCACGCGCGCTATTATTCGAGCCCATGCCCGTATTCGGCATCGCACGCGCAACGATAAAAATGGATTTGCATTTCGGTAGTCCAATCCCAAAACGATTTCGGAAACTGGCGATCAGTCAACCCTGAACACAGTTGACGCAACCGGGACGTTGCAGCAATATGTGAGGGCCGCCTGCGGGCGTAACTCAATTGGCAGAGTGTCGGCTTTCCAAGCCGAATGTTGAGGGTTCGACTCCCTTCGCCCGCTTTTCTTTCCTTAAAATTCATTGCACCGCCCGCTGCGCTCGAGATCGCAGAGAACGCGGAGAAAAAATGTCTATTTCGGAATGGGAAATCGAGGCAATACAATTCATTCTCTGCGGTCTCTGCGATCTCTGTGGTTATATCTCTTGCGGCGTTTTTGCGCGCCCCCGCAGCGGATGAAGGAGCAGGTCGTAGATCACGGGAGTCGCGATCAATGAAAGCAGCACAGACACGCACAGCGCCCCGATCACCGCAATCGCCAGCGGCTTAAGCATATTCACCGCGCCAATCCCCAGCGCCAGTGGCAGCATTCCCAGCCCGGCAGCCAGCGATGTCATCAGCACCGGCCGCAACCGCCGCGCCCCGGCCTGCACAATAGCGTCTTCCATATTCACGCCCTTCTCTCGCAGATCTTTCACGGCATCCATCATCAGCAAACCATTCTTGTGAACGATCCCCATTCCGATGATCGCACCCAGCAAAGTGACAATATTCAGCGTCATCCCGGTAATCAGCAGCGCGAGGATGATCCCCAAGACCGACAGTGCCGCCCCCGTGACGATGGCCACTGGCTCGACGAATGACCGAAATTCCACCACTGCGACGATGAACACCAGCGCCAGCGCCGTGATCAGCACCGCCAGCAGGTTGCGGAACGATTCCTGCTGCTGCTGGTAAAGCCCGCCGTATTCGATCAGGTCGTGCGGATACTGCGGGTTGTTGTCGATCATCTGGCGGATCTGTCCCATCGCGCTGCCCAGATCGCGATCCTGCAACCGCGCGGTCACGGAAATATTCTGCCGCAGATCATCCCGCTCCAGTTCCATCTGTCCCGGCTCCATCACCACGTCCGCCACCTGATCGAGGCGGATGACCGTTCCCCCCGGCGTTTTCAGCGGCAGCCGGCGCAGCGTGTCAATCCGCTCGATGGCGGTGGGATCGGCCTTGACGCGCACATTCACCACGCGATCCCCCTCCTGAACGGTCGATGCGACCGCGCCCAGCATTGCCGTGTTAACCGCCTTGCCGATGTCCGTGGCGCTCAGGCCAAATTGCTGTGCCTCCAGCGGGCGCACGCGCAGGCTGATCGTCGGGCCGGTGTAGATCACCCCGCTGGCGGTGTCCACCACGCCCGGCACGTTCTCCAGCATTTCCTCGATATCTTCCGCCTGCTTTTTCAGGAGATTCAGATCGGTGGAGAAAATCTTGATCTCGATCGGCTCATCCGTCCAGGTCAGATCGCCGATCAGATCGGCCAGGATCCCGGGAAATTCCCAGTCAACCCTGGGCAACGCTTCGCGAAATTTCTGGCGGACATCGGCAATCACCTGCTCGGAAGTGTGGCTGCGGTTTCCCCGGAGCTTCACCAGAAAATCGCCGGTATTGGGCTCGACAATCGAAACGCCGAGCGCCGTTCCCGTTCGCCGGGAATAGCTTTCCACCTCGGGAATGGTCGATAAAATCCGCTCGGCGATGCGCATCTCGCGGTCGCTTTCGACGAGGCTCGTCCCGGCCGGCGCAACGTAGTCGATGATAAACCCGCCTTCGTCCATCGGCGGCAGAAAATCACTCTTGAGCCGGCCAAAGAGCACGAACGCGCCGAAGAAAATCAGCCCGCACAATCCCAGGACAAACCACCGATGCCGCAGCGCCAGCCGCACGAGCGATTCGTAGATCATGTTGACCCACTGCAGCAGAATCCCCTCGCGCGGCTCGGTCGGCGGCGATTTGCGCAAGAACCATGCCGCCAGCGTCGGCGTCGTCGTCAGCGCCAGCACCAGCGACGCCAGCAGGCCGATCACCATCGTCAGCGCCAGCGCCCGGAAGAAAACCCCCGCGATTCCCGTCAAAAATGCCAGTGGGATAAACACCACCACCGGCGTGATGGTCGATCCCACCAGCGGCGGCAGAATATCGCCGATGGCCGACCGAATAACCTCCTGCAATCCAAGCCCCCCCGCCATCTTCAACCGCGCCATCTTCACGTGAATCGCTTCCACCACGACGATCGCATCGTCGATGATGAGCCCGATCGCCGCGGCGATTCCCCCCAGCGTCATCAGGTTAAAACTCTGCCCCAGCAGGCGCATTCCCAGGATCGTCACCAGCACCGTGACCGGAATCACCGCCGTCGCGACGAACGTCATTCCCGCATCCCACAAAAACAGGTAGAGGATCGCCACCGCGAGGATCAGCCCAAATACAATCGCGTCCCACACGCTCCGCACCGATGCCCGCACCAGCAGCGACTGATCGTAAAACAGCGACAGCTTCATCCCCGGCGGCAGCGTCGAGCGAATCTGCTCGAGCTGCTCGTGCAGATGGTCAGCGATGTCCAGAGTGCTGCCATCGGGCTGCGAGAAAATATTCAGCAGCACCGCGTCCTGCCCATTGGCGGTCACGACATCCATCGCCGGCTCGGAGCTTCGCTCCACCCTTCCAATATCCTTCAGCCGAATCGGCTTGCCGTTCGCCGCGGTGAGCACCATCGCTTCCAGCTCCGCAGCGCTGTGCATCCGCCCATCGACGACGGTCAGGTACAAACTGTGATTCTCCTGGTGAAACCCGCTGGGGATCACGACGTTGTTCTTCGCCAGCGCATCGCCGACCGAGGCAAAATCCAATCCCATCGCCGACATCCGCAGCGGATCGAGAATGACCGCATATTCCGGCGGCAACCCGCCGACCAGATCGACCCGCGCCACGCCGGGAATCCGCAGCAATCGCGGTTTGAGCTGATATCGCGCCAGCTCCCACGACTGTGAAAGGTTCTGCACCGGGCCGGTCAGGCTGATGCCGATGATCGGAAACACCGAAAAGTTCATCCGGTACACTTCGGTGGAGACGGTTTCCGGGAGCGTGGATCGAATCTGCGACAGGCGCGCCAGCGTGTACAGCTCGCTCTGCCGCATATCCACGTCCCAGGAAAAGAACAGGTCGATTTCCGCCGTACCCCGGCCGGTGGAGGAGCGAACCGTGGCGCACCCGGGCACTTCCTTCATCGCTTCCTCGATCGGGCGGGTGACGGTCGCCATCATCTCATCTGCCGGCATCACGCCGTTGCCCACCATGATGATCACGCGCGGAAAATCCGTCTGAGGGAACAGCGCCGATGGCATGTGCAGGGCCGAATATCCCCCGGCAATACAAAGCGCCAAAACAATGAACGTGATCGAGAGCGAATGGCGAAGCGCGAAACGTGGGATGAAATCTCGCATGAATCAGGAATTAAAATTTCGCATCACTGCTTCAGGGATTAAGGACGTTGATGTCGTTGCGATATTGCAGCGCATAAGCGCCGCCCACCACGATGGTCTGATCCGCCCCGATTCCCTCGCCGGTGATTTGCACCCAATCGCCTTCCCGCAGGCCCGGTGTGATCGGCCGCAGCGTGGCCTGTTTGTGGTCGTCGCTGACGATGCCGACGAACGGCCGATCCAGCCCATCGCGCACGATCGCATCCGCCGGCACCGCAAGACAATCGGGTTGCTGGCTGGTGAGAATGCTCACCCGCGCCAGTTGCCCCGGTCGGATGCCCATCTTAGCCGGAACGGTAATGTCCACGCCGACAAGATTGGATTTCGGATCGGCATCGCGATCGACCCGCTCGACAGTGGAATCAAATTTCTGCGAATTTCCATGCACCGGATCGGCAGGAATCTCCACCGTTGCCGGCTCCCCCGGAACGACGTCCTGCGCCTGCCAGGCGGGGATTTGCACCGCGACGACCAGCCGGTCCAGGTCCATGATTTCCACCGCTGTTCTGGTCGGAAGCGCCACCTCGCCGCTGTGGATATCCAGCGACACCACCGTGCCGGCGATCGGCGATTTGATGGCCTCGCCATTTTGCGCCACGGCATTGGCCGCATTGGCGACGAAAAGCTCGTCGCCAATATCCACATGCTGCCCCTCGACGCAGCGCACCTGCGTGACATTCGACGGCCAATCAACCGTGATGCGGGCATCCGCCGCCGGTTGCTGCGGCGTCGCCGGCGCGGGTTCGACGTTTCCGAAGCCGACCGCATAGCCGCTCAGCGTCATCTTCCGGATCGGGCCGATGCGCACGTCCACGTTGGTGTGCTGGATGTTTTCCGATTCCTCGATTTGATTCTCCAGCGGAGGCGCGGCCCGCTGCGCCCAGAGAAAATAAAGCGCCCCGGCGGCCAGCGCCAATATCCACAGCTTGACGACGGCCGATACGATTTTCGTCGCTTCCATGGTGGATGGCATTCTACACGACACGCCCGCCAACGTCGCTGATTTGTCCTTAGTCTCCGCTGAAAACGAGCGTCACGCTTCAGAAGATTTATATCGATAACCGGCTCAGTGCCGAACAAGGCATCCGGCTCGAATAATGGGCCCAGCGGGCGATTCATGCGGGTGTGGTGGTCCTGTTAACGTTCGCATGATCCTTCTGAGTCCGGAAAATGAATTCCCGCCTGCGGCGGCTCCCTCGCCCGTCTCCAAAAGATCGCTCGACCTTCAACAGGCCCACCAAGCCCGCGTGAATCGATCACGGGCGACAAAATTCGAGTCAGGGACTCTGTTCGGCACAATAACGTCAACCGATCAATCTGAATTTCAGAATTTTTAGATAAGAATCGTTTAACTCAAAAACAACCCCAACTGAACTGCCCGTGATTCAATGACAAATTCGTACCGCAGCGCATTTGTGATACATTTCCTGCCAGAAAATGGAGCTTTCCACCAAAATCCGCAGCCGCTCCGCCCGGGTGGGAATCATCGGGCTTGGGTATGTCGGCCTGCCCCTGCTGGCCGCGTTCCACCGCGCGGGATTTCATGTGATCGGATTCGATAACGATCCGGCCAAGATCGAATCACTGCACCGCGGGGAAAATTACCTGAAGCACCTTGGCGAGAAGCTGATCGAAACCATGAAATCGGCCGGGCGTTTCGACGCCACCAGCGATTTCTCGCGAATCAGCGAAGCCGATGCGATTTTGATCTGCGTTCCCACGCCGCTGGGGCCGCATCGCGAGCCGGATCTTTCCTTTGTCCGCAAAAGCGCCGAGACGATTTCCACGCGGCTTCGGCACGGGCAGCTCGTCGTGCTGGAATCGACCACGTATCCGGGAACGACACGAGAAATCGTGCTCCCGATTTTGCAATCCAGCGGCCTGAAATGCGGGAGCGATTTTTTCCTCGCGTTTTCCCCCGAGCGCGAAGACCCCGGCCGGAAGGATGCCAGCACCCAAACTATCCCCAAGCTGGTCGGCGGCATCGATGAAGTCTCCGGCAAGATCGCCGTGGAACTTTACTCGCAGGCGATCGAAACCGTCATTCCCGTCGCTTCCGCCGAGATCGCCGAGGCGGCGAAGCTGCTGGAGAATATCTACCGCGCGGTCAATATCGCGCTGGTGAACGAAATGAAGGTGGTGCTGACCGCGATGGGGATCGATATCTGGCAAGTGATCGCCGCCGCCAGCACCAAGCCGTTCGGATTCCAGCCGTTCTATCCCGGCCCCGGCCTCGGCGGCCACTGCATTCCCATCGATCCGTTTTACCTGACGTGGAAAGCGCAGGAAGTCGGCATGCCGACGCGCTTCATCGAGCTCGCCGGCGAAATCAACCACAAAATGCCCGAATACGTCGTGCAGCGCACCGCCCTCGCCCTCAACGACCGCGGCAAAGCCGTCAAAGGCGCGAAGATTCTGATCCTGGGCCTGGCCTACAAGCCCAACATCGACGACGTCCGCGAAAGCCCAAGCTTTGAGCTGATCGAACAACTCTCGCGCCTGGGTGCGATCGTGCTATACAACGACCCGCACGTCCCGGCCACGCATCGCATGCGCAACTACGACCTCAAGCTCGCCAGCGTCCCGATCACAGTCGATTCGCTCGCCGGTTACGACTGCGTCATTATCTCCACGCACCATAGCGCGTACGACTGGCAGATGATCGCGGATAATGCCAAGCTGATCATCGACACCCGCGGCGTGATGCGAAACATCAGCGGCAAACGAGACAACATTGTGCCTGCGTGAATGTTTCACCCATCAGAATTTCGCTGGGAATTGCGGTTCTGGCGGCTCTTGCGATTGCCGATCTTTACAAGAATGGACGCCAGGCCACCCGCTGGCGCGAATATGCATTTCTCGCGTTGTGCGTTGGAGTGGCAATCGCGTACGGAATCTTGAACGATCTAATCACTTCGCGAATTTCCTGGGAGTATTTCTATTATGGGAAAGACCTCGCCCCGATCATCGGACCTCAAGTTCCGCCCGATCCTGCGGCCCTGCAATTTCAGGCAATGCGCATCGGCGCGGGCGCGACCTGGTGGGCAGGCCTGATCATCGGGGCAGCGCTGTTGATCGCCAATAATCCCTCTCGCCGGATGCCCCGATTGAAATATTCCCGGCTGATCGCGCGGCTTCCCGGAATTCTGGTCATCACCGCGCTATGCGCCGCGATTTTTGGAATCACCGGCCATCATTTTCTTCTCAATTGGATCAGCCCGGATTTTCAGGACTTCGCCCGAGCAGACTTGTGGCGCCCGCACCGCTTCATGACGGTCTACGGCATCCATCTCGGCGGATATTTCGGCGGAGCGATGGCGGTCGTTTATGGTATTTCAAGCGTCCTCATGGAGCGACGTAAAGGGGCCAATTGAGTTTTTCGGATTGGGCGGCACGATTCCGCATTCCGGGCATCGGCCTGGTGTTGCGCGTAGGTCGTAACCGCAAGCCGTACATAATCCATTTTTGATCCGATGTTTGGTTCTTTTCTCCCGCCGACTTATGAACCACCAAAGTAAAAGCTGGACAAAAACCAAAAAATCAAAAACTACCCCCTCCCAAGTCTTCAAAGAAATCCAGCCCCATGAGTCCGCGCAGGCGATCAGCAATTCCAAAACAAAAAAGGCGAAGATCACCCACTTATATCTCACCGCTTTCCATCCTACCTTATGCGCATGAAAAGACTGCCATTTTTGAACTGAGGAACCATCATCGAACGCTCTGTTCAACGTACTTCTGTTACTATTTCCGCATGCTTCCGGACCCCCATCGATTTCGCGATGCCATTGCGGCCTTCGACACCGCCAACGCCCAGGATCCGAATATCGTCGCCGGCGAGCCGGCCGAGCTGGTCTACGCCCGTCGAATGACCGATTGGCTGAACAAACTCTATCCCGATGCGGACGAAATCCTGCATCTCGCCGCGCGATCCCAGCACATTCGCCGGTGGATGGTTCCCCGATCCAAGTATCCGATCACGCGCGCCGGCTACCACCAGTGGCGGACCTTCCTCTATTCCTTCCACGCTGATGCCGCAGCCGAGATTCTTCGCGGCGTCGGATATGATGAGCCCACCATCTCCCGCGTGCGGTCCCTACTGAAGAAGGAAAAGCTGAAGTCCGATCCCGAAGTGCAAAAGCTCGAGGACGTCATTTGCCTGGTTTTCCTGGAAAGCTATTTCGTGGAATTTGCCGCGAAACACGATGAGGAAAAAGTCATCGGCATCCTTCGCCGCACGTGGAAGAAAATGTCCGAGCACGCCCACGCCGCGGCGCTGCGCCTGGAGATGCCGCCGGAAGCACGCAGGCTTGTGGAAAAAGCGTTATCGTCCGAGTAGCGCCTGCAGCGGCAGCGACTGGGACGATCGAAGTCGGAATTCCACCAGCGTGATCGGCGTGAAGTGAGATTCAATCTTTGCCCCGGTTCCAAACAGCCACTGCGCCGCCTGCTCGATATCGCTTTCTGCCGTAGCGACGGTTTCCTCGCTGGGCGGTGCCAGCAGGCGGTCGTTGAGCCGAATCAGAATCTCATCGGTTTTGAATTTCAATTTTCCGGCGAGGATCGGCTCGTGCTCCAGAGCGCTCGCGGCCTTGAGGGTTTCGCGAATCACCGCGCGCAGGCGATCCTGAAACGGTCCGGGCAGCGGCAGCTTGCGCGAATACAAAAGCCCCAGTTTTCCTTCAGCGCGATCCGTATAAAAATTCGCCTCCGAGCTGACCAGCACCGTCCCCGGCCCGTTTGCGACATGCCCATAATCCGCGACGTCGATCAGCCGATGCCCCTCGACCGATTGATTCTGAATCCAATGATGAAACACCGGCACGAACTGATCCGGCGCGAACGTGTCCGCGGATGCGAAAACCTTCACCGCTATTTTGTAAAGTTCCATGAGATTATTCGATCGGATTATTTCACCGCGGCATTCGCGCCGGCGCCGCGGGCCTGTAGCTTTGCGTGACATTTGTGGGCGGCGTCGATGAACAAATTCGCCTCTTCCACCAGCTTGTGCGCCGTGTCGGCCGTGAACCGGGTGTCGGCGCCCTCGTGCCGGGTCAGCAGATAATTGGCGAACTGCCCGTGATGATACGTATCCCAGAAAATCTTCGGCTCCACGAACCGCTTGCGGAATTCCTCCACGATCACCGCGGCATCGTCCGGCACGTCGAGCCACTCCACCTGCACCAGCGTCTTGGCCGCGGTAAGCATCGCGCCGTAGGCCTTTTCATCGGCCGCGCGATATTGCCCGCCGTCCAGAAGCAGCTGCGCTTCAAACGCCTCGCTTTCCGCCTGCGTGAAGCCAAATTGCGCCAGTGAGACGATTTCCCCGGCGCACTCGCCGACGCCCATATCCCCGATGGTGAATTCGCGCGGATCGCCCCAGTCGCTGTAGAAGGATGGGTCATCGTTGTGCGTGGGGACGGCCGTGAACTCGTTGACGATATTCTTGAGAGCCTGCTTGCCGATGCGCTGACAGAATGCCTGGAACGATTCCTCGCCCGCGCGCTCGGCGACGTATCTGCCGGTGAGCCGGTCGATCAGATCGGGAATTCTTCGCGACGGCACCGAACCCATCGCCAGGGCATAGCTGCCCCCGTTGTGCGCCCACTGGCCGCCGAGCATCACCTGAAAATGCGGAACCGTGTACCCGTTGATATTTCGGCTGTTGCCGTAAAAGCCGATGTCCGCCACGTGATGCTGCCCGCAGGAATTGAAGCATCCGGAAACCTTGATCCGCAGGTTGCGGATGGCGCTGTCGAGGCTGGCGTTCTTGGAAGCCAATCGATGCCGAAGCTCACCGGCAAGACCGCGCGACGAGGCGATCCCCAGCTTGCACGTATCGGTGCCGGGGCAGGCGACTACATCCACGATGGAACCGGCGCCCGGCTCGCCGAGGCCGATCGCGCACAACTCGTTGTACAGATCGATCGTTTTATCATGCGGCACCCAGCGCAGCACGATGTTCTGCTCCACGGTGGTGCGGGCATTTCCATTGGCATATCGCGCGGCGATGGCCGCGAGTGATCGCATCTGATCGGAGGTCAAATCCCCCAGCGGGCAGGTGACCGTAACCACGTCATAACCTGCCTGGCGCTGAGCGTAGAGATTGGTCGCGGCCCACTGGTCGTAGCCCGGCGGCCTTCGCGCGCCGTTGAGCTGCACCGCCTTGAGCGACGGCCCCTCGCTGAAGCGCACAATGCGGTCGAAATGCTCGCGCCACACCGGATCTTCCGGCATGGTGCGCCGCTCCTCCTGCACGAGCCGGCGAAATTCCTCGATGCCCAGTTTCTGGACGAGAAACTTGAGCCGGGCACGATTGCGATTTTTCTTTTCACCCAGCCGGGCAAACACGCGCCCGATCGCGCGCGAGAGCGGCAGCAGTTCTTCTTCCGGGACAAATTCATCCAGCAGCTTGGCCTGATGAGGCACCGCCCCCAGACCGCCGCCGACATACAGCTTGAATCCGCGGAGCATTTTGCCATCGACGGTTTTGGTCGTGGCGATCCCGCCGAGGTCGTGGATTGACACCAGCGCGCAGGCTTCATCGTCGCAGCCGGAAAATGCGATCTTGAATTTCCGCCCGAAATCCTGGATGTCGCGATGCCCCAGCAGATAAAACGCGACCGCGTTGGCGTAGGGAGTGACGTCAAACGCTTCGGTGTGGCACACCCCCGCCAGCGGGCAGGCGGTGACGTTGCGAACCGAATTTCCGCACGCTTCGCGCGTGGTGATCCCCACGGCCGCGAGCCGCCGAAAAATATCCGGCGTGTCGTCGATGCTGATGAAATGAAGCTGGATATCCTGCCGGGTGGTGATGTGGCAAATGGCGTCGGAATATTCCTCGGCCAGTTCGGCCAGCACGATCATCTGCTGCGGATTCATCCCGCCATAAGGGATTTTTATTCGCTCCATCCCCGGCGCTTCCCAGAAAGTATCCGGCCCCTTGGTCAGCGGGCCGTAAGGAATCTTCTGCGTCTGGACGCCATCGTGACGCTGGCCGTTGTCATAACGCTGCCCATAAGCCCCTCGTCGCAGGCGGGTCTCCGCGAAGACTTTTTCATCGATCTTCCCCTGCTTGCGCAAGGTGATCTGAGTTTCGAAAATGTCAATCTCCGCGCCCCAATCGGCAGGCACGAGATTGCCAAGCTGTTCTTTCCAAGTCTGAGATGTCATTGAAAACTACCCTGAAGGGGACGCCGAATTCCTATTAATCTATAGTGGAACTAGACTATCCAGGTCAATGGGGCGGCAGAATGATTCCTCACAATTTTATAAGCGTCTTATATTAAAGAGCTTACGCCTACTCGCCGTCTTCGTCGTCATCTTCTTCCACCGGCGCCACGGCCACTTTCGCGCGCTTCGGAGGGCGGCGTTTCGGACCATTGGACTGCATCAGCGCCCGCCAGAATTCACCCGGAGTCATCTCCAGGCCAAGGAGCTTGTTGCCTTCCTTCTGGGCGGCTTCGAATTCATCGCTGTAGGGAACCAGCTTTCCGCCCTTGGCGTGGCGCGGCAGCAGCGCCTTGAGCAGCTTCGTCTGCTCTTCGGTCAGCACCGCCGCCTGCGGCTCCCCCGCCGAGTTCGTCCCGCTGCGAACATATTTCAACAGCGCGGAATACACCTGTTCCGGATGGGCATTTTTGAAAGTTCGATCCTGAAACCCCTGGCAAAGCTCGTCAAATGCGGGTGAATAGGGCAATTCGTCGCGCGCGATGCCTGCGGCGTTATACAGTTCCTGCAGGTGCTCCTGATCGATTCCACTCAGTTTTAACGGCGGACGCATGCCAACTCCTTCACGGTATTATTCAGATATGCCAATGATTGTAAGCCTTGGCACTGGTCTGTGTCCATTGCCATAGCCCCGGAACCGCGCCAAATCGAATGCCAGCCACTAAGATTCGGCCGAATATGAGCCCAACCGATTGGACCGCCGCACGGCGGCACCTCCAGAACGATCCGATCCTCCGCCGCATCATGGATGCCATCGGCCCGTGCACCCTTCGCACACGGCGGGATCATTTCGTGCTTTTGTGTAAGTCAATCTATTCACAGCAGATCTCGACGACGGTTGCCACCGTTTTATTCGGCCGATTTCGCGAAAAATTCCCCCGCAAACGTCCCACACCCGCGCGGGTTCACAAGCTTCTCACCACCGGCTCCGAAGCCGAACTCAAGGGCTGTGGTTTGTCGCGGCAAAAGAAGAAATATCTGATCGATCTCTCCCAGCATTTTATCAGCGGCGCGATCCCCAACCACAACCTTTCGCGCCTCAGCGACGATCAGGTGATCGAGGCCCTGACCGCCGTCAACGGTATCGGCCGCTGGACCGCCAAGATGTTCCTTATTTTCGTGCTCAACCGCCCGGATGTCTTCCCGGTGGATGATTTGGGATTGCAACGAGCCGTGAAACAGGCATACGGTCTGAAGCGTTGGCCAAAGAAATCGAAGCTGATGAAGCTCGCCGCACCTTGGCGGCCGTACCGAACGGTAGCAACATGGTATCTGTGGCGCGCGGCGGATGCGGGCGATGGGGGTTGGTGATCTAGGATTACCCTATTCGGAAATGCGCAATAAGAGCAATCGGGATGAAAATTCAAAAACCGATTGTTTATCGCGGGAGAGGAAATCACACTGCCATGAAGACATTAGAAATACAAAAAGCAACAAAGGCACTCGCAGAGTACGCCAAATCGATCGATGACGGCACCGTGCTCGTCGTAAGAAACGGCAAACCACTGGCGATACTCAGTTCTGCCAGAGGAATGGATGCCGAATCCATCGCGTTGGCAAACAATCCCAAATTCTCCGCGATTATCGAAAAATCCAGAGCGAGGCAAAAAGCGGAAGGTGGATCGACCATCGAACAGGTTCGACAGCAACTTGGAATCGCCTCCAAACACAAAAAACGACGTAGCTGATTACATTCGGATGGCGCGTTTGATCTAAATCGCCTACTTCAACTCCACCGTCCAATACGCCGTATCCAAAAACTGTTTCCAGCTTGAATATCGCGCATCGGCCAGGCGGATGTTGATGACGGGGCTGCGCTTGGGTTTGACCGGCCGCGTGATCAGGTGCATGTGCGCCTGCTGGGGGGTGCGGCCCCCTTTTTTCACGTTGCACTTCACGCAGCAGCAGACGATGTTTTCCCAGGAGCTTCGGCCGCCCTGGCTTTTGGGCACGACGTGGTCCAGCGACAGTTCGGTCGTGGACATGCGCTTGCCGCAGTATTGGCAGCGGTTGCCGTCGCGGGCGTAAATATTTCGCCGGTTGAATTTCACATCCTGCCGCGGGAGTTTTTCATACGCCAGCAGCCGAATGATGCGCGGCACCGCGATCTGGAACCGCACGGTGTGAATCCAGTCGTACTCCTGCGGCTCGAATTCCGCCTTGAGCTGGCTGATTTCACGCCAGCCGTCGAAGTTGAAATTCTGCCATTTGCTCTGCCCGGCCTGGTCGGTTTCGATGTGGACGACTTCCGCCAATTCCTTGCACAGCAGCGAAAACGCCCGGCGCACATTAATGACCCGAATCGCCTGGTAAAACCGGTTGAGCACCAGCACATTAGCGCTGAGGGCGCACGCCCCCGAGGAGCTGGAAGAATTGCCCGAGAACGAGATGGCCGGCGAATCAAAGTTCATGCGCCGCGTCTCCATGCGTTGAACAGGGACTTAAAAGTAGCGACCAGAACCGACGCCGGATTGTAGCCCTGGGCATTTTGAAATGCCAGCGAAATTGGGACGGAGGGAAACCTCAAACCAATCCCAAAGCGGCGCGGCGACTTCAGTCGCCGTGGCCCCCATTCTTCAAATACCCCGATCGCCACTACAATGCCCATCGTGGCAGAACCGAGAAGAAGCGAATTGACGGTCCGGCGCGAACGCGCGATTCTTGTCGGTGTTATCTTACCCAGATCAACGGCCGATCCGCGCGATCCGCTCGGCGAGCTGGCGTCCCTCGCAAAAACCGCGGGTGCCAAAGTCGTCGGCACCGTCCTGCAGCGCCGCCAGCGCATCGATGCCGGCACCTACGTCGGCAGCGGCAAGGTCAAGGAAATCGCCGAACTCGCGATTAAGGAAAAAGCCGATGTCATCGTCTTCGACAACGACCTGACTCCCGGGCAGATCGGCAGCCTCGAACAAATCATCAACAAGGAAGCGAACAGCCCGCGCATGGAGGGGATCAAGGTTTTGGATCGCTCGGAATTGATTCTGGATATCTTCGCCACCCGCGCCCAGACACACGAGGCCAAGCTGCAGGTGGAACTCGCGCAGATGCAATACACGTATCCCCGTCTCACGCGTATGTGGGGACACCTGGAGCGAATCGCCGGCGGCGCGCCCGCGGGCATCGGCACGCGCGGCCCGGGCGAGCAGCAACTGGAAATCGACCGCCGCCTCGTCCGCAACCGCATCAGCCGCCTGCGCGGCGAGATCGATAAAATCCAGCAGCGCAAAACACGCCTCGTCGCCGAGCGCACCAGCGAGCATTTCACGATCTGCATTGTCGGCTACACCAACGCGGGAAAAAGCACGCTCTTTAACACCCTGACCGGCGCCGGCACCTATGCGGATGACAAGCTCTTTGCGACGCTGGACACCAAAACCCGTGCGTGGAAGCTGGAAAGGAAAATCCAGGTTCTGCTGAGCGACACCGTCGGTTTCGTGCGTGATCTTCCGCACAATCTCGTCGCCAGCTTCAAGGCCACGCTCGAAGAGGCCGTGCATGCCGATCTGCTGCTTCACGTGCTGGACGTCGGCCATCCCCACGCCCGCCAGCAATTCGATTCGGTGCACCTGGTGCTGAAGGAAATCGGCGTTTCCGAAAAACCCGAGCTATTGCTGCTGAACAAAATCGACACGCCCGAAGGTGAAGAAAATTTCCCCGAATGGCGAACGCTCTATCCCAACGCGATTCCCATCAGCGCCAAAACCGGACGCGGCGTCGATCGACTGCTCACTTCGGTGCTGCAGCATGTGAAAGGCCAGCAGGTGGAAGCGATTTTGGAAGCCGACGCCGCCAACGGCCGCCTGCTGGCGTTCATCGAAAGGCACTGCCAGATTCTCGACCGCAAATTCAACGGCGACCGAATCATTCTTCGAATTACAACGAGCAAGCGGGTTTTTGAGGATTTATCGCGCAATCATCAGGTGACGATCACCGCCGGCGATGGGCGCGCGGATTGATAAAGCGTCAATCATGATCGAGATTCAGGAACTTCTTCGTGACAACGACTCTTTCGCTGCTGTTGAACACATTCAGGCGCACGGCAGCCCCATCGAGATCGCGGCTCGCTACGCGACTTTGGTCGCTGATTTTTATTGGAAAGCACATGACCTTCCCGCCGTCGTGACCATTGGCCGCGCTGGAATTTATTTTTGCCTGGGCCATTCCCACACCGCCGGGCTATCGGTGGAAACGGTCGACAAGTTTCGCTCGTCAGCAAAGGGATTGGCGTATAACGTCGGCTCCTTCACCTGGCCCGGGTGGGATGAGCCGGGTATTCATCCTGATTCGGCACAAATCGCGTTTGGCGCCGAGTGTGCCGCACTGAATCTCCGTTTGGCCATCGAACTCAGAAAACCCATCGCGCGCGTTTCCGCCGCGCACTGGCTCGTCGGCGCTCACGCGCTGGCGGCCGGTGATCTCGACAAGGCGCAGCGCGAGTTCGAACTTGCACACAAAATCCTGCCCGAAAGAGACGCGTCTGAGAAATCACTCCAGCAACTGAATATGGGATATCTGGCGATCGCTCGCCTTTGCCGAAATCCTTCAGACGCCGATTTGGCCGCAAACTTTACCGACATTATCTCCCGCATCAATTCCGAATCGGATGAGGATGCGAAGGAAAATGTCGCACAGCTCCTGTCCGCCCGGCGCGTTTTCCTCCAGAGCCGGGGCGTGTCGCCCCGGTGACTCATCGCCGTCGGCTGCCGGAAAAAGACTTTCGCGGGCTCTTCTTCGATTTCTCCACCATCGCCTGAAACTTGGGATTGGTTTCCAGCAAATCGCTGGTCAGTGAATCGTCTTGCGATGGATCAAGTGCCTGAATGGCGATCAGCCGATGATCCGGCATTTCAACCACCACAGCCTGACCCGAATCGGCGCACTTATTCAGAGTGCCGCGAGGGTCCGCCTCCAGCCGACTAAGAGGGATGGTCTTGATGCTCATAAAATTCCTGACCTTTCACAACCCGATTGTTTCAAGAGACCTGAAATCCTCCGCATGTTTTACAAAATCCCACGAAGGATTCTAACCAACTTCGGCGGGCCGCGTATAGGTCATATGGGTCTGTTCCAAGAAAGGGTCGTGGCCGCGAAGGCTGCTTAGAAATCTGTCCATCGGCGTGCATCATCTCATCTTGCTTCATTTTCGGAAGGATTTCTATTTCAATGAATTGAGCAATCGCTCGCGCCTGATCTTGCGACACAGTGCCGCCACAACCGTTGAGGCTTATGAGCTCAAGCTGTCTCTCCTCGAGCAGACTCGCACGTCGAACGATTTCAACCGTCGGCGTCCAATTCCACCAATTACATTGACGTTGATTTTGACCATTCGCGAGGTCAATGAGAATTACGCTCATGATCGATTTCCCAAGCTACCCCTGCTCCCCCGAAATCCGATCCAGCAATTTCTCCAACCCCTCATCCGGCACAAATTTCTCCAGCTTCCGCTTCACATGCTCCATCGACATTTTCAAACCTTCACGCAATCCGATCCGGCACTCCCATCCCCCCACCGCCGCCTTCACTTTCGAATTGTCGAAAATCATGCTCACCGATTTGTCGCCCAGCAGGCTTCCCGCCCATTTCGGTTGATAGCGCAGCAGCGTATCCGTCGTCACATGCACCAGTTTCGGCGACGGCGCCCCCAGCACCGCGGCGGTTTCGCGGTAGATCGCGTCCCAGGGATGCACTTCATCGGTCGTGATGTGATAAGCCTCCCCGATCGCCTTCGTATTCCCCAGCAGCTTGGCGAACGCCCGCCCAAAATCTTCCGTGCGCGTCAGCGCCCACAAGCTCGTGCCATCCCCGTGGGAGATAATGGGCTTGCCATGCAGCATCCGCCAAGCTGTATGCTCATCCGGCACAAACGCACTGGCCAATCGCCCCCACAGCGTGTGGCTCGGCCGCACGATCGTCACCGGCATCTTCCCGGCCTGATGCACCTCCATCAGCCGATCTTCAATCGCGATTTTCTTCTGCGCATATTCCGGCGAATACGGATTCCCCCGCGGTGAATTTTCCGTCACCGGCAATTTCGCCGGCGGGCGCGTGTAAACCATCGCCGTGGAAATGAAAACAAATTGCTTCGTGTTCCCCGCAAACGCCCGGATATCCCGCTCGCATTGATTCAGATCAAACGTGCGGAACTGGCACACCGCGTCCCATTTCTGCTTGCCCACGGCCTGGTATCGCGATTCATCCGTTACATCCCCCTGAATATGCACGGCCCCCTTCGGCAGCGCAATCCCGCTGGTTCCGCGGTTGTAAATGCTGATCTCCTGCCCCAGCTTCAGCCCCGCTTCAACGCACCCATACGAAACCTCGCCCGTTCCACCGATATAGAGGACTTTCATGAGTGGATATATTAACCCTGAAGGGTTAAAAGTTGCGAGTTGCGCGTCGCAAGTTGCGAGCAAGATTTGGCCTCTTCAAATTCACTCGCAACTCACAACTCGCAACGCGCAACTCCCCTCCCCTTTGCAAATCCTCAAAAAACAGTCAAAATGGCAAAACTTGTGAGCGCATCGACGATCCACATGGCCGGGGCCGCCGCTGATGACATCGCCAGCGCGCAGGATCAGACCCGCCAACTCGCCGAATCCCATTATGAAAACTTTTCGGTCGTCTCCCTGCTGCTTCCACGGCGATTGCGGCAGGATTTCAGCAATGTCTACGCATTTTGCCGCGTCGCGGATGATCTTGGCGATGAAACCGGCGACCGTCAGCAGTCGCTGAGCCTGCTCGACGATTTCCGAGCCCAAACCCTCGATTGTTTCGCCGGCCACGCCAGGACGCCAATCTTCGTCGCGCTTTCGCAGACCATTCAGCGGCACGATCTTCCGCCGCAGCCCTTTCTCGACCTCATCGACGCCTTCCAGCAGGACCAGCGCGTGCAGCGCTACGAAACCTACGATCAATTGCTCGATTATTGCCGCCGCAGCGCCAATCCCGTGGGCCGGCTCGTTCTCTACCTCTGTGGTTATCGCGATTCGCATCGCCAGGAACTTTCCGATTGCACCTGCACCGCCCTGCAACTGGCAAATTTCTGGCAGGATGTCCGCCGGGACATTCTCGACCGCGACCGAATCTACATCCCGCGCGAATCCATGGATCGCTTTGGCGTCACCGAAGAGCAGATTCGCTCCGGCCGGTGCGATGACAATTTCCGCGCCCTGCTGCGATTCGAAGTGGAACGCACCGCCGATCTGTTCAACCGCGGCAAAGCCCTGCTTCCGCTGCTGCGGCCGTCGGTTCGTTTGCAGATATCGCTCTTCGGCAAAGGCGGCCGGGCGGTGCTCTCGGCGATCCGCAGGCAAAACTACGACACCCTCTCCCGCAGGCCGGCGCTTTCCAGTATCCAGAAGGGTGGCCTGGTCTGCTCGACGCTGATTTCCTTCGCCGGCCGGCTTTTCACGGGAGGCCGGCGATGAGCCTCACCACCGCCGCCGCCGGACGCGCCGGTGTTTCCCTCGCCGAGTCCCGCGAGTATTGCGCCGCGCTCACCAAGAGCCAGGCCCGCAACTTTTATTACGGGCTCAAACTCCTCCCCCGCCTTAAGCGAAACGCCATGTTCGCGCTGTACGCCTACATGCGGCTCGTCGACGACATCGCCGATGGGCAGGATGGGCAGACCATCCCCCAGCGCCTTGAATCGCTCGATGCCTGGAACGAAGCAACGCAGTCGGCCCTGTCCGCCCGCGGCGGCGCCACCGGCCATCTGCTCTGGCCGGCCTTCATCGATATGGTGCAGACGTTCAACGTTCCGCACCATGTATTCCGCGATGTGATCGCCGGCCAGCGCCATGATCTCGAATCACCCATCATCCAATCTTTCGACGAGCTGCGCGAATACTGCTACCGCGTCGCCGGCGTGGTGGGAATCGCCAGCATTTATATCTGGGGATTCACCGGCGCCGAGAAAACCGAATCACTCGCCATCGACCGCGGAATCGCCTTTCAACTCACCAATATCCTGCGCGACCTGCGCGAAGATGCCGCCCTGGGCCGAATCTACATTCCCCGCGGGGAGCTTGCCGCCGCCGGAATCGACGAAGAGCATCTCCGCAGCGGTCAGGCCGGCGCTGGTTTCGGAAAACTGATGCGCGACCAGATCCACCGCGCCCAGGATTTTTATCACCGCTCGGCTCCGCTGGAATCGCTCATCAGCGCCGATTGCCGGCCCACCCTCACCGCGATGACGCAGATTTATCACGGCATCCTGGAAAAAATCTCCGATGATCCGGAGCGCGTTCTGCGCCAGCGCATTTCCCTTTCCCCGGTTGCCAAATTTCGCATCGCCTGGCGAGCGACCCGCGCGAGGTAGCCGTGGCGGGCCAGTCTATCGTGGTTGTCGGAGGCGGGCTGGCCGGCATGGCCGCGGCCGTCGCCCTCGAATCTCAGGGACAAAACGTCACGCTCCTCGAGTCCCGCAAAACCCTCGGCGGACGCGCCGGTTCTTTCGAAGACCCCCAAACCGGCGAAATCCTCGACAACTGCCAGCACGTGCTGCTCGGCTGCTGCGTCAACCTCATCGACTTCTATCATCGCATCGGCGCGGCCGGCCGAATCCACTGGGAAAGCACTATCCATTTTTTTGATCCGCAAGGACGCGAACATCGCCTTTGGGCAATCAATGGACTTCCCGCTCCGCTGCACCTGGCGCTTTCCGGCGCGACCTTCGGGGCGCTCACGTTTTCCGAGCGCCTCGCCCTCTCGCGGGCGATGCTTGCCATGCTGCGGCTGAGCGAAATCGGCCGTGCAAATCTCGCGGACATCTCCTTCGGGCAGTGGCTGAAAGATCATCATCAGCCCGACACTCTGATCGACAAATTTTATGATCTGGTGCTGATCAGCGCCCTCAACGAAAACTGCCGCGACGCCAGCGCCGCCTACGCCATCCAGGTATTTCTCGAGGGAATGCTGCTGCACGAATCCGCCTACCGCATGGGAACGCCCGCATGCCCGCTGGGAAAACTGTATGAATCCCTGCCGTGCCGCGATGTTCGGCTGGGAACCCGCGTCACCGCGATTCGCTTCGACGGCCGCCGCGCCGTCGGCATCGAAATCGGCGATGAATATCTCCCCGCCGACGCCGTCGTTCTCGCCGTAAATTATCCCCTTCTGGAAAAATGGATCCCCGCCGACCTGGCAAAAACGGACGATCGATTCTCCGGCCTTGGCCAACTGCAAAGCGTCCCGATCCTGGGCGCTCATATGTGGTTCGACCGTCCGATCCTGGCAACGCCCCACGCCGCACTGATCGGCGGCCCCCTGCAATGGCTCTTCCGCAAACCCCTGGGCGACGGCAGCGCCGTTCACGGCGTCATCAGCGCAGCCCGCGATTGGATCGGGCGCGACAAAGACGAATGCCTCAAACTTTTCACCGCCCAGATCCGACAGACCTTCCCCGCCGCGCGCTCCGCCGAATTATTGCGCGGCTCCATCGTCATCGAAAAACGCGCCACCTTCTCCCCCCTCCCCGGCACCGATCGCTTCCGCCCCACCCAATCCCCACCGAAAGACGGGATCGCCGCACTATTCCTCGCCGGCGACTACACCCAAACCCACTGGCCCGCCACCATGGAAGGCGCCGTCCGCTCCGGCTACCTCGCCGCGGAAGCCGTTATCGACCAACCCGGAAAATTTCTGCGATCTGATTTAACCCCCCAGTGGCCCGCGAAATTGCTGCACCCCTCCGACTGAATTCCTCACCGTTTTTCTCAAACGGATGCCCTAAGCGTCGACAGGCCCACCAAGCCCGTTCGAAGCGGCAACCGGCAATATCATTCGACCCCATGTCCCTGTCCGGCAGGCTAACGTCAACCGATCAAAATGTTTTAATAAAATCACAGCCCGATCAGAATGTGCCGGCTCAACAAACCATTGCTATAATCCCTGCATCTTTTTTTCCACGAAAGGTCCCCCATGCCATTCACCCTGGAGATCGGTCAGCAGGCCCCGGATTTCAAACTTCCCGGCGCGGATGGAAAGCAATATTCGCTGTCCAGTTTCAAGGACGCCAAAATCCTCGTCGTCGTCTTCTCCTGCAACCACTGCCCCTACGTCGTCGGCAGCGAGCAGCGGATGATCAAATTCGCGAGTGATTATGCCGCGCGGGGCCTGAAGATGGTGGCGATCAATTCCAACGAAACGGAAAATCATCCCGGCGATTCGTTTGAGAACATGGTCACCCGCGCAAAGGAAAAGAATTTCCCCTTCGCGTATGTGCGCGATGAATCTCAGGACGTGGCCCGCGCCTACGGCGCGCTGCGAACACCGCATTTCTACGTCTTTGACGAGCAGCGCAAGCTGCGCTACACCGGCCGGATGGACGACAACCCCAAGATAGAGATGGCCGCCCGCACACACGAGCTGCGCGATGCCGTCGATGCCATCCTCGCCGGCCGCAAGCCGCCGATCGAGCGGATCAATCCGCTGGGCTGCAACGTGAAGTGGAAGGGCAAAGAGAACCACTGGATGCCGCCGGAGGCATGCGATCTTGTGTGAGGCGACTCCTCGCCACACTGCAAATAGCTGTACCGACCGTCGCCAGGCCCACCAAGCCCGCCCGAAGCGGCCAACGGCGTTATTATTCGAGCCAAAAACTGCAGTCGGCGCCATACCCGTAACGACAAAAATGATTTCGCATTTCACCCGCCACCTCCAACCGGAGGATGGCTCAGTTCAACTTCCTGTTGACATCATTCCCCCGCCCCGTAGCATCCACGCCCGATACGCTTCTTCATTCTTTCTATAAATCAACCGGAGTTTCCAATGCCCAAGAAAACGGTCGCCGATGTGGATGTGAAGGGGAAAAAAGTTCTGATGCGCGTTGATTTCAACGTGCCGCTCGAGGGGTCGAAGATCACCGATGATCGCAGAATCACGCAGGCGCTGCCGACCATCAAGGACATCATCGGCCGCGGCGGCCAGCTGATTCTCATGTCGCATCTCGGCCGCCCCAAAGGCGGCCCCGAGCCGAAATATTCCCTCAAGCCCGCCGCCGACCGCCTCTCGCAGCTTTTGGGCAAGCCGGTAAAGTTTTGCGATAGCTGCATCGGACCATCGGTCGAGCAACTGACCGCTTCGCTCAAAGACGGCGAAGTCCTCCTCCTCGAAAACCTCCGCTTCCACAAGGAGGAAGAAAAGAACGATTCCAATTTCGCCCGCCAGCTCGCCAAGGCGGCGGACGTGTACGTCAACGACGCCTTCGGCACCGCACACCGCGAGCACGCCAGCACCTTCGGCGCCGCCCAGGCGCTGGCCGGCAAGCCGCGCGTGATCGGGCAACTGATTCAGAAAGAACTCAAATTCCTCGGCGAGGCGATCAGCCACCCCAAACGGCCGTTTGTCGCCATCCTCGGCGGTGCCAAGGTCTCCGACAAAATCAACGTCATCGAACAGCTTCTCGGCAAGGCCGATGTCCTGCTCATCGGCGGCGCGATGGCGTACACTTTTTTCCTGGCGCAGGGCAAGGAAGTCGGCAAGAGCCTCGTCGAGCGCGACAAAGTTGACCTCGCCAAAGCCCTGCTCGCCAAGGCCGGCGGCAAGATCAAGTTGCCCGTGGACAACGTGATTTCCGACAAGATGACGGACGATGCGGTCGCAAGGGTCGTCGAGGGCAATATTCCCGCGGATATGGAAGGGTTCGACATCGGCCCCAAGACGCGCGAGCTTTATAAAGCCGAAATCGCCAAAGCCAAGACGATCGTCTGGAACGGCCCGATGGGCGTGTTCGAGAAAAAGCCGTTCGCCGCAGGGACAAAGGCCGTCGCCGAAGCCGTCGCCGAGGCGACGGACAAGCACGGCGCGGTGACGATCATCGGCGGGGGCGACAGCGCCGCGGCCATCGAGCAGATGGGACTTTCCGAAAAGGTCAGCCACGTCAGCACCGGCGGCGGCGCGAGCCTGGAGTTCCTCGAGAACGGACATTTCTCAACGCTGGATATCCTGGACTGATCGCCCCACTGATCCCTCCTCCGCGTATGATCGCTCGTCATGTTCACTTCCAATCCGTTCCAATCTTCCGGCCCGCAGATCGCCGCTTCGATTCTTTCGGCCGATTTTGCGAAGCTGGGAGATGAGGTTGCGGATGTGGATCGCGGCGGCGCCGATTTTCTGCACCTCGACGTGATGGACGGCCATTTCGTGCCGAACATCAGTTTCGGCCCCGCGGTGACCAAAGCGGTGCGGCAGGTGACGCGCGCGTTTCTCGATGTTCACCTGATGATCACCGAGCCGGAGCGATACGCCCCCGAATTTGTCAAAGCCGGGGCCGATGCGATTACGTTTCACGTTGAGGTCGTCGCCGATCCCGCCGCCACGGCGCGAAAATTACGCCAGATGGGATGCCGGCACGTCGGCATCACGCTGAACCCGGCGACGGCGATCGAAACGATTTTCCCCGCGCTGGAAACGGTGGATCATGTGCTGATCATGAGCGTGGTCCCCGGCTTCGGCGGCCAGAAATTCATGCCGGAGATGCTCGCCAAGGTGCAGACCATTCGCCCGCGGCTTACACCCAATCAGCGCCTGGAAATCGACGGCGGAATTCACGATCAAACCATCCGCCAGGCGCGGGATGCCGGCGTCGATTGGTTTGTGATCGGCAGCGCAATCTTCGATCAGAACGACCGCGCCGCCGCCATCGCCAGCCTGCGGCAAAGGTTAGGCGGCTGAGGATTCGGAAATTTGCTCGATCCGTTCGATGAGCCGAAGCGATATCACTTCATATTTGCCGATCGCGACGGTTCCCCGGGTTAACGGATGAACGACCAGCACCGTGTTCTGCTGCAACAGGCGGTCTGCTCATAGAGGATGTCCACCGGCTTGCCGCTGGCAAGGTGAAGCCGCAAGGGGATAAACGGCCTCTTTTCCAATTCCTGACGCAGGTCTTCGGCGGTCATAATTCGATTATACTATACCTTGCAGTGCAAATAGTGGTCATTTTCTTTACATCCGGGGCCCCGCCGTTTATCAGGTTATCATGCCGACGCAGGTGGTGATGATCGAAGCCGGTCCCACGCCTTGGGATGCGGAGCAGCGGCTGGTTGGCAATTCGTCGCTTCCGCTGACAGCCGAGGCGATGGATGCGATTCGGCACTTGCTGGACGACATCGCCGCGCCGATTACGGCCGTCTATCGTCCCGGCGCCAACGAAGCCTGCGTGCAGGCGGCGCAGATCATGACCCGGAAATACGGAATCCGTGCGCGCGACAATCCCAGCCTCGATGAAGTGGGGCTGGGGCTGTGGCAGGGACTTATTCCCGATAACGTTCGCCTGCGTTTTCCCACGGTTTATCCCAGGTGGGAAGAATCGCCCCTGCTGGTGACGCCGCCCGATGGCGAGCCGCTGCAAGCCGCGATCTCGCGAATCGATAGCGCCGTCCGGCAGATCGTTCGCCGCAATCGCGGTTCCGCCGTCGCGATGGCGCTGCGGCCGATGGCGATGCAGATCGCCCTTGGAATCCTCCAGGGGCGAACCCCCGCCGACATCGCCGCCCACTTGCACGAGCGGCAGCCGGTGGCGACGATTGACGTGAAAGATTAGGTTTCAGGGCGATTATGTCACAAGTTCCAAACGAGCAAATTTCCGACCGCAAAGACGGCATCCCCGAAGGTCTGTGGATGCGCTGCGATGGGTGCGGCGCGATGCTCTTCCGAAAAGTCGTGGAAGAGGCGCTCAATGTCTGTCCCGAATGCCAGCATCATTTCCGCATCTCGGCCCGCCAGCGGATCGAGCAACTGGTCGATCCCGGCAGTTTCGAGGAGATGTTCGAGGATATCGAGCCGTCCGATCCCCTGAAATTCGTGGACAAGAAATCGTACAAGGACCGCCTCAAGGCAGTGCAGGCGGAAACCGGCGAGAAAGACGCCGTCGTCTGCGGGAAGGGATTCATCAAGGGGCGCCCGATCATGATGTCGGTGATGAACCCCGAATTCATGATGGGCTCGATGGGAAGCGTCGTTGGGGAAAAGATCACCCTCACCATCGAAACCGCCGTCGAAGAGCAATTGCCGCTGCTGATCGTGAGCTGCTCGGGCGGGGCGCGCATGCAGGAATCGGCCCTGTCCCTGATGCAGATGGCCAAGACCAGCGCAGCGCTGGGCCGGCTCGACGAGGCGGGTGGCTTGTTCATCAGCCTTCTGGCCGATCCCACCACCGGCGGCGTCACGGCCAGCTTCGCGATGCTCGGCGATTTCATCATCGCCGAGCCCAAAGCCCTGATTGGTTTCGCCGGCCCGCGAACGATCTGGAACACCATCAAGGTGGAATTGCCCGACGGTTTTCAGCGAAGCGAATTTCTTCAGGAAAAGGGGTTCATCGATTTCGTGGTCCACCGCAAGGACCTGCGCAGCGAAATCGCGCGAATCAGGGATTTCTGCGTGAAGAACAAATCGTGAAAGCTAAACCATGTGCGCCGGCGCTTCGGTGCCGGATGCGCGGCTTGGCTGAATCGGCGCAATCATCGCCCGCTTGATATCGGTGCGATACACCGCTCCCACCATTCGCACAACCCGTCCGGTTTCATCCATGTACATCCGTCCCCGGGTTTTCACGCGGCGCGATTCGCCGTCGGCGGCGACGATCCGGTGGGCGATTTCATAATCGCGCTCGTTTCCCGTCTCTCCCACCTGGGCAAGATGAAAAAATTCCCGGTCCTCGGGATGAATGTAAGCGAAAAAACCTTCATACGTGGTGGCGAAATCCGATTCGGACCGCCCGTAAACCCCCGGAAGATTGTGCGACTTCCAGAACGTGCCGGTTTTGATGTTGGCGTCCCAGCACGCGACGCCGGAGGAATCCAGCGAAAATCGCAGCCGGTGTTCGCTCTCCTCCAGCGACACCTCGGCACGCCGGCTGGTGTGATGCAGATAACTGATAAAAAGCCCCAGCGCGGTAAACATTGCCAGTCGAACCACATCGTCCGGGCTGCCGATGCGCAGTGAATGATTCGGCGGCATCATCCAGGCAACCGCAAGGCTCGAGAGCGCGATCGTCACGATCGCCCGGAAAAAACCACCTCGCCAGGCGGATATGGCAATCGCCGCCAGAAAAAATGCGTAATGCCCATGCTGCTTGAGCGGTGGATAAATCTGGTACAGGCCGAGCGTCGCCCCCCAAGCCGCTGCGACCGCCGCCACCGACCACAATATATCCATCGATACCCGAACAATTCGCTGACGCATTTCGCCTCGGTTACAAAATAGATGCCTGCGTCGTGCCCGCTGGACCCCCATTACATCTGCGCTGGATAATACTTCGGACCGCTTGCGATTTCGAATCCAAAATTGCAGAAATTCGCGCAAACTTCTAATCCTTCAGAATACGCTGCTTCACAATTATCGCGTGCGGTCCGACCACCACCTGATCGGGCGGAACATCCTTGACCACGGTCGCTCGAGCGCCGACCACGGCGCGATCGCCCACCGTAACGCCAGGGCCGATAAAGGCGTCGGCGGCGATCCACACTTCTTCGCCGATGCTGATCGGCGGCTTAAGCAGCGGAAATCGCCGCGTCGTGTAATCGTGCGTGCCGGCACAAAGATGTGCGTACTGGCTGATGGTCGCCGATCGCCCGATGGTGATTTTCCCCAGCGAATAAATGATCGCGTAATCCCCGATGACGACATCATCCGCCAGATCAATATTCCAGGGGATTTCAATCATTGCGGTGGGACGAACGCGCACGCGCTTGCCGAGGCGGGCCCCGAAGAGCCGCAGCAGCAGATTGCGCCACGCGTACCAGTTATGAAACGAGGTTCGAAACAGACAGGCTCGAACGATCATCCAAAGCGCACGTTTGATGTATTCCATGGGTTTCCAGGGGATGTCCGCGGGAGTGGGTCGTTGAATATGGCGTGTGTGTGTCGTGCCGGCTGCAATCGGGCGAATCGGTTTGACCACATGGGTGGGGGCAGCCGCCACGGGCTCCGTCGTCGGCGGCGCGATCGCAACGACTCGAGGCGGAACCAGAATTGGCTCATTGGTCAGTCCCCCGCCTTCAGCGATCGCCAGCCCGCGCACGCCGGCCGGCTCAATTCCTCCGGTGCGCGACAGGTCGTCATACTTCACGCGGATGAACAGCTCATACGTGCTGATCAGCAGGCAGAGATTCAGCCCGGCCCTGCGATCGAGAATTCCGCCCCGGATGAAGTACATGTAGACGAACCGGAAAAACCACGGCAGCGCGAGCTTGGGCGCGATGCAGTATTTGATGTATCTCCGCCGGGCGGTGCGATCGTTGAGAAACGGCCAGATTCCCGGCCAGTGCTCGCGATGTCGATAAATCTCGATCGCTTCCAGCGTGGAATAGCGATTGTGCTTGGCGATGAAATGCTCCAGCCCGCGGCGATCCTCATGCAGCAGCAGATAACGCAGATGAGTCGTCGGCCCCTGCACGATCATATGCTCGTGCACATCGCGCTCTTCATACCTCGCCCGCCCTTGCTTGAACAGGCGAAGGTTCCACGCGGGAAAGTACGCGCAGTGCCGGATTTCACGCCCCATGAAAATTGTCACGCGATTGATAAAAAACCCCGTGTGCGGAACATTTTCAACCGGCCGCGAGACAACCGAAAGAATCTCCTCTTTCAGCTCGGGCGAGACCGATTCATCCGCGTCGAGAATCAGAATCCAGGGTGATTCGAACGGCAGATGATCCAGCGCCCAGTTCTTCTGTCGGGCGTAACCCTCCCACGCCTTGGGCACGACGATCGCGCCGAATTTCTCCGCGATCTCGGCGGTCGCATCCGTGGATCCGCTGTCGACCACGAATACGCGATTGACCCAGCCCGCAATGCTTTGCAGCGTGTGGGGAAGGTTCAATTCCTCGTTATGGGTCTGAATCAGAACATCAAGCATGGGGAGAATTCCGCGTGGCACTCACTATATCGGAAAATAGTCGGGGGTAGTTAGAATCCGTATGACATGCGAATCCTACACCTGACGGCCGGTTCCGATGCCGGGGGCGTCAGCCGCTATATCTTTGACCTGTGCGCCGCGATGCACTCGGCGGGGCATGAAGTGGCGGTGGCGGGCGAGCGCGGGCGATGGCACGACCTGTTCGCATCCGCCCCATGGCCGTGGATCGACGCGCCGCTGAAAGCCGGCCCGCTCGGACTCTCCCGCGCCGCGAAAATCATCCGCAATTATCTCGCGGAACACCCCGTCGATATCCTCCACGCCCATTATCGCCGGGCGGCCATCGTCGGACGCAAGCTCCAGAACCACGGCGATCCGCCCCTGCTCTACACGCTGCATCTCTCGCACATTCCCCTCGGCGGCGTTCTCGGCTGGCTCAGCGATTTCGGCGATCATGTGCACACCCCTTCAATCGAGGGACGGCATTGGCTGATCGACGAGGCCGGCGTTGCGCCGGATCGCATCACCGTCATTCCCCACGGCATTCATATCGAGCGTTTTCCCGTACCCGATGAGACGGCACGCCGGCAAGCGCGTTCCGCACTGCAAATTGAAGACGCCGATCTTGCCGCGCTTTATCTCGGAAGATTCGATCCGCAGAAAAACGAAGCGTGGATGATCGATCTCGCCGACGCCTCGCAGCACGAATTGCCCGAGCTTCGCGTGCTCATGGCCGGCGAAGGCCCCGGGGAGGAAGAGGCCCGCCGGCAGATCGAGCAGCGCAAGCTGACCGGGCGCGTCCGCATGCTCGGCCATCGCGAAGCGTTGCCGGTTTTGCAGGCCGCCGATGCGCTGCTGCTTCCTTCGGCCCGCGAGGGATTTTCCTATTCCTGCGCCGAGGCAATGTGCGCCGGTGTGCCCGTCCTGCGGACCCGCACCAGCGGAACCAGGGAATTGATCGTCGAAGGCGTCACCGGCCGATCCGTCGAGATCGACCGTGCCGCCTTCGTCCGCGAAGCGATGGAATTCCTGGCCGATCGCCCCGCCCTGCGAACCATGGGAACAGCCGCGGCCCAGCACATCCGCCGCAGCTTCACCTTCGAGCACCAGCTTTCTCAAACGCTGGCGCTGTATCAGAAACTGATCGGCCGCGCTTAAGCAGATTCATTTCAGTTTCACGTTCACTTGAAATAATCGCGCTCATGCGAGCGCCGCGCGCCAAAGAAGGTTTTACGCTAATCGAATTGCTGGTGGTCATTACCATCATCGGCCTTTTGATGGCGATCCTGCTTCCGGCCATGGAGCACGTCCGCCATCAGGGATACATCGACAAATGCGCATCGAATCTCCGCCAGATCGGCATCGCGATGACAATCTATTCCAACGAAAACCAGAATAATTTCCCCCGCACGCTGTACGTGCCCGGCGCGCCCCTGACCGAAGGAACCGGCTTCAGCGCGACCGATCCGTTCCAACCCGGCGGCGTCTCGCCCAACGATCTGACCGCGGCCGTCTACCTGCTCGTCCGAGCCGAGCACCTCCCCACGGAGCTGGTGATCTGCCCCTACAACGATGTCACGGATTATTCACCCGATCCGGCAAACCCGCAGACCCACAGCAATTTCACCGACTGGACAAAAAATCTCTCCTACAGCTTTGCCGATCCCTATCCCGACCCATCCGTGGTCAATCTGGGATATCGCCTGACCAATCGCCTGCGCGGCGATTTTCCGCTGGCGGCGGATTTAAATCCGGGCAAACAACCCCCCGTGGCGGATGTGACAGCCGCGGCCATCGGCGCCTCTTCGCGCGTCATCGAGAACGCCAACAGTCTCAACCACGAGCAGGATGGGCAAAACGTGCTTTATGCCGACGGCCACGTCACTTTTCAGCAAACGCCCCTGTGCGGCATCGCGCAGGACAACATATTCACGAGCCAAACCGGCCAGGTCACCGCCAGCCCCGTGACCCCGCTGGATGCCGTTCTGTTGCCCGCGAACTGATCTCGGCGATAATTCGCGGTTGAATGAAGCAGCCAGCTATTTTCTTCGATCGCGATAACACTTTGATCGTCAGCGATGGATATCTGGGGGATTCCACCAAGGTGAAATTGATCCGCGGCGCCGCCGAAGCCGTGGCGCGGGCGCACGCGCTGGGGTTTCGCGTGGTGACCGTCAGCAATCAATCGGGCGTGGCTCGTGGGTTGTTCACCGAAGACGCCGTGAACGCCGTCAATGATAAAATGCAGGAGTTGCTGCTCGCCGGTAACCCGCGCGCCGAAATCGACCACCACGAATTCTGCCCCTTCCATCCCCAGGCCAAGCTCGAGCAATATCGCCAGGACAGCGATCTGCGAAAGCCCAAGCCGGGGATGATTCTGCGCGCGGCCGAGGAATTGGACCTGGACTTATCCGCATCGTGGGTCATCGGCGATGCCGCCCGCGATGTCGAAGCGGGTCACGCCGCCGGATGCCGCACGATTCTGATCAACGACATGTCTCTCTCCGCGTCACCTGCAGCGATGGAAGCCAGCCTCGTCGAACCGGACGAGATCGTCACCAGTTTATCCGAGGCATTGGACGTCATCGAAGCCGCGGTGGGCACCGAATCGCTGCATCAGCATTCGCTGGACGCCACCCGCCCCGCCGCCACCAGCGCCGAGCTGGCCCGCATCGAGCATCTGCTGCAGGCGATTCTCGACCAGGCCCGCCGCCGCAACGAGCACGTGCCGGAGTTTTCCCTGGGCAAAATGCTCGCCGGCGTGACGCAAATTCTGGCGATTGCCCTGGCAGTGGCCAACTATTTCTACCGCCCCACCGCCGAGCCAATGACCCCGCTCCTCATCGCGATTTTTCTGGAAGTGATGACCGTCGCCCTGCTCGTCATGGGCAGCCAGCGGTAAAGATTTTTCACCGCGAAGGCGCTAAGAAGTAAAAAGGGGACATTCGTAATATTTTATTACGAATGTCCCCTTTTTTGCATTCCCCTTTTTTGCATTTTTCTTCTTCGCGCCCCTTTGCGACTTCGCGGTAAACCTGCCTTTTGCCCCGCCTCAATCCTTGTATTTCACATTGCACCCATACGGCTTGGTCTGCGGCACCGAGACGCTCTTGCCGGCGAGGATTTCATCCAACGCCTGGTGCACGTAATTGATCTTGTCGCCTGTCTTCTCGTCCGTCGGATCGTTGTCGATCGCGCCTTCGTATGCCAGCTTGCCGTCGACTCCCACGATGAACATGTCCGGCGTGTTCGTGGCGTTGTACGCATGGCCGGTGCTGCCGCTGGAATCGTTCAGCACGGGATAGGAAATACTCTGGCCTGTGGCCCACTGCTTGTCCTGGTCATTGGTGGCAAAGAAACTTGAATTGATCGCCAGCCACGCAACGCCCTTGTCCTTGAACTGGTCGGACAGAGTCTGCATGGTTTTCTCGCGGTAATGCCGCTGCACGAAGGGGCAGTTGGGATTGGTCCACTCCAGCACGACCGTCTTGCCCGCGAAATCGTGCAGGCTCACCGTCTTTCCATCCTGGTCCTGAAGCGCAAAATCAGGCGCCCTCGAACCGATGGCAATCCCCGATCCCGATTCATCCGCAAATCCGCGCGCCGCCAGGGCGACGGCAACGACGGCCAGTAGCGACGCAAGCACATGGGTCTTTCGCATGAAATCTCCTCGTAAAATTGAAAATCAATTGTTGATCTACGGAGCCGCCAACGCAACCGACAAAATCAGTCCGCGCCGATTTCCCTCCTTATCGTTATATCCCAAAACCGCGTTGAGCGTCGTCGCTCCCGGATGTCTCCCGGCCAGAAGCTGCGGCGTAAACGTGATCGATGTCGTGTCCTGCGACGACGTTACGCCGATGCTCGTGATGTTGTAATCGTCCATCGCCTCCGGAAAAAAATCCACCGCCAGCGGAGCCGGATGCGACCAGACCACTTTAATCGATTCCTTGCCCGAATCATTCGAATCGACGCGCATCACCTTGGCATTTCCCGCCGCGCTTTGCGGAATCTGCGCGAGCCAATCATCAAATACATTCTGATTCACCGGCGAGACTTTTCCCGATGCGCCCAGCGACAGGCTCACATTGCTGTTGCCCAGAATGCAGACATCCGAGCAGACCAGCCAGTGCACGGCCGCCTTGAACTCCCCCTGAAAATCCGCCGAGAGATTGGCCGGCGGCGTGATCTTCGTCATCAGCATCACCGAATTTTCGTAACCGAACATCGTGATATTCCCCGGCGCCAGAAACCGGCTGGGCGTTGGATAAAGCACCGGACCTGCGGAAAAACCATCCGGCAGCGTGAACTTCACCCGCGTCGGCAACCCCGCATCTCCCGCGTTCTCCCAGTAAATATGCCAACCCGAATCAATCGTCAGCCGCACCCCCAGCCAGAACGGCTTGCCCAGCTCGATCGATGAAACGCTGGTCAATAACTCCGTTTGCACATGCCCGGCGAAAGCCGACGACGCACAGGCCATCAGAAGGAACAGCGACACAGCGAAGTTGCGAACACCTGAAAAAGCGGCGAGCATACGCATCATCTTAGCCCCGGTATTGCAAGCTGGGCGAGAAATTCGATATTCCCCCCGCTTCCCCGAATCGGGCTCCGCACCGAATTCAGCCAGATCCATCCCTCGCGCTCGGCTTCGATTTTGACGTTCTTCAGAATTTCGTCCACCGCCGATTCGGGAAGGATTCCCTTGCGAAGCGCCGATGCCTCCGCCTCATAATGCGGCTTCACCAGCGTCACGACATTCCCACCGGGCGCCAGCAACCGGCGGGCGCTGGGCAGAATATTCCGCTGCCGCGTCCATCCCACGTCGATGGTAATCAGCTCCACCCGCTCCGGCAGATCGACGTGCATGGCATTCGTTCGCTCCATCACCACCACACGCGGATCCTTGCGCAATTTCCAGTCCAGCACGCCGTACCCCGTATCGACCGCAAACACCTTCGCCGCGCCGCGGCGAAGCAGGCAATCGGTAAACCCGCCGGTGCTGCATCCAAGGTCGGCACAAATTTTCCCCTCAATATCCAGCGAAAATGTCGTGAGGGCATGATCGAGTTTCTGCCCTGCGCGCGAAGCAAACGGGGGTGAAGTGTCCATGAATTATCTGCCAATGCTCTGATGGATCATCTCCATCAATCGCTCCCCATCGCCGGGGTGAAATTGAACGCTCAAATCCGCCCGCATCACCGGCAGCGCGAATTGATCGGCGAGTTTTTCAATCTTCACCCAATCCTTGACGGTGGTGATGAGCAGGTCGGCCGATGCCGATCGCGCCGCCGCGTTGATCTGCTCGACATCCGCCCGGGTGTAATCGTGATGGTCGTCAAAGGCCAGTTCGCCAACGCTCATGCCGCCCAGCGTGCCGAGCCTCCAGAAAAAGCTCGCGGGGCTGCCGATCCCGCAGAACGCGAAAAACCTTTTGCCCGTCAGGTCGGCCTCGATCACATGATTGCACTTAAGCACCGGCGCCGATGGATTGAACCTGGCCAGCGTGCGGATGACCGGCGCCGTATCCGCTTCATCCGCATGCGTGATCACAAAAGCGCCCGTTCGCCGCAGCCCTGCCAGCGGCTCGCGCAGCAATCCGCGTGGAAAAACATGCTGATACCCAAACGGCTCGGCCGCGTGAATAAGCGTTAATTCAAAATCCCTCGCCGCCGAGCGGTGCTGCATCGCATCGTCCAGAATAAAAAGATCGGTCGCCGGAAATCGCTCCAGCGCGATCGCCGCCCCGCGGCTTCGATCGGCATCGGCGACCACGGGAATTTGCTCCGCCTGGAAAATCGCCTGCTCGTCGGAAATATCACCCGAGTTTTTCCGATATCCGCGCATCAGGATCGCCGGTTTTTTCCCTTCAGCCATGAGCTGCCTGCATATCCACTGCACGACCGGCGTTTTCCCCGTGCCGCCGGTGGTGATGTTTCCCACGCTGAGAGTCGGCCGCCCCAGCGCACGGGCGCGGAAAATTCCCGCATCGTAAAGCCGGTTGCGCGCCCGCATGATCCCCGAATAAAACGGCTCCGCGATTGCAGCCGTCGCGCGCAGCATCGCCGCCGACGGCGTGCGGCTCGTGCCGTCCATGATTTTTCGAAACCGGGATTCAGTCGATTGGTTCATTCACGTTTCGCCGCGCAGCCACGCATCATCCTGTCGCGCCAGCACCACCGGCGATGGAGAAATTGTCCGAAGGTCCATGCGATCAATCAATTGATGGGGATCGTCAATCCTCTCGTTTTCACCCGCCATGCCGCACCACCGGGCCAGCAACCCCAGAATTTTCTCCCGGCCAGCGCCCAAATCGCGGTACATCGCAATCCGCGTGTCGCCATGCCGCTTGGCAAGCCTGCGGCCGTCGCTTCCCACCACCAGCGGCAAATGCACATAGCTCGGAATGCGAACCTCGGCCCCCAGCGCGCGATAAATCAGAATCTGCCGAAATGTCGAATCAAGAAGATCATTTCCACGAACGATCTGCGTGATTTCCCCCGCCAGGTCATCGACGACGACGGCAAGCTGATACGCGGCTGTGCCATCGGATTTGGCGATGACGAAATCGCCCAGTTGCCGCGCGACGTTCATCACCTGCCGCCCCGCGAATCCATCGACGAATTCAACGTTTTCATCCGCAGCCGCAAACCGAATCGCCGGCGGCCGCCCCGCCTGCCTGGCCGCATCTTCCACGGATTTGAATCGCCCCCGGCACGTGCCCGGATAAATCGCCGCCCCATCCTCCGCATGCGGGGCGCTGGCGGCGAATTCCACCTCGCGCCGGCTGCAGATGCACGGATACCCGAGCTTATGCTCCAGCAATGAATCAATCGCCGCCTTATACGCCGCCGTTCGCTCCGATTGATAAATCGGTCCCTCCTCCCAATCCAGTCCGAGAAATTTCAGATCGTCGATGAGCAGCCGATCCGCACCCGCTTTGATGCGCGGCCCATCAAGATCTTCGATCCGCAGCAGAATTCGCCACCCATTTCTTCGCGCCAGCAGCCAGTTCACCAGAAACGTGCGTGCATTGCCCAGATGCAGCGCGCCCGTCGGTGAAGGAGCAAGTCGCGTGGTCTGGACGATGGATCGGGGTGGTGTCACTGCAGCGACGCTTCGATCCTTTCGAAACTCTCCACGCGCCACGGCGGGGCCGTTCCATTTTCGACATCCGGGAAATAACCGCGCAAATTCTCCGCCGTGACTTGCCACAGCCCGAACATTTTCACCCCCGGCGTGTCGATGACCTGCCCGCCGAAATCCAGCACATACCTCCGCGCCGAACTCGTCGTATGCCGCCCCTTGTCGTTGTAATTACTGACATCGCCGATGCGGATGCTCAGGCCCGGCTGAATCGTGGAAATTAGCGTGCTTTTGCCGACGCCGCTGTGGCCGGCGAGCACCGTGCTCTTCCCTTTCAGCGCCGCCTTCAACCGATCGTTGTCGGGGGTGACGTCCAATCCCACCTGAAATGTCGCCAGGCCAAGATGCCCGTAATGCGCCATGACATCCGCCGCCTCACGCAAACTCAATTCACCATCCTGCTCCGTAAGATCGATCTTGGTAAGGCAAACCAGCGGCACCAGCCCCCCGCTTTGTGCGGCCACGATCATCCGGTCCACCAGTCCCCACTTCACGCGCGGACGCAGATAACTCGCGACGATCAGCATCTGCTGCGCGTTGGCGACGATCGGCTGCTGCTGCCGTCCGCTGAAGCTGTCGGCCCGCGTCAGCACGGTTTGGCGCGGAAGAACCTGCTCGATCACCGCTTCCGGCCGCCCGATTTCATCGCGCACTTCGGTGTCTCGAAACCGCACCCGGTCCCCCACGATGATCGATGTCTCCGACATCTTATTCAGCGTTTTGCGCACGACGCAAAGCCGCTGGCCGGTCGGATGATCGACCTCGCAATACAGCGAATAAACCTGGATCACCTCTCCAATGGGAAGCCGCTCGATCTCGCCCGTCTCCATTTCCTCGGCAGCGCGCAGAAGCGCCGTGCGCTCGATTTTTCCTTGCTGGGCGCCCTTGGATTTGCGGTTAAATCGCTGGTGGGTCTCCAGACGGTCGGTTTCCTGGTCCTCATCCAGAAGCCTGTCCGTCAGGTCTTTCTGCCGCGGAGGCTTTCGACGTCGTGGACCACCGGTCATCATGTACGAATTCTACACCAACGGCCCCGTTCTTGTTCGACTACTCGCCCCATCTCAAACGAACGCCTCGACCGTGTTTGCTTGTTACCCCCCAGCGAACTACAGTGAACTTCTGGAGACACCGCCGTGCTCGAAGACGAAAAAAAGGAAAAATGCGGGCTCTTCGGCATCTGGGGAACGCCCCACGCTTCGCAGATCACCTACCAGGCGATGTTCGCTCTTCAGCACCGCGGCCAGGAATCGGCCGGAATCGCGGTGAGCGACGGCGTCACGCTCAATGGCCACACCGGCATGGGCCTCGTCAGCCAGGTCTTCACGCCCCGTCAGCTTCAGGAAGATCTCAAAGGCCATGCCGCCATCGGCCACGTGCGATATTCCACCACTGGATCGAGCCGCTTGTGCAACGCGCAGCCGCTTTTGCGGCAATATCTCCTCGGGCCCATCGCGGTCGCACACAATGGAAATCTGATCAACGCGACGCTCCTGCGACGCCAATATGAAGAGCATGGCCATATTTTCCAGAGCACGACCGATACGGAGATCATCGTGCACCTGCTGGCCAAGCCCACGCACGCGCAGAAGCACGATTCGCTCGCACACGTGCTGAAACATTTGCAGGGTGCGTTCAGTTTGCTGTTTCTGTTTCCCGACCGGATCGAAGCATGTCGCGACCCGTGGGGCGTGCGTCCGCTGGTGCTGGGAAAAACCGCTGAAGGACACTGGTGCGTCGCCAGCGAAACCTGCGCGTTTGACGCCATCGGCGCGACGTTTGATCGCGAGGTCGAGCCGGGCGAAATCGTCCGCATCGACGAGAACGGATTGCAGTCGCGCACGTTCGACGTCCCCGCGGCGCAAGGCGCCCGCTGTATTTTCGAGCACGTCTATTTCGCCAACCCCGCCAGCAAAATTTTCGGCCAGACGGTTCACGTGGTGCGCGAACGTCTCGGCCGCCAACTGGCGATCGAGTCGCCCGTGGCCGCGGATTACGTCATGCCGATGCCCGACAGCGGGCGCTCCGCCGCGCTGGGGTTCTCACAGCAATCGAAGATTCCCTTCGAGGAGGGAATCGTCCCCAACCGCTTTGTCGGACGGACGTTCATCCTGCCCAACCAGCTCGCGCGCGACAAAGCCGTGGCGGTGAAGCTGAATATCATCCCCGACGTGGTGAGCGGCCATCGCATCGTGATCGTCGAGGACTCGGTCGTCCGCGGCACCACCACGCAGTCGAAAATGCGCGCCATCCGAGCCGCCGGCGCGCGCGAAATCCATCTGCGCGTCTCCTGCCCGCCGATCCGCCATCCCTGTTTCTACGGAATCGACTTCCCCACCAGCGAGGAATTGATCGCCCACAATCGCACCGTCGAGCAGATTCGCGAGTTCCTGGAAGTCGACAGCCTCGCCTACCTGTCGCTGGACGGCCTGCTGTCCTGCATGAAATCGGACAAAGACCAATACTGCACCGCCTGCTGGAGCGGGCACTATAAAATTCCCATCGATCATGCCGAAAGTAAATTCCGGTTTGAGCCGGATCAATTGCAGATGTTCAATTCTTGAAACGGTGCAACCGTTATTTTCCCCCGGCGGCCCAGCAATCCACGATTTCGCACAGCAGGTGCACGATGATGATGTGCATCTCCTGCACGTGCGCGGTGTTGGCTGTGGGAACGATCAGCGCGTGATCCGCCAGCGGCGCGGCCTTGCCCCCGCCCGCGCCGAGCAATGCGACCGTGATCGCGCCTTTCTCCTTCGCCGCCTGCAATCCGCGCAAAACATTTTCCGAATTCCCGCTGGTGCTGATCCCAAGGGCCACATCATCGCGATTCGCCAGCGCCTCCACCTGCCGCGAAAAAATATCCGCAAAGGAGAAATCGTTGGCAATGCACGTCATTGCCGGCCCATCGGCGCACAGCGCCATCGCCGGCAGCGGCCGGCGCGTGCGGTGAAACCGCCCGATCATCTCCTCGGCCAAATGCATCGCATCCGACGCGCTGCCGCCGTTGCCGAACGTCAGCAGCTTGTTTCCCCGTTCGAACGTCCGGCAGAGCAGCAACCCCACCTCGGCGATTGTTGGCGAAAGCTCCACCGAAACCCGCTGCGCCAGGGCGATATGCTCCTTGAAATGGTTCTGCAAATCCGCGCTCATGCCTGAATTGTCGGCAGCGAGGGGGACAAATGCAAAACCCCGCCTGTTTTCGTCTAATCCGCTTTCGGCGGTAAGATATTTCCAGCGATGGTCTCAGTCGTCATCCCCATATTCAACGAGCAGGAGAATCTCCCCGAGCTCCGCCGGCGTCTGGCGGCCGCGATGAACGCCGACCACCTGGAATGGGAGGCCATCCTCGTGGACGACGGCAGCCGCGATGCGTCCCCGAGTATCATGGCGGAAATCCAGCGGGAAGACGGACGCTTCAAAATCGTGACCCTGTCGCGCAATTTCGGCCACCAGCCGGCCGTGTCGGCGGGCATTCATCATGCCGGCGGCGACTGCGTCGTGCTCGTCGACGGCGATCTTCAGGATCCCCCCGAGGTCATTCCGCAGATGGTCCGCAAATGGGAAGAAGGATTTCAGGTCGTGCTCGGCGAGCGCGCCAGCCGGGCCGAGGGAGGAATTCGCGGCATAGGCTTTCGACTCTTCTACCCGCTGCTGCGCTGGATGACCGATCTCCCCAGCGCCCCCGATGCGGGGATATTCGGATTGATGGACCGGTCCGTGGTACAGGAATTCAATCGCCTGCCTGAGCGCAACCGCTTTATCCCCGGCTTGCGCAACTGGCTCGGTTTTCGCCGCACCAGTGTGTCGTACGCCCGCGCCGAGCGGGCCGCGGGAAAACCAAAGCAATCGCTGACCCGCTTGATCCGATACGCCGCCGATGGAATGGTCAGCTTCAGCTACAAACCGCTGCGGGCCGCGACGTGGCTGGGATTTTGCGCTTCGGTCTTTGCGTTCATCCTGGCGATTTTTTACGTGATCACCTTCTTCGCGTGGCGCAAGCAGATTTCCGGATTCACCACCGAAATCGTCTGCATCCTTTTCTTCGGCGGCGTGCAGCTTATTTCCGTGGGGATTCTGGGTGAATACGTCGGGCGGATTTACGAAGAGGTCAAGCAGCGACCGCTCTACATCGTGCGCGAGCTGTCGGGGTTCGGGGAGCAGAAAGAAAAAAGCCCCGGATATGCGTCCGGGGCTTCAACATCGAACCGATGATTCAACCGAATCGGTTACCAGCGCCAGTGGCGATATCCGTAGAAGTCATGGCGCGGCCCGTAATACCAATGCGGGTACGCGTCGACGACCACCGGTGCGGGAGCGCAGACCGCAGGGGCTGCGACGAAAGGCGCCGGGGCAACCACCACCGGCGCATCCACCACAACGGGCGGAGGCACGAACACGGGCGGTGCGATCACGGCCACCGGCACGCGCGGCGCGAAGAAGAAAAAGTGCGGCCGGGCCGACGCGATGCTCGGAAGCATCGAAACCAATCCGGAAGCGGCTAAGAGTGCAATGCGTTTCATGGCTAAGCTCCTTTCGAGTGCTTGTTAGCGAAACCTTACTAACGCTTCATCTCAATACGCGATAAATGCCACCGCGACGCGCAAAGAATCGTGCAAGTGCTTGATCTGATTGAGTTTAATTCCGCTCGACAATCAGGTTGTCGCGGTGGACGGCCTCGTCATAAGCGGCATCGGCGAGCATTTCCCGGACCTCCCGGGTCTTCTTCCCATGGATCGTGGTCATATCCGCGGCGTTATAATTGCTCAGACCCCGGGCGATGAGTTTGCCCGATTCATCCGTGATCGCAACCACATCCCCCCGGTCAAATTCACCCGAAACCTTGATGATCCCGGCGGGCAGCAGGCTCTTGTTGTTCTGCACCAGCGCCTTGCACGCGCCGTGATCGATCACCAGCGTCCCCACCGGCCGCACGGCGCTGATCCACCGGCTGCGCGAGGATCGCTTCCGGGCGGTTTCCGGCGCGAATAATGTTCCCAGCTCTTCACCCGCCAGAAGACGCGGAAGAATCCTCTCTGTCCGGCCGTTGGCGATGATCATCGACTCCCCCGCGTCCGTGACCATCTGCGCGGCGTTCAGCTTCGAATCCATCCCGCCCTTGCCCAGCGCGGATTTGCCGCTTCGCACCAGGCTCTCCATCTCGCGCACTTTTCGAACAATTCCAATCGGCCGATCGCTCTCGCCCAGCAGCCCATCCACCACCGTCAGCAGCACCAGCAAATCAGCCCTCAACGCATGCGAGAGCAAAGCGGCCAGGATGTCATTGTCGCCGAAGCTGATCTTCTCCAGCTCGGCCGTGCTGACCGAATCGTTCTCATTGACGATGGGAATGGAATTCATTTCATGCAGCGCCCAGATCGTGTTGCGAAGATTAAGGAACCGGGTGCGGTCATCGATGTCCTGCCGGGTGATCAGGAGCTGGGCCACGGGGAGCCGATGCGATGCGAACGCATCCGCCCAGACATCCATCAGCCGCCGCTGCCCCACCGCCGCGACCGCCTGGAGCTTGGCAAGATCGGTCGGACGCTGGGCAAGTCCGAGTTCCGTCAACCCGCATCCGATCGCGCCGGAGCTGACAATGGTCACACGAATCCCCTGAGCCTTGAGCCCCGCCACCTGCCCGGCGATTGCGCCGACAAAATCCGCGTCGAGCGCACCATCCCTCTTGCTCAGCAATTGCGTGCCGAGCTTGATAACCAGCGTTCGGACCGAACCGAGATATTCACTGCGTGCATCCATATGCGTACTGCCGGCCGGGGGTTCTATTCTGCCGCTGTTTCGGTCGGCTTTCAAACCATAGCCTACTTCCGTTTGTTTATTTGCGCCATAACTTCTTATATTATATATATTTATCGCAGATAAGGCTAACATCTCCTGGTAGAAATGTTAAAATAGTGAAGAAAAAGAAAATGGGATACCGATACAATTGGTGTCGTAAGTTATCTATTTTAACATACGACGGTCCAAACGTATGGCGGCAGGGACGCCTCCTTCAGGGAATATGTTGCTCCTCCAGTGGCCAGGAACGCTGCAGGACATTTTCGAGGCCCTTGCCCATGAGTTTTTCAATCCAAAACAGCGGTCTTATTGCCCGGTACATGAAACCCCTGCTCGAAGGCGATCGGTCGACTTGCCGGCAGGTAATCGATGAAGCACTCGCCCAGGGCGCAACCGCCCATGAGCTGATGACCCAATTGCTCTGGCCCGTCATGGAAATGATCCAGATGCACCATCGCGAGGACCAGATCAACCGAAACACGCTCAATCTGGCGACCCGTCTCAACCGCAGCATCACCGATCAGGTCTCCAGCCGATTGGAACAGAAAAGCTCCAACGGCCGCAAGGTCCTGATTTTCTGCGGGGCGGATGAGCCCGAAGAACTCGGCGGACAAATCACCGCCGACCTGTTCGAATCCGATGGCTGGACGACGCGCTTCGCCGGCGGCGGGGTGCCGGACGATGAAGTGCTTAACTTCATCGGCGAATATCGTCCGCAGCTCCTTGTGATGTTCGGCACGCTCCCCAGCGGGGTTCCCTCGGTGCGGAAGCTGATCGATTATCTTCGCGATGTAAATAGCTGCCCGGACATGCAGGTGATGTGCTGCGGCGGAATCTACAAGCGCGCCGAAGGCCTCGCGGAGGAAATCGGCGCCGACCTGTACGCGCCCGATGGGGCCGAGGCCGTGAAAGTCGCCGACGCCAATCCCAATCGCCGCGCGACGGTGGATCAACAGACGGTCGGCCGCACCCGTCGAATCCGCAAAGCCGCCGCACGCAAGGCCGCCACCGCCACCCGTCACCTGGTCACCGCCCGCGGCCCCGAAATGAGCGAGTAATTCTGCATCCCTCCCAAAGCCCACGGATCGCCATCCGTGGGCTTTTTCTTTTTTGACGCCCCCTACTCCTTAATCTCCTTCCACAGCTTATTCTCCACCTGCTGAAACCCGTCAAACGTATCGTTCAAATGCTGCATCAAAAGCTTCACCTGCTGCGGATCCGCCTTGGGGTCTTTCAGCGCATCGCGCAATTGCCCGGCCGCGTCGCTGAGACTGTCCGCCCCTTCTGCAAATTGGCGAACCGAATCGTAAATGTTCAAATTCGCCACTTCGTCCGCCTTGGGTTGATACAGCAATCGCCATGGACTGTGCCGAATCTCAAAGCTGGCGGCTTTCAGGTTCTCGCTGGTGACATTCAGCGACGCGACGATGTTGTTCAACCGAGTCTTGTTGTCCGTAAGAACCGAGCGGATCGACTCGGTCGCCGAGTCAAGATTTGACGCGGCCCCCTGAATCTCCCGCAGCGCGCCGTTGGCGCGGTCCACCGCGACATTCACGTTATCCAGCAGCGAATGGATGCGATCGAGAATCCCCGGCAAACGCGCGTGCAAACTCTGAAGCGCGCTGTTGAGGTTGGCCACCGCCTGCCGGAAATCGTGGCTCGAAGGCCCGAAGAAATCGCGAATGGCGTCCAGCATCTGCACCGCGGAATTCACGACATCTTCATAGCGGTCGAGCAGCTCCGGGATGCGCGCGCGCAGGTCCTGCACGGTGGACGTCGCGGAAATCGCCGTGCCGCCGAATGCGTCCAGATCGGTGTTCAATTTCACCGAGGCGCTCTCGATATTCTTGACGGTTTGCCGGATATCCGGCTTGAGCGCCGCAAGCTGGTGCATCAGACCCGAAAGCTGGTCCGGCTGCCCCATGATGTATTCGTCAGCGGCCACCTGCGGACCGGTGCCGAGGTTATCGATATTGATCGCCGCCGAACCGGTCAGGCCGCGTTGCACAACGATGCTGGTATTGCTGCTGATGGTGAATTTTGCCGGAATTTCGACGTAGACAACAACCGCCGATCGAGCGGGATCGATCTGGATATCGCTGACGCTCCCGACGCGCAGCCCGCCGATTCGAACATCATCGCCGGGGCGCAGCCCGCCGATGTCATCGGAAATCGCAAACGCGACGTGGTACGTTTTGAAGGTTTCGGTAAACCTGCCCGACCCGCTGATGGCGATGATGACGAAGATGATCAGCCCCAGGCTGATGATCATGAATATTCCCGCGCGGAGGGCGTTGCGTTGTTTGGCCACGGATCAAATACCTCCCGGGAGCGCCGGGCTATCCGGTGAACCCAGTAAATCCTCTTCGTAACCACCGGCCCGGCGGCGATCGGTGAGCGGCCCCTCCGCGAGTCCGAAGACAAATTGATGCACCAGCGGATCCTTGTGATTGCGCATCTCGTCCGGCGTCCCATCCGCGATGAATTTGCCGCGATCCAGCAGCACCATCCGATCGGCGATGCGAAACGCCGAATCCATTTCATGCGTGACCACAACGCTGGTGACCCCCAGCTTCTTGTTCAGGTCCATGATCAGCGTGTCGATCTCCGCGCTGGTCACGGGATCGAGCCCGGCCGACGGTTCATCATAAAACAGAATCTTCGGATCGAGCGAAATCGCCCGCGCCAGCCCCGCGCGTTTTTTCATCCCGCCGGAAAGCATCGCCGGCATCTTCTCGGCATGTTGGCGTAGGCCCACCAGCTCCAGCTTGATCTTCACCATGATCTCAATCGTGGTTTCGGGCAGATCGGTATGCTCGCGCAGCGGCAGCGCAACGTTGTCGGCCACGCTCATCGAATTGAACATCGCCCCGCTCTGGAACAGCACTCCGACGGATTTGTGGTAATCGTCCATTTCCGTCGGCGACAGATCGCGCAGATGTTTGCCGAAGACCGAGACATGCCCCCCGTCGCACAGAACGTTTCCGATCATCAGCCGCAGCAGCGTCGATTTCCCCGAGCCCGATCCGCCGAGAATCACCAGCGTCTCCCCCCGATAAACGTTCAGGCGGATGCGGTCCAGCACCAGGCGATTGTCGTATCGCTTGCTGACATCGACCACCTCAATGACGGCTTCGGGCATTACCATCCCAGGATGTAAAAGACCATGGTGAAAATCAGATCGACGAAGATCAGCGCGACGATCGTCAGCACAACCGTTCGCGTGGTTGCCGCGCCGACGCCCTGCGCGCCCCCTTCCACCGCCAGCCCAAGCCTGCACGCCAGCGCGCTGATGAGCAGCCCGAACACGCCCGCCTTGACCAGCCCGGTGATGAAATCCTTCAGCACCAGCGCGTCGAAGCTGTGATGCGCATATTGCGAAGCGCTGACGCCGAAGAAGCACGTCGAGGTGGTCAATCCCCCGAGCCCCCCGGCGAAGTCTCCGACAATGCTGATGCAGACCATCATGATCGTCGTCGCCAGGATTCGCGGCACCACCAGGAAGCGGATGGGGTTGATCGCCTGCGCTTCCAGCGCCTCGATTTCCTCGGAGACCACCATGGTTCCAAGCTCCGCGGCGATGCTGGCGCCGGCAAATCCCGTGAGCACGATCGCCGAAACCAGCGGCCCCAGTTCCCGCCCCACCGCGATGGCGATGATGTCCGCGACTCGATTGGATGCGCCGTATTGTTTAAGGATCGGCGCCATCTGCAGCGCCAGGATCGCGCCGATGCAGAACAGCACCAGGCAGACGATGGGAATGCTGCGCACCCCCACGCGGTTCATCTGGGCCCACAGATTGTCCCATCCCAGTCGCCGCCCCTGTTTGTTGAAAAGCGAGCGGCGCACGCCCGCGGCCGCATCGCCGATCAGGTAGGACAGATCGCCGACGAACCGGAGGAACCGGGTGACCGAATCATACGCCAGAACCAGAGGTCGCAGGCCGATGTTCATGCGTCTTCCGCTACTTCTGGGCCAGGGCCTGCTGTTCGCTGTCGGCAAGGAAGAAGATCGAATCGAGCCGGGCGATCTGCAGCAGCCCTTTCACGCGCGGCTGCAAATCCACCAGCATCACGCGCCCGCCGGTCGGGCGAAGACGCTGCAGCGCCTCCACCAGCACGGCAATGGCGCTGCTGTCCATATAAGGAACCTTGGAAAGGTTGAGGATCAGCCGTTTGATGTGCGACTTGGCAAGCATATCGAAAATCGCCGAGCGCAGGTCGGGGCTGTTGTGCAGGTCGATCTCCCCGCGGATTTGGGTAATGGCCGCGTCGCCTTCCATCCGTGGCGTCGAAACGAAATCCATGTTCGCTTTATCATCTTCCATAATTACACCGCTTCCAGTTACACCAGTTTAGAGGCTCTCAGTTTATGCGAGCTTCTTGGTCAGAGTCAGCAGCATGCCATCGGGCAACCGTTCGTAACGGGCATCGTCCATCAGCTTGCGAATGCAGATTAATCCTATCCCGCCCGGTTTCAATTCGTCATTACTTTTTTGTTTGAGTATCGAGGGATCGAACGGCTTGGCCCAGTCGCGGATGGAAATTGTCAGCTCTTTCTCACCCGTCTCGGCGGTGACGCGAATCGGCTTGTCGTGTGCCCCCTCATATCCATGACGGATGACGTTGGCCAGCGCCTCGTTCAGCACCAGCCCCACCGCGTTGGAAGATTCTTCCGCCATCCCGATCGACTGGGCAAACGCCTCCAGCTCGCGGCGAACTTTCCGCAAACCGGCGGGATGGCTGTTGATGTTCCACTGCTTGGTCATGACGCGTTTGCGGGCGAAGGTTTCTCCTTCAGCCACAGTCTCCATCGCATGACGGCCGGGCGGCGAGCCCATGGGCTGTCGTAATATCGATACCCAAAATCCTGCCCGGTCATGCGCCGCAGTGCCGAGATCGCCGCAAAACGGATGGCCGAATCCGGGTCATCCAGGTCCTGGACCAGCCTCGGGAGGGCATCGCGATTGTCCTGAACCGCGGCAGACTTGATCGCCGGAATGGCGCTGGCAGCCGAATCGCTGCCAAGCGACTTTGCATCCGGTGAATAACAACCACCGACCGCAGCACCCACGAGAAGCATGATCCCGAATTTCCACTTCATTCAATTGCCGCACGCCGTTCGATCATATCGTCGCGTGATCGAAGCTTTCTGGAAAGGGACCATTATATGTAAATATTTGCTTCCGTGGGAATGTTATGGGACTCAGACAATTCCATATTTAGCGGCCGGGCGCAGCCCGGCGCGCCCCCAACCGGCGCAGCTAATCAAAATCCCGAAATAACCCACCGTCAGATTTCTCCCCCAACCCGCCCCCCACCTTCAATTTCGCCACCTCAATATCCGCCTGTCGCGTCGGCTCGGGGATGCGGTATCGCGTGACGCACGCCATGGCCAATTTTTCTGCGGAATCGAGGTCGATCAGGTGCCCCACGCTGACAAAAATCGGCCGGCAATTCTGACTGGTGCGCAGAACCAGGCCGATTGGCTCCTCGCCGTCCATCAGCGGGGATGATGCGCCGCGGGCATTGGGCGGATCATCAAACGTGCCGGTCAACCGGCTCTTGGCAAACCCCACCCCAGGCCGATCGAGCAGAACCGAGATGTGCGTCGCCAGCCCGCACCGCCGCGGATGCGCATACCCTTGCCCATCGCAGCAGATGACGCCCCACGGATGCTTCAGCTTCGCCACCGCATCCATCACCGCCGGCGCTTCGCGAAAGCTGAGAAACGTCGGAATATAAGGAAACTCGATCGGCCGGTCAGCATGCACGACTTCGACAATCTTCTGCTGGACGCGATCGTAAACCACCGCGGCCGCGAGAACTTTCTGCTTGTCCTCGGAAAACGCCGCATCCGCCCCGGCGACAAATCGCGGCAGCGGATCGAGCGGCGCGATGCGCATTTTCTTCCGCAGCGCGAGTTGGGTCTCTTTCCACGAGGCAATGATCTCAAGCCAATCGGGATCGGATGTGTCTCGGTGCATGATTCGATTATTTCACCCGGATCACGATGGTCGATGCCATCAGGCTGTTGGGGATAATGATCCACCGCCCGTCTTCGGTCATCAGCTTCGTGTACCCGAGCGTGAATTCCCGCACCGTCCCGGTTTCCTTCCCCGTCGGCGTGTTCACCGTCAGCACGTCGCCAATCCCAAAAGGGCGGTACAAAAGCAGCGAAAAACCCGAGATGAGATTTCCCAGCGTGTTTTGCGCCGCCAGCCCGATCACCAGCGAAACCAGCCCCGCGCTGGCAAGAACCGTATCCCCCAGCCGCTGAAGCTCCGGCACCAGATGCGCGTAAATGATCAGCGCCAGGATAAAGCAGACGACCTGAGCCAACTGGCTGAAGTAGATGACCGCCGTCGGATCGAGCATCCCATGCGAGCGCTCCACCAGCCGCTTCGTCCAGAGTTTCAGCAACCTCGCGATGGAAACCGCGATCGCCAGGACAACCACGGCCAGCGCCAACGCCCCCCACGGTTTGGCAGGGTCGAAGATATCGTGAACAAACGCTCGCATGTTTGCCGGCCGGATACTTTATTCGAGTGCGCGCCTTTGGGGAACGCGGATGGCGCAAGCATCATTTGCAGGAAGTTTTGAAACCCCTCCTGTCGTTTGCAGACGGTTTTCAGCGGAAACCCAGCGCCGCGGCCTATACTTACAGGCGTGGCGCTCGAAGGTTTTCATCCAACGATCAGACAATGGTTTTCGCAGCGATTCGGCGAACCCACCGAGCCGCAGCGCATCGGCTGGCCGCGCATCCGCAGCGGGAAAAATACGTTGATTTCCGCGCCCACCGGGATGGGCAAAACGCTCGCCGCATATCTGGCCGCGATCGACGGCCTCATGCGGCAGGGATCGTCGCTGGTGGACCAAACCACCGTCCTCTACGTCTCGCCGCTGCGGGCTCTGAGCAACGATGTCCAGAAGAATCTCCAGGCCCCGCTGGCGGAACTGGCCGAAATGGACCCGCATTTGCCGAAAGTCCGCGTGCAGGTTCGCACCGGTGACACTCCCGCCCGCGAGCGCGCGGCGATGCTGAAAAAACCGCCGCATTTCCTCGTCACCACCCCCGAATCGCTCTATATCCTGCTCACCAGCGCCGGCGGACGCGGGATGCTCAAAACCGTCCGCACCGTGATCGTCGATGAAATTCACGCCATCGCCCGCGACAAGCGCGGATCGCATCTCGCCCTGTCCCTGGAGCGCCTGGAAACACTCACCGGAAAATTGCAGCGCATCGGCTTATCCGCCACGCAAAAACCCCTGGAGGAAGTCGGACGATTTCTCGTCGGAAGCGGCCGGGAATGTTCCCTGGTGGATGTGGGCCACAAACGGCCGATGGATGTCGCGATCGTCACGCCCCCTTCGCCGCTCACAACCGTTTGCTCCCATGAGCAGTGGGATGAAATTTACGGTCAGATCGCAAAGCTGATTGAAGAGCACCGCACCACGCTGATTTTCGTGAACACGCGCAAGCTGGCGGAACGCATCACGGCACGCCTCACGGACGTTCTCGGCGAGGAGAAAGTCACCTGCCATCACAGCAGCCTGTCGCGCCAGCGGCGGCTCGATGCTGAACACCGCCTCAAAACCGGCGTGCTGAAAGCGCTGGTCGCGACCGCTTCGCTGGAGCTCGGCATCGATATCGGCGACGTCGATCTGGTGATTCAGGTCGGGGCAACACGATCCATCGCCACATTTCTGCAGCGAGTCGGCCGCTCCGGACATGCCGTGCGGCGAATGCCCAAGGGCCGCCTCTTTCCCCTCACGATCGACGAGCTGGTGGAATCCGCCGCCCTCATGCGAGCGGCCAAACGCGGAGATCTGGATCAAACCCCGCAGCCGCGCGCTCCGCTGGATATCCTGGCGCAGCAGGTGGTCGCCGAATGCGCCGTCGCCGGCGAGCAGGGTTGGAGCGAACAGGAACTGTTTGACACATTCCGCCGGGCGTGGCCCTATCGGAATCTCAAACGCGAGGATTTTGACGCCGTCATCCGCATGCACATCGACGGCCGGCGCGGCCTGCTTCACCGCGATGGCATCGGCGGGCGAATCATGGCTCGCCGCCGCGCCCGACTCGCGGCCATCACCGGCGGCGGAGCGATTCCCGACGTCGCCGACTACCGCGTCCTCCAGGACCCGCAGGGAATTTTCATCGGCACCGTCAATGAAGATTTCGCCGTCGAATCCAACGTCGGAGATATTTTCCAGCTTGGCAACGCATCGTGGCGCGTGCTCAAGGTCGACCGCGGCGTAGTCCGCGTCGCCGACGCCCAGGGCCAGCCGCCGTCGGTGCCCTTCTGGCTGGGCGAGGGACCCGCGCGCACCGCGGAATTATCTGAGGAAATCGGCGACCTGCGCGAGGATTGCGAAGACCCGAGCGTGCTGGAAGCTGAAATCGGTCTGTCGTCCGATTCCGCCGTGCAGATATCGCAGTACATCAAGGACGGCCGAAGGATTCTGGGCGCGATCCCCACGCAGAAGCGCGTGATCCTCGAACGATTCTTCGACGAGAGCGGCGGGATGCAAATGGTCCTGCACGCCCCCTTCGGTGGAAAGATCAACCGTGCCTGGGGCCTTGCCCTGCGCAAGCGGTTTTGCCGCGGGTTCGGGTTCGAGCTTCAGGCCGCCGCCAACGAGGAAGCGATCGTCATCTCGCTCGGCCTCCAGCACAGTTTTCCGCTCGCGGATGTTTTCAACTATCTGCATCCCGACCGGGTGACGGAAATTCTGACGCAGGCGGTACTCGATCAACCGATGTTCGAATCACGCTGGCGCTGGAACGCGACGCGGTCGCTGGTGCTGAGCCGGTTTCAAAACGGCCGGGCCGTCGCCCCGCAGGTGCTGCGGATGCGCGCGGCCGACTTACTCGCCCAGGCATTTCCCGCGGCGGTGGCGTGCCCGGAAAATCTGCCCGCCGGCGACCTGCCCATTCCCATGGAGCATCCCCTGGTTCGCCAAACCATCGACGATTGCCTCACCGAAGCCACCGATATCGCCGGGTTGATCGATGTCCTGAAGGGATTGCGCAGCGGCGAGATCGAGCGCCTCGCGGTGGACACCGCCGAGCCCTCCGCCTTCGCGCGCGGCATCCTCAATTCCAGCCCCTACACATTTCTCGACGATGCCCCCCTGGAAGAGCGGCGCACCCAGGCGGTCCTGTCTCGGCGAACGCTGGACCGCGAAATGTCCGATACCATCGGCGCGCTCGACATGGCCGCCGTCGAGCGCGTCCGTCAGGAAGTCTGGCCCGCCCCCGAGACGATGGAAGAAGCCCACGATGCCCTGCTCTGGATGGGATTCATCACTGATGCCGAGGCGGCCGATTGGCTGCCGTGGTTGATTCCACTCGCCGAGCAGGGCCGCGCAACCCACCGCGAGGGGCGATGGTTTGCTACCGATGGCATGACCGAGCCGAAAAAGATTTTACTCGGACGGCTCGAAGCGCTGGGGCCGGTGTTCGAAGGGGATCCGAAGATTTCCATGGGCGGTCAGGAAGCGGATTTGCTGCTGGAACTGGAGCACGAAGGCGCGATCATGCGGACGCGATTCGCCGGCCAGAGCGCCTGGTGCGAACGGCGGCTGCTGGCGCGGATTCATCGCTACACGCTGGACAGATTGCGGCGCGAAATCGAGCCCGTGGCCCCGAGCGATTTCTTGAAATTCCTCGCGTGCTGGCAACACGTCGATGAGCAATATCGATTGGAAGGTCCGCGCGGTGTATGCGAAGTGCTGCGCCAGCTTGCAGGATTCGAATTGCCGGCGTGGGCGTGGGAAGCTCAAGTCCTTCCGCGCCGCGTGCGCGATTACCGGCGCGAATGGCTGGAAGAAGTAACGATCAGCGGCGAGTTCGCGTGGGGCCGCCTGTGGGGCGGAGCGGCAACCGCGATCCGCGTCACGCCGATCAGTTTTATCCCCCGCGATGAAATCGACGCCTGGCTGGAAATGACCGAACCGCCGGTCGCCCACGGCCTGATTGGCCCGGCAAAAGATTTGCTGCGGCCGCTCGAGGCGCGCGGGGCGATGTTCCCGCAGAACCTGCGCAAAGAGGCGGAACTGGTGCCAACCCATTTTGAGATGGGTCTGGCCGACCTTGTATCGCGCGGGTTTGCCACCTGCGATTCGTTCGGCGCGCTCCGGCAGATGATTACGCCCCCCTCGCGGCGAAAATTTGCGCTTCGGCCCGTCGGCCGCTGGAGCATTTTCCGCACGACGCACGAGCGCGAAATGCCCGCCGACGCGGCGGAAATGGCCGCGCGGCAGCTCCTGCGCCGCACCGGCGTGGTTTTCCGCAAGACGCTCGAGCGCGAAAAAATTCCCGTCAACTGGCTCGGTCTGACCCGCGCGATGCGGCGGATGGAGCTGCGCGGTGAAATCCGCGGGGGCAGATTCGTCGCCGGATTCGCCGGCGAACAGTTCGCATTGCCCGAAGCCGTGGAGCTTCTGCGGAAGCTTCGGCGTGAGGGCGAGCGCGCACCCATCACCGTCGCGTCGGCCGATCCGCTGAATTTCCAGGGAATTCTCACCCCCGAAAAACGGATCGCGCCGACGCGACGCCGTGAAGTCCTCGTCGGCTAAATATTCAACCGCAATTCTTCACCCTCTCAAAATATTTAGCGGCGGTGCGAAGCACCGCGAGTCCCCCCGCGTTTCCCATTTCCACCATGCCCGTTCGCGCCCCCGACCGCCCCGGTCGAGGGCCGCTTTCTTTTTTGCAAAGGTGGCGGCGATTTTGATATGAAATGGCCTATCATGGGCCAGCGAACTGAGCGACGAAGCCGATCAGGGAAGGAAAGATGACCGAGCCAGCGAATCCAGCGGCTGCGCCGCAACCCCCGGCACACAGACCGGGGAAACACCACTGGCGCATCATCGGCGTCGCGATAATCATCGCCGCCCTGATCGGCGCAACGATCTGGTTCATCCATTCTCTAAGCACGGTCTCAACCGATGATGCGTACGTAAACGGGCATGTGACGTTTGTCGCCCCGCGCGTCCCCGGGCAAGTCCTGCGCGTGCTGGTCGATGACAACAATCGCGTCCACAAGGGAGACCTGCTGGTGCAGCTTGATCCCGAGCCGTACCAGGTGGCCGTGAATATCGCGCAATCGGCGGTCGACGCCGCTCAGGCCGACCTCGTCGCCGCGACCGCACAAACCCGCGCCATTGAAGGCCAGGTCCGCTCCCTCCGCTACGCGCTGGAGCACTCCATCGAAGACGTGGACAACCAGGTCGCCCTGCTGCGCTCGAAGGTCGCGACGCTCGGTTCGCAAAAGGCGGCGTTGGTGAAAGCCCAGGAAGATTACGACCGCGCCGTCCCGCTGGTGAAATCGGGCGCGGTTTCGCAGGAAGATTTCGACGCCCGCACCGAATCACGTCTGGTGGCGCAGGCGGCGGTCGAGGAAGCCCTGCAGGGCGTCTACCAGGTGCGGGTCGCCCTCGGCCTGCCCCCCAAGCCGGAAACCGGCGACGATCTCACCCAGGTACCGCCCGATCTGGATCAGACCTTCTCCTCCGTTCGCCAGGCCCAGATGAGCCTCATCCAGGTCGTCGCCCAGCTCGGGTATTTCGACTCGTTTAATGTCTCCCCCAAGCAGATGGTCGCCAATTTCTACAAGCTCGACCCGCAGGGAGATATCGACAAGATATACGCCAAATTCCTCCTCACCGCGCCGGCCGTCAAACAGGCCCAGGCAAAACTCGCCGAGGCCCAGCGAAACCTCGAGCAGGCCAAGCTGAACCTCAGCTACACCAACGTCGTTTCGGAAATCGACGGCGTCGTCACCCGCCGCGACGTCAACCCCGGCAACAACGTGATCGCCGGCCAAAGCCTCATGGCCGTGCGGTCGCTCACGGAAATCTGGATCGACGCCAATTTCAAGGAAACCCAGCTCGCCAAACTTCGCATCGGCCAGCCCGTCGATCTCGACGTCGATCTCTACGGCAGCAGCAAGACGTTCAAAGGCCGCATCACCGGCTTCACCATGGGCACTGGCTCGACGCTTGCCCTTTTGCCGGCGGAAAACGCCACCGGAAATTTCGTCAAAGTCGTGCAGCGACTGCCCGTGCGCATCGACGTGCTCGATTACGATCCGGATGTCGCGCCCCTCTTCATCGGATTATCAGTCACGCCGTATGTGCATGTGGACGAAGAACCCGGCGGTCCCGACGCCGGAAAAATTCTGCAGCCGTATGAGCAAACCGCGCCTCCGACGGCGGAATCTTCCACGCAGCCCACCACCCAGCCGGACATCGCGCCATGACCGCCATCGCGCTGGATGTTTCGATCGAGCGGCGGCCGATCAATCCGTGGATCATCGCCGCGGCCGTGGTGATTCCCACCTTCATGGAGGTGCTGGACACCACCATTGCCAACGTCGCCCTGCGCTACATCGCCGGCGGCCTTTCCGCCCCGGCGACGGACAGTGAATGGGTCATCACCAGCTACCTCGCCGCCAACGCGATCATCCTGCCGATTTCGGGATGGATCGGCGCGCGCATGGGACGGAGAAATTATTTCCTGATGTCCATCGCGATCTTCACGCTGGCGTCCGGCCTGTGCGGAATGGCCGCCAACCTCGGCTCGCTGATCGCATTTCGCGTCCTGCAGGGATTGGCCGGCGGCGGCTTGCAGCCCTCCAGCCAGGGAATTCTGCTCGATGCCTTTCCCCAGGAAAAACAGGGCGCGGCCATGACCCTCTTCGGCATCGCCGCGCTGCTGGCGCCGGTCGTCGGCCCGACGCTCGGGGGATTTATCACCGACAACTACGGCTGGCGATGGATCTTTTATCTCAATTTGCCCGTCGGCCTGGCGGCGCTCGGCTTGTGCTACTGGCTGGTGAAAGATCCCCAGTATCTCCGCGACATGCGCAAAAAAATCCACGGCATGCACCAGCGCTTCGACCTCGCCGGCCTCGCGCTCCTCAGCATCACGATGGTTTCCTGGGAAATCCTCCTCAGCAAGGGTCAGGAATGGGATTGGCTCGGCGATCCGTTCTGGCGGATTCAGACGCTGATGCTCCTCTTCGCCGGCGGACTGTCTCTGCTGATTTACCGCGAGCTGCACATCGAAAATCCGCTGATCAATTTCCGCACGCTGCTCGACCGCAACTTCCGCTCCTGCTGCATCGTGATTTTCTGCGCCTTCGGCGTGCTGTACGCCAACACCACCAGCCTGCCGGCGCTGCTGCAATCGCTGTTTGGATACGATGCGACCACCTCGGGCCTGGTGCTTTCTCCCGCGGGGGTTGGAGCGGTGATCATCCTCTTCGTCGTCGGCGTCCTCCTGACGCGCGGGGTCGATGCGCGATATCTCATGGCCGTGGGATTGGTAATCCTGGCGATCGGAAATTACTGGATGTCACAGTTGAACCTCGACATCAGCCCGTGGGGAATCGTCTGGCCGCGCGTCGTCCTCATCGTCGGGCTTTCAATGATCTTCGCGCCGCTGAACGTCGCGGCATTTCAGTATCTCCGCAAGGAGCTGCGCCCCGCGGCCGTGGGCCTGCTGTCGCTGCTGCGCAACGAGGGGGGAAGCGTCGGCACCTCCGTCGCGCAAACCATCCAGGAGCGCCGCGACCAGTTTCACACGCTGCGGCTCAACGAGCAATTGGATTCGCTCAACCCAGCGGTCACGCAGGCGCTGGGACAAGGGCAGAGCTTTTTCATGCAGCATTTCGGCGATGCGCCGCTGGCGCGCAGATTGTCGCTCTCGGTGCTGGAGCACGCGCGGGACGTGCAGGCGTCGTCACTCGCATATTTCGACGTCTTCTGGGTCTCGGCCGTCGTGGCGATCCTCCTGGTCTTCCCGGTGTTTCTCATGCGAAGATCCGCCGCGGAAAAGGGCGCGCACGTCGCCGCCGAGTAATCTCATTCTGCCCCCCCAAAAAATATTTAGCGGCGCGTGCGAAGCACCGCGCGCGTCCCCCCGCTCTCACAAATCCCGCGCATTTATTTACCCCCCGTGATATGTTTCCCCCATGAACACCGCCATCGAAATACCCGCCGGCGCCCGCCGGTTTTCAGGACCACAACTTTTGCAGATCGCCATGCCGATGGGCGGCATCGGCGCCGGCAGCGTTTCTCTGACCGGCTTCGGATCGCTCGTGGATTGGGCGATTCGAAATCACCCGGCGACCTCCGCCCTCCCGGACAATTGGAAACTGCACGAATCGGCTTTTGGTCTGCTGCATATCAAGGGACAGACGCCGATCACAAAACTCCTCGAAGGCCCGCTTCCCGTGGAGATGATTTACGATCAGGGCCTGCAGGCACAGGGATTTCGCCGCGGGTTTTACGAGGGCCTGCCGCGCTTCGAGACGGCAACTTTTTCCGCCAGCTACCCCACCGGCCGCGTGGAGCTTTCGCATCCGCAAATTCCCCTGGCCGTTTCGATCACGGGGTTCAATCCGTTTATTCCGCTGGACGATCGCAATTCCGGCCTGCCCTGCGCGATCCTGGAATACGAATTTGTGAACCGCTCGCAAAAGCCGGTGGAGTTTGAATTTTCCTACCACTGCCTGCACCCGGCCATCGGCCTGCGCGGCAACGCCGGCACCCGCAACGCCGCCATCCCCGGCTTCGGCGTGCAATTGTCCAACGATGACAAGCCCAACGTCGAAAGCTGCGGCACCGCGGCGATCGGCCTGATCGGACACGAGCCCAAAATCAAGGCGATGTGGCTGCGCGGCGCGTGGTGGGATTTCATCGCCTCCCTCTGGCGCGAAGTTTCCACCGGCACATTCAAAGAAAACGACGGCAAAACATCCAAGGAACTCGACGGCACCAACGGCGGATCAATCCTCGTCCCCCATACACTCAAACCAGGCGAGCGCATCATCTTCCCCATCATCCTCGCCTGGCATTTTCCCAACGTCCATTACCGCCTCGGTGGCATCGGCGGCAAGCAGTATTTCAACGATGATCCGCCCCAGTACGGCGGCGACACCGACAACCCCCCCGCGTGGCGGCCATGGTACGCGACCCAGTGGAAAGATGCGCGAGACGTAGCGCTCTATGTGAAAGAGCGATACTCCTCGCTGCGCGGCCGCACCGTGGCGTTTCGCGATGCGCTCTACGCATCGACGCTTCCGTCCGAGGTGATCGACGCCGTCGCTTCCAATCTCGCAATCTTGAAATCTCCGACAGTGCTCCGCTCCGAAAGCGGAAACCTCTGGGGATGGGAGGGATGTTTCACAACCCACGGCTCATGTCACGGCTCCTGCAACCACGTCTGGAATTACGCCCAGGCCCTCCCGCATCTTTTCCCGCAACTGGAGCGCACATTGCGCGAGGGAGAATACGAGCGCTCGATGGACGAAACCGGCCACGTCACCTTTCGCAGTGCGATTCCCGATGGCCCCACGCCGCACGATTTCCACGCCGCCGCCGATGGGCAACTCGGCGGGATCATGAAACTCTTCCGCGACTGGCGCATCTGCGGCGACCGCGCGTGGCTCCAGCGGCTCTATCCGCTGGCCAAACGCAGCCTGGAATATTGCATTCGCGCCTGGGATCCGCACCGCCGCGGCGCGGTGGAGGAGCCGCACCACAACACCTACGACATCGAATTCTGGGGCCCCGATGGAATGACCACGAGCTGCTACGCCGGCGCCCTCGCGGCCATGGCCCAGATGGCCCGCGACCTCGCCAAGAGCGACGATGCCAAAACCTACGATGACCTCGCCAAACGCGCCGGGGAATTTCTCGATCGCGAGCTGTTCAACGGCGAATATCATCAGCAGCGCGTCCAGTGGAAAGATCTCAAGGACCAGTCGTTCGCAAAAAAGCTCGACGAATTGGCAGCCGATGGATCAAACGCGGAGCTGCTGGCCCTGCTGCGCGAAGAGGGGCCGCGATACCAGTACGGATCGGGATGCCTGTCTGATGGAGTGATCGGGCTCTGGATGGCGGAGCTGTACGGCGTCGATGTGCCAGTCGAGCGCGAGAAAGTCCGCAGCTCGCTGAAATCCATCTTCCGCTTTAACTTCAAAAAAGATCTCTCCGACCACGCCAACACCCAGCGCCCCGGCTACGCCCTCGGCCACGAACCCGGCCTGATCCTCTGCACCTGGCCAAAAGAGGGCAAGCCGACGATTCCATTCGTTTACTGCGATGAGGTCTGGACCGGCATTGAATACCAGGTGGCTTCACATCTGATCTTAAACGGCATGGTGGATGAAGGCCTCACACTGGTGCGCGCCGTTCGCGGGCGCTATGAAGGTCACGTGCGCAATCCCTTCAACGAGTACGAATGCGGATCGTTTTACGCGCGGGCGATGGCCAGCTACGCAGTGCTGACGTCGCTCAGCGGATTTCGCTACTCAGCCGCAACGCAGGAATTGTGGTTCCAGCCGAAGATCACCGAGCGGCCATTCCGCTGTTTCTTCTCGACAGCCACGGGATTCGGAGTGATTTCGCTGGAGGAAAATCATCTCGCGATCCAGATGATCGAAGGCAAGCTCACCGTGCGAACCGTACACTGCGGGATAGATTTGGATTGCAACGCGGAGATCGCCGCCGGCGAAACAAAAAAAGTCACGTTAGGATAAAAAATCTCCCCCCAAGAAATATTTAGCGGCGGTGCGAAGCACCGCGATATCCACACCCAAGTTCAGAGCCCCCGCGCCTTGTGCATGATCTCCCGCGTCGGCGAATCCGTCATGTCTCGGTACAGCGCATAAAGTTCATCGTATTTCACCGCGAATTCGGCATCCGGCACATATCGCACAGGCGAACTGGCGACGCCCGTCATCGCCGCGACGGTGCGGTGAACCGAATCGTGATCAAGTGAATCCGCCGCCGCAAGATTCCCGAGAATCGCCGCCCCCACCGCCACCGGTTGATCGGTGGACGCGAGGGTGATCGGCGCATTCAGCACATCCGCGTAAATCTGCATGAGCAGCGGGCTCTTGGCCCCGAGTCCCCCGCTGGCGACATAGGCGCGAATCGGCACGTCGCTTTTGACCAGCGTGTCGCGAATCCATCGCACACCCATCGCCGTCGCTTCGATCATCGCGCGATAAAGCTGCTCCGGCCGCGTCCCCAGCGTCAGGCCGATGAATCCACCGGATAGATGCCCATCCATCAGCGGCGTCCGGCAGCCGTTGAGCCAGTCGATCGCCAGCACGCCCCCGCTCCCCGGCGAAAGTTTCGCAGCCAAAACATTCAGCTCCTGATGCGGAATATTCACCGTGCGCGCCACCCACGCCAGCGCATCGCCCACACTCGCCTGCCCCGTTTCGTAACCGAATGATCCCGGCAGAATCCCATCGGCCACCACACCGGCGATGCCCGGCGCGAGCCGCTCGGTTTTGCTGTTGAGCATGTGGCACGAACTGGTGCCCAGAACCATCACCAGCGTGTCATCATCCGCAACACCCGCCCCGGGAACCCCCGCGTGGGCATCAATGGTGGCGGTGGCGACCGGCGTATCGGCAGCCAGCCCCAGAAGCCGCGCCGCCGCCTCGGTGAGCCGCCCCGCGCGCGTGCCAGGTGCGGCAAATCGCCCGGGCATTTTCTCAGCCACGACATCGCGCAGCTTCGGATGCACGGCCGCGAAAAATTCCGGAGAGGGAAATCCCCCCTCCCGCTGCCACATCGCTTTGTATCCCGCCTGGCAGGTCGAGCGAACGAGATCGCTGACCGAACATTTCGGAAACGGCCCGCTGGTGAGCTGCCACACAAGCCAGTCCCCCGCTTCGAGCCAAACCTGCGCCGATTCGTAAATCCGCGGATCCTTTTCCAGGGTTTCGAGAACCTTCGGGAAGAACCATTCCACGCCGATGGTTCCGCCATATCGCGCCAACCACGGCTCGCGACGCTCATGCGCGATGCGGGTAATGCGCTGAGCCTGCGCGGTCGCTCCATGATGCTTCCAGAGTTTCGGCCACGCAAACGGAACCCTGGCCAAACCCTCCGAAAGACATAGCGGCGTCCCATCGCGCCGGCATGGCAGCATCGTGCAGCTCGTGAAAGCCACACCAATCCCCGCGATCTCCTCCGCGTCGATCCCCGCGCCGGCAATCGCCGATTTACACGCGATCGCCAGCGATTCCAGCCAATCCCCCGGATGCTGAAACGCATAATCCGCCGCCAGCGGCTCGCCCCCGCCGGGCAGATTCCGGTCGATCACGCCATGCCGGTAATTCGACGTGGCCATCCCAACGGTCCGTCCATCGCCGCGCCCCAGCAGGACAACGCGAACCGATTCCGTCCCGAAGTCGCAGCCAAGCGCATATTGTTGAGTCGGCATCTTGTATTGTGCGAAGCGGCATAGATTACGAGGGGACGTGGGGAAAATTCAAGCAACAGCCAATCTCATCGAATTCATCCATCGCAATACCTAACCTTCCCGAAATATTTAGCGGCGGTGCGAAGCACCGCGCGCATTCCGCCGCGCCTCAAGAATCACGCAGCAAAAACTTCCGTACACTTGCATTCCTTATCACTCAATCTTCACTCGAATTGCACCAATCTTGGAGCACCGGATTTTAGAAACCTCGGCATCGATCGTATTTTTCCTTTGAGAATCAGTCGTAGATTTAATACGATCAAGCGGCAGAAATTGTCATTCGGCTGCGGGCCGACTTGGTGCTCCGGGGCTCTTCACTCAAACGTAGCGATACAGTTGAATGATATCGCCAATTATTATTTGTAACGGGGTGATCCGATCCGGATCGACGTGGTCGTTTAATGTCTGCCGGTTCCTGGCGGATTTGCTCGCCAAGCGGCGCGGCCAGCAATATGGAATCGCCTGCCTGACCGATCGGTCGCTCGACCAATTCCTCCAGGTGGCAGTCAATCCGGGCGCCGGCCCGGCCGTGATCAAGGTGCATGAGATCGGCCCCATCGCGCTGCAGTGGATTCGAGCCAAACGAGCAAAGGCCGTCTGCACCTTCCGCGATCCGCGCGACTGCGTGGCATCCGACATGGTCTTCTGGGGCGATGGATTTGACGCGTCCGTCCAGAGGGTCGCGACAAGTCTTAAAGTTCTACAAGCATCCTACAAAGACGATGGCAGCACTCTGCTCGTTCGCTACGAGGAGATGATGAGCGACACGCATCTGCAAATCAGACGGATCGCGGAGTATCTGAATGTCGAGGTCAATCAAGGTGACATCGAGCGAATCGATGCGCAGACCAACCTTCAGACGAGCCGAGCGATTTGCGAAGGGCTGAGCGAGCGTCCCGACAACGAGACGGACATGGGATCCACCGGCCACCGCCGGCACCGGATCACCCTGCTGCACGACAACCACATCGGAAACGCCAAGGCGGGCCGATGGAAAGATGAGTTGACGGATGAGCAGGGGCAGCTAGTGACACAACTGTTTCAGCAAGATCTGCAGGCGATGGGATACGAAAATCCAGCATCGGCCAGCACGTCACATCCAAATCTCACGCAGCCGGAGGATGGCCCCGCGACTACCGATCCGGCCCAGCCTTTTATATTGTGAGAGGCGCGATAGATTAAGAGGGAATACGGGGGGAGGG
>Ga0302325_10001436_pt1 | contig 60797 bp, 42 predicted proteins | sample Palsa_T0_2_FD_201948 | JGI IMG/M metagenome (GOLD analysis project Ga0302325, IMG submission 201948) | Peat permafrost microbial communities from Stordalen Mire near Abisko, Sweden - Palsa_T0_2 | ecosystem: Environmental > Terrestrial > Soil > Palsa > Peat permafrost | place: Sweden: Abisko...
CAAGACTCGCGGCGTAACTCGCTTGCTTCTCTCCCGGGACTTGCGCCACGGCAGGGCGCATTTCCTGCCACTGGCAGGGACGCGACTGCTTGCGGGCGCAGCCTTTTGGGACCGTGCAAATCATCGTCCCATCGACCCGCGCCACCACCAAGGCCGGCCCTTTTTCGGAAGAATGCGAACGCACTCAAGGTAGTCGTTCGGTAATCCGCATGATCGTTTCCATTTGCTCCATCAACTACGGAAGATTGCACAATTTATCAAGCAGTCAGTGGAACGCGTCAGAACCCGCGACGCCGGTGACGGTGCTCAATCAAAAGCTCGGTGGGTGGGCCGGCTACATTAATCAAGGCCCGGTGCTAAGGATGGTGAGCCAATTCATCTCGGCAGCGGGACTGGGAACGTTGCCCGTGTCAGGGAATTCGCCACATGAGAAGCATTGACAAGGGTCAAAAGGAACAAAACGCTTGCACATCTCCAGTGACGGCATTATCGCGGCTCTAAAATTGAAGAATGAAGAAGCGCGAGAATTCAGCAGGGAAAACCGGTCTTGACGAGATCGGAGCATCTTGGCGGGAAGCGCAGGGCGGTTTTAGAACTTCAGTTTCGCTATGAACACGGATGACCCCTTTTTAAAAGGGTCGGAACACCGTCCTCCACTCCCGGCATCGGAATGGGACTCAACTCCAGCCGGCTATCCGAAGCAATGCGCGCATGAGCTTTTCGAAGAGCAGGCAGCCAGGACGCCGCAGGCGATCGCGCTAAGTTTCGAAGACCAGCGCATCACGTATGCGGAACTCGACGCCATGGCGGATGTCGTCGCCCGCCGTCTTCGTGAGCTTGGTGTTGGACCGGAGGTAATTGTCGCGATTTGCATGGAGCGCTCGGTCGCCATGGTGGCCGGGGTACTCGGCATCCTCAAGGCGGGAGGCGCCTATTTGCCGCTGGATCCTTCGCATCCGATCGAACGACTGGCTTTCATCGTGGAAGATTCCCGGGCGGGCCTGGTGCTCACCGAAGGGAATGTCGGAAAAAAAGTCTTCGCGGACGGCATTCGTGTCGTCTATTTTGACGGGCAGTCGGTTTCCGGGGAAATGGATGCAGATCCCCGACCGGTCGCGCACACAGCCGGTCCCGACCCGCATCATCCCGCTTACGTCATTTATACCTCGGGCTCGACCGGCAAACCGAAAGGCGTGGTCATGCCACATGGAGCGCTGGTAAACCTTCTGAACTGGCATCTTTTGGCATTGCCCGGCGTGCGGCGCACACTTCAATTCGCATCCTTGAGTTTTGATGTTTCGTTCCAGGAGATTTTTTCGACGTGGGCGGCCGGTGGAACGCTCGTATTGATCAGCGACAACCAGCGGCGGGACCCGAAGGCCTTATGGAATTTCATCGTGGAGGAGAAGATCGAAAGGCTTTTCCTGCCGTTCGTCGCCTTGCAGCAACTGGCCATCGCCGCCAGTGACGCGCATGCGCCGGAGCTTCGCGAAATCATTACTGCGGGGGAGCAGCTTCGCATCAGCCCCAAGATCGCCGGCTTTTTTGAGAAAAACAGCGCGTGCGCGCTGCACAACCATTACGGCCCGACCGAGAGCCATGTGGTGACGGCCTTTTCCTTGCGCGGGGCGGCCCGCGACTGGCCTGCGCTGCCCCCCATTGGAAAACCAATCACGAACGCGGTGATTCATATTCTCGACGAGAGGCTGCTCCCGGTTGCAGAGGGGGACGCCGGAGAAATTCACATCTCCGGCGTGTGCCTTGCGCGTGGTTATTTGAACCGGCCCGCGTTGACCGCGCAGAGATTCGTCGAGCATCAGGGCACGCGGCTCTACAAAACCGGCGACATCGGGCGTCTCCTCCCCGGTGGAGACATTGAGTTTCTGGGCCGCAGCGATGACCAGGTAAAGATTCGCGGGCATCGCGTCGAACTGGCGGAAATTGAGGCTGTGATGCTCCGGCATCCTTCGGTTTCGCAGTGTGTGGTGGCGGCCACCCCGAATACCGATTCTGGCGACCGGCTGGCGGCATATTTGGTCCTGGAGGCCGGGTCCACGGTTGCTTGCAGCGACGTACTCTCCGACTTTCTGAAAAAAGAACTGCCGGAGTACATGATTCCCTCGACGTTCGCGCAGTTGGATTCACTCCCCTTTACGCCGACTGGAAAAATTGACCGCCGCGCTCTGCCGCTCCCCGGGAGCGAACACTTTCTCTCGATGCCGAGAAGACAAGCCGGCGAGACTTTCGTTCCGCCCACCAACGGCGTGGAAGCGGAGTTGGTCCGGATTTGGGAGGAGGTCCTCGACGTGCGACCCATCGGCATCCGCGAGAATTTTTTCGATCTCGGCGGGCATTCGCTCCTGGCGGCGATGGTCTCCCAGGAAATCGCCAAAAAATTCACGACACCGGTCTCCCTCGTGACCATTTTTCGGGCGCCGACCGTGGAGAAACTGGCGATCGCCCTCAATAATGGAGCGGCCGTAGACGAAGATTCGTCTCTCGAAAAAATCCGCGTCACGGGCTCGCGCACGCCGTTCTTTTGCATACCAGGACTTTTCGACCTGGCGCGTTTTTTGGGCCCGGATCAGCCTTTTTATGGGCTGCAGATGCCGCAATTCGAAGAGGCGCCGGACAAATGGCCCAGTGTGGAAGAAATCGCCGCCGGTTGTATCCAGAAAATCCGCGGGGCGCAACCCAACGGGCCTTACTGCGTAGGAGGCTTTTCCTTTGGTGGTGTCGTGGCTTTTGAAATCGCCCATCAGCTTGAAGCCCTGGGCGAGGAGATATCGCTTCTGATCCTGATCGACCCTGATCCCCCGCGCCCGTTTCGCACCAGTGGTTTTGATTTTTATCTTACCCGCCTCCTCTTTCACGGACGCAAAATCACGCGATTAAACCCACTGGATCAATTCAGGTATTTTGTCGATCGTCTTCGGAAAAGAAGAGCGCCAGCCGTGTCACGATCGTGGAATATCGGCTATACCGACGTGGAACTGGCGATTTACCTCCTTCACACTGAGGCGGTGCACGCGCGATACCAAATCCCTCAATTCAGCGGGCCAGCCATCCTGTTTCTTGCCCAGGACACCATCTGGCGGGCTCGACCCGAGAAGGATCCACGTCTGAATTGGAGCAAAGTCATCGGCGGGAAACTGGAGACTTATGAAACTCCGGGCGACCATAGCACCGTCATTCGGGAGCCGAATGTCCGGATATTGGCTCAACGCTTGAGCCGCTGTCTCGAAAAGGCCGGAAGTGTTATTGTTTTGCTCTTATTCTGTTGGCCACTGAATCTTGAGTGGTTTTAGTGATGAGATCGAAGTAACGTTCGGCGGCACTTTGGAGGGTGAAATGAGCCTGGAGATGTCGGCGGGCATTCCGACCCATGGCGCCGAGGATAGAGGTATCGCGAGCCGCTTTGCGAATCAGTTCGGCGCCGCCTTTGGCGTTGCCGTTTTCGACGACGAATCCCAGGCTGTGCTCTTGAATCATGCGCGCCATTTCGCACGTCGGTGCACAGATCGCGAGCACCGGCCGGCCGGCGGCCATGATGCCGAGGAGCTTCGAGGGATAGCACACGCGCTCCTGGCCGGACAATTGGGCGATGACTCCCAAGTCGCTCATGGCGAGCGATTCCCCGAGCAACTCCTTGGCGCAATAAGATGACTCAAAAACGTTCTCCAAGCGGTGTTGCTGCTTGAATCTCGAGACGAGGCTCTTCTTCTGTCCTTCGCCGATGAACTGGAAGACGATGCCGTTCTCCTCGCGGAGCAACCGCGCCATCTCCAGGAGCGTCTCGATATCGTGAAAGCGGCCATGATTGCCAGAGTACTGGACGACGAAGCGATCCACGACCCCAAACCGCCTGGCCTCGGCGGACTCCTCTTTGCTCTTCGGCTGGATCATCCGGTCGTCGGACCAGACGTGGATGATATGGGTGCGAGCGCGACAGTCGGCGTCCCGCGCCGTGCCGGCAACGCCGGCGTTCTCCAACGCGCCTACGAGCATGTCGCGGCTCAAGACCACGGCGTAGGCGCAGCGAAGATAGGAAAGCCGGTTGGCCCGGCGCCACAGACGGGCAATGCACCCGCCGGGCCGCACGAAATTCAAGAGCTCCGCCTGCTCGGGCATGATGTCGAAGAGAATCAGGCCGAACGATTGCCGTCGCAGGAAGTGGCAGAACCAACCGAGGAGGGGGAGATAAGGCGGATTGGTGAGAATCAGCAGCTGAGCGCTGCGATCTTTCCACAAGATATGGAGAGTCGAAGTGATGAAAAAAGTGACTTGGTTGATCAGCTTGCCGAGAAAATTTGTCTTGGGGAAGCGCGTGGACCAGGTGCGGATGATGGAGATGCCCTCGTGAACGATATGGGGGGCGATATGCTCGTTGCGCCGCACGACGGTCGGCTGGCCCGCCACCACTTTGATTTCCACACCGCGGCGCGCCAACTCCTCGGCCAACTCCGTGAGGGTCTGTCCGGTGCTGACCAGTTCGGGATAGAATAGCTGGCAGACAAGGATCAAGCGCGGTGGCACCGCGTTGCCGGCTGCAGCTGTCCTGCTCTCGAAGGCGGAAGGCATCGCTCCTACCTTCCGCTTATCTCCGTTGCAGCATGGATTCGCTTTCTCCTCAATTTGCGCTCCGACTCAACAGGGCCGGCCCTTGATCCGTTGAGGGCCGCTCAGACTTTGGCGGGTTTCGCGGTTTCCCCGGCGGCGCCGTAAGTCTTGCCGTACTCTCCCGGTGAATGATAATAGTAGTAATAACCGGCCCCGCTGTGCTGAGGCATGCGGTTGAGAACGAAACCGACGGGACGCGATCCCGCTTCCGTCAGCTTCTTGCAGGCGCGCAGGACCGCCTTGCGAGGCGTTCTTCCCGCGTGAACGACCAGGCAGACGATCTGTGACCATTTCACCAGCAGCAAAGAATCGCTGACCGCGTTGACGGGCGCGCTGTCGATGACGATGCGGTCGAATTGACGCGTGGCCGCGCGGACTAAATCGCCGAAGCCGGTGCCGGACAGTAACTCGGACGGGTTCGGTGAGCGGTGGCCGGAAGTCATGACGTGCAGGTTGGGCACTTCAGTCCCCCGAATGGCCGGGCCCAATTCAATGTTTCCGGAGACGACCTCCGATACGCCGACGTGCGGTTTGCTGTCAAAGAACGTTTTTCCCACGGTTGGCAGCCGCAGATCGGCATCGATAAGAAGGGTGCGCAATCCCTGCTGCGCGAGCGAAACGGCGTAGTTCATCGAGCAAAAGCTCTTGCCTTCCGAGGGCACCGCGCTGGTAAAGAGAAAGACGGTTCGCTCCGATTGCTTGCCGAGCAGCGAGAGCGAAGTGCGCAAGGTGCGGAATGCCTCCGCCACCGCGCCATTCGGTTCCTCGAGGATCGTCAGCCCTTTGCTGCCTACCGTCCGGGAAGGACCGATCGGAACCACGCTCACTGCGGGCAGATCGAGCTGCAACTCGGCTTGATCGACCGTCTTGAAGGTGTTGTCCATCGCATTGAGCAGGAAACAGAGTCCGATCCCGGCGGCCAGCCCCGCCAGCAAACCGCCGCAGAGGACGAGCATCTTGCGCGGCTTTACCGCGAATTCCGGGACCCGTGCCGGGTCCGTTACCCGAATGTTGTCCTGCTCGATCCCCTTGGTGATATCCGTTTCTTTCAGCCGCGTTAGGACCGAGTCGTAGAGCGCCTGATCGGACTGCACCTCGCGCAGGAGAACATTATAGGGTATGCCGATTTTGCTCAGGACGAGCGAGGCTTGCTCCTGTTCGGTGAGCGCATTCTGAAGGCTTCTTTCCGTCTCGCGAGCGGCTTCGAGAGCCGTGCCGACGGATTGCGCCGCTTTGAGGAGAGCCTCGCTCAGGTTCGCCCTGGCAGCGGCGACCTCGCCCTGCGCCTGAATGTATTTCGGGTGAAGCGGCTTGTAACGCTTCGTGAGATTGGCCATGGCCCCTTCCACTTGGGCCAGCACTTTGGCTTGCTCGGTCACCACCGGGCTGCTCGCCACACTGGTGATCGCCATGAGCTCCGCGGGATCTCTCCCGGTCAGCCTTTGCACCTGCGCGTAATCGGATTCGAGCTTCAAACGCTCCCCCTTGGCCTGCGTAAGCTTCTCGTTCAGTTGCTTTAGCTTGGCTACGGTGATGTTCTGGTTTTCCTCGAGCGATACCGCCTGGTTCTGTTCCTTGTACTCCTGCAAAGCCTGCTCGGATTTTTGCAGCTTCGCTTTGAGCCGTTCGGCTTCCGCGATGAGGAATTTGTTGGCTTCCTGGTTGATGTGGAAGCGTTGATTGACGTTGATGAGAACGTATTGGCTCACGATCTCGTTGGCGATTTGCTGCGCCAAAACCGGTTCGTGGTTTTCCGCCGTCACGCCAATCAGGCGAGTGCCGCGAATCAGGCGCACCGAGACACTCTTCTTGAGCGCGTCGATCAATTCGTTATCGGAATAGGGCTTGGCCGGGCTGGCCGGCAATCCGAGTTGCTCGGGCGTCAGTTTCAGGGTTTGCAGAACGCCCTTCAGCAATTCGCTGCTGCCGAGGTTTTGCTCGATCGTCTTGAGGATTTCCAGGGAACTCAGGTCGTCCATCTTAATGTCCTGGATGTTGACGACCTTGCGCTGGCCTTGCTCGACTTCCACGAGGGTGCTTGCCTCGTAGATCTTCGGCGTTCGCATGATGTAGGCTCCGGCAAAGAGGCAACTGACCAAGACCGCAAGGACGACAAGCCACGCTTTCTCGCGAATCATGTGATAGATCGCGTGAAAATCGACGGCGAAAGGGGAGTCCGCGGCCGCTTCAAACTTTTGGGGATTGTCGTCGTTCATAGTTTTTAGAACATGCTTTCACCAACCGTGATAACATCTCCCGGCTGGATTTCAAAACCGCTGCTCGACTTTCCGCTGGCCATGCTTTTTCCATTCAGCTTTAAGATCACTTCTTTGTCCTCGGCCCGGCGTTTGCAAGTGATCTTCGACGGGTCGGCAATGCGAGTGTAGCCGCCCGCCATTCCAATGGCTTGCAGAAGCGTGACCGCTTCGCGATCGGGCAGGTCATAGGAGCCCGGCCTTTGCACCTGGCCGAGGACTGTAAAGTGGCGCTTTGCATATTCCATGACGGTCATGGTGACCTGGGGGTTCACGAGATAATCCCTGGCAAGTTCGGCGCGAATCAGGTCGGCGGCATCCTGCGGCGATTTGCCGCCCACATGCACCAATCCGATGAGTGGAAACGTAATGGTGCCGTCTTTTGAAACGCGCAGAGTCGAATCCAGATCGTCCTCCTGGAAAACCTTCACGCGGACCAAATCATCGGGAACCAGCAGGTAGTTCGCTGGCGCTTCCACCGCGACGGCCACGGCGCGAGGCGCTTGGCCGGGTGACGCCGCCCCGGAGAGCCAAAGGATCAGGCACAATCCAGGAATCAAGCAGGGCCCCTTGGAAAGCCGAATTTTATTAAGCATCGCGATCAACATATCAAAACACGATATTACATTGGAGCATTGCCTGGTGGTCGATGAAGCCAAAGGTGCTCGTGGACTGGTTATCCTGGAACTGGAAGGAAAGCTGCAAGCTCCCCCAGCGGTTGATGTCAAACATGATGCTGGGACGCACATACACGTAATTGTCCTTGCGCTGGGTCACGACCGTCAGGACGTTAAAGTATACGTTATCGCTGTAACCCGCGGTGAGGATCACGTGGAACTTCTGGAACAGCCGCTGGTGGATCTCCGCGTCCACGCTCGTCGCCGTTTCGTCCTGCCCGGCGAGCTCGGGCGAGCTCTCCGTGAGCCGGGAGGCCCTCAAGGTCAGCATGGTCCCATCAAATGGCTGGTAAGTGCCGGCAAACCTGAACACGCCGTCGGTGATGCCGGACCCTCCCGTAACCTGGCGAAACTCGACGCCGACCGCGGCGTCGAGCGAGAACTTTCCCCCGGGTTGGCAGACTGCCCGCAACAAGATCTGTTCCGCAAACTGGCCAGGAGTCTGCTGAGCATCGAGATAGGAGATTCTGGTCCCGATGCTCCCAATAATTTTTGGGCTGATCGTGTAGCTAAACCAATCCTGATTTGCAACCTCCGTTGCGTCCAAGGCGGTGCCGTGGAAGTTCGTGGTGCCTTGGTAGGCATTGGTGTTCTCGTCGAAGCCGATCCCGAGTGACGTCTTTTCACCCAGCGCGTATGTCGAGGACAAGTCGACGTTGTCGACACTGCGATTGACGCGAGTTCCGAGCTGAATGTCCGCATCCGATAGTGTCAGAGCATTCGCTCTCAGCCGGAGCGTCAGTTTTGAAAACTCAAATTGCGTGTCCAACGCGGCACCCTGATTCAGGGCATTCAGGCTCGCGTCTCTTAAAAAAATGTTCTGGCTCAGCGTGTATTGCACGTAGAAATAATCGCGCTTCTGGAGATCGCCGGGCTCCCACAGAAACGGATGTTCGTAGGGGGCGGTGCCGAGCAACTGCTGCTTAAAATCGCCCCAGCCGGCCGCGATGCCAGGGGAAATTGTCGTATAGAATTCTGCTTGCCGGTGCACACTGGAAATGAAGATGTTGTCATCCCAAGCAACGGTCGTGCCCAAGGTGGGCCGGATATGCCAGTTCCCGATCGTATGACCGGCGCCGTTGATGATGACCGTCGGGATTGAGGTCTGGCCGACGGGCGGTTGCCCATTGGTTTCGACAGTTGGCTGATTGCCGACGCTTGGGGATTCGTCCGGTTGCGTGGGCTGCGTTTGCACCGGCTGCGGCTCGCCCGGCAGGGGTTCCAGGTTCGGCGGTTCCTGCCCCGCGGGTGTGGCCCCCGAAGCGGCCGCGAAAGTGTTCGAACTTGACAGCGAGAGTGGAGGCGCATCCTTCACAAGTGTCTCCTGCGCAAGGGACAGAGCGCCGGCGAGGCTCCAGTACGCAAGCGCAGACAAAACCCCGCAAAATAGACGTCCTGCCGGGTGACGGTAGTTCATCAATTAGTATTAACAAAATTTATACAGGTCCTGAAATCGCCCGAATAATGGGGCATGCAGAGTTAAAGTCAACGGTAATAATTTGCAGCAAATACTAATTCTGCTGAAAAGTCAGAAGGTTTCAAAGCCCGCTTCCAAAATCGGGCCAGACCGGTTCTCAAATCCTGGCTCTCGGTGAGGGGTTTGCCGGGGAGCAGATCCGGCGATTTACGCCTTCTTTTGAATGTTTTTGTGGGTGCGCTGTCTGAATTGTTAACGGCATTAATGATTCCGTGAGTACCCCACGGTGCCGATCGATTATGATTAAACGAAAAAGACAGTTTCACCCGATGCAGGACTTTGTCTCCGAAGAAATGGCCGTAGCGCTCCTCGAGAAAAGCACCTACGATTTCGGGGAATTATTTGAGGCCGTGCACGCCAAGCTTCGCGTTCGCAATGCCACGGGCAGCGGCAAGGAAATGCTGCGCCTGCGCATTTACGAAAAGCTTCAGATCCTGGTGGCGCAGGGCTTGGTGAAAAAGGACGGCAAAAAATACTCCGCAGTACGTGCCGCGGTTCAGGAGCGAATGGCGGAAATGGCGGCCTCCAAGGAAGCGCGCCTGCAACGCCGCAGCACGGTGTTGCACGCCGAGTAAGCTTCACGATTTCCCGCGCGCCGCGCGGAGGGCCGTGGATGGCCGGGTTTTGGCCATGGACGACGCCTGATTGGCTCGCTTCGCAGGCGGGAAGGGCCGGACCATGCATCGGCCGTCCTTCGCGAGATCTGCCGGCGTCATTCCTTCGATTCGCCTTCGATGGCCGTCACCGAAAGCGCCGGGAGAACCACAGTATCTCCGTTCGCCTCCAGCCTCACCGTCTTCACCCGATTCGGTGTGGCCCAATGGTTCATCACGTCGAGTTGCCGGGCATCGCGGGTATCACACACGGTTTCCGCGCGGAAGACGCGCCAGGCTTTCGCAAAGCCGTCGCTCGCCAACCGAACGGAGACCGGGCTGGTCCCAGAGTTTACCGCGAAGAGGGTCATCGATTTCTTGTCCACGGAAGCGCAGGCAAAGACGTCCGGGCCATTCGGCTCGCTCTCCACTTTGAGCGGGATCGGTCGGAAATGCCGGGTGTACATTTCCATCACATAGTGGCTGGGGCGCTTCAGCACGCCTGCGGGGCTGGTTTCGAACGTCGCGCCGCAGAAGCTGTTCGCCATGTTGGAGCGCGTGGCAATTTCCACCTTGTCGCAGTGGCGCATCATCACCTGGAGATGGCGGGCATTGAAGAGCGCGGTCTCCAGGCTCATCTGCCGGCCGCGCATGAGGCCCCACTCTCCGCCGCTCACGTTCCATTCGGTGATGGCGATCTTGAGGCGTCCGCAGCCCGGCGTCGTATCGATCATCTGTGAAATCGCGCGCAGACTCGAATCGCAACCCGCGAGGTCGCGCGTGTACTGGTGCGGGCAGACGAACGCGAGATCCTTGCCAGCGACCTCGAGCAGCTTCTGGGCGGGGTAGGAAGACATCACCTGGGCCGCGGGATCGGCCTGCTGGATGAGGTGGACGAAATTTTCGATTTGCGCCAGGTACGCCGGCTTGTCGCCCGCAATCTCATTGCCGACCTGCCAGTATTTCACGTGGTACGGGGCGGGATGACCGTTGGCGGCGCGTCTGGCGCCCCAGGTGGAGCTGGTGCCGCCATTGCCGTACTGCACCAAATCGCCGGCGCTTTGTGCGCCATCGGCCAGGCTCACGCACAGCAAGGGTTCCGCGCCGACCGCTTCGCAGAACTGGCAAAACTCGTCGATCCCCACGTCGTTCGGATCGATGCGACCCCAGATCTTATTGCGAAATGGCGTGCGAGTGTCCCGGTCGCCGATGCCATTTTTCCAGCGGTATTCGCCCGGATCGATGATCGAGCCACCCCAGCGGATGATCGGCGGATGCAGTTCTTTGACGACATCGACCACGTCCCGCCGCCAGCCCTGGACATTGTCGTCCGGCATCAGCGAAAGCTTGTCGGCCCAGAGGCGCCCCTGGCCCTGCGCTTTCAATTCGAAGACGACCCGGTCCGTCTGCCCGCGAGAGGTCATCACCACGGAACACTTCCCCCATGAATCCGAAAAATCCGGCAACGCGGCGCTGGCAAGCGTCATCCAGGAGCCGTCCGGGAGCAGTGCCTTGAGGGAAACCGAGGCGGTGAGCGGGGAACCGTCGGTGCGAAAATAGCCGGAAAAGTGATACATCATCGCCGATTTCACGGCGAGACCGGATTGGGTCAGGATGGCCGGGGTGTCGCGCGTGGCCGTCAATTTCGCGCAGCCCGTGCCGTTGAAGGGCCGCTCATGGTCGTAAGCCCACGTGTCGTTGCGGTCCCATTGCCGGTCGCAAAAATCCGGGGTGCCGTCGAAATAGACGTGACGCGAGAGCGGTGCGACACCCTCGAAGGAGCGATCATTGAGCATTTCCGCCCACATGCCGGGCGCCACGTCATCGAGCAACTCGATAAAGTTTCCAAACAATAGCGGGCTGACCCGCCCGTCGTGAAGTGGCTCGGCGTGGATACGAATGACAGACGGTGCCGGCTCTTCCGCGGCCCCCGGGATTCCCGCGAGTTGGAGGGCCGTGGCAATCAGTCCCGCCAACATTCTGCGGGTCGAGGCAGCAGTGGTCGGCGGCGGCCGGTTGTCAGTCTCGCGGCGGATCATAAGGATTTATGCAGAATGTGTAAGAAAAAGCGCAAAGTCCACCATACCGGGAGATTAAGTGAGTCTATTCAACGATCACTCTGCTTCAGGCAGGCCTTCCCGATTCCGCGGACCTGGCGCGGCCGTGAACTTTGTGACGAAGAGGAATTGCCGCGCCGCTTCGCGTGTCTCATTCTCGGCCTGCGCCCAAATGCGCCCCTTCCCATGATCCCTTCCATCTCCACCGCCTTCCCCGCCGAGCGGATTCTGCTCGGACCCGGCCCCAGTCCGGTGCCGCAACGCGTCCTCCGCGCCCTCGGCGCGCCGACCCTTGGCCATCTCGATCCGCAATACCTCGCCATTATGGACGAGACTTGCGCCCGTCTGCGCGAGGTCTTCCGCACCCAAAATGCGCTCACTTTTCCCGTGAGCGGCACCGGCATGGCGGGCATGGAATGCGCCGCCAGCAATCTCATCGAGCCCGGCGACGAGGTCATCGTGGGCGTCAACGGCGTCTTCGGCACACGCATGAAGGACGTGATGGAGCGCTGCGGCGCAACCGTCCATCCGCTCGAAGCGGCTTGGGGGGAAATCATCCCGCTGGATCAACTTCAGGCGGTGCTGGCCCAGCACCCCAAGGTGAAGCTCGTCGGTCTCGTCCACGCCGAAACCAGTACCGGCGCGCACCAGCCGCTCGAAGGTTTTGCCGAGGCGGTGCACGGCCAGGGCGCGCTCTTGCTGATCGACGCCGTGACCAGCCTCGGCGGCCACGAATTGCGCGTGGATGACTGGGGCATCGACGCGATTTACAGCGGCACCCAAAAATGCCTGAGCTGCCCGCCTGGCCTTTCGCCCGTGAGCTTCGGCGAGCGCGCTCTGGCCCGGATGGATGCGCGGAAATCCAAGGTCCAGTCGTGGTATCTCGATGTCTCGATGCTGCGGAAATATTACACCGGCGGCGGGGGCGGGGGCCGCGTCTACCATCACACCGCGCCGGTCAATATGACCTACGCTTTGCACGAAGCGCTCGGTATCGTGCTCGAAGAGGGACTTGAAAATCGCATCGCCCGGCACGAGCAGATGCACCGGCGTCTGCGCGCGGGGCTTGAAAAGATGGGCATCACTTATGTGCCGAAGCGTTCCCTGCACACCTTGAACTGCATCCAGATTCCCGCCGGGGCCGATGATGCAGGGACGCGACGACGGTTGCTGGAAGAATATGGCATCGAGATCGGCTCCGGTCTTGGCGTCATGGCCGGTAAAGCGTGGCGCATCGGCCTCATGGGCCACGGCGCCACAGTCCGCAACGTCGATCTTCTCCTGGCGGCGCTTCGCGAGATTCTGCGCTAGCTTTCCCGCATGTCCGCCGCCGTCCTCCAGCGCCTCGCGGCCATGTTGCCGCCTGCGCGTTTCCTGGAGCGGCCCGAGCAGCTCGCCGCCTATGAAAGCGACGGGCTGACGGCCTTTAAAGCGCGTCCGGCCGCCGTGGTGATTCCGGAAACGGCGGAGGAAGTGATCGCGCTGGTGCGCTTTTGCCATGCGGAGCGGCTGGCGTTTGTCGCGCGAGGGAGCGGGACCAGCCTTTCGGGTGGTTCACTGCCGGTGGCCGGCGGGATTGTCATCGCGCTCAACCGGCTCAATCGTATCCTGAAACTCGATCCGGTGCAGCGTCTCGCCGTGGTCGAACCTGGCGTGGTGAACCTCGACGTGACGCAGGCCGCGGCGGTCCACGGTTTGCACTTTGCGCCCGATCCTTCCAGCCAGTCCATCTGCACCATCGGCGGCAATATCGCATTCAATTCCGGTGGCGCGCATTGCCTGAAATACGGGATGACCTCGAACCACGTGCTTGGTCTCAAGGCGGTATTGGGGACGGGTGAGGTGGTCGAATGGGGCGGGCCGAGCCGCGAAGCCGTGGGGCCGGACTGGTGCGGGCTGTTCACCGGCAACGAGGGCCTCTTCGGCATCGCCCTGGAAATCACGCTCCAGCTTCTGCCGCGCGCGGAATGCTTTCACACCGTGCTGGCCGGTTACCGCACTCTCGAACAGGCCGGTGACGCGGTCTCCGCGGTCATCGCCAGCGGCCTGCTGCCGGGCGCCATTGAGATCATGGACGCGCTCGCGCTCGAAGCGGCGGTGGCGGCGGTGCACGCGGAATATCCGCCCGGTTGCGAGGCGGTGCTCATCGTGGAACTGGAAGGCCCGCGTGAAGTGGTCGCCGCGGATCGCGAGCGGCTCGACAAGATCATCGCCGCCAGCCAGCCGGTCGAGGCCCGTCCGGCGCGCGATGCCGCGGAGCGCATGGCCATCTGGAAAGGGCGCAAGAGCGCTTTTAGCGCGGTGGGCCGGCTTTCGCCCGACTTCCTGGTGCAGGATGGCGTCGTGCCGCGCCGCCGGCTGGGGGAAGCTTTGCGTCGCATTGGCGAAATGGGACGCGCCTCCGGTTTGCGGGTGGCGAATGTCTTCCACGCCGGCGACGGCAATTTGCATCCGCTCATCATGTTCAGTGGCCGCGAAGCAGGTGCGCTCCAGCGTGCCGAGGCGCTGGCCGGGGCCATCCTGACAATGTGCGTGGAGATGGGCGGCTCCATTACCGGTGAACACGGCGTGGGCGTGGAGAAACGCGACTTTCTGCCCGCCATGTTTTCCGCCGAGGAGATTGATTGCATGAGCCGCTTGCGGGCGGCCTTCGATCCGCTGGGGATCGCCAATCCCGGCAAGATGTTTCCCGTTTCAGAGGCGCCATCGCTCCAACACCACGGCCTGCATCCGCTGGAGAAAGCCGGCGTGATTTCCCGCGAATGAAGACGGTCCTCGCTCCGGAGTCATTCGCGGAACTCGTCGAGGCGGTCCGCTCGACACCGCGTTTGCTGGCGGTCGGCGCGGGCACCAAACCACGGATGGCCGCGGTGGACGTGGTGCGGCTTTCCACCAAGGGGCTGTGCGGAATCAGTGAATACGACCCCAGTGAATTTACTTTTACGGCGGCGGCTGGAACGCCGGTGCGCGAGATCGCCGCCGCGCTGGCGGAGCGCGGGCAGTATTTGCCCTTTGATCCCATGCTGCTGGACGCTGGCGCCACGCTCGGCGGTACGGTGGCGTCTGGAATCAGCGGACCGGGTCGTTTTCGCTTTGGTGGACTGCGCGATTTCATCCTGGGGGTGAGATTTGTGGATGGAATGGGACGGCTTCTGCGCATGGGTGGGAAAGTGGTGAAGAATGCGGCCGGATTCGATCTGCCGAAATTCTTTGTCGGCAGCCTCGGACGTTTCGGGGTTCTGGCGGAATTGACTTTCAAGGTGTTTCCGCGACCGGCTTCCGCACTGACCTTGCGGCTGGCGGCAGGGACTCTGGACGCCGCGGTGAAGGTCATTACCGAGGCCGCCAGTTCCCGTTTCGAATTCGAGGCTCTGGACATTGCGCCCGATGCGCCCGGCGTGCTGGCCAGGCTGGCCGGACCGCCGGAGGCGCTCAAGGCCGTGACCGGCGGAGTCTTCGCGCGCTGGCCCGGCGAAATCCTTTCCGATGGCGAAGCCGAACGAAGGTGGGGCGAGTTGCGCGAGTTTCGCTGGGTGGGATCGAATCGTGCGCTCGTGAAAGTTGTGCTGTCCCCGGGCGCGGTGCCGGCGCTCGACCAGTTGGTGCGCTCGCTCGACGGCGCGGGGATGCACCTCAGCGCCGGCGGAAATGTTGCTTTCGTCTCGCTCGGCGGCGCCGGCTGCCCCCCGCCGCCCGGCGCACTCGACCAGCGCTTGCGCGACCTCGGGCTTTCCGGGGTCGCTTTGCGCGGCGACGTTCCGCTCTGGGTCGGGCAGCGGGAGCGTCCGGCAATCACGCAGGCCGTCAAGCAGGCGCTCGACCCGGAGAATCGTTATCCCACACTTGACGACTGATGTTGCACCAGATCCCCACCGAAACCCTTGGCCCGCTCGGCGCCCCGATGACGCACGCGGTCGAGACGTGCGTGCATTGCGGGTTCTGCCTGGCCGCTTGTCCGACCTATCGCGAGCTGGGGCAGGAGATGGACACGCCGCGGGGGCGCATCGTCTTGATGAAGGAAGTGCTCGAAGGCACGCTGCCATTGGCCAACGCACAACCGCATGTGGACCGTTGCCTGGGCTGCCTCGCCTGCGAACCGGCCTGCCCGAGCGGCGTGCCTTATCGCGATCTCATCAGCCCGTTCCGCGCGCTGCTGCAATCCCAGATGCCGCGCTCGCCGGGCGAACGGCTCCGCCGCATGCTCGCCGCGCAGACGATTCCTTTTCCGGAGCGATTCCGCGTCGCGGCGTGGCTCGGACGATTTGGCAAATTACTGCGCCCGCTGGTGCCTTCGATCCTGCGACCGATGATCGATCTGGTGCCCGACCATGTCCCGCCCGCGCAGCACTGGCCGGAGTTGACCCCGGCGCGGGGTGAACGGCGCGCGCGGGTCGCCTTGCTGGCGGGTTGCGCACAGCGCGTGCTTGATCCGGACATCAACACGGCCACGATCGACGTGCTCACTCGCAATGGTGTCGAGGTGGTGGTGCCGGCGGGGCAGGGGTGCTGCGGCGGTCTCGCCTGGCACATCGGCGACCTGCGGGCCGCCCAGGCGTTTGCCCGGCGCAACCTCGACGCGTTTCCCTCCGATGTGGACGCCATCCTCACCAATGCCGCCGGCTGCGGCTCGGCCATGCATGAATATCACCTCGTGCTTTGCGGCACGCCGGATGAGGCGCGTGCGGAGTCCTTCCGCAAGCGCGTGGTCGATGTGAGCGTCTTTCTGGCGCGGCTCGGGTTGCGTGAAGTACCGGTGCCGCCGGCCGACGCCGCGCGAGCGCGGAAGGTCGCCTATCACGACGCCTGTCATCTCGCCAACGCGCAGGGCGTCCGGCAGGAACCGCGCGACCTGTTGCGCCGCATTCCCGGTGTCGAGCTTTGCGAGTTGATCGATGCGCAAATCTGCTGTGGCAGCGCCGGCACCTATAATCTCGACCAGCCGGAAATCGCCGCCTCACTCGGCGAGAAAAAAGCCCGGGCCGTCATCGCCACCGGTGCGGAAGTGGTGGCCTCCGGGAACATCGGCTGCCTTACCCAGTTGCGCCTGCACCTGGCCAGGCTCGGTTCCCCGATCCAGGTCCGCCACACCATGCAAGTGCTGCGCGATGCCTACGGTGCTTCCGGTTCCACGGGCTGATATCGCACAGGATATCCGGCGGAGTGGGAGGCGCTTGTCGGCGCTGGCTGGCTCGCTTACCGTCTCACTTCCAATGGTTCGCGCCCGTCCGTCCCCAGTTCCCGTGAAGAAAGGAGTTCAGCCGTGGGCCATCGCGGCGCTCATTTGCGCAGTCGCGGGGACCGGGCTCGTCGTCAATGGGGTGATGGTCATGCTGACGAGAACGTTCGGGAGTTCGCGACTGGAGACGGTGCCGAGTTCGATCGCGCGTGATCGCGTGCCGACTCCAGTCGTGGTGCCGTCAGTCAGCGAGTCGACGGGAGATGCGGGCGAGGCGACCGCGCCTGCAGCCGCCGGCTTCCAGGCGCCGCCTGCGTGGATGCCGATTTATGCCGATGTCCTGACTCCCGCGCATGGCACGCGCCGGGAGGACCACGGCGCCATCAAAGGCATCACCACCTTTGAAACCGCCGATCCCCTCGACAAGGTAAAGGATTTCTACAAAGACAAACTCACCGACGAAGGCTTCGAACTGACGGTGGACAAATCCGTGACGCGACTTTTTGAGCACGCCGAGATCACCGGCAAGAAAGATGGCGGCAAAATGACGGTGCGCGCGATCATGCATCGGACGAAAGGCCAGACCACCGTCAACGTGAATTACACGGATTCGGAAAATGCCGAAGGTGGTTTGGCGGAAGGATCATCCGCGGCCCTGCCACCGGATTCACCAGATCGCCTTCCAAATTCTCTGCCCGTCTGGCTTCCGATCTATCCGTCCATCAAAGGCGAGCCGCGCGTGGACTCCAGCGTTGGCAGCACGAGCAGCGGCACGCTGGAGTTTGAAAGCACCGATTCAGTCGCCAAGGTGCGGGACTTTTATTTTGCCCGGCTCAGAGAAGGCGGCTACGGCGTGGCTTCCGGTGTCGGACCCGGCCAGGGCATCGAGGACGCGTTGCTGGTGGCAAAAAAGGACGGCGGCAAGTTCAGTGTGACGATCGCAATTCATGCCAGCGAAGGGACCACTCATGTGAGTATCAAATTTGACGGACCCTCTTGACGAGAAGTGCGCTGCGGCTGTGGTGCCGGCGGTTGATAGTTGATAGTCCACCACGCTGCCGCAGAATTGGCCGCTCCGCGGGGCGGATGCGATTTGGATTACCCCCATTGCGACACGGGCGTCTTTCCCTTAAATGCGGGATCGGCTAAGATTAAGAAACGGCCCTCCCTCCCGCGCTTATGCAAACCCAACCCACCACCTTTGAAAATCATCTCCCGCGACGGGTCATTACCGGCCGCGGGGCCAGCCGCTCTCTCGCCGCGCTTTGCCAGAGCAACGGATGGGGCCGCGTCTTTGTCGTCAGCGATGCCGGAGTCGAGAGCGCGGGTTTGCTGCGGCAGGTGGCCCTGCCATTGCGGGCCGAGACCTTCACCGACGTCCCACCGGAGCCGCCCATCGACGTGGTCGATACGCTGGCGGCGCGCATCAAGGCCAGCGGCGCGGACGCGGTGATTGCGCTCGGCGGTGGCAGCGTCATGGATGCCGCGAAAGTGGCGTCGTTGTGCGCCCGGCATGGCAAGGCGGCGCGCGAGTTCGTGGGCATTGGAAAGGCGGGTGGGCGGGGATTGCCCACGGTGCTGATTCCCACCACGGCGGGCACTGGTTCGGAGGCGACGTTTGTCGCCATCCTCACCGATCCGGCCAGTGGGAACAAAGTCGGGGTCCTGGACCCTTGTCTGCTTGCGGACGTCGCCATTGTCGACCCGGCGCTCACGGACGGCCTGCCGGCGCAGGTGACGGCCGCCGCCGGCATGGATGCGTTGGTGCATGCCATCGAGGGCTTCATCGCGCGGGTCGCCACCCCACTGGCGCGCGGCCTGGCGCTCGAAGCGGCGCGGCGCATCGGACACTCCCTCGAATTGGTCTGCCGCGAGCCCGGCAATACCGCGGCGCGCGATGACATGGCCATCGGTTCACATTTGGCGGGGATGGCCTTCGCCAACTCCTCGTGTTGCGCGGTGCACGCGCTGGCTCTCCCGCTGGGCGGACGCTTTCACATTCCGCACGGCGTCATCACCGGATGCTTCGCCGGCGAGATGATGCGGCACAATGCTCCGGCGTGCGCCGATGATTTTGCGGCGCTGGCCGGAGCGCTCGGCTGGGGTGCCATCGATGCCGCGGCCTTTGCCGGCCGGCTCGACGCCATTGCCCGTGGCATTGGCCTGCGCGCGCAACTTCGCCGGACCACCGTACCCGCCGACGCGATCCCCTCGATGGCCCGCGATGCCGTGGCCATCCGCCGCCTCATCGATCCCAACCCGTGTGATGTCACCGAAGCCGATGCGGCCAGGATTTATCAAGCGGTGCTGAATGCCGTGTAGATTTCTTCATGAACATGAAAACCGTTCCCGATTTCTGGTTCGAGCCGCGGCTCTGGATCGATGGTCAATGGCGGGCCGGCGCCGAAAGCATTGACATCCGCAATCCGGCCACTGGTGAAAAACTCGCCTCCGTTGGGCGCGCCGATGGCGCCTCGGTAAACCGTGCCATTGAAGGCGCCGTGAAGGCGCAACGCGGCTGGCGCGATGCCTCCGCGACGGAGCGGGGGAATGTCTTGAAGCGCGCCGCTGCGCTCTTGCTCGAGCGCAAGGATGCGTTTGCCCGCCTCCTGACCGCCGAGCAGGGCAAGCCTTATGCGCAGTCGGTCGGCGAGGTCGAGTACGCGGCGAGCTTTTACCAATGGTTTGGCGAAGAAGCGCGGCGCGTCCACGGCCGGATCGCGGCGCATCCCGAGGCCGGACGTGAGTTTTACGTGGAGCACCGGCCCGCGGGCGTCGCCGGGCTCATTACGCCATGGAATTTTCCCATCGCGCAGGGCGCGAAGAAAGTCGCCGCCTCGCTCGCGGCGGGTTGCAGCGCGGTCTGGAAACCGGCCGAGCTCACGCCGCTCATCGCCCTGGCCTGCGCTCCAATCCTCGCGGAGGCTGGCTTGCCCGCGGGGGTCCTGCAGATCGTGCCCGGTCGCGGTTCCGTGGTCGGCGGCGTGCTCGCGGAACATCCGGCGGTGCGGGTCCTCAGCCTCACGGGTTCGACGGCGACCGGCAGCGCGCTCATGGCCGCCGCGGCGCCGGGCATCAAGCGGGTCTCGCTGGAATTGGGCGGCAACGCGCCATTTATCGTCCTGCCGGACGCCGACCTCGATTTTGTCGCGGAGCAACTCCTCCGCTTGAAGTTGTTCGTTTCCGGCCAGGTCTGCGTCACGGCAAACCGTGTCTTCGTTCATGCCGACGTGGAGCAGGCGCTCACCGAGAAACTCGCGACGAGACTTCGCGCCTCCCGCGTGGGCAACGGTCTCGCCGAAGGTGTGGACGCCGGCCCGCTCATCCATCGACAGGCCTGCCAGGAAGTCGGCGCGCTGGTGGAGCAAGCCGTGGCCAGCGGTGCGCGTGTGGTGTGCGAGAACCGGACTTACGAGCACGACGACAATTTGCGCGAGGGCAGCTTCTTCCCGCCGACATTGCTGGCGGATGTGCGCGACGAGATGAAAGTGGCCTCGCAGGAGGTCTTCGGCCCGGTTATACCGCTGCTGCACTACACCCACGTGAGCGACGCCCTGGAGCGCGCCAATGCCACGCCCCACGGTCTTGCCGCCTATGTTTATGGCCGCGACCTGGCCCAATGCCACGCCGTGGCCCGGGGTATTGACGCTGGGATCGTCGGCGTGAACGAATGGCGCCCGCTCAAGGCGGAAATTCCCTTCGGGGGTGTCAAGCAGAGTGGCATCGGTGTGGAAGGCGGGGAGGAGGGGATCCGGGAATTTCTCGAGATCCAGGTGATCTCCATGCCGAAGCCGATCGTGCGAGCCGTTTCGTAATCTAGTCAGCGAGGCGATGGAGCCCTGAGGGCTACTGCGGCTTCTCTGGGGCCGCTTCGGCAGGCTCCGGACCTTCAAAGGTGACGGTCACCAGAGTCATTGCTTTCATCTGGACGATCTCGGCGCGCAAAGTCTGCTTTCCGTCGTCCTTTCGGCCGGTGATCTCTGCTTTCTCGAAGAGTCGCCCCGCGGGTTGGGCCTCAGTGACCTCAAAGCCGTCGGTTTTGAGCTTGCTCTCGTAAAACTCCTTCACCTTGTCCAAGGGATCGGTAGTTTGAAATGCGGTCCTGCCCTTGATGACACCATTGTCTGCTTTGGCCGTGCCGTGGGGCGGTTTCGAGGGAGTGGGATAGATTGGGACCCAAGAAGGCGCATCTCGCGACTCGACAGCCGGACGCCTGTTCCCAGAAGTCATCGATGCCGGCGGGCTCGCGGAGGCCGATGGCGAAGGAGTTGCCGATGCCGGTGAGGCAGCCGGTGGCTCCTGGCTTGCGGGGGTCGATGGGGCTGCCGGTGTCGCCGTGTCCGGGGCGGCTTTCTCGGTCGTCGTTTCGGGGATGAAGAAAGGATAGAGGTCCGGAAAACCGGCTCCCTCCTTTTCCAGCTTCTGAAGATTGTCCAGCGCAGCTTCATCCTTCGGCGCGGGATAACCGCCCACCATGGCCCTGTCGAAGAGAAGCATTCCGCGAGTGGCCACGGCGACCTTCTTGATGTCCTCGTCGCTGCCTTTCAGGACCGCGCAGGCCGTCACGTAGCAGACCTTCGCAATCTCCTGCTGTGACCTGTTGGTGTAGTGACGCAAATTGGGGACATGGATGAGAAAGACGCACGAATCTTTGTTCAACTGGCAGAAAACGATGAACTTTCCATCGGCCATATCCGTCAGGTCGGCATCTCCCATGTGCGGGATTTTTGCGCTCACCACGCCGAGGATTTCCGAAGCGCGACCGGCCATTTCCCGGGCTTCCGGCGTATTGCCATAGGCGACCCCGCCGTGATTGGTGAGAATGGAATTCGACGCTGCCTCAAACTCTGCCTGGCCAGGCTTCTTCGCAGACTTTTCCGGGTGCTCTCTTTCATCGTGAGCGCTTTTGATCGCCAGGGCGATCAAACCGACGAGTCCAATGAACGCGACGCCCACCACGATAAGGATAATGCGCGGGATGCTGCTCGAGTACCTGGCAGGGAGGTTGCGGCTGAGCGGTGGAGGACTCGTGATGAGAGTCAGGACATCCAGCCCAGGGGGCGCTGGCAGGGGCGGTGGGCTTTGCCTCGATACCCCCGGCAGGGGCGGTGGCCTTTGCCCGGGCGGTTCCGGCAGGGGTGGAGGCTTTTGCCCGGATGTTCCCGTGAGAGGCGGCGGCCCTTTGTGACGGGCCGTTCCGCAAGACAAGCAGGCTCTCTCCGTGGGCGGATTGCGGTTGCCGCAGAAAGGACAGTCCCAGAGCGCGGTGGCCTGCTCAATCTGTTCGCGAGTCAGGTTCAGGACCTCCGGCCGCAACTCCGTCTGGCAGGTCTTGCACCGGATGTATTCGCCAATCGTTCTCGTTGGAAAAAGTGGAATGAAGAAGAACGTGAAGTAGCGAGAGACACGCTCGAGGGCGTAATCGGACTGGCTCTTGCAGGTGGGGCAGAAGAAATGGCCGCCGGAGATGGTGGCGAGTTTGGCGGTCGATCCCCAGATGAAGAGCATGGCGTTGTTCGGTGGGAGGTTTGCTGATAAGCAATGGCTAAACGCGCGGAAATTTCCAACCTTTCGTTCACCGGCTTTGGAATACCCATTGCGCCCTAAGATCAAGAATTCCTGCCTTCACTATTCCACCGCTCCCTCCAAGCTCTTCCCAATGAACCGCCCCCGTCTCCGCTCCGAATCGTGGTGGAATGACCCCGCCAATCCCGGGATGACTGCGCTGTACCTCGAGCGATTTCTCAATTACGGGCTCACTCCGGGCGAACTGCAGAGCGGGCGGCCCGTCATCGGGATTGCGCAATCGGCAAACGACCTCGCGCCGTGCAACCGCGTGCACTACCAGACGGTGACGCGGATCTGCGACGGCGTGCGCGATGCGGGTGGGATTCCGATGGTCTTTCCGATGCACCCATTGCAGGAGTCGGTGCGCCGGCCGACGGCGGCGCTGGACCGCAACCTCGCCTACCTTGCGCTGGTCGAGGTGCTGCACGCCTATCCGCTCGACGGCGTGGTGTTTACCACCGGATGTGACAAGACGACGCCGGCTTCGCTGATGGCCGCGGCGACGACGAATCTGCCCGCGCTCATCCTCAACGGCGGGCCGATGCTCAATAGCTATCTCGATGGTGAGGCGGCTGGGGCGGGCATGATAATCTGGACGGCGCGGAAGCGATTGGCCGCCGGCGAGATTGACGACCGGAAATTTCTCGAACTCCTCATCAGTTCCGCGCCGAGCGCCGGGCATTGCAATGTGATGGGCACCGCTTTGTCGATGAACTGTCTGGCCGAGGCGATGGGCATGGCCTTGCCGGGATCGGCAGCGATTCCCGCGCCGTATCGCGAGCGTGGGCAGGCGGCGCATGCGGCCGGTTCTCGCATCGTCGAGATGGTCCGCGAAGATTTGCGCCCGTCGAAAATCATCACACGCGCTGCTCTGCTCAATGCCATCCGGGTAAATACCGCCCTCGGTGGCAGCACCAATTGTCCGCCGCATCTCGTGGCGATTGCGCGGCACGCGGGCGTGGAGTTGAGCCTCCAGGATTGGGAGACCGCCGGCTTTGATCTTCCGTTGCTGGTTAACCTCCAGCCCGCCGGAAAGTACCTCGCGGAGGATTTCCAGCGCGCCGGGGCGGTTCCCGCGGTCATGCGCGAGATGTGGCGGCACGGCTTGCTCGACGGCGCGGCACTCACCGTCACGGGCCGGAGCGTCGCGGAGAATCTGGCGGCGGTCCCGGCGCCTGATGGGGACATCATCCGCACGGTGGAAAAGCCGTTGCGCCCCCAGGCCGGGTTTCTGGTGCTCACGGGAAATCTGTTCGACGCGGCGCTCATCAAGACCAGCGTCATCAGTGACCGCTTTCGCCGCACGTACCTCAGCACGCCCGGCAGCGAGGATCGCTTCGAGTGCCGGGCGGTGGTCTTCGAGGGGCCGGAGGATTATCATGAACGGGTGAACGACCCTGGACTGGAGATGGATGAGAACACCATGCTGGTCGTCCGTGGCTGTGGCCCGATTGGCTTTCCCGGCAGCGGCGAGATCGTCAACATGCAGCCGCCCGATGCGCTGCTGCGGGCCGGCGTCGACGAACTGCCCACGCTCGGCGACGGCCGCCAGAGCGGCACTTCGGCGAGCCCGTCCGTGCTCAATGCTTCGCCGGAAGCTTATGCCGGCGGCGGCCTTGCCCGGCTGCGCTCTGGGGACCGGGTGCGGGTAGACCTGTGCCGGCGGCGTGTCGATGCGCTGGTCCCCGAGGCCGAATGGAACGCGCGGGATACCGCCGCCTTCGACACTCCGCCGAAGAATGCCACGCCCTGGCAGGAGCTGTACCGGCGCTTCGTCGGCCAGCTTCACACCGGCGCGTGCCTTGATTTTTCGTGCGCTTTCCGCGATGTCTGCCGCACGGTGCCACGGCACGGCCATTAATCCCACTTCTCCAGAACTATGTCTCAAACTCACGCGACTCCCTCCATCTTCACTTTCGCCGCGAAAACCGCCGTCATTACGGGCGGCGCTTCCGGCATTGGCCTGGCCATTGCGCGCCGCTTTGCGTCGCGCGGCGCGGCCATCGAAATCATCGACCTGCAATCGTCCACGCTCGAGGCCGCGGTGCATGAACTTCGCGGCGCCGGCTACCGCGTGCACGGCGAGAGTTGCGACATCAGTGATGCGGGCGCGGTGGACGACGTGTTTGCGCGCATTCTCGGGCGCCACGAACGCATCCACATCCTGGTGAACAACGCGGGCATCGCCCATGTGGGCAACGCCTTGAATACCACGCCCGAAGACTTTGCGCGCGTCCAGCGGGTGAACGTCAACGGCGCGGCGCATTGCACGCAGGCCGCTTTGCGGAACATGACCACCAAGGGTGGGGGAGTGATCCTCAATCTCGCTTCGACGGTCTCGCAGATGGCCATCTCCGATCGCTTCGCCTACGCCACGAGCAAGGGTGCCGTGCTGGCCATGACTTACTCGGTCGCCAAGGATTTTCTCGGAGACGGTGTCCGTTGCAACGCGATCCTGCCGGGCCGCATTCACACGCCGTTTGTCGATGGTTTCATCGCCAAGCACTATCCCGGCCACGAAGAGGAGATGTTCGAAAAACTCTCCAAAGCGCAACCCATTGGCCGCATGGGCGAGCCGGACGAGGTCGCCACCGTCGCACTGTTTCTGTGCAGCGACGAAGCCAGCTTCATCACCGGTTCGGCGTATCCGGTCGATGGCGGGACCTTGACCATCCGGTAGCTGGCGCGTGTTGGAAGATGGCGGAAAACAGCCCGGAGCTTTTGCCCTGGGAAACTGGCCGTCACGCCCAACGAAGAGCCGGTCTACGGTCTGCCAGTTTACTGGCCTGCGTTCTGGCCGACGGTCTGGCCCCCGCTTTGGGCCTGCTTCTCGCGGTGCTCTTTGATGGCCAGGGCCAATTCCTCCAACTTCAGACCTTTTTTGTTGGCCGCATACTTCTCGATCAGATGGGTCGCGATTTCGTCAGCCGACGGGCGGTCTTGATCTTCGCTCTGGGCGCCGGAACTGCCCTGGGCGCCGGAAGTGGCGTGAGTTGCGGAACTGCCCTGGCTTCCCGAACTGGCCTGAGAGCCGGAAGTGCCGAAAGCGTCCGCATTTCCTTGCGTGCCGGAGCCGCCCTGAGGTCTGGTGAAGGACCGGCCTCGCCTCCCGCCACGGCTGCCCGCGTGCGAATGATGTTCTCCGAGCGATTCCAGCGCCTGGGTCAATTCTTCCTGCGAAAGTTCCCCGTCCCCGTCCGCGTCGAATTTATTCATCAATTCTTGCGCGACCGCATCCGGACTTTTGGATTGGCGCTGTCCGTGCCCCAGACCGCCGCCGAGACCGGCTTCTCCGGAAGGTTTTCCGGGGGCAGTCGCGCCGCCAGGGTTCTGCGCGCGGGAGTCGAGCGCTGAACCGGCGAGGACCAGCGTGATGGCGATTACTAATCTTTTCATCGGAGTGTTGTTGTTTTTGGATTCTGCTTTGCGATGGGCTCGGTGGGGTTTTCGGCAGTACGCCTCTGGGTTTTGCTGCATCAACCGTGCCAAAATCGCCGCGTCTGTCGATCCACGCCGGGGTCACGATTGGAGACGGCAAAAGCGGCCCGCTCTTTTTTCGCCGGCGAGGAAAGAGTGAAGGTCGGCGGCGAAGCGCCAATTCACGGCAAGACCAGCAACCGGCTCGGATCGCTGGCCAGGAAGGGCGGAATTCCCTGGAGGAAGATATCCCGGTCCGCGCCGCCCAATTCCACCCGCCAGATCTTCCCGCTCGCGCCTTCCGGGACGGTAATGCGATTTTCCTGGAAGACTTTGACCGATTGACTGGTGAGAGGGAGGACTGGTTTGACGGCATCCGAAGGGCCCCAAACGGCCAGGGTCAACGGTTCCTTGGCCCTGGTAACGAAGGCAAATTCCCGGGTGTCCTTGGGAACAAAAAAATAGAATTTCGATCGGCCAGTCGGCCGCAAGGACTGCTGCGAGGCGCTCGCCTTGATCACGGCCGCCCGGTTGGAAATCTGCAGTTTGGCCGGATTGGTCCCGGTGTAGATCACCAGTGTATAGATACCCTCGGTCGTCGCGGCCCGATCGATGATTGTGGCCGAGTCGCTGCTGCCGCTGGCGAGGACCGTTTGCTCGGGACCGCGGAGTTCGAAGTCGGTCGTGGCCTTGCCTTGCTGGGTCACTTTGATCGGCTCATTCGCCCGCGCGTAGATGAGCAGGGTGTTCGGTCCCCAGCGGAAACTCGTGCCCATTTCCGCGGGGAAGGTGTCCTCCTTTGTCTTCGCCATGGGAATGAGGCGCAGATCATGGCCGTCCGCCCAGGAAGACAGCGTGTCCCCCGGCTTCGCCACCACCGCTCGATCGAGCAACTGGTGCAATTCCTCGCGAGTATAAGGCCGCACCTCCCCGGTTGGGCAGCCTGGCAGCTTGCTCAACACCGTGTCATTGAGCGGGGTCACCGCATAGTCAATGCTCTTGCGAACCCGGAGCGCGATCAGCAACTCTTCGGGTGTGACGGTGCCAGCCTGGCCTTTGGTGTAAACATCGAGCAGGAAATGATAAGCCCGGAGGTAATCGAGCCGCAAAACGATGTCCGGACGCCGGGCCATCGTCGCCGCCTCCGCGAGATCCTGGCGCATGGCGTAGAGGACTTCCGGGGATGGCCAGACTCCCACCTGGTCCAGTTTCTGGTAATAGCGCGACATCGGTCCGGAGGCCTCGCCGAAGCCGGAGTTTACGAAGTCGCGCCGGAGGGCCGCGACGTCCGCGTCCGGATGCCACCACAACTTGCTGGTCAAATAGCTGCTATAGCCGCTGGCGGCGGCGCCGCTGCTCGCGTGGGTGGAAATGCCCTGCACACCCCGTTGCCGATACCACGGGTAATCGACCTCGTGCACTTTCAGGTAAGAGATGGGGCCGTAGCCCCACCACTCGGGAATCCCGTCGAAATCGGCCATGGCGGTGTTGGGGCACTTGGCGAAAAAACCTTCCAGCTTATTCCGGTAGGAATTATTGGCAGTATCGGTGATCCGGGAGAAGAAAGTCTTTGTGTACGCGGTGGTAAAGACCATGACTCCGGGTTGTGCCGCAACGGTCGGGGGCATTTGGGCCTCCGAGTAAGCGGCATAATATCCCACCCAATACTCCGGGAACTCCTTCCGCACCGCGTCGGCAATGGTATTGGCGAAAATCTGGAGACGGTCGGAGATGGTCCCCATCTTCTGGCACTCGGCGCAACGGCAAAAGCCGCCGCCGTCCGTCGGACTGACGGAAATGACAAAGTAATCGTCCGCGAGGTGCTTGTATCCCACGTCGCTCAGTACTTTCTTGTCGGCCTTTCGCTGGCGGATTTGATCGAACACTTCGGCAATCGCCTGTTGGACCATGGCCTTGTTGGAGTGGCAGAGTTTCCAGTTATTTGGATCCAAGACGCGACGGCCATCGATTTCCGCGAACCATTCCGGGTGCTCTTTTCCGTAGATGCTGGTGGGAATCAAATTGGAATGCCCGAAGTAGCCGGAGTCGTTGTGGCGCAGGCGCCGGCGCCAGTCTCCGATTTCCGCCTCACCGGCGGCGCGATCTGAGTCATCGAGGGAATGGAAGGAATAGTTGCAAGCCATTCTGCGGATGGTGAAGGCCGGTTGGTCGGCGAAGCGCCCGGCGGGCAGCGAAAGCGTGGTCTGATGGGGCACGACCTCGCCCCACTGGCCGGGAAAGAGCCAGCGCACGCCCAATCGTTCCAGGAACTCGTCCACGCCATAGGCGGTGCCAAATTTGCTGCCACCCAAAATGCGCACGCCCTGCGGAGAGACATCGAACACAAATCCGTCCCGGCCGAGGTGCTCCTGTTCGACGACGGCTTTGAGATCGCGATTGGCCGGGACATCACCGACGAAAATGCCGAATTTCCCGGCGGCATTTTCCTGAATCACCGGGACTGGCAAATCCGTGATCCTTGTCAGATAATTCTGGAGATCCTCCACGGCATACTTGACCTGGTCTTCCATCTCCGCGGGGACGACAATGGCCGGTGGTCTGCCAGGCGCGCCGATGGTGACCGGAGTGGGCGCTTCTGCGGCGACGGTCAACGACTGAAGAAGGGACAGCAGGAGAAGCGGGATGGGGGCAGTTTTCATGGGTCCGGTAAAATCATTCTTTCTCGCGGGCGAAATTAGGGGGAATCCGGGACCCTCCCTCTGTCGACCCTCGAACCAGCGCCGGCAGTACCGCATCCGTGGAGCCTCGCAGAACCCGGAATCCGAACGGGCCCTGGGTGGCATCCAGATCGAATGGGACGGACTTGCCGTAGTGCCACTCTCCACCGCGATTCGCGTAATGGGTGTGATTCGCGGGCGTTCACCAGCTACGGGTTTCTTTACGCACGAAATCTGCGAGATACATCCCATACGATATGTCGAAACCATGAGGCCTACTCCATCGCCCGCATCCACGCCGGCCAACTCATGTTGTCACGGCGATCACGATCGGCCTCCCGTTGCCGCGCCTCCTCCCCGCGCGGCGTACTACTGCCCCATGTGCAACGGTGTGGAGAGTGACCGGCCGGGGAATTGCCCCAAGTGCGGGATGGCCCTGGAATCCGCGCTCGCTCCATCAGCGTCCGCAGCGGTGGTTTACACCTGCCCGATGCACCCGGATGTGCGGCAGGACCATCCGGGGTCGTGCCCGATTTGCGGCATGGCCCTGGAGCGCGTGACCGCGACGGCGACCCCGGAGGACGACGCGGAATTGCGTGACATGACGCGGCGTTTGTGGATTGGCGGAATCCTCACGCTGCCCGTGTTTCTCCTCGCCATGGGCCACCTCCTGCCCTCGACGCCGGATTGGATGATGGGTGGCGCCTCGCGCTGGACGCAATTTGTCCTTTCGACACCCGTGGTTTTGTGGGCCGGCTGGCCATTCTTTGCGCGTGGCGCGCGGTCCCTGGCCACGCGGCACTTGAACATGTTCACTTTGATCGCGCTGGGCGTGGGGGCGGCCTACCTCTACAGCGCCGTCGCCTTGCTCGCGCCGGGGGCCTTTCCCGCCGCGCATCATGGCGGTGTGCCGGTTTATTTCGAGGCGGCGGCGACCGTTGTCGTGCTGGTCCTGCTCGGGCAGGTGCTCGAACTGCGGGCGCGGCGGCGGACGGGTGCGGCCTTGCGAGCCTTGCTCGATCTCGCACCCGCGATGGCCCGGGTGCTCGATGCGGATGGGGAGCGGGAGGCGCCGCTCGAGCAGGTGAAAACGGGAGATCGTTTGCGCGTGCGCCCCGGCGAAAAGGTGCCGGTCGATGGCCTGATCCTCGAGGGAAAATCCTCGATCGATGAGTCGATGCTCACCGGCGAGTCGATGCCGGTGGAAAAGGCGCCCGGCGACTCCGTGACCGGCGGCACCATCAACGGCGCCGGCGCTTTCGTGATGCGGGCGGAACACGTCGGAAGCGAAACCGTGCTCGCCCGCATCGTGCAAATGGTCGGCGAGGCGCAGCGCAGCCGCGCGCCCATCCAGGCCCTGGCGGACCGTGTCGCCGGTGGGTTCGTGCCGGCGGTGATCGGGTCGGCGGCGCTCACCTTTCTGCTTTGGCTGTGGCTGGGGCCGGAACCGCGCCTCGGTTTCGCCGTCGTCAATGCGGTCGCCGTGCTCATCATTGCCTGCCCTTGCGCGCTCGGCCTGGCCACGCCGATGTCCATCATGGTCGGCGTCGGGCGCGGCGCCCGCGCCGGCGTGCTCATCAAAAACGCGGAGGCCATCGAACGCCTCGAAAAAGTCAGCGCGATCGTGGTGGACAAGACCGGGACGCTGACCGAAGGCCGGCCGCGCCTGGTGGAGGTGCTGGCGGGCCAGGGCGTCGGCGAGGATGACCTCATCGCCCTGGCGGCGGCCGTCGAGCAGTCCAGCGAGCATCCGCTCGCTGCGGCCATCATGGCCGCGGCGAAGGACCGGAACTTGCAGATCGCGCCGGCGCAGGATTTTGTTTCCGCGACCGGCGGCGGCGTCAGCGCGCAGGTCCATGGCCGGAGCGTGCTCGTCGGAAAACTGGCCTTCCTGCGCCAGCGGGACGTGTCGGGCGCCGGGCCACTCGCCTCCCAGGCGGAGCCGCTGGAGAAGCGCGGGCAGACGGTGGTGTACGTGGCGCGCGATGGAGTGGCCGTGGGCGCCCTCGCGGTGGCCGATCCGATCAAATCTTCCGCGCGCGCGGCCATCCGGTCCCTGCACGATTCCGGCCTGGAAGTGCTCATGCTCACGGGGGACAACGAGCGGACCGCGCAGGCGGTGGCCGCGGAGATCGGGATCGACCGCGTGGAAGCCGGCGTCGCGCCCGCTGACAAGCACGCGCGGGTCGTGGCGCTTCGCCAGGGCGGCGCCGTGGTCGCCATGGCCGGAGACGGGATTAACGATGCGCCCGCGCTGGCGGCGGCCGATGTCGGCATCGCCATGGGCACGGGAACCGACGTGGCCATGGAGAGCGCGGGCGTGACGCTGGTGAAGGGCGATCTCCGCGGCGTTGTGCGGGCCATTCGCCTGAGCCGCGCCGTCATGCGCAACATCCGGCAGAACCTCTTCTTCGCGTTCGTCTACAATGCGCTCGGCATCCCCATCGCCGCGGGACTACTGTATCCGATGTTTCACATCCTGCTCAGCCCGATCATCGCCGGCGCCGCGATGAGCCTGAGTTCCGTTTCCGTCATTGGCAACGCCTTGCGCCTGCGCTCGGTCGACCTGGAGCAGTGACACTGTCCTCGATGAAAGCACGCGGTCTTCTCCTCGATTGCCGGCTGTTGCTTGGGCTGGCGCCGATGAGCCTTCTCAGCGGTTGCCTGCTCCTCCCGCACAACACCGGCCACAGCTACGGACATCATGCCTTCATCGACTATTGGCCGCCCTTGAAGGGCAATTCGGAACTCAAGCTGGCGGTCAAGGATAACATCGACATGAAAGGCGTGGTCACGACCGCCGGCTCGGAATACCTGGCGAAGAACAGTCCGCCGGCGGCCGAGGATGCGCCCTGCCTGGCCATCGCCCGGCAGAGCGGCGTGGACATTGTCGGCAAGACCAATCTCAGCGAATTCGCGGTCGCGCCCTCCGGGTTCAACGAATATTACGGCACGCCGAAAAGTCCGCTGAGCCACCTTCACCGGCTCATTCCGGGTGGCTCCTCGTGTGGTTCCGCGGTCTGCGTGGCGCTGGGTCTCGCCGACGTCTCGTTCGGGACGGACACGGCCGGTTCGGTGCGCGTGCCGGCGGCCTGCTGCGGCATCGTTGGCTTGAAGACGACGCACGGCCTGATTTCCATTCATGGCATCGTGCCCGTCGAGCCCCGGCACTTGGATAGCGTCGGCCCGCTGGCCAGGGATATTGCCGGCGAGGTCACGGGGATGAGTCTGCTGGAAAATGGCTTTGCCGCCACATACGCAGCGGCCAGGGCCGCCAAACCGAACGCCGCCAGTATTCGTGTGGGCCGGTTGAAATTAAAAGGGACCGACTCGCAGGTGGACCAGGCCATCGACGATGCCCTGACCAAAGCGGGCTTCCAGGTGGTCCCGCTGGAGGACGATTTCCGGCAGAGATGGGACCAGGCCAAAAAGGATGGGAATACGATGGCGACTGCCGGAACCTGGCTGAGCGAGGGAAAATACCTGACCAAGCCCGGGATCTCCGCGCGCACGAAAACGACGATTCTCGTGGGGCGGTTGATGTATCCCATCGCATATCATAGTGCGTTGAGCAGGCGCGCAGACTGGCAGAAGGCGCTGCACGCGATCTTCAAGAAAATCGATTTCATCGCCTTGCCGACGCTGCAGGGCGTGCCGCCCGGGATCCCGCCAAATCTGAAGCTGGGATTTCTCGAAGCCTTCATGCTCGATTATCAAAACACCGTGGCAGCGAACTTCGCCGGGAATCCCGCGCTGGCAGTGCCCGTGCCCGTGCACCACGAGCGAGTGCACCTCACCAGCTTGCAATTGATCGGGCCCCCGCGGAGCGAAGCGGAATTGCTCAATGCCGGGCGTTTTGTGGAGGAGGCGGTGGCGGCGAAGAAGTAACCGCCGGAAATATTCACGAAACTCCAGCTTGCGAAAAGGCGGTTCTCGCCGATGGGTGTCGCCGTCCCTAATTCCCCCGGACTGTGCGCCGAACCCTCCTTTGTACCATCTTCATCGCGGCCACCAATCTGGTTTTGGCCGCGACCGGCAGGGGTGCGGAGCCGGTGGACGAGCTCATTCGGAAAGGGGACGTTTATTACGACAAGTTGCAACCGGCGGATGCGCTGAAGTACTATCTGCCCGCGGAAAAACTCGACCCGAATAATGCGCATCTCCTGGTGCGGATCGCCCGCCAGTACCGCCACCTCATGAGTGATGCTTTCGGGAAAGAGCAAAAATTGCATTTGGGAAACACCGCGGTCGAATATGCCGACCGGGCGGTGTCTCTCCTGCCCAATGATCCCGAGACGCAACTGGCCGTGGCGATCAGCTACGGGAAACTATTGCCGCTCGTGGGCACACAGGAGCAGATCACGGATTCGCGGATCATCAAGACGGCCGTCGAGAAAGTCCTCGAGGTCGACACGAACAACGACCTCGCCTGGCAGGTCCTGGGACGCTGGTATCTGGGTTTCGCGGAAGTCAGCCCGCTCAAGCGCGCCATGGCCCAGATGGTCTATGGAAAGCTGCCCCCGGCCAATTTCGAAGATGCGGTTCGTTGCTTCGAAAAGGCCATTGCGCTCAACCCGAATCGGCTGATGCATTACATCGAGCTTGGTCACACCTACGCCGACATGGGCCGGCCGGCCGAAGCGCGCAAATTCATTAGCAAAGGTTTGGGGATGCCCAATACCGAAAAGGACGATGCGGAATTCAAGGAAAAGGGGCGGGAACTGCTGGCCTCGCTCAGGTAAAGCGCTTCGCGCGGAGATCGGAGATCTGATCCGTCAGACTCGAATCGATAAACAGGTGATGCCAGAGCTGTGTCGCCACCACCGCGGTAAGGCCACCTTCGACCGAAAGCCGGGGCAGGGAACCGGGCCGTAACCGGCGGAAGGCGCTGCGCCAGTGGCGGACCGCGGCGGGGTCGAAGTATCCCGTGCGCCGCAACGATTCCTCGCTCAAGAGCTGCCCGACGAAGGGAGGTTCGGGGTCCATGTGGAAGCTATCCAAAGGCGCACGGAAGATCGCCTTGCGCCGCTGGTAGACCGACGGGGGCAGCCAACGTTCGGCTAGCAGCCGCAGCAGATGCTTGTCGCGGAAACCGTGCAGCTTCCATCGCGGATCGAGCCTCGCCGTAAAGGCAAAGACCTCTTCGTCCAGGAATGGGTAGCGCCCTTCGACCGAGGAGTGCATGGACACGCGATCGCTTTTCGCTTGCAAGAGGTGCCCGGCGAGTGTCACCCGGCCCGCCACCCAAATGCCGCGATTGAGGGGATGCCAGCGTCTGGCGCGTTCCAGCGGAATCTGCAAGTCGGCCCACGGATTTGCCTGCTCGCGCACGGCGTGCATCGACTCGGAGTAGAAGCGGAGCTTCGAGAGTCCGAGCAGGCCGTAGGCGTCGATCCACGCATTGGGGCCGCCGATGGTTTCCTCGGTGCGCCGCCGGAATTCTCTCGGGTACTGGGGCACCTGGTTGAGCCGGAGATACCCGCGCCGGGCGTAGTCGCTCAGGCGCAGCCCGGGAATGACGTCGAGGTACTCGAGGATTTTGCCCGCTTTGTACCACGGATACCCGATCAACCATTCATCGGCCCCTTCACCCGTGAGCACCACCTTCTGCCCGCATTCGTGGACGCGCCGCGCCAGGAGCAGCAGCGCCGCGCAGGAAGTATCGATGACCGGCGCTTCGACGGCGTGGATCAGCTCCGGATAGGTATTGATCGCATCCTCCGCGCGGAACTCCTGCACCATCGGCGGCTTGGTCTTGATGTGGCGCGCGACGAGATTGGCGGCGTCGAGTTCATCCAGTTCGGGGGTGTCCACGCGGATGGTGTAGGTATTGATCGCCGAGCCTTTCAAATGGCAGGCCAGCGCCGCGATCATGCTCGAGTCCACGCCACCCGAGAGGTACGAGCCCACCGGCACATCCGCTTTCAACCGCGTGTCCACGGCCCGCAGCAACACTTGCTCGAAGGCGTCGACGAGTTGCTTCGGGTCCTGACCCCACTCTTCCTCGCCGCGGTCCGGGAAATCCATCACCCAGTAGGCGCGCTCGGCGATTTCCGCGCTCTGGCCGTCTTCCGCGCCCGGCGAGATGTCGAGATAGTGCGCCGCACGGAGCAATTGCACCCCTTCAAGGCAGGTAATCGGGCCGGGCAACGCCGAAAAGGAGAAGATGTGATCGATCCCGCGCCGGTCCGGCTGCGCCGGAACCATGCCCGAGGCCAGGAGCGCCTTGATCTCCGAGGCGAAAAGCAGCCACTCGCCCTGGCGCGTCCAGTAGATCGGGCAAATCCCAAATCGATCGCGCCCGAGCACCAGGCGGCGTTGTTTCGCGTCCCAGAGGGCGATGGCAAATTGTCCGCGCAGCCGCTCAAACATTCCCTGCTGCTGCTCTTCCCAAAGGTGCGGAATGACCTCCGTGTCGCAGTGCTTGACCAACCGGTGCCCGCGCGCCTCCAATTCCCGGCGCTTCTCCAGGTGGTCGAACAACTCCCCGTTGAAGACGACCGTCACGCTTTGGTCCTCGTTGGTCACGGGTTGCTGCCCATCCGCCAGGCCCACGATGCTCAAGCGGCGCGAGGCCAGCCCGATGCCGGGCGCAAAATAGAAGCCTTCCTCATCCGGCCCGCGATGGATGATGGCGCGCGCCATCTTGCGCACGGCCTCTTGCGGTGCCGTTCGCTGGCTGGCCAGATCGATGATTCCTGCGATGCCGCACATGTTTCGCTCCCTTTACTTCGCCGTGGACCCGCTTGGCGACCGGTTTTTGCTGAATATGGTCATGGAAGCGCGGGGTTCTTGTCCCTGCACCAGCGCCGCCACATGGCGCGATAGGCGGCTTCGATACTGCGCGCGAAACGCGGGGCATCCATCAGCGGCGAAGCCTCCATCCGCGAGCGCAGGGTTGCCCGTAAGCGGGCTAGTCGCGGCAAATCCGCAGCGAGTTGTGCCGCTTTCTCCACATACTCATCCTCGGTATCGGCCAACAGCTCCGGCAAGCCGAGGTTCATCAAGTTGCTCAGACCCGCTCGCGAGACCGGCAACTCTCCCGCCAAACCAATCACCGGCACGCCCATCCAGAACGCATCCAGGCTGGTGGTGTGTCCGTTGTAGGGAAAGGTGTCCAGACCGATGTCAATGCGGTGATAGAATTCCAGATATTCGTGTCGCGGCCGCGGCGCGACAAAGTCCACCCGCGAGGCATCCACCCCGGCCTGTTGCAATCGGGCCAATGTCCGTTGGCGATGGCTCCCCGCAAAACTCAGGATGATCAGCCTGGAACTTTCGGCTCGTGCCAGAATCCGTGACCAAAGGGCGAGAACCTGTTCGTTGACTTTGCAGAAATTATTCAGGCAACCAAAGGTGACGAACTTGTTCTCCAGAGCTGGCAGGGCATTCACAGGAAGGTCGGCCCCGTGCGGGCTATAGCACCAGAAGCTGTCGAGGAGGAAGACCCGCTCCGCGGGTCGGAGTTCGGGTCTCGGAGATCGGAGATCGGAAAGGAGCGCTTCGCGCGGAGATGGGAGATGGGAGATGGGAGATCGGGAATGTGGAGCGGAGCCGAACTCCGATCTCCCATCTCCCATCTCCGATTCGAGCCAGCGGTCGCTAATGCGATACCCGATGGTCTCCACTCCCGCGCTCCCGGGGTATCCCGCATAACTGACCTGCACCGGCGCCGGCTGGTGGGCAAACATTAGCAGCCGGTGGTGGGCGGTGTGCAATGCCAGGTCCACGAGAATGTCGATCTGGTGTTGCCGGATCAGTTCGGCCGCTTCCGGGTTGGTCAGTCCCAGGAGGCTGTGCCAATGGTCGGCGTGGGCCCGCAGTTGCCGGGTGAGATCATCGGGGACGGGCACTTGGGGGTAACAAAAAATCTCGAAGTTGTGGTGATCATGCTGTGCCAGCAGGGGTAAAAGAGAGCGACCGACGGGGTGCCCGCGAAAATCGGGGGAGACATAACCGATCCGCAGGCGCCGGTCGGGAGTGGCGTCATTGGGGTGAGGCCGGAGGAACTGCCGCAGAGGCTGCACGTGCTGCTGGTTCCAGAGCTCGAGTTCCCTGGCGATGGCCCGGGCGTCGAAACCGGGATGGTAGTGAAGGGTCAGTGCCAGGTTGCTGTGGGCTTCGGAATGGCTGGGCTTGAGCGCGATGGCCTGACGATAAGCGGCGATGGCTTCGTCAAGCTGGCCCACATCTTTGAGCGCTACGCCGAGGTTGGAGTGGGCGTCGGAATAGTGGGCGTTCAGGGCGATGGCGTGGTGGTACGAGGCGATGGCCTCGTCCAGTTGGCCCTGGTCTCGCAGGGCGCCGCCGAGATTGTTGTGAGCTTCCGGATAGTTGGGTTTGAGAGCGATGGCGCGGCGGTAGGCGGCGATGGCTTCGTCGAGTCGGCCCTGGGTTTTGAGCACCACACCAAGGTTCGAGTGGGCTTCCGGATAGCTGGGTTTGAGCGCGATGGCCTGACGACAGGCGGCGATGGCCTCGTCGAGCCGGCCTTTGCCTTCCAGGGCATTGCCGAGATTGCTGTAGGCTTCGGGACGGTTTGGTTTCAGTGCGATGGCCTGGCGATAGGCCGCGATGGCCTCGTCGAGCTGGCCTTTTTCTCTGAGCGCATTGCCAAGATTGCTGTGGGCCTCGGATAAGTTCGGTTGGAGGGAGATGGCCTCGCGGCACGCGGTGACGGCCTTTTCGAACTGACCCTTCTCACGCAGTGCGTTTCCGAGGTTGGAGTGCGCTTCGGCATAGTCGGGCTTGAGCGCGATGGCCTGACGATAGACGGCGATGGCCTCGTCGAGCTGGCCTTTGTCTTTCAGGACGTTGCCGAGATTGTTGCAGGCGTTGGGGTGGTCGGGTTTGAGAGCGATGGCCTGACGATAAGCGGCGATGGCCTCGTCGAGTTGGTTTTGGCCTTCCAAGGCGATGCCGAGATTATAGTAGGCGGCGGGATAGTGCGGTTTGAGAATGATGGCCTGACGACACGCGGCGATGGCCTCGTCGAGTTGCCCCTGGTCTTTCAGGGCGATGCCGAGGTTGTTGTAGGCCTCAGGAAAGTCGGGCTTGAGCGCGGTGGCCTGACGGATCAACTCCACGGCGACATCATTCTGTCCGACCTGATGCGCCACGACGCCCAGCAGGTGCAGCGCGCCGGCATGCCGCGGATCTGCGGCCAGAATCTGGCGGTAGAGCGCCTCCGCCTCCGCCAACCGCCCGGACTGGTGGTGCTGGACGGCGAGTTCGAAGGATTGCTCGATGGTCATGGCAGCAAGGGTTGCTTTTCCCCGCACCAGCGCCGCCACGCGGTGCGATAGGCGGCTTCGATATTGCGCGCAAAACGCGGGGCGTCCATCAGCGGCGAAGCCTCCATCCGCGAGCGCAGGGTCGAGCGCAATTGCGCCAGCCGGGGCCGGTCCTGCGCCAGGCCCGAGGCGACCCCGACAAATTCCTCCGGTGTCCTGGTGGCAAGCTCTGCGAGTCCGGCCGTGGAGAGGAGGCTTAGTCCGGCACGGCCCGCCGCGGTCTTTCCCGCGAGGCTGACCACAGGCACACCCATCCACAACGCGTCCAGGGTGGTGGTGACCCCATTATAAGGGACAGGATCGAGCGCGATATCGATCCGGTCGTAAAGGCGCAGATATTCATCGCGTGAGCACCGGCCGCAAAACTCCACGCGGTGGCCGGCGATGCCCATCGTCTCCATCGTCCGCCGAAGGTCGTCGCGATGCCTGCCCTCCGCGGCCAGCAACAGCAAACGCGACCCGGGCACGGCAGCCAGGACCTGCCCCCACAGGCGCAGCAACGGTTCATTGAGCTTGCAGAAGTTATTCAAGCTGCCAAAGCGGACAAATTCGCCCCAATGCGAGGTCTCAACGGGCGCCTGAGGAAGGTTGCTGATGGGATCGTAGCAGCACCAGGAGTCCGGCAGACGCACGCTCTCTTCGGAGCATCCCTCGGTACCGGGGGAAGGTGGGTCCATGAGCGCGTCGGTCAGACGATAGTCGATGGTTTCGAGGCCCGTCGATCCGGGATAGGCCAGCCACGTCACCTGAATCGGGGCTGGCTTGCAGGCGAAAAGCGGGAGCCGGTTGTGGGCCATGTGCATCGTCAGGTCGATGAGGATGTCGATGCCGTCCTGCCGGATTCTTTCCGCCAGTTCCTCATTGCCAAGCCTCCGCACGTCATGCCACGCGCTGACGCTCCGGCGCAAGCGCTCGCTGATTCGGTCGGGCCGCGAGACGCTGGCGTAGGCGTGAAGTTCGTAAAGACTTCGGTCGTGAGCTTCAAATAGCGGCACGACGACGCAGGCCCCGACGTGCTCCCGGAAATCGGGTGAGACATATCCGATGCGCAAACGGCGCTCCGGGTCGCGCTCGTTGGGATGGGCGCGGTGAAATCTGCGCAAGGGTTCCGCGAATTGCCGGTTCCAGCGGCGGTGCTCCTCGCGAATGGCAAGGGCGTCTTCGGAGCAATGAAAATGCATGGCATAGATGAGATTGCTGTGGCCGTCGCGAAAGTTGGGTTTGAGGGCGATGGCCTGACGATAGGCGGCGATGGCTTCGTCGAGCCGGCCCTGGTCTTTCAGGGCGTTGCCGAGGTTGTTGTGGGCATCGGGATAGTTGGGCCTGTGACTGATAGCCTGACGATAGGCGGCGATGGCTTCGTCGAGCTGGCCCTGGTCTTTCAGAGCATTGCCGAGATTGCTGTGGGCTTCGGGAAATTCGGGCTTGAGGCTGATGGCCCGACGATAGGCGCCGATGCCTTCAGCGAGCTGGCCTTGTTCTCTCAGGGCATTGCCGAGGTTGCATTGGGCTTCAGGATAGTTGGGCCTGAGAGCGATGGCCTGACGATAGGCAACCACGGCCGCGTCGATCTGGCCTTTGCCATGCAAGGCGATGCCGAGGTTGTAGTGGGCTTCGGAGAAGTTGGGTTTGAGCGCGATGGCCTGACGATGGGCGGCGATGGCCTCGTCCAGTTGGCCCTTGTCTTGCAGGGCAACGCCAAGGTTGGTGTGGGCTTCGGAAAGGTTGGGTCTGAGGGCGACGGCCTGATGGTATGAGGCAATCGCCTCGTCCAGCCGACCCCGGTTTTTCAAGGCGTTGCCGAGGTTCGAGTAGGCTTCGGGATAGTTGGGGTGGAGCGCGACGGCCTGCCGAAATGCGGTGATGGCTTCCTCCAGTTGGCCTTTGTCTTGCAGGGCATTGCCAAGGTTGTTGTGGGCGACAGGAAGATTCGGTTGGAGAGCGATGGCCTGGCGATAGGCGGCGATGGCCTCATTCAGTTGACCCTTGTCTCGCAGGGCAATGCCGAGATTGCTGTGGGCTCCGGGAAAGTCGGGCTGGAGGGCGATGGCCTGACGATAGGCAGCGATGGCCTCGTCGAGTTGGCCCAGCCCCCGATACGCTTCCCCAAGGTCGGAATGCAAGGCCGGGACGCCGGGCGCCAACGCAAGGGCCCGGCGCATCAGTTCCACGGCGACATCATTTCGTCCGAGTTGATGCGCCACGACTCCCAGCAGGTGCAGCGCACCGGCCTGCCGCGGATCCACCGCCAGAATCTGCCGGTACAGGCCCTCCGCTTCCGCCAGCCGCCCGGACTGGTGGTGCTGGAGGGCAAGTTCGAAGGCTTGCGGAATGGTCACGGTCTGGTTGATCTTTCGCGGGTTGCGGCAAAGGAGATGGTTGGGTCTGGAGTTTTGGTTCAGTCACTCGGCGGGGAGGCGAACATAACCGGCCACGCACGAAAAAGGCCGCTCAAACAATCCCGTGCGATTCGCGACGTTGCCTTCGGCACACCGGACAAAATCGGCCGAAACCTCAATCGCAATGCCGACGTGGTCAAACTGTTCTCCGGCAGCGACATGATTGAAGAGCACGATATCGCCTGGCTCGGGTCTCGCCGTCTCCGCGGGATGGAAAAACCCACCAGCCACCGCCCAATGATGCCAGGCCGGGACTGCGGCCAGGGTAAAGTGATACGCGGGCTCTGGCTTGGGGAGGAACCGGAACCCGGCCTGCAAGCAACAGTAGTAAACAAATGCACAGCACCAATCGTAGCCAACGCTCGGGTCGGAATATCGCGTGGTCTCACAGTTCAAATTCAGCGCCTCGCGAAATACGCCGAGATACCGCTCAATTTCCGATCCCGCGCCATTGGCCCCGCCACACCGCCCTACTTCGGCTTCCTGGCGGGCAATCTGTGCCAGCCTTTGGCGGGCTGGGCAGGGTAGCGCTGTGGGCTCGTGCATCATTCGGAAAAGACGGGTCTCATTAGACTGACGTTCGGAATTCGCTAGTGGTGGCAAAGAAAAAGAGAGGAGTGTGGAGTAGTTCTAATTAGAACATTTATGAGCGCTTTCCCGCGTTGCCTGCCGCGATTTGTGATGCGGCAGTTCGTTCAATAGCATAAATACAGTCGTTATGTGTGATCCGGCGCCAGCTCATGGCTAGAAGGCGCTTCCGGTCGATTCATCGGAGGCGTTTGGAAAGATAAAGCTTGCTGTGGCCGCGCGAATCCCAGTCGGAAATCTCGCCGACCGTCGAAAAACCGTGAGAATGGTAAAAGCGTGGTGCCTGATACTCCATCGTGTCCACGTAGGCATACTTGCAACCTCGCGCAATAGCGTGGCGCTCCGCCTCGGCGAGCAGCGCCGCGCCGATGCCCTGCGAACGCGACTCCGGGTGAACAGCCATGATGGAAATGCGCAACCACGCCAACTGAGTTTCGGCGAAGAGGCCACCCACGACGCGGGAATTGGCGGTGGCAAGCAGGACAAGCGGTCGTGCCTGATGCTCCGACTGCTGAAGCTGCTCCATAAAAGCTGGGTTGACGGTCCAGTTGTGTTCGCGCAGCCATTGACGGACAAGGTCGCACCCCGGCGCCGATGTATCGACGACGGTTACGATGCTCCAATGGGTGACTGCTGGACTCATGATTCCGGGACGTGCGAAAAAATGCCTAACGACACCAAGCAATAATCTCCCATTTGGATTCTCACTTCAGTTACTAATCATTTAATCCCTTTCCACGGAGAATTGGCCGGATGCACTTTTCAACCCTTGACTCCCGGGTTTTGGATTGTTTGGCTCCAGAAAAATAAAAATTGTATGCTCTTTGCCGTCCTGGCGTCAAGGCATCAAAAGCCGCTTTCAAGGCAGGGTTTTCACCTAACTTCTTTTGAAATTCCTCCGGAAAGACAAGGTCTGTGTTCTCTTTAAGTTCCACTTTCAAACCGGCTTTTTCCACTTCAATGGCTTCATTAATATAGGCTTTCAAGATGGGTTCCATCTTCACTATTTCCCGGACATTAGTGAACCGAAGCTGGCGTCCCACCCGCGTATTCGGCCCGGTCTTGACGAGAATACCCTTGGCATCATTTAACAGGACACCTTTGAAAAACAGAAGTGCACAGTATGCTTTAAAGCCCTGGATGATAACTACGTTTGTTTTCTGAAACGCGTAACAAGGTTTACCCCACTTCAAATCTTCGGTCAGTCCACAATCAAGAATGATCGTTCTCAATTTCTTCATTTCTTCCTGCCACTTTTTGGCTTTGCCTAGATAGACATCAACCTTGGGATTCATCCGCTTCATATTGGTACTTTGAAATAAAGTGAGCTTAGCTCTGCTGGCAACGTCCTTTTCTTCTTGGGCTTTGGCTCGGGTAAGCTAACCCCCTCCTGCAGACTGGACAATGCTGAAAAAAGCAATTTCCTCCGGGATTTTCCATCAGCGTTTTTGCGCAAGGCTGGCGCGGGCGGCGGGAGGCGAGCCCGATGGCGGGGCGAGCGCGAGAAGTGGACTGAAGTCGAAGTCAATTCCTTGGGGAGCTCCTGGCGATGGGGTTCTGCAGGTGCGCGCCCACAAACGGACGCGCGCCAGCCAAGGTGAGCATCGAATACAAGGGGGAGGAGCACACATGTCGTTCATGAAGTGGACGATTGGCAGAAGCAAACGCGGAAGAAATAGGGTCTGTGCTGTATGGTGCTGATCTCGGCAACTCCGGTGATCACACTTTTGCGGACGGTCAGCTAAATGGCATTCGATGGCGCGCGACGAAATTCCTCAGCCGTGGACTCCTCAACCCGCAGGAAATGGGGATTACGTCGGCACAATTCGACGAACTCTTGGAGAGCTTCAGGGTGCGTGATCTCAATACGAATGTGCTGAATCGCTCCAGCGCGTTTGCGCGAAGCCGCCAGAATGTAGGGCGCGTCGAGGTCGGGAAAGAGGTGGAACTGATAATACGCTGCCTGTTCGTCGCGGAAGACGAGTCGCAGATAATGCTCGATCGGTTCCTGCGATCGCTTTGGAACTTTTGGTTCGTGGCGAACGGTCTGAAGGCGCAGTGCCTCGTAGGCGATTAGTGAGGACGGTCCCCTGGCAGGAAGGTTGCGGAGTAGCGCAGCAAGACTGGAGGTGAAATCCGCCGATCGGTCGTCCACGCGGGCGAGCAACTCGAGGAGTGCGCGTGGCGTCAGACGGTTCGCCATTTCTCGGATGCACGTGTCGGTGTTCAGGTCGTAGACCTGCCGCCGATTGAGAACTATGTCCACGATTTGAGTGGGCGAAGGAGCTGGCATATTGGATTCGGTACTTGGCGTTTAGCCCGGGCTAAAGGCAAAAGCGGCTGCGGGGGCAATTGTGAATTTTTTTGCCCCGGATGTCCGAAAGACGACTGCCCGTTCGTTGTATCCATGAAACCGAATAAAACTCACACTACTGGTCCCGCAGCCGCGGGAGCAGCCAACCACGAAAGCCAATTATGAGCACAAATGCCAATACGTCTGAACCGCAAAGTCTGCACCGCGAACACCGCATCGTCTCGCCAGAGGAATGGATTGCGGCGCGCCAGGAGCTGCTGAAGAAGGAGAAGGAATCCACCCGGCTGCTCGACCAGTTGAGCGCCGAACGACGCAAACTCCCCTGGGTGAAGGTCACGAAGAATTACGTTTTCGATGCACCCGGCGGGAAGGTCACGCTTGCGGACCTCTTCGCTGGCCGCCACCAACTGGTGATTCAGCACTTCATGTTCGGACCAGATTGGCAGGAAGGCTGCCCAAGCTGTTCGTTCATGGCCGATCATATCGACGGCACGCTCCCCCACCTGGCCGCCCGCGACGTCACCATGGTGGCCGTCTCCCGAGCGCCGCTGGCCAAAATAGACGCCTTCAAGAAACGCCTGGGCTGGCATTTCAATTGGGTCTCGTCCTACGGCGGCGATTTCAACGCGGACTTCCACGTCTCGTTCACCGAGGAGGAACTGGCGCAGGGCCAGGTCAACTACAACTACACCATGCGGGAGTTCCCGAGCGCGGAGGCGCCGGGTCTGAGCGTCTTTTACAAGGACGACGCCGGCGACGTCTTCCATACCTACTCCACCTACGGACGTGGCGTCGACGTCCTCATGGGCACCTACCGGATCCTGGACCTGGTGCCCAAGGGCCGCGACGAAGACCAGTTGGAATTCTCGATGGACTGGGTCCGCTACCACGATCGTTATGCGACCAACGAATTTGCCGACGCGGACAAACCCTATTGGCCCGAGACGGCGTCGCCGTCGTCCGCGACCTGCGGCTGTGGATCGGCGGAGGTGCGCGCGTGAACGCCCGCCTCTGCTGCCACGCCCGGACTCGAGCCGGCGATGACGCCCGCCGGTCCGCGGCGCGATTGCGCCCTCGCGGGGAGATCGCCGGCTGGATCGTCCCGACCGCGACCCTGGCATTGCTTCCCAAGTGTCCCGCGTGTCTGGCGGCCTACGTCGCCCTCGCCACCGGCATCGGGATCTCTTTGCCGGCGGCCACCCACCTGCGCGCGATGCTGGTCGTCCTGTGCGTGGCGTCATTGGTTTTCATTGCGGCAGGTCGACTCCGGAGTTTCATAGCGCGGAGAGTCACCGGTGCTCCGAAGGAGTTGATGGTTAATAGTTGATTGATGATGGTCCGTCGCGTGACCTCACTGAAAAAAGGTGATTTATGTGGAAGCTCAAGTCCAACATCCCGATGTCGCTCGACGGCTCTGTCGCCGGGCTGAATCCGGACGTTGCGTATCCACTTGAAAGTTCCTGTGGCGGTCGATTCGCTGGGCCATCGGCTGGCGCCCAAAGTCACTCTGGCCAACGAACCGGAACGACCGATAGTTGCCGATCTGGTTGCGGAAGTCTGGGAGGTCACTGGTGGGAGTGTCGAAGCGGTCCTCGCTGAGCAAGGTTCTGCACTCGTTCCCAAGTTGAGGATCCCCTCGTTACGAAGCTGAGGGCTTCGTCATGCCGAGTTGCCGGGGAAGCTGTGCTTCGTGGCAGGAGCAATGCAAACGCATTGGGGTCTGTAAGCGCAGAGGGGTCAATTCTCTCTGCGCTCGTTCCCAAGGCCCCGCCTTGGGAACGCCCTTACGTGGCAGAACTCGAAGCAGCGAGAGGCGAGCCCCGCGCATGCAAGGCTCCCCGAAGGGTGGCAGCGGCGCCTGCCGGCAACCGATGCTTCGTGGCGAGGGGAGGGCTTTGACGCCTCCCCTCTGCCAGACTCCGGAGCCTCAAGAAAGGGGACCTCCGGTGTTGCCGCGAAGCGGCGTCCCCCCGCCTTTTGTCAAACATCCGGCGTTCCGAGAGGCGCGCAAAAACGCCCTTTGCTGCGTTTAATTATGAAACGCGGCTTGACGGGTTGTCCTCGCCAACGGTCAATCGCACGGCGGCGAGCCCGCATATTATCCGTCACATGCCCAAAGACCGAATTGCAATCATAGGAGTCGGCTGCCGTTTTCCCGGCGGCGTCAATCACCCCGAAGCGCTGTGGGACCTGTTGGTGGAAGGGCGCGAGGCGGTCGGCGAGGTCCCGCCGGATCGCTGGAACGTGGAGCGCTTTTACGATGCGGAACCAGGCATCATCGGCAAGTCCATCGCCCGGCGGGGAGGGTTCGTGGAGGGCATCGACCAGTTTGACCCGCAATTCTTTGGCATTTCGCCCCGGGAGGCCCCCTACGTGGACCCGCAGCATCGGTTGCTGCTCGAAACCGCTTGGGAAGCCATCGAGGATGCCGGGCTGGTGCTGGATTTCGAGCGCGGCACGGACATCGGCGTTTTCGTGGGCATTTCCCACAACGATTACCACGCGATCCAGGCGACGCCCTGGGACTGCTCGGAGATCACGCCGCACACAGCATCGCCGCCAACCGCATTTCCTACTGCCTGAACCTGCGCGGCCCGAGCGTGGCCATGGATACGGCGTGTTCCTCGGCGCTCACGGCGGTCCACTCGGCGTGCGAGCACATTTGGGCGGGCCGCGGCGATGTGGCCATGGCCGGCGGTGTCACGGTGATGATTACGCCCGGCGGCTTTATCGGTTTCTCGCAGGCGGGGATGCTTTCGCCGGAAGGCAAGTGCAAGGCCTTCGATGCCGCGGCCAACGGCTTCGTGCGCGGGGAAGGCGCGGGCATGGTGGTGCTCAAGCGCTTTTCGGAAGCGCTGGCCGACGGCGATCCCATCCATGGGGTGATTGTCGGGACGGCCTTGAACCAGGACGGGCACACCAACGGCATTTCGCTGCCGAGCCCCGAGGCCCAGGCGCGATTGGTCCGCGATGCCTGCCGGGACGCGGGCATCGATCCCTTGCGGATTAGCTTTGTCGAGGCGCACGGTACGGGCACAGCGGTGGGCGATCCCATCGAAGCCCATGCCCTCGCGGAAGCGCTCTGTACCCATCGCCCGGCGGATCAGCCGCTGACTATCGGCTCCGTGAAGACGAATCTCGGCCACCTCGAGACGGCGGCCGGCATGGCCGGGCTCGTCAAGGCCATGCTGGTCCTGAAGCGGCGGCAAATTCCGCCCAGCCTCCATTTTGAAACTCCCAGTCCGCACATCGACTTCGCCGCGCTGAAGCTGCGCGTGAATACCACGCTGGAACCGTACCCGGAGTCGGATGGCCTGCGCCTGGCCGGGGTGAATTCATTTGGCTTCGGCGGGGCCAATGCCCACATCATTCTCGAGGAGCCGCCGTCGCGTCCGCACCCCGGGCATGGCGAAGAACTGGCCGGGCGCGCCTGGCCGATCGTCCTCTCCGCCCGGTCGGAAAAGGCGCTGCGAGCCGGCGCCGCGCAATTCACCACCTGGCTGGAGGATCGCTTGCACGCCAACGGCGACGCGCCGGTGCTGCCCGACCTGGTCTATTCGCTCGGGGCGCGGCGCAATCATCATCCCTATCGGCTCACCGTGGCCGCGAGTTCGATGCCGGAACTCATCCAGGAGTTCGGCGCGTTTGGCCGGGAAGAGGAGAGCCTGAAGATCCGCACGGCCTTTACGCCGCGCCCCGAAGAGGCGCCGCGCATCGCTTTCGTCATGAGCGGGCAGGGACCGCAATGGTGGGGCATGGGGCGCGAGTTGATGCGGCACGAGCCCGTCTTTCGCCGGGCCTTCGAGCGCTGCGCCGCGGCCATGAAGCCCTGGGCGCGGTTCTCCCTCCTCGAGGAACTCGGGCGCGGCGAAGAGACCTCGCAGATGCACCGCACGGAGATTGCCCAGCCGGCTATTTTTGCCATGCAAGTGGCGCTCGCGGAGCTTTGGAATTCGTGGGGCGTCCAGCCGTCGGCCATCATCGGGCACAGTGTCGGCGAGATTGCCGCGGCTTGTGTGGCGGGGGTGTTCAGCATCGAGGAAGGCGCGCGGATTATCGTGCACCGGGCGCGGTTCATGGACGCTTGCGCCCGGGGCGAAGGCACGATGCTCGCCGTCGGATTGGGCGAGGAGGAAGCTCGCGCCTTGATCGCGCGCCACGACCGCACCGTGACGATCTCGGCGTACAACGGGCCGCGCTCGTTGACCCTGGCCGGGCCGCGGGTCTCCCTGGAAGCGATGCTCACGGAACTCGAGCCGCAAGGCGTCTTCGCGCGCCTCGTGCGGGTCGATCATCCTTTTCATCATCCGCTCATGCGGCCCGCTTCCGAGGAACTCGAAGCGACGCTGGCCGGCCTCGAGCCGCAGCCGGAGACCACGCCCTTTTTCAGCACCGTCACCGGAAACCGTTGCGCCGGGGAGTCGTGCGGACCGGTGCACTGGGGCAACGGGGTGCGGCAGCCGGTGCAATTTGCCGCGGCCGTGAACGCCCTGGCCGACTTTGGCGTGGATCTGTGGCTGGAACTCGGCGCGCATCCGGCCCTGGTGCACTCGATCCAGGAATGCCTCGCGGGCCGCGCTGCGAAGACGCCCGTGTTCTCCTCAGCCCGGCGTGAGCGCGAACAGGAGCACTTCGTCGAGACGGCGCTGGACCTCCATCGCGCCGGCGTGGCGCTGGATTTCGCGGCCATGACTCCTTCCCGCCGCCTGCTCTCGCTCCCGGCTTACGCGTGGGACAAGAATCGGTGGTGGAATGAGGCGGGCGACTGGCGGGAAGGCCGCCTGTCTCCCGGCGGACGCGGCCTGCTCGACATGCGTCTCTCCCACGCGACGCCGATGTGGACGGTGCGGCTCGATGCGCGGCACATGGCGTACCTCAAGGACCACAAGGTCGACAGCCACGTCATCTTCCCGGCGGCAGGCTTCGTCGAGATCGTGCTCGAAGCCGGCGTGCAGCTTTTCGAGGGGCGCGCCTTCGTGGTGGAGGACTTCGAGATTCGCAAGCCGCTCATCCTGCCGGAGCAGGGCGGGGGCGTGAAGCTGGAGATTTCCTACGAACCGAACGAGCGCACCTTCACCATCCAGAGCCGCTTTGAGCACGGCGCGGCGTGGTCTCTGCACGTCGTCGGCTCGCTGCGCGGCGAGCGTACCGAATCGGCGTTCGCCTCTTCGACTTGGGACACCCAGGCGGCCAAAGCGGTCGTCCCGGTGGAAGTGGAGGGCTTCTATCGCTACATGAGCGACTTGGGATTGCGCTACGGGGAGGAGTTCCGGCCCATTCGCGAACTCGCCGCCGGCGCGGGTCATTCCGCCGGGCGGGTCACGCTCTCGGAGGCCATCGCGGACCGCGCCAGCGAGTATGCCTTGCATCCCGTGCTCCTGGATGGCGCACTGCAAACTTTCTCCGCCGGCGCCGCCACCGTCGAGGACCGTCGCTCGCGGATGAAGCTGCCGGTCCGCTTTGCCCGCATCCTGTTCCTGCGTTCCCCGGGCGCCGCGGTGCGCGTGCAAGCCGGGGTCCTGCAGTGCAACGAAGAGTTCGTCGAGGGCCGCATCGGCCTCTACAACGAAGCGGGCCAGCCCTGCGTGCTCGTGGATGGGTTCCGGGCGATCAGTGTCGCGAACGTTCGCCGCTCGGGAGCGCCGGGTGGAATGCGCGATGTCCTCTACCACCTCGATTGGCAGCGCGCCCCGGTGGCGCGGCCCGCGGCGCCGCTTCCCCCGGTGCCGCTCGCGCAATTGCACGCGGCCGCCGCGCGGGCGCTGGACCAAGTCATCGCCGAGCAAGCGCACGAGGAATTGGAAGCGGCCATGACCGCGGGGGACGATCTCGCCGTCGCGGAACTCGCCCGCGGGTTGCGGAACATGGGGGTGATGGACGGGGCGAAATTCACGGCCGATTCCCTGCGGGTTTCCGTGGCGATGCAGCCCGCCTTCCAGCGCCTGGCGGCCGGCCTTGTGAGGAATGGTTTGCTGGAAGAAAGCCCTGCGGATTATCGCGCGACGGCGGCCTTTGGAGCGGCCGCGGAGGGTGCGCCGGCGACGCTCCGGTGGTACATTTCCGAGTACGCGGGCCATTTGCCGGAGGCGCTGCTTTGCGCGGGTATCGGCGCGGAGCTCGGTCCGATCCTGCGCGGGGAAAAGGAAGCGCTCCACGTGCTTTTCGCGAGCACGGGCGCGGAGTTGCTCGATCAATTCTACGGCGATGGCCTCTACACCACCCGGTGGCTGGCGGCGATTACCGCGGCCGTGCAGGAAGCGGCGCGCCAGCTTCCCGAGGGCCGCGGGCTGCGCATCCTGGAAGTCGGCGGCGGCACGGCCGGCCTGGCCGCCCACCTGCTCCCGCTGCTCGAGCGCGGGCTGCACGCCTACACCTTCACGGATGTGTCCCCCGGCTTTTTTCCCGGCGCCAAGCAGAAGCTGGCCGCCTTTCCCGAGGTCGAGTGCCAGATCTTCGATCTCGACCGCCCCGGGACGGACCAGGATTTTGCGGCTGGATCATTCGATTTCATCATTGGCACCAATGTGCTCCACGCGGTGCGGGACGTACGGGCGACGCTGGACTCCCTGCGCGAATTGCTCGTGCCCGGTGGCAGCCTGGCCTTCATGGATACCGCGACGCCGCAGTTGTGGACGGAAGTGGTCTTTGGGCTAACCAGCGGATGGTGGCGTTTCACCGATCGGGACCTGCGCCCGGAGCAGCCGCTGCTTGAGCGCGCCCAGTGGGAAAAGGTGCTGCGGGAAGAGGGATTCACCGAGACGGCTTCCCTGGCGGGGCTCATTGGTCCGACCGGGGGCGAAGGCCAGTTTTGTATGCTGGCGCGCAAACCTTGGGAAGTACCCGCGGGCGCGCCGGACGAGCCGGTCGCCGTGCCGCCGGAAAAGTCGTGGTTGATTTTCGCCGATGCCTCGGGCCTGGGCGATCAACTCGCGGGGCCCTTGCGCACCGCGGGAGCCCGCTGCCGCATGGCGCGGCGCGCGGCGGAATTTGCCACCACCGGAATGGATTCATTCACCCTCCGCGCGGAGGCGCCGGAGGATTGGTCGCGGCTCTTGAAATCCTGTGCCGATGCCGCGCCGGAACGCATTGTCTACCTGTGGTGCCTGGATGCGACGGAGGTGACGGACGACACCCTCATGGGCACCGATGCCTTGCTGCACCTGAGCCAGGCGCTGGAAACCGTTTGTCCCGCGGCGAAATTGCGCATCGATTTCGTCACTCGTGGCGCCCAGCCGGTGGGTCGCCAGATCACGGCCACCACCGTGGCGCAGGCGCCGGCCATTGGGCTGATGCGGGTCATCCTCAACGAATACCCGAATCTCACCTGCCGGGGCGTCGATCTGCCACCGGAGGCCACCGCCTCGGACACCACGCTGCTCTGGGGCGAACTACGGCGCAACGAGCCGGAGCGCGAGGTCGCGTTGCGCGGAGAGGCGCGTTACGCGCAGCGCCTGGACCGCGGGCGGCCGGTCGTGTCACAGACGCTCGAACCGTCGGTGCCTCTGCGGCTCGAATCGCGCGAGCGCGGACATCTGGACACTTTGCGTTTTGCGCCGTTTGCCTTGCCGCCCTGCGGCCCGGGCGAAGTCTTGATCGATGTCAAAGCCGCGGGCATGAATTTCCGCGATGTCCTCAAGGCGCTGGCGCTCTATCCGGGCGAAGCACCCGATGCGCGGATTTTCGGCGACGAAGTCGGCGGCATCGTCAAAGCGGTCGGGGCCGGGGTGATGCATGTCGCGCCGGGCGACCGGGTCTTTGGTCTGGCGGTTTTCGGACTGGCGACCCAGACGCTGGCGCGCGCGGGCGACGTGCGCCGGATCCCCAGGGGACTGTCCTTTGAAGATGCGGCGACGGTGCCCGTGGTCTACATGACCGCCTGGCACGCCTTGAAGTACGTGGCGCGACTGCGCGCCGGTGAATGCGTTCTCGTCCATGCGGGCGCCGGCGGTGTGGGCATGGCGGCCATCCAGATCGCGCATCATCTCGGTGCGGAAGTGATCGCCAGCGCCGGCAGCCCCACCAAACGCGCCCTGCTCGCCACGCTGGGCGTGAAGCATGTCATCGATTCCCGCCGGGGCGATTTCGCGGAAGCGGTGCTGGAGTTGACACACCGGAAAGGCGTGGACGTCGTCCTCAACGCGCTCGCCGCGGAGGCCATCCCGATGGGCCTTTCCTGCCTCGCGGAGTTTGGCCGTTTCATCGAAATCGGCAAACGCGACATTTACCAGAACGCGCGCATCCCGCTCTGGCCCTTGCGGCGCAACGCGTCGTTTCACGTCGTGGCCATGGACGCGGTCTTCACCGGCGACGAAGCGCTCACCCGGCAGATGCTCGGCGAAATCGGCGGATTGATCGAAGAGCGGGCGCTGACCCCGCTCCCGTTTCGTTCCTTTGCCGCCTGCCGGGTTGACTCGGCTTTCCGGCTCATGGCGAGCGGCAAGCACATTGGCAAGGTCGTCGTTTCGTTTCCGGAGCCTTTTATCCCGCGGCGCGGCGAACCGCTTCCGCCGCGGTTCGCCATCCAGGCGAATGGTTGCTACCTCATCACTGGAGCCTTCGGTGGTTTCGGCAAGGTGGTAGCGCACTGGCTGGTCAAATGCGGCGCACGGCACCTGGTGCTGAGCAGTCGCAGCGGCGCGGCCACGCCCGCGGCGGAGGCCCTGGTCGAAAGCTTGCGCGCCCAGGGCGCCGAAGTGCGCGTGGTGCGGGCCGACGCCGGTTCCGCGGAAGATGTTTCCCGCCTGCTTGGGGAGATCGCGGGCCGCCCGCAACCGCTGCTCGGCATCTTCCATCTCGCCATGGTCATCGACGACGCGCCGCTGGCCACGCTCCATCGCGACCGCATGCAGGCGGTGATGGCGCCCAAGGCCTACGGCGCGTGGCTGCTGCACCAGGGCACCAGGCACTTGAAGCTGGACTGCTTTGTGATGTTCTCGTCGGTCTCCAGCATCTTCGGCAATCCGGCCCAGGGAAACTATGGCGCGGCCAATGCCTTCCTCGACTCTCTCGCGCATCACCGCCGGGCACTTGGCCTGCCGGCGCTGACCATGAATTGGGGCGTGCTCGGCGGTGAAGGGTACGTGGCGCGCAATGAGCGCGTCGCGGAATACCTCGCGCGCCAGGGCACGACCGAACTGTCCCCGGGTGAAGTGGTGTCGCTCCTCGAAAGCTCGCTCATCGCGGGCAATACCCGGGTGGTGGCCATTCGCGTCGACTGGGCAAAGTGGCGCCAGTTTTTCCGCAGCGGCCAGGACAATCCGCTTCTCGAACGCATTCTCACGGTGGTCGAAGGCCAGGAGGCGGGCGGTGTGACGAGCGACTGGCGGCCCAGGATCGAAGCGGCCGCGCCGGAGGACCGCGAGGCCGTGATCGCGCAAGCGGTGCGCGATGTCGTCGGCTCGGTCCTGCGGGTCAAGCCCGACAGCTTGCGCAACGATCAGCCGCTCACCGACCTCGGCCTGGATTCGCTGATGGGCGTGGAAATTGAAAACTCCCTCGAGGCGGCCATCGGCATCGCCCTGCCGCCGACCAGCCTCATGCGGGCCCGGACGATCGGGCAGATCGCGACGGTGATTGCCAATCACATGGGAGGCAGGAGCGCGGCGCCGGCCGCGGCGGCCGCTCCGGCTCCCGAGGAAACAGCGACGACCGGGGACGTCGATCTCGAAGCGCTCTCCGATGAAGAACTCGACCGTTTGCTCGGCGACAGCTCCGTTTCGGACGAGGACCCCGATCCGGAAGGAGCGGTCAAGTAGCGCAAGCCTGGAAGTCATGTCCGGAGACAAACGTGCGCTCTTGAAGCAGCGGCTGGAGAACGGCCAGCTCCGTCTTCAACCGCTCACCTTTCCCCAGCGCGAATTGTGGGAAACTTCGCCCGTGCCCGTGGCCGACACGGCGAACCATATCTGCTGCCTCATCGAGGTGCGGGGCAACGTTACGCCGGAAGGCGGCGCCGCGGCGTTGCAGCGCGTCCTGGCGCGGCAGGAAGCGCTGCGTGTGTCCTTCCTGCCGGGCAAGGACGGGCCGCTGCAAATGATCCGCAGCGAGGGCCTCACCAATATTCGCGTTCGGGAGCTGGCCCCGGCGCAGTGTCACCCGGACGCCGTCGAAGAAATCGCCCGCGAAATCTTCCACGAACCCTTCGACCTTTTGCAAGGGCCGCTCTATCGCGTCGAACTGTTGCGGCGCGCGCCGGATGATCACGTGCTGGTCTTCGCAATTCACCACGCCATTGCCGATGGCTGGACGCTCGGCCTTTTCGTCCAGGAATTGTGCATGGCCTTCATCCAGGGCGTGCGGGGAATCCGCGAGGCTCTGCCTCCCGTGCCTTTAAGTTACAGCGCGTGGGGCGCCGCCGAGCGGGCGTTCTGGCAGCCGTCGGAATTGGAGCCGCGCGCGGCGTTTTGGAAAGGCCACCTGGCCGGATACCGCCGGCTCTGGAATGCGCGCGAAGGGCCGGACACGGCGGCGGGCGCACCTGTGCGGCTGGTCTCCTACTTCCCCGCCGACATCGTCAGGCCGGTCCGCGAATTCGCCCGCAAGGCCGGCGCCACCCTTTTCAGTGCGCTGCTCACCGCGTTTCAAGTGGCGTTTTCGCGCTGGACCGGGACGGAGGACATTCTGGTCGGCGCCCCGGTGGCCAATCGCGCCCGGCAGAATGTGAAGGAAACGATGGGTTACTTTGCCGGAATCGTGCCCTTGCGCGGGCGGATCGATCCCCAACGATCTTTCCTCGCGAGCCTGCGCGCCACGCACCAGGTGACCGTCGATTGCTTTGCCAACGCCATGCCCTTTGCCGAACTGGCCCGGGCCCTCGGTGATCCGGGCCGACCGGGGCACAATCCCATCTTCGAGATCCGGTTTGCCCTGCAAAATCATCCGATCCCCGATGTGGCGCTCCCCGGTTTGTCGGCGAAACTGCGGATGCGCTCGACGGGCACGGCCCGTTATCATCTGGCCTGCGAGGTGACCGAAGACGGCGACCAACTCGAAGTCGTCTGGCTTTTCCGGCCGCAACTCTTTCCGCAAGTGGAGGTGGAAAATCTGGGACGCCTGTTCCAGAATGTGCTGGCCGGCGCCTGCCAATCGGCTGAGGCCGGCGTTGCCGCCCTCTCCACGCGATGAATACCGCAACGACCAACGACGTTCTTGAAGAACCGCACGAGCCGCACTGGATCGGTCGCGCGGCCTTTCCGGTGATCGTCGGGTTGTTCTTTCTCAGCCAGGCCTGCCTGACGCTGGCCGTTTATCACGACCGTTACTGGCTGGCGCTGCCGCTGGTGCTGGTCACCAGCCATCTCATGCACGGCTTGTTGATCGGCCTTCACGAAGCCTCTCACGGGTTGCTGCGCAAGAACCGGTTGCTCAATGAAATCGACGGCATCCTCATCGGCATCTTCAGCTTCACGAGCTTCAGTTTGTACCGCGCGGCGCACCAACTGCATCACGCCTACCTCGCGTCAGAGCGCGACGAAGAGCTTTGGCCTTTCGTCCATCCGCACATGCCGCGCTGGGCACGTGTCCTCGCGGCGTTGCTGGAGTTGACCGCGGGCATGTTGTTCACGCCGTTTCTCTTCGTGCGCACTTTTCTGCGGTCCGGCTCGCCGATTCGCAGCAAGAAGGTCCGGCGGAGAGTTTGGATGGAATTGGCGGCGACCACGCTGGTCTGGGCGCTGATCCTGTCGGCCGACGCTTATTTTCACGCGTGGAAGTATTTTCTCTGGACGTATTTCCTGCCCGCCTGGCTCGCGGCCAACGCGCAGTCCTTGCGGAAATATGTCGAACACGTCGGGCTTACCGGTTCGACGGTGAACAGTTCCACGCGCAGCATCGTCACGAAGGGCTGGCTGGCCGATTTCGTGTGCTTCACGCTGCTTCACGAACCGTACCATGGGGTCCACCACTGGCGCTCGGGCCTTCCGCACCCGCAATTGCCCCTGCACGCCGCGGCCCTCGAACCCACCGTGCCCGGGGAGCGGCCTCCGTTCCGGAGTTTCGGCGCGGCCCTGCGTGATCTCTTCATCAATCTGCCGGACCCGCGCGTCGGCGCCCAGTGGCTTGGCGTGGTGACGCCGGCAGGGCGGGAATTGGCCCGGCAGGGCCTCAACTAATGGCGGACTCAAGTGCTGACTGTGTCTTCGAGGCGGTAGGGCTGAAGAAAGTGTACGATGACGGGCAGATCCAGGCGTTGCGCGGCGTGGATTTTCGCATTCAAGCGGGCGAGTTTGTGGCCATTGTCGGCCCGAGCGGTTCGGGCAAATCCACCTTGCTGCAAATGCTCGGGGCGCTGGACCACCCGAGCGCGGGGACACTGCTTTACCGCGGCGCTTCACTTGCGGAACGCGCCGACCTCTCCTCGTACCGCGCGCGAGAAGTCGGTTTTATCTTCCAGGCATTCCATCTTCTGCCGGCGTTCACGGCGCTGGAGAATGTGCAGATGCCGATGTTTGAAACGCCGCGCTGCGCCGCGGAGCGGAAATTGCGGGCGGTGGAGTTATTGCGCGCGGTCGGCTTGGAAGGTCGCCTGCACCATTTTCCCGCGAAGCTTTCGGGCGGCGAACGCCAGCGGGTGGCCATCGCCCGCAGCCTGGCCAATGGCGCCTCAGTGCTCCTCGCCGACGAACCGACGGGCAATCTCGATAGCGAAAGCGCCGGGCTCATCATGGACCTGATCGTCCGGCTCCATCGCGAGCAACGGATCACGCTGATCCTGGTGACTCATGACAGCGGCATCGCCCGGCGCGCCGGCCGCATCCTGGAAGTGCGGGACGGGTGCATCATTGCCGACAAACTCAACATCGCGGGGCTGTCGAACTGAAATGACTTTTCTGGCCGTTGTCACTCGCGGACTCCTACGGCGGCCGGTGCGCACCGGGTTGACCATCGTGGGCATTTCCGTCGGCATCGCCGCGGTGGTGGCCCTGGTGGGAATGTCGCGCGGATTTGAGACGAGCTGGGCCAATGGCATGAAGTCCCGCGGGACCGATGTCGTGGTGAGTAACATGGGCAGCGCGCTCACCCCGAAACCCTTCAGTGTGTCGGTGGTTGATCGCGTCAAGCCTCTCCCGCATGTCGCGGAAACCTGCGCGCTGTTGGTCGATCTCATCAGCGTCGAGAAGGCGGACATGATGATCGTTTCGTCCCGCGAGTGGGGCGGTTTCTCCTGGAAGAATCTCAAGGTGGTTTCCGGACGCTTGCCGAGTGATGCGAAGGAAAAGGCGGTCGTGCTCGGCACGACGGCGGCGGACACCTTGCAGAAGAAAGTCGGCGACACGGTTCAGCTCGAAACCGCGGAACTCGCGGTGGTCGGCATTGTCGATGGCGGGGCCGTGGTGGAGAACGGCGCGGTCATTTTGTCGCTGCCACTCTACCAGGAGATCACCGGCAACCGGGAAAATATCAATGTCATCGACGTGCGCGTGACGCCTGGCACGACGAAGGAGGAAATGTCGGAACTGTGCCAGAAGATCAACGCCGTCGCGCCCGAGGCGCGCGCGGTGGTGGCCGGGGAAAACATCCGCAACAGCCAGGCCTATCGGATCATCCGCGCCATGAGCTGGGGCACTTCGCTGCTGGCCGTGCTTGTCGGCGTGCTCGGGGTCATGAACACCATGCTCATGACTGTCTTCGAGCGAACCCAGGAAATCTGTGTGCTGCTCGCCATCGGCTGGAAGCGCGTGCGCATCGTCCGGATGATCTTGTACGAATCGGCGTTGCTGGGGTTGCTCGGCGGGGTGGGGGGAGTGTTGATCGGGGTCGTCGGGGTGAAGTTGCTCGTCACCGCGCCGATCATTCGAGGATTACTCGAGCCGGACTTGAACGCCGCTCTGCTCGGGCGCGCCGTCGCCATTGCCGTGTTTGTTGGGGTCCTCAGCGGGCTCTACCCGGCCTGGCGAAGTTCCCGCCTCATGCCGAGCCAGGCCTTGCATGGGTAGGTCGCGAGGTAGGGACGCCTGGCCCCAAGCGTCCCTGGTTGCGCGTCGCGTGAGGAAATGCGTGCCGCTCCCGGCGCACTGGGGCCAGTGCGCCCGACCTCGGCTTGGCTCCCCGATGGCGTCTTGCCGAACTGAAGAATCCACACAATATCCGGTGCGGCCTCGAACCACGATCCACCATCTCATGAACATGTTGCGCTGTACGTTCCTCCACGTCGTCACGGTTGTGCTCGTCACGGCGGTATTTCGCTCTTCCTGCTTCGCCGACCCGGCGCCACCGATGACCGCCGGCGAACTGGCTTCCCGCCTGAGCGCGTTGCGGGAGGACGGCGCTTCGTATGTGCGCCTGAGGATGGAGATCAAGGGGCCGACACCGGAGACGTTGCAGATCCAGATCAAACAACGGCTCACCAAGGGCGCCTCCGAGATCGTTTACCAGGTGCTCTTTCCGAAGGAGCGGAAAGGAGAATCCGTGCTCCTGCGAAGAATCGATAACCGGCCGGCGAGCGGCTCAGTTTTCATTCCCCCAAACACGGTTCGCCCGATCGATAACCTCAAAGATCCGCTCCTGGGGAGTGACCTGTCGTATGAAGATATCATCAACAACCCCTATGCGTGGGAGCGGCAGGCGCTGGTGGGAACCGAAACCGTCGAGGGCGTCACCTGCCAGATCCTCGAATCGAAACCCGGGAATGGCGATCACTCGACCTACGGCAGCGTCCGGAGTTGGATCGACCCGCGGCGCCTGGTCCCACTGCGGATCGAGGAATATTCCGGGTCCGGCCAGTTGGTTCGCCGAATCGATAGCACCCGAATCGTGTCTGATGGCGGGCGTTCTATTCCGGCCGATCTCGTAGTGCATGGGATGCGCCCGGATTCATCGACCGTGGTTGACGGCTCACGCATCAAGCACGACGTGAGATACACCGACGCGGATTTCAGTGTCGATGGGTTGAAGGACCTGACCGTCCCGAATGAGAGGCCCGAGTAGGTTTTACGGTGTTACACCAATATGAGGACACGCTTCAAGATTGCCCTGGCAGTAGCGATCGCTTTTGTCATTGCGGTTGTATTTCTCATTGACGTTATTCCACCGCGCAGCCTCACGGTGACCAACATGTCCGTCACCAAGCGCCGCATTTTGGAATACACCCGACAATACGGCCACCTGCCGCCGGATCTTTCTGATTTACCGCCGATGGCCAACGGCAATACTTCAACGGTCGACGGATGGGGACACCCGCTGCACTACAGCTTCGATTCATCCGGTGTTGTTACGTTGCGTAGCGCCGGCATCGACAAGCTGGCGGGCAGCCAGGGCAGCCAGCAAGAGATAATTGGCATTTTTCCAAGCCGGGATGAACGCGGAAACTCGCTGGACGAATTTGTCAGGTGGGCACACGACCCTGCCACCCGGTAATCACGAGCAGGACCGCGTGGTCTCCCCACAAGAAGCGAAACCTCCCAGCGCTGGCTTTTCCAGCGGCTGGAAGATTTTGCGTCGCGTTCGCTTTGCAGGGTTATTGGGCTGGCGCCCAGAAGCCGACGATGCCGTTTCCAGTGTCCACTTCACGATAGACCATCTTCGTCTCGGTCCCGATGCCTTGCCCCTGCGTGGAAACGGCGACCGTCGTCCGGCTTTGCACCGGCCGGTGATTTTTGTTGATGAAATGCGAGCTCGAATCGCCGGCAAAGGCGCTTCCCGTCGCGAAAAAAGCGGTCGCGAGTCCCGCGAGGATCAGTTTGGTGGTTGTTTTCATACGATTCTTTACTTTCGGTATTTTGATTTGCTTCGCAGCCGATGGTTTGGCTGCTTGTATGAGCCTTATAGTCATGTCCCGTGCCAACGGTCGGATACGAGGTATTATTGCCTATTCATAAAGCACTTATGAAATGCCGACGTCCGGCTGGCAGACACACGAGAATTCGTATTATACGATGTTTCGTGCGCTCGGTTACGAATATTCGTGACCCCGGAGGCTTGATTTGCCTGACCGTTCTGGTACTCCCGTAACGCCGCCGGTGAATCGTTCCCTCCTCCCATGCGCAACCTTGGTCTCATCGCCCTCTTCCTCCTCGCCCTGGCATTCACTCCATGGGCGGTTGCTGATCCGCCTTCCGCCGCGGCACCGCAAATCGTCCTGCTGAAACTCGACGACGTCGTCGCTGGCAACCGCGCGCCCGGGCCGGTGTCTCCGCGCTGGCAGCGCATCACGGATTATCTCAAGACGAACAATCTCAAGGCGGGATTCGGCGTCATCTGCGAGTCCTTGGAGAAGGACAACCCGGCCTACTTTCAGTGGCTCAAGGACATTCAAGGTGGCGGCCTCATCGAGTTGTGGATGCACGGTTATCACATGAAGAAGGCTGATGAACCGGGCGAGTTCGATCACGGGACGGTCGACGAACAGCGGGCGATCCTGGAAAAGGGCGAGGCCCTGGCGAAAGCGAAGCTGGGCTTTCCATTGCCGGCCTTCGGCGAGCACTGGAGCGCGGTCACCGACGCCACCGATGAAGCGATGGAGGGTGTCCCGGAAATCAAGATCTGGCTCTACGGCCCCAAGCAGCCAAAGTTCTACCACCGCCTGAGCCTTCCGCGCGTGATGGCGTTGGAAAATCCGACGTTTGTTCCCGATCCGGTGAAATTCAAAGACGCCTACGAAAAGTACGGTGGGAAGCAGCCCTTTCTCGTCCTACAGGGTCATCCCGATCAATGGGTCGAGGACCAGCGCTGGGAGGGGTTTGTGGAGATCGTTGAGTACCTGAAGTCAAAGCAGGTCGTGTTCATGACTCCGTCCGAGTATCTGCAAAAGGTGCAGCCGAAATGACTATTCGTATGAAAGACACGCACCTTATCAAACTCCTGACTCTCATCACCACCACGCTGATCGTGGGGCACTCATCTCCGGCTCATGCCGCCGATGCCGACATCGTCGCGGCGCTCAAATCCAAAGGCGCGGAAGCCGTCGAGACCAAAGGTGCGCTCACCGGCCTTTCCTTTCGCGACTGCACCGGACTCGTGGAAGGCGATTACCAGCAGATTCACCAGCTCTCGCACTTGAAAAGCCTCTCCTTTGGCAAAGGATTCAACGACGCGGCGCTGAAGGCATTGGGAGCGATGCCGGAAGTGGAGATGCTGACCACCAACGGCATGGACGTGTCCGATGGCGGCGTCGGCGCGCTCGCGACCTTCCAGAATCTGCGGACGTTTTCCATTTTTCATCCGGGCAAAAGTCTCACCGGCACCGGGCTGGCGGCGCTCGTGACGCTGCCCCATTTCGAAAATCTGACCGTGGCCGGCTCAACGGAATTCGGGGATGCGGGCATGGCCGCGGTGGCGACGCTGCCGCACCTGAAAGGGTTCCGCACCTGGCATAGTGGGGTGACCGTGGAAGGCGTGAAGCAACTGCGCAGCCTGAAAGAGCTCACCACCCTCACGCTGGGGCAGCGCCTCGCGAACACGCCCCCGACCACGCTATCGGACGCGGCCGTCGCCGTGCTGGCCGATTGCGCTTCGCTGGAGGCGCTCAATCTTCAGGAGGCGCGGCTGACTTTGTCCGCGCTCAGCCAGTTGAAGAAGCTCACTCATCTCAAACGACTGACGCTCGACGGGATTGACCTCGCCGAGGCCGACGTCAACACGCTCAAACAACAACTGGCTCCGGTGGACGTGCGCTGGACGGCGCCCAACGACGCCGCGAAGCATCGGATCGACGCGCTGTTCAAAGTACCGGCGCAGTGATAATCCGGG
>Ga0302325_10001437_pt1 | contig 60795 bp, 61 predicted proteins | sample Palsa_T0_2_FD_201948 | JGI IMG/M metagenome (GOLD analysis project Ga0302325, IMG submission 201948) | Peat permafrost microbial communities from Stordalen Mire near Abisko, Sweden - Palsa_T0_2 | ecosystem: Environmental > Terrestrial > Soil > Palsa > Peat permafrost | place: Sweden: Abisko...
TATGACGCTCACACGACGAACCTTTTTAAGCTCCGCCACAGCCGGGTCGTTCCTGTTGGCGGCGCGCGCCGCGCAGTCGTGGCAGGCAGTGGCGCGTACGCCGGCCGAATTCATTTTCGAATCCGGGAAAGTTTACCAGGATCCTTTCAACGAAGTCGACCTGGATGTAGTCTTCCGCGATGCAGGCGGCAAGCAGCAGCGGGTACCGGCATTTTGGGCAGGCGGCCAGGAATGGCGCGTCCGATATGCCGCCGATGCCGCAGGCCACCATACGTACGAGACCGTTTGCAGCGATACATCGAATACCGGCTTGCACGGGCAGGCCGGCGTGCTGGAGGTCGCGCCTTATGAAGGCTCCAATCCGCTTTTGCAACACGGCGCGCCGCGCGTGGCGCAAGACCGCCGCCATCTGGAATACGCCGATGGGACACCATTTTTCTGGCTGGCCGATACCTGGTGGATGGGATTGTCGAAGCGCATGCGCTGGCCCGCGGATTTTGAGAAGCTGGCGGCGGACCGCGTGAATAAAGGCTTCACCGTGGTGCAAATCGTGGCTGGCCTCTATCCGGACATGCCCCAGTTCGATGCGCGCGGGGCCAACGAAGCAGGCTTTCCCTGGGAGCCGGAATACGCGCGCATCCGTCCGGCATACTTCGACATGGCCGATCTGCGCATCCAACACCTCGTGGATCGGGGCATCGCCCCATGCATTGTGGGCTGCTGGGGCTATTATTTGCCGATTCTCGGAATGGCCCGTATGAAGCGGCACTGGCGTTACCTGATCGCGCGGTGGGGCGCTTATCCCACCATCTGGTGCCTGGCCGGCGAAGGCACCATGCCTTACTATCTCTCGACCGACAAGGACCGCGATCGCGCCACGCAGAAAAGCGGCTGGACCGAAATGGCTGAATATGTGCGAGCGACGGATCCCGGCCATCACCCGATTACCATCCACCCCTCCGATAGCGCGCGCAACACCGTAAATGATCCTTCCGTCCTGGATTTCGACATGCTGCAGACCGGCCACAGCGACCGCGCCAGCATTCCCAATACGGTCAAGCTGGTGACCGGCTCGCGCGCCACCAATCCGCCCATGCCGGTGATCGTGGGCGAGGTCTGCTACGAGGGTATTCTGGAGCAGAGCCGTCAGGAAGTGCAGCGGTTCATGTTCTGGTCCTGCATTCTTAGCGGCGCCGCCGGACACACTTACGGCGCTAATGGAATCTGGCAGGTGAACACCGCACAGCAGCCGTACGGGCCTTCGCCGCACGGGCGCTCGTGGGGCGACACGCCGTGGGATGTTGCCAGCGAGCTGCCGGGTTCGCGCCAGTTGGGGATGTCCAAGGCGCTGCTGATGCGATATCCGTGGTGGCGTCTCGAGCCGCATCCGGAGTGGGCCGAGCCGCACTGGACCAAAGAAAACTACGTGCAGCCTTATTGCGCCGGCATTCCGCGCGAGCTGCGCATCGTTTTTATGCCTCCTGTGTGGGATGCACCCGCCCTTACGCAGCTCGAGCCGGATCTTCCGTACCGCGCGTTTTACTTCAACCCGGCAACCGGAAAAGAATATGAGGCAGGCAAAGCCGTGGCGGATGCATCGGGGCGCTGGCAACCGCCTGTTCCGCCGGTTTTTCAGGATTGGGTGCTGGTGCTCGACCGGCGCGTTTAGTTTAGTACAATCGCCACATGACGACACAGAATTACGCCAACCATGCCCGGTTTGTGCCCATGTACCACTTCCTGCTGGCCGGCCTGTTGCTCGTGACTTTGATCGGGTCGCTGATCAATCTCTATCAGTCGTTCGGGGATCGCGAGCGGCTGTACAGCGCTTCTCTGATCGTGATCCTGACGTTTTGCTCCTGCCTGCTTTTTTACTACTGCCGGACGTTTCCGCTGAAGGCGCAGGATCGCGCCATTCGCGCCGAGGAAAATCTGCGTCATTTCGCCATGACCGGAAAGTTGTTCGATCCACGCTTGACGATCTCTCAGATCATCGCGCTGCGCTTCGCGCCGGACGAGGAGTTTCTCGATCTTGCCCGAAAGGCTGCCGACGCCAACATGCCCCCGGCGGACATCAAGCGCGCGGTGAAGAACTGGCGGGCGGATAATCATAGAGCGTAGGTAAATCGCAATGGCAAGAACTGAATCCACCATGCTTGGGCTGGGTACGCCCGCCCCCGATTTCCGTCTGCCGAATGTAGTTGCCGGACAGACCGTGACGCTGAAAAACTTTGCTGGAAACAAGGCGCTGCTGGTAATGTTCATCTCCCGCCACTGCCCTTACGTGCAGCACGTCAAGCACGAGCTGGCGCGCCTCGGAAAGGATTACGGCGGCAAGTCCACAGGCATCGTCGCCATCTCGTCGAATTATATGATCCAGTATCCGGAGGACGCGCCGGACCGTTTACGGGAGATGGCCACTGAGCTCGAATTCAGTTTTCCGCTGTGCTACGACGAGACGCAGGAAGTCGCGAAGGCATATCAGGCCGCGTGCACTCCCGACTTCTTCCTGTTCGACGAAAACCGCCGCCTGGTCTATAGAGGCCAGTTGGACGGCAGCCGTCCGGGCAATGGAGTGCCTGTCACAGGCGTCGATCTGCGGGCCGCGCTCGATGCGGTCTTGTCCGGCCAGCCGGTCGACAAGGAACAGCGGCCCAGCGTCGGGTGCAACATCAAGTGGAAGCCGGCCTGACACCGCCGAACAATTAGCGGAAGACGCCCGTGTGGCCCAACGAATACCGCCCGGGCTGCGGATAGACGCATAGCCCATGGGGGCCTTTGCCGACGCGTATGCGCGCCCGGAGATGCCCGTCACCGGTATCGATGGCATAGACTTCGCGGCTATAACGCCCCGATAACCACAAAACCGTACCATCGGCGGAAACGCCTCCCATGTCGGGTGTGGCGCGGCCCGGAAGCTGCCACTTGCGCGCAACTTTCCGGGTCGCGAAATCGATCACCGAGATGCTTCCTTCTCCGCGGTTCGAGACGTAGAGCACTTTGGAATCGCGGCTGGCGTAGAGCCCGTGTGCGGCCTTGCCGGTGGGCAGAAACCCGATCACAGTGAAGCGCTCCCCGTCGATGAGATGGACTCCGTTGGCGCGCATATCGGCCACATAGAAAACTTTGCCATCGGGCGAGAGTTTGACGTCCTGCGGCATCCCCCCGCCGGGCAGGTCGAGGGTTCCCATTACGGTCTGGCTGGCTACGTCCACCTTCACCAGTTGACTGCTGAACTCGCAACTGGCAATCAGGTAGCGTCCGTTGGCTGAAAAATCCATATGGTCCACACCATGGCAGGGTACTCGAAGCTGCTTGACCATACGCATGGTCTGGGCGTCGCGGAAGTGCAGCTCGTGAAGGCGCTCAGCCACCACAATGGCGAATTTGCCGTCGGGCGTGTAATACATGTTGTATGGGTCTTTGATTTTAATGGTCTTGCCCTTCATGCCTGTGGCGGGGTCGACCTGCGCCAGACTGTCGCCCAGGTCGCTCAGCACCCAGAGCGTTTTCAGATCGTAGGACGGAGTTACGTGCTGCGGCTGGCGGCCGACGCGAAAATGCCGAATGATACTGTAGGTTTTCGGATCGATGACATCCACGCTGTTGCTGCCGCTGTTGGGCACGTAGACCAGAGAGGGAAACTTCCGTACCACGGGGCTGAGATCGCCGGCGGCATCCGCCGCGTAGATATCGAGCTTGTTGAGAACCGGCGGCATACCCGGAAGCGGGTTCGCGGCCGGCTCTGCAGGTGCGGCGTTCAGGACGGCGCTGGCGCACAGCACGCTAGTAAGAACAATCCGAATGTGCATGGGATGTTTCGCGGAATATTTTGTTCTATTTTAGCAGCGCCTTGGCGAGCGATTCTGCCGCGCGTTTTCCGGTACGGATGCAATCGGGAATGCCGATCCCCTGGTAAGCATTGCCGGCAAGTTGAAAGGCGGGTATTGCGGTTGCGCGCGCCTCAATTTCCGCGAGCCTTTGCGTGTGCCCCACGTTGTACTGTGCCATCGAGCGGGGCCAGCGGAAAATGCGGCGGAACAGTGGCTCGGCGGAGAACCCGATAATCCGATGCAGCTCGCTCTCGACCGCCGCAGTCACCGCGTCGTCGCTTTCCGAGAGGATAGCGGCGTCATCCATGCCGCCCAGAAAACAGCGGAGCATGGTTGTCCCGGCGGGCACGCGATTGGCGAATTTCGCGCCTACCCACGTGCAAGCTACCAGGCGGCGGCGTTCCCGCTTGGGAACCAGAAAGCCAAATCCGCGCAGCGGCCTCGGAAACGCTGTGTCGGGAAATGCCAGCGTGACGGTCATCGACGAGCTATACGGGATGGCGGTGAGGAGTGCGGCCAAGCGCTGGTCGAGGCTACTCACGAGCGCTCCGGCGTTGTACGCTTCGCACGCGAGCACCAGGCCGGCGCATTCGAGAGAGCCGTCCGTGAGCTGGATGCGAAAGCCGCCCGCCGAATGGTCGACCGCCAGAGCACGTTGGTGTAACACGGTAACGCGGCCTTCCATCCGCGCGGTTAAGGCATCCACCAAGTCGCCTAACCCGCCCTTGAGCGTGCGAAAGAGCGGCAGTCCGTTGGCTTGCTCGCGATGGGCTTTGCGCTCCGCCAGCACGCCCTTGGTCAGGCTTCCATATTTCGCTTCCAACTCGACGAACCGCGGCAACACGCTCACCACACTGAGCGCGCTGGGGCTGCCGCCAAATATCCCGGAGAGCAGCGGCTCGGCCAGATAGTCGACCGCTTCAGCGCCGTAGTGCGCCGTGACAAAGTCGGCCACCGATTGGTCTCCCGTATGGCGGCCGGGCGGCCTGAACAGCTCCCTTCCCATGCGAAATTTAGTCGGCCAGCTTAGCAGTTTCGAAGTGAGCACCGGGACCAGCCTGGTAGGCACCATGAGTTGCAAACCGTCCGGCATCGGCACCAGGCGGCCGCCCTTCCAGATGTAGGTCACGCGCTGGCGATCGTTTGAGCCGATGACATCGCCGGCCAGGCCCAACTCGCGGATCAAGTCCATCGCAGCCGGCTTGGAGGACAGGAAGCTATCGGGGCCGCCCTCGATTATGCATCCTTCGACATATTCGCTTTGGATAACGCCGCCCAGCCGTGGACGCGCCTCGATGAGCACGGAAGCAATGCCGGCTTCGGCCAGGTAATGCGCAGTGGAGAGGCCGGAGATGCCCCCCCCGATGATGGCGACCGATCGACTCATCTGTCAGGCGGTCCCGCGAAGAGAATTAGTGAGAGAAAGCTGTAGCTTCATCACTTTTTGCTTTTATGTACTTTCGCTCGAGCACCCGCAAGCGCTTTCCTCTTCAATTTGTTCTGATTGTAATCAACGGCGGCACGGACGAGATTTTTTAGAGCGCGCTCATTAATCTTGTCGCCCTCGAAAAAATCGATGGCTCGCCACACTTTGCCTGCGAAGCCCGCGTTGAAGAGCTTGTCAGGATCAGGGAGGCTCGCCCCGTGGGCAAAGGTAAGCTTCACCTTATCTTTGTGCGCGTTACCGACCGCGATGATTCCGTCGCGAGACCACACCGGGCTTCCCATCCACTTCCATTCCTCGATGATCTCCCGGTCGGCCTCCAGGATGCTCTTGCGGACGCCGGCGAGCGTTTTGCGACGCCAGTCTGTGATTCCTGCGATCAGCTCGTCAATACGTCCCGATGGATTCATGGGATCTCTGTGCCTCGAATTCTTGCCCCGTTTTTGTCAGGCGAGCTCTTCGAAATAAGTCGTCGAAGGACATGGCCTTTCCACATCCAAAATCCCGAAAGTAACATTACAGGGACGACGACAAACCGAACACGCGCGGCGTACTTTGGAATCTCTTCAAACGGACTATAAATATAACCGAGTATTGGAATGCTGAAGACGATGTGAATCCAGCGAGCAATCGAACGTCTGGTGGCATCTTTCATGATTAATTTGTCCTCCAATTATCGGCGACTGTGTTCTCGCGCTCACCGCGCGCTTCGATCGATTCACGACTCTTGAGCCGCCTGAGGCGGCCAGTTGGGCGCTTTAATTCCGAACTGCGTGGCGTACTCCGCGTTCAGCCGCTGCCAGCCGCCGAACTTCACCGCCTCGCCACCAACCATGCGGCCGAGGGGAGTTCCGCTGAGAAGGTGATCCAGAACATCGAAACAAATGTGCCACCCGGCAGCACCCATTGAGATGAAGCGGCGATCGATGTTGTGCCACAACGTCAGGCGCGTGCCGCCAGCAAGGGCTTCGAGTTCCCACCGGATATCCTGGGCGCCCCAGTTGTACACAAGCACCTTGGGAGCGTCGGCTCGCGTCACGGTTGTTTCGGAAACCTGCGGCGTGGGCGCTCCCACCGTGGTGAGCTTCACCATGGTTCCAACCGCACCCAGGCTCCCATCGGCTTCAAAGGGAGCCCACTCGCGCAGGTGCGCCGGGTCGGTAAGCGCCTGCCAGACTCTTTCCGGCGAGTGGCGCAGTTCTCTGACGAGAATGAGCGTCCACTTCTCTCCGTCCTTCTGGATCTGCGCCCCGCTGGCCGGACCCGGCGTGTACTGCTCGCGATCGCTCACCATCTTCTCCTTAGCGTGAATAGCTTGCCAGTTGGATGAGCTGAATGAGGTTGCCGCAGGTGTCGTTCACCATCGCAATGGTCGAGGCGGTCACGCCGGTGGGCGGCATCGTGAACTCGGCGCCGCGGGCCTTGATCCGCTCGTAGTCGCCCTTGACGTCGTCGGTGTAGAACATGGCCCCGGGCCGGCCTTGTTGAAACATCGCCTGCTGATACGCTTTGGCTGCGGGGTTGTCGTTCAGTGCCAGTTGCAGCTCAGTGCCGTCCAGCTCTTCGGGCGAGGCCACCGTCAGCCAGCGAAATGGGCCCTGGCTGAAATCGGCCTTCTTGGCAAAGCCCAGTACCTCGGTATAGAAGCGCAGGGCCTTATCCTGGTCGTCCACGTATATGCTGGTCACTTTGATTTTCATTTGGTTTCTCCTTTGTCACGCGCGCGGTTTGGGCCGCGTCGTCTTCTCCTTGTCTTCCTTTTCGTTGGTGTGGACTGGTCCATGCGGCCGAGGAGGCGTTCGAGAGCATCCACGTGAGCGGACCAGAACCGGCGGAACGGAGCCAGCCAAGCATCCACCTCCTGAAGCGGTTCTGGCTTCAGCCGGTAGAGACGGCGCTGTGCGTCCACCGTCGATTCCACGAAACCGGCCTCGCGCAGCACTCGCAGGTGCTTTGACACGGCCGGCTGCGTCATACGAAGCTGACGCTCGATCTCTCCAACCGACTGTTGTGACGAGACCAGGAGGCTTAATATCGCGCGGCGGTTCGGCTCCGCAATGATATCGAACACAGATTCCACTCTCTTAGTATACGCGACAGAGAATATGCGTGTCAAGGTATATACAGGCCGGCGGGGCCAGCGCCCGGACTCACGTTGCCAAGACGGGCAGCACGGCCCGCGAGATGTGGAGACTAATGGAAGGAGAGGCGGGAACAAGCCCAGGGAAGCCGTTGAATGTTCCCTCGACCGAAACCCTATGTTTCCGGCTACCGCTAAGTTATTGATTTTATGGTGGCCAGGGACGGAATCGAACCGCCGACGCCAGCCTTTTCAGGGCTGCGCTCTACCGACTGAGCTACCTGGCCGGGGACCTTCATTGTATCAAAAGCTGCCATTCGCACGCCCGACGATCAGACGTTCTGCAGCGCCGCCAGTTCCGCTCCCGTGGCCTTCTCTACCGCCGCGTGCAAACTGTTCCCGTGCGCATCCATGGTCACAATCGCCGCGAAGCCATGCACTCTCAGATGCCACATCGCTTCCGGGATTCCAAATTCCATCAGATGCACGCCCCGCACTTGCTCCACCGTCCGCGCATAATACTGGGCTGCGCCGCCGATAGCATTCAGGTACACCGCGCCGCACTCCTGAAGCGCCGCCAGCGTCTTCGGACCCATGCCACCCTTGCCGATCACCACGCGCACGCCATACCGCCGGATCACATCCGCCTGGTACGGTTCTTCGCGGATACTGGTGGTTGGCCCCGCCGCTTTCACCACCCACCGTTCGCCCTGCTTCAGCATCACCGGACCGCAGTGGTATAGCACGGCTCCGTGCAAATCCACCGGCGGCGGATTCTTCATCAGCCACGCGTGCACGTTGTCGCGGCCCGTGTACATGTCGCCATCGATCATCACCACGTCACCAACCTTAAGCGCCCTTGCGGCGGCCTCTCCAATGGGCGCCTGCAACACCACCTCGCGTCCGGTAAGCGGAAACCCTTCGGCTTGAGTCATGCGCTCCACCGGCCGGTCGGGGTCGCGATACAACCACTTGGTGATGGCTCCGCTCGACCGATCGAGGCGCACGCCCAGGCGCCGGAACGCCCAGCATTCATATGCCACGGAAACGAAGAAACTGGCCGGCAGCCGGTTGGCCGCGGTGATCTTGCACCCGATCAAGGAGGCCTTGCCGCCGAATCCCATAGCGCCTACACCCAGCCGGTTGGCCTGCTGCATGATCTCGTCCTCGAGCTTCGCCAGCGTCGTGTTAGGATTCACGTCGTCCAACGTGCGGAACAACTGCCCCTTGGCCAATTCATATCCATGCGCGCGATCGCTGCCGATACAAACGCCCAGCGCACCGGGCGCGCACCCCTGGCCCTGCGCCTGCCACACTGCATGCAGGATGCACTTGCGCACGCCTTCCAGATTGCGGTCGGCGCGCCCCAGGTGGTCCAGATTGCAGGGCAATGAATACTGGATATTTTTGTTCTCGCAGCCGCCGCCCTTGAGGATCAATTTCACTTCGATCTCGTCCTGCTCCCACTGCTCGAAGTGCATCACAGGTGTCTCTTCGCCAAGGTTGTCGCCACTGTTGTGCCCGGTCAGCGAATCGACCGAATTGGGCCGCAGTTTGCCCCGCCGCGTAGCCTCAGCGATCGCCTCGCGAATGGCGCTTTTGATAGAGAGCTGATTCACTCCTACGGGCGTTTGCACCAAAAACGTCGGCATGCCGGTGTCCTGGCAAATCGGCCCTTCATCCTCAGTCGCCATATCGACATTCGACAGGATGATGTTCAAAGCTTGTGCCGATTGCGTGGCGGGAATCTCCGCAGCTGCCGTAAGCGACATCGCGGCGCGCACATCCGGCGGAAGATTGGTGGACGTTTGAATGATCAGCTCCAGCAAACTGCCACTGAGAAATTCCATATATTTCGAAATCGAATTTCTATTTTAGCAGCCCGTCCGGCCGGGCCCCCGCATCATTCAGCCGGATGCGCACCTGAGCCGTCATTCCAGGCCTCACAGCGCTGCTGGGACTAACGAACACTACCCCCGTCCGGCCGCCCTGAATTTCGCTCACCTGTCCCGAAATCCCTTCCTGCACGTCGGCCACAAAAACCAGCGCGGGCTGTCCGGGCCTCAAGCGGGCCAGCACGGCAGGCTCGGGCTCCAGATCCACGCGGAGCGCGGAAGGGTCCGTCGCGATCTGAAACATCTCGTTGCCCGGCTCCCGCTCACTGCCCACCTCGCCGCGGCGCGCCACCACCAGCCCGTTCACAGGCGAGTGAAGCTCTCCTTCCAATACGCCACTCTGGGCTTGTTCCAATTGCCGGCCCTTATCCTCCAGGATCTTTCTGGCGCTCTCAAGCTCCTGGCTCAGCTCCGCGATCCGCTCGTCAGCTTGCCGCGCCAACACATCCGCGCTGTGATAATCGTTCTCTGCAACCTGCAAATCCTTTTGGAATTTCTCATAAGTCAGCCGCGGCGTGGCGCCGGCCTCGTGCAGCACCTTCTGCCGCTCGAAAGCGCGGCCGGATTTTTCGAATTCGCCGCGCGCGCCGGTGAGCGCGGCTTGGGCGCGCGAGGCTTCGAGACGCGCCGCAACGATCTCGCTTTCGATTTTGTTGACGCGCTCCTGGGCATTCGCGCCGACGGCAGCGGCGGCTTCCCGCGCCGTCTCGTACTCACGATTGGAAAGCCGCGCCAGGAGTTGCCCTTCGGAGACTTCCTGGCCCACATCGGCCATAAAAGCCTCAATTTGTCCGCCGATCTGCGGCGACACTGAAATTAAATGTCGCGCCGCGATTTTGCCCTGCAGACTGACTTCGCCGGCCGGCGCAGTGCGTGCGGCCACCGGATCAGGCAGCGGCTGCGCGGCAGGCAAGCGGCGCAATCTCGAGAGCGCGCCTACGGCGGCGCCCAGTAGAACCAACGCAATCGCAGCCAGCGCCCACCTCGTTCCGGACACTTCCATTTATCCGCACCTGGAGCGCACGGCCGCGGCGAATTGTTCGACGGCGCGCCGGCCACCACCAATTACTCCAGTCAAAGAAAAGAACGGATGGATCATCCCCGCATACCTGCTACACGTCACCTCGACTCCCGCTTCCGCCAGCCGCCGGGCGTACGCCTCCCCTTCGTCGCGCAGCGTATCGCATTCCGCGGTGATTACCAACGCTGCAGGAAGGCCGCGCAAATCGGGCGCCAGCAGCGGTGACGCGTTGGGATTCAGTCCCTCCTCGGCGCTCCCCAGATAGTGGCCGCGAAACCATTCCATCTCCGCCCGGGTTAAATAGTAGCCGTCCGCGAATTCCTGGTAAGACGGCGTGTCGAATGAAGCCAGGTTCGTCACCGGATACACCAGCACCTGCAACGCCAGCGCCGGACCTCCTTCGTCACGAAATTTGAGCGCGATGACTGCCGCCAGATTTCCACCAGCGCTATCCCCACCCACTGCGATGCTACGCGGATCAATGTTCAGGCGCTGCGCGTTAGCGGCCACCCAGCGCGTTGCGGCGTCGCAATCCACCACCGCGGCCGGGAAACGATGCTCGGGCGCCAGGCGGTAATCGACCGCGACCACAACAGCGCCAGCCTGGCGCGCCAGTGATCGGCAGGTAGTGTCATGAGTATCCAGATCGCAGACCACCCAACCGCCGCCGTGGAAAAATACCAGGCCCGGAAAGGGACCGGTCCCGCTCGGAGTATAGATGCGCACAGGTATGGATCCTTCCGGACCCGCGATTTGCAAATCCTCAGCGCGGGCAACAGGGTCCTTCTCCCCCTCTAATGCCTTGAGCGCTTCCAAGGCTTCTTTGCGAGCCTCTGCGGGAGACAGACTTTCAAGAGCAGGCCCACCCTGCGCTTCAAGCCTTTCGAGCAGCGCACGGACTTCCGGATAGAGCTTCTCCCTCGTCATAGTGATTCCCTAATGCCGCTATACCCATGCCTTCTGCAACACCACGCCCTGCTTGCAAAGATCGCAATGGGCAGCGTCGGCATAGTAACTGGCGTTCAGCCTGGCAAGATAGTAAAGCGGCAGCGTGCCGAAATCGCGGGCGTCGGGAATGGGTTGGTAGATGATGACAGCCATCGCCACTACGCGCGCGCCCCGCGATTCCAACAGCGTCTTCATCTCGTGCAGCTTGCTTCCGGAGCGCAGGATGTCGTCCACCAGCACCACCTGTTCGCCCTCCTGCTGCTCCAGAAATTGGCGGAAGTGAAGCGGCTGCGCTTCCTTCTCGTGTTCGGCCCAGTACACCTGCCTGGCTCGCAAGGCCTCGCAGACGCCGTAGGCCACGGGCAGTCCGGCATTGGCCGGCGCTACGATGGAAAGCTCGGGTATGATGGCGCGGATCTCCGGGTTTTCCCGCAACCGCCGGCTTAAACCCACGCTCAGCATGCGCGCGTGCTGATAGTAGCGCATCGCCAGCGGAACCTGCAGATACTCGTTGGAGTGCAGGCCATTCGTATATTGAAAATGGCCGTCGCGCAGAGCGCCGGTTTCGCGCAGCACGCGGACGACTTCGTCTTGGGTAGGTACCAGGTGCATGTTTAGTTGACTCCTGCCTCTCGCTAGTTCGCCCCGTGGCCGGTAAGCACTCGCGGAATGGTGCGCAGGATGATCTTCCAGTCGAGTGCCAGTGACCAGGTATCGATGTACTGCATGTCCATGCGCATCCAGCTCTCGAAATCCAGCTCGTCACGGCCGGCAATCGCCCACAGACAAGTAAGTCCGGGGCGCATGCGCAGCCGCCTGCGCTGCCAGGTTTGATATTGCTCGACTTCGTCCGGCACGGCCGGCCGCGGTCCCACCAGCGACATATCACCCCGCAGCACGTTCCACAACTGCGGCCACTCGTCGATCGAGAACTTCCGCAAATAGCGGCCGAGCGCGGTAAGGCGAGGATCTTCCGGAATCTTGATGGCCGTCTTGCGGGTGCTCATGTGCATCACCTCCGCCTTCATCCTCTCGGCGTCCGCGCACATCGAGCGGAATTTGTAAAAGAGAAAACGGCGCCCGTTCAATCCGCACCGGACCTGTTTGAAGATGATCGGTCCAGGCGACGTGAGACGCACCAGCACGGCTACCACGGCCATCAGCGGCAACAGCACAATCAGCCCCGCGGCGGCCAGCGCCACATCCGTCGCCCGCTTGACCAGCAGGCGGATCTCGTCGTGCGGGGCGGCAGAAAAGGTGAGCAGCGGCGTAAACCCCAGGCGCTCCAGGTAGACCTCGCTGTTCACGTGCGGGAAGAAATCCACAGCCACGCGGGTACGCACGCCCTCGGCGTCGCACAGCAGAAAAACGTCCTCGAGGCCCGCCAGCGTTTCGCTCCCTACCGAAAAAATTATTTCGTCGATCACCCGGCTGCGCAGCAGCGCCGGCAAATCGCAAATCGGATACACCTTATAAGTGGATGCCAGGTGGATCTCGCCGGGCGTGTTTTCAGGCGCAAGAGCCAGAAAGCCGGTAAGCTGTATGCCGTGGCTGGCGGAGTGTTCCAGGGCCTCTCCCAGCTTGCGCGCGCGCTCGCTGGTGCCCGCCACCATCACATAGTGCGGGCCGCCGAATTCACGGCGGATCACCCCCACCATCCGGCCCGAAAACAGCCGGAACAAAAGCAGAAAAACCCACGCGTATCCGAAGAACAAGGCGAGGAATGGCCGGCTCAGATCCAGACGCAACGAGAACTGGAATAAGACCACGCAGATAATCCCGTACGCGCATTGCTGGAAGGAGTCGCGCAGGATCACGCGTGGGTCGCCGGAGCCGAGCTTGTCATAGACCCCCAGCCACATACCGATCAGCAGCCAGATTCCCACGGAGAATCCCAGAATCAGAGCCTTGGTGGGAACGATCACATAGAAGATATGCTCCAGCCGGAACAGGCTGCGCGTCTGGTAAGCGGCCTCAAACGCCAGAGCCGTCAGGATGATGTCCGATAGCCCGAACAGAATTCGGGCTTTACGGTGCTGGCGACTGAACATCCGCAAGACAGGATAGCACGCAGCAACAATCTATCTGAGAAACCCGGTTACCGAAGCCGCATCGATTATTTTCAAAACTACTTCGCCGGTGCGGGCTGGGGCGCAGCCTGCGGAGATTGCGTATCGAAGTTCACTTTGGGTACCTCGCGCGCGGCCTCGGCCGCCTTGAAGTACGCATCGTTGGGCTTAAACCCGGCCCACCCGGCAATCATGTCGTTCGGAAATTTCTGGATATAGGTGTTGTAGTCCTGCAGCGCGTCGTTGTAGCGCTTGCGCTCCACCGAAATGCGGTTCTCGGTGCCGGCCAGTTCGTCCTGCAGCCGCATGAAGTTCTCATTCGATTTCAACTGCGGATAATTCTCCACCAGCGCTAACAGTCGCCCGATCGCGCCGTCGAGCTGGTTGTTAGCGGCGATCTTCCCGGCCGGAGCTCCCGCGGACAGCAATGCGGAGCGTGCTTTGGCAATGTCCCCGAAAACGGTCTGCTCCTGCCTGGCGTATCCCTTGACCGTCTCCACCAGGTTGGGGATGAGGTCGGCGCGCCGCTGCAGCACGATATCCACTTGCGACCAGGCGGCCTTCACCGCCTCGTTCTTGGTCACCAGGGTGTTATGCACGCTCACGTATTGTCCGAACACGACCAGCGCGATCAGCGCCAGTATGATGATCACGATCAGTCCCTTACCCATGTCCCTCTCCTGAAACAAAATCTCGACTCACGACTCTCAACTTTGGGGTGCATCCAGCATTCGATCGACCGCGGCCGTCACCTGTTCCGCTGCCGCCAGGTAACGCGCGGCCACGTCCTCGACCTCGAACTGCTTTCGATCGGTCCGATGTTCTCGAATGTCCAGCACATGCTCGAAGGGTGAGCCGTCCCAGGCAAGGCTGCCGGCTAGCGCCTTCACCACCTCGCGCCTGGTCGCGGGGACGGGCTGCCCCTGGGCAATCAGGACGTGCCGGAACAGTGTAGCGAAAGCCGGCACCGAACGCAGCAGCAAATCCCATGTGCGCTGCTGGTTCCCCGCCGCCAGCAGCATGTGCTGCCGCAGCCGGATGAGTTTCTCCCGCAGTTCGTACTCCAGCTGCGCCCGGTGCAGGCGCATCGGTATTTGGAGAGGTGCTATCACATCCTGTCCAAACAGCACGCGGTGGTGTCTCTGTATGTCCATCAGCTCGATGGCGAATACATCTGCCGAGCTCTCCAGCTCTTCGCGCGTGATCACCAGCGGCGTGGGATGCTTCTGCTTGGTCCACCACTCTGCAGCGGGAGCGAGCGCGCGCAGTTTGGGCAACGAAGTATCTCTAAGGACGCAAACCAGATTGATGTTGGAGTACTCCGGATCGTAGTCGCCCGAGGCCGCCGACCCGTATAGGATCACGCTCTGGAGGTTGGTCCCGGCTGCTTGCTCCAGCCTGGCGACGACTTCGCTGATCTGTTTTTCCGGAACTGCGTTTCGTGCCGCCATGACGTCCCTCCCTGGTCGCGCCCTACCAACTTCCGCCCGCGCCGCCGCCACCTGTGCTGCCGCCGCCGAATCCCCCAAAGCCTCCGCCGCCACCGAAACCTCCACCGCCCCCTCCTCCACCACCACGAGATCCGCCACCTATGCCGCCAAACAAGAACATGTAGAAGAGCAGCCGGCGCAACGGCGGCACAAACATTACAACCAGCACAAGGACAATCAGGCCAATGATAACGCCCGGCGAGAGGTGGGTCGCCTCGGGCGCGCCGGAAGTGATCGGTGTCGCTTGCGCGATGGTGATCTGGACACCCGCATCCTGCGCGATCACCTGCACCACGCGCGAAGTCAGCAGGGTCACCGCCCCGTCATAGTCGCCCTTCTTCAGGTATGGAACAGCCTCACGTCCGAAGCCGCCAACCTTGCCGTCCGGGAGGAGCGGTTCCAAGCCATAGCCAACAGTGATGTAGTACTTTCGGTCCCCGGCAGACAACAGAAGGAGCACGCCGCGGTCTTTGCCCTTCTGCCCGATGCCCCACTTCTGGTAAAGGTCGACCGAATACTTAAAGATGTCCTCGCCGTCGGTAGATTTGATGGTGACGACCGCGATCTGCGCCCGCGCTTTCTGATCGACCTGGCGGCACATCTCGTTGAGCTGGCTTTGCGTCGTTGCGCTCAGCACGCCCGCGAAATCGTTAACATAGCCGGTAGGCTTGAGCGAGGAAATGGGCTCCGCGATGGCCGGAACCGCCAACACTAAAACCGGCAGCACCAGGAACAAGAATTTCCAGCGCCGCCGGGCTGCGGGAGATAGGACGGCTCTCGAAGAACGCGTTCCGGGCACGTCCTATTCTAAAGAAAAGTCAGCGCGCAATGGTGCGCACCTGAATTCACTAAAACCAATCGGGGAAAATCTTGTCGATCAAACCATTATTCCAGTACTCATAAAACTTCTCGTCGCAGACTTTGACCGTTCCGTATGTCTTCGTAGCGTACGCGCCCCAATCGGGCCGCGTGCCGTCGACATCGGTAAATCCATACTCGCGCGCCAGCGCCCACGAGCTGAAAACCCGCCCGCTCTTCTTTTCCGCTTCGGGATCTGCCGCCAACGCCGCCACAGCTCGCCCGACAAACCGCGGCGATTCCGATTGCAGGAAATCCGGGCGGTCGTCGTGGACCACACGTTTCTTTCGCCCCGGTGGCTCCTTCCCGATCGATTTCCAGGTGGCCTCGTTGACGCCGAAATGCTCCAGCATCGCCTCCGACCGCAGAAATCCCGGAGTCAGCGCCACTGCAACCACACCCTTTTTGCGAAGCTCGATCGCCATCGCGAACGCCAGACGGATTACCGACACCTTAACCAGATCATAGAAGAGATTGCCGCGATAGTAGAAGCCGTCGCCATCGGTAATCTCGAAAATCGTCGCCCCGGGACGGCCCAGCATGAGAGGGACGGCGTAATGCGCGGTGATGATGTGTGTATGGATCGCCTGTTTCAGCATCGTCAGCCCATTTTCGAGGTTAGCCGTCCAGAATCTCTTGCCGAATTCCGTAAGAGGATCGCCGCCCCAGATGTCGTTCACGAGAATGTCGAGCCCCTTGTGCCGTCTCTTGATTCCCCCGACGAGTTTTTTCACTTGAGCGGGCTCGCTATGGTCGGTGCGAACCGCAATCCCGCGCCCCCCGGCGGCGCTCACCATCCCGGCAGTCTCCTCGATTGTCTCCGGACGTCCGGGACTGCCGGGATTGCCCGTGACACTACGTCCCGAGCAGTAGACCGTCGCGCCGGCCTCGCCCAAAGCTACTGCAATTCCGCGCCCCGCACCACGAGTGGCGCCGGCAACCAACGCAATCTTGTTTTTCAGCGGCTGTTTCATCGGCATAACGGAAGTGTACGGAACCATTCCTGACACCGGATGTCATATTCCCGTGATAAAACCGATCCATGCGTGCCCAAAGACTGCTTTCCATTCTGATGCAGTTGCAGGTGAACCGCCGCATGACGGCTCGCGACCTCGCGGGCAAGCTTGAGGTCTCCGAACGCACTATCCTGCGGGATATGGACGCGCTCGGCAGTGCCGGCGTCCCCGTCGTCGCCGATCGGGGCGCCGGCGGCGGCTGGAGCCTGCTGGCCGAATACGAGACCAAACTTACCGGCCTCAGTCCCGAGGAGATTCAATCGCTCTTCGTCTCGCGAGCACCCAAACTCGCCGCTGATCTGGGCCTTCGGCGAGCATCCGAGGACGCCTGGGCAAAGCTCCAGGTGGCCGTTCCGCCCGCCGCGCGCCGCCAAGCCGACTTCATGCGCCAGCGCGTCCTCATCGACCCGCGCGGATGGCGAAATCCAGCGGAAACGGCATCGAGTCTCCCAGTGTTGCTGGACGCCTTGTGGCGCGACCGGCAGGTTCGCTTTCTCTACCAGGCATTGCTTCACGAAACCGGCGAGCGGACGGTCGACCCGTTGGGGCTCGTCGCTCGCGGAAACACATGGTATCTCATCGCCACTCGCAATGCGGAACTACGTACCTATCGCGTCTCGCGCATGCGCGATGCCGCGACGCTCGATCTGCCCGCGAACCGGCCGGCGGATTTCGACATTGCCGCATACTGGGAGCGTTCCTCGACCGAATTTCGCGAAAAACTGCCACAATACCGCGCCGTCTTTCTGGCGAAGCCGTGCGTCATGCAGTGGATCCGCTATCGCGGATGGCGGCTGGAGGACGAAACGCCGGAAGGCGAGCTGGTACGTGTCCGTCTACGGTTCGATGCAGAGGCGGAAGCCCTGCAATTTGCCCTCAGCTTCGGCGCGGACATCGAGTTGCTAGAACCGGCCGAACTGCGCCATCGCCTGCGGGTCGCCCTCCGGGAGATGCTTGCCGTATATGGATGAAGCAAGCCCCTCCGCAATCTCAGGCCCTATCGCGGTGGCTTCCCGAAGGTGCCTTCTTCTTTTCGCTCAGCGCTTCGAAGCCGGAGATCACGTCGAACAGTTCCTCGTCGATGCCACCTTGGCGCAAACGATGGAATGTCCGATTGAGATCTTCCAGCAAATCATCGATGTTTTTTTCCGCACGCTGCATGGCCGCCAGGCGGCTGGCGTTCTCGCTCGCGAGCGATTCGGCGCACGCCCGGAATAGCGAGATAAAAAGATACTCGCGGATGAGTGCGCGCAGAGTCGCGGTGCCGCCGCACATGATTTCGGGCAGGTTCCCGGTCGGCCAGCGGACCTTGGCCAGACCTTGCTGCCATAGCGCGTCAAAGGGCAACAACCGTTGGCTGACCGGCTCGTAGATCGCCTCAGACCGCGGCCGGTTGTGGAAGACATAAAGACGCGTATACTTGGCTTTCGCCCGGCGCGCTTCGCTTTCGATTTGTATCTGTCCGACGAGCGGGGTGATGGCCTTGACGGAATTCGGCACGGTGAAGAGTCCGATGGGCGGAAGGCCGGCAGAGGTCAGGCGCTCATGAACGCGCTCACCGACGGCCCAAACCTCGGCCTTGCCCGAAAGAGCCGCCAGTGTCTTGACCGCATAATCGGCCACCACTTCATTAAACTGTCCTACCAGTCCCTGATCGGAACCGAACACGACGGCGCCGATCGCACCCACATCGCGCTGTTCTTGCCGTTCGGGAATCGCGAGCGTTAGCGCACTTTCCCGAAAGCATGCGCCCAACCCCAGTTCGACGGCGCGATAATAGTCGGCCAACGCGCTCACCGACTTCTCGTATTGTCCAATGCTCGAAGCGGCTACGGCCTTCATCGTGCGGACAACAGATTGTAGATCCCCCGCTCCGCCGATCTTCCGGCGCAGACTCGCCGTGCTGTCGCTCATGGCTTTTTCTTCGGTTCGGGTTCGGGTTGGAAGCGGGCAAGCGATTTGCGCGCGATTTCGATAATCGTTTTGCGATCCTCGTCGCACAATTTCTCGGCGGTATCGAATCGGCCGCGCACATCCGCCGGGATATCCGCCTCGCAGAGGCACTGCTTCGCCTCCGTCATCCGGTCAAGCGGCACAAGGTCGAAGAGTTCCGCGCTCAACGCCAGCAACAGGCCGATTTGCGCGGGCACGGAGAGCGGCGAGAATTCCGCCTGTTTGAGGCAAGCGCGGATGCGCCGTCCGTGATCAATGTTCTTGCGGGTATCGGCATCCAGACGGGCTCCGAACTTGGAAAAGGTTTCGAGCTCCTCAAATTGCGCATAGGCAAGCTTGAGGCCGCCGGCAACGGCGCGGTAGGCCGCTAGTTGCGCCTGGCCGCCAACGCGCGACACGGATTTTCCCACGTCTACGGCGGGTAGCACGCCCAATTCGAAGAGCGACGGCGAGAGGTAGATCTGCCCGTCCGTGATGGAAATCAAGTTGGTCGGGATATAGGCGGAAATGTCCTGCGCTTCGGTTTCGATGATGGGCAGCGCCGTGAGTGAGCCGCCGCCGAGCTCCTTGCGCAAGTGCGTGGCGCGTTCCAGCAGCCGCGAATGAATATAAAAGATATCGCCGGGAAACGCTTCGCGGCCGGGTGGACGGCGCAGCAGAAGGGAGAGTTCGCGGTAGGAGCGCGCGTGATGCGTGAGGTCGTCGTAAACGATCAGCACATCGCGGCCCGCTTCCATGAAAAACTCTGCGATGCTGGTGGCGGCGTAAGGAGCGATATAAGCGAGACCCGGCGGGTCGTTGCCCTCGGCTACGACCACGACGGTGTAATCCATGGCGCCCTTTTCCCGTAGGTTCGCCACGGCTTTCGCCACGGCGGACGCGCGCTGACCAATGGCACAATAAACGCATAGCACATTGTTGCCGCGCTGGTTGAAGATGGTGTCGAGCGCGATAGCGGTCTTGCCCGTCTGGCGGTCGCCGAGAATCAACTCGCGCTGACCGCGTCCAACGGGAATAAGCGCGTCGATGGCCATGACGCCGGTCTGCAATGGTACCGTGACCGGCGCGCGGTCCATGATGGGGTGGGCGGGGCGTTCCACGGGCAGCCGTTTGCTGGAGGCCACTGGACCTTTGCCATCAAGCGGACGGCCGAGCGGGTCGATGACGCGCCCCAGCAATCCATCGCCCACGGCCACGTCCATGACCCGGCCCGTGCGCCGCACTTCATCTCCAGCGTGCAGACTCGAGTATTCGCCGAGTAGGACAACGCCAATCTCGTCTGCGTCTACGTTGAACGCAATGCCGAGTACATCACCGGGAAATATCACTAACTCATCGAAGCCCACTCCGGGGAGACCCGACACGTTGGCGATGCCGGTCGCCACACTTGTAATAGTGCCCACCTCCCGCGGTGTCAGTGCCGGCGTGAATGCTTCTCGCACCTGGCTTATTCCGGCAAACGCGCTGTCGAAATCACTCTGCAGGCTCTCAGTCTTTATGTTCATTGGCCCTCTTCAGAAGTTCGTCGACGCCCTCTTCAAGCGAGGTCAGATAGTCCGCGATGCTCCACCCCACCTTTTGCCCATTGGTGGTGAGTTCAATGCCGCCGATCAGGCCTGGCGCCGTCTCAAATTGGGTACGGACTTCTGCCGAGAAGGTTTCGTTGAGCGCATTTTGTATGGCGGCGCGTTGCTCCGCGGGCAGATCAAACGTGCTACGCACGACGGCGGGATGGGGGGCTGTCTTAAGGGCCGCGCCGAGAGCTTCTTTCGCCTTGCCGTTCATCTCTCGCAAGCGGCGCGTGAACACTTCGCCCAGGCGTTCCTCCAGACTCACCGTCGCGAGATCCCGCAGCGCCTTGCGCGCGATGGCAAATACTTCCTGCTGCGCCCTCTGGCGAATTGCCTGATGTAAGGTCTGTTCTTCGTTTTTCAACGCTTCCTGCCGTTTCGAACTCAAATCCACGGCCGCCTTCCGCGCTTCTTCGAGGAGCCGCTGACCTTCGGCCCGAGCCTCGCCCGTGGCCTTGCTAAAGAGCGCGGCGCGCTGCTGGTCGAACTCCGTATTCTTGTGTTGGAACTCGTCATGTTCCTTTTGGGCTTCGGCCTTTTTCGCGTCGGCGTTGGCGAGTTCGGTTGCGATGCGCTTCTCCCGCTCGTCGATTGCGTCGAGGACGGGCTTGTAGAGAAACCGCTTCATCAACCACACCAGGATGAGAAAGTTGAGCGCCTGCGCAACGATGGTGAACCAATCGGCTAACATAAGCTTACTTTTTAGCGGCTTGGGCGATGACGTGGTTCCAGAAGGGATTGGCGAAAATGAGAATCATCGAGACCACGAAACAATAGATAGCCGTGGACTCGATCATCGCCAGGCCCACGAACAGGGTCCGTGTGATGGTTGCGGAGGCATCCGGCTGCTGGGCCAGAGAACTCAGCGCCGTCGCAACCGCCTTTCCTTCCGCCAGTGCGGGCCCCATGGTGCCGAAACCGGTGGTAATGCCGCCGATGACAATCGATGCCACCGCGATAATAGTCATGCTATCCACATTTATCTCCTTTTGTTTTCGTGGCTCATGCTTCGATACTTCACGTGGGTTGAGGCTTGGGCTTATTCGCTCGCGTGGCGGCCGCGATGTAAACCGTTGCCAGGATGCTGAAAATGTAGGCCTGCACCATGCCGGTGAGCAGGCCGAGCACGGTCATGACGATGGGGAAGATGAAGGGCGTAATGGTGAGTAAGATACCGATAATCATCGCCCCGCTCATCATATTGCCGAACAAACGAACGGCCAGCGCCAGCGTGCGCGAAAGTTCGCTAATAATGTTGAATGGCAGCATGATGACGGTCGGCTTGGCATAGGACTTGAGATAGTCGCCGACGCCTTGCTGCTCGATGCCGAACAACGGTACGCCCACAAACACACACAGTGCGAGTGCCGCCGTGGTGGAGAGCGAAGCCGTCGGCGGCTGGTAGCCGGGAATGACAGTACACATGCTGGCCAAGGCGACAAACAGGAAGAGTGTGCCCAGAAAGCCGAGATATTTGCGCGGCTCACTCAGGCCTACCTCTTCAATTTGTTTCTGGATGCCGGTGACCAGGATTTCCAGAAGGTTCTGCCAGCGGGAACGTTCCAGGCCTGTGGAGAGTTTGCGGGTGATGAGCCGTGAACCGCCGGCCAGCACCAGCATCAGTCCCCAGGTGAACACAATGGTAGCGTTGAGTTTGAAAAACCCGTGCTGCCAGAAGATGACCTGGTCGGGACTAAGGTGCATGGCTGTCCGCCTGTGCGAAACAGGTTGGCTTTTCCCCCGTTCGGGTGAGACGTGTCACGATGAGGCGCGCCATGATAAATCCAACGAGGCCCACCAGCAGGCTTTCCCAACGAATGCGCGCCATAAAATAGAAGCCAGCCAGGGCAATGCCCGTTCGCAGCAACAAGCTGCCGAAGAACAGCATGGCCGGCTGTTTGGAGGACATACCCTTGCGCACCGTCCACCAAAGGCCGCCGAAGAATATCGCCCCGAGCAAAACGCCGGCCACCAGCGCCAACACCAGGGCTAAGGTTTCATACATCGTGGTTCTCCTGTTCGTCTCGCATCTCCTGGTCTTCCTTGCTCACCCAATGCCAGGCATTCAAACAGCCGGCGACCAGACCGGTTAGCAGCAGCGTCAGCGTCCAGGAAACATGTCCCGGATGGCGATTGTCCAGCCAGATACCGAGCGCGGCTCCGAGCAACGTCGGAACCACTACCGACCATCCGACAAGACCCATCATGCCCAAGCCGAACCAGACCCCCTGCGCGGAGTTATGCCGCGCCTTCAGCTTGCGCGCTGCCTTCGCGGCGACCTCCCGGCTGAACGCATTCTGATGCTTCGCGCCCTTGATTTCCGATTCTTCACTCATGGTGAAACTCGGCCAGACGGCTGATGAAATCGCTCTCCATTTTCGCCATCACCGAGCGGACACTCTGCTCCCGTTCGTCCAGGTTCAGAAACTCCTTTTCCACTGCCGCATGAAGTTGCCCGAGGTCCGTTCCGCCAATTGCGTTACGCACCGAGATCAGCACGTCCAGGCCGGTCTTGACCAGCACCCCTTCGTCGACCGCCGCATAAACCTCGCCTTCCCCTTCGTTTTCATAAACCAGAATTCCGGGCGCGAGCGCCGCAACGCAGTCCAGCCGGTGCGGCAGGAGCCCGAAGGATCCCTCACGGGTCTCCGCCACGATGCGCGAGACGCCGGTTTTTTCCGCGAAGATTCCAAAGGGCACGAGAATCTTAAGATGCATGAGCGTCGGCTGCGGCATGTTCCACCTTCGGTTGAGGCTTCGGCTTGTCGTTCTTGGGTTTTCCTTTCGCTTCGTCAATCGCCCCGATCATATAGAGCGCGCTCTCCGGGTAGTCTTTGAATTCATCGCGCAGGATTCGTTCGCAGCCGTCGAGCGAATCTTTGAGGCTTACCAGTTTTCCCTTGATCCCGCTAAACTGCTCGGTGGCGAAGAAGGGCTGCGTGAGGAATCGCTCCAGCCGCCTGGCGCGTGCGACTACGTTGCGGTCTTCTGGCGCCAGTTGTTCCAGGCCAAGCATGGCGATAATGTCCTTGAGATCTTCGTACTGCGCCAGCGTCCGCCGGATTTCCTGCGCCAGCAAATAGTGCCGTTCGCCCACGATGCCGGGCGTGGCCATTTTGGAGTTGGATTGCAGCAGGTCGATAGCCGGATAGAGACCTTCACTCGCACGCTTGCGCGAAAGCACGATGGACGTCGAGAGATGCGAGAACGTGTGCACTGCCGCCGGGTCGGTCAAATCGTCCGCCGGAACATATACCGCCTGAATGGACGTGATGGCGCCGGTATCGGTGTTGGCGATGCGCTCCTCCAACCCCGATAACTCGGTGCCCATGGTAGGCTGATAGCCCAGGCGCGACGGCATTTGGCCCATCAGGCCGGACACCTCCATGCCAGCCTGTATGAAGCGGAAGATATTGTCGATCAGCAGCAGCACATCGCGACGCTCGTCGTCCCGGAAATACTCCGCCATGGTCAAGGCTGCCAGCCCCACGCGGAACCGGCTGCCCGGCGGTTCGTTCATTTGGCCGAACACCATCACCATGTTCGGCAGTACGCCCGCCGCCTTCATGCCGCTGTAAAGTTCCTCTCCCTCGCGGCATCGTTCGCCTATCCCGCAAAAAATGCTCACGCCCTTCTGGTGCTCGATCACGTTGTGAATCATTTCGGTAAGCAGTACCGTCTTACCCACGCCCGCCCCGCCGAACAGACCCGCCTTGCCGCCGCGCTCGAGAGGCACCAGCACATCGATGACCTTGATCCCCGTTTCGAAGATCTCGGACTTGGTGGAGCGCCGTTCCAAAGCGGGCGGATCGCGATGCACGGTGCGCCATTGGACATCCGTCGGCGCAGCCTGGCGGTCGATAGCGTTCCCGAAAACGTCGAACATTCGCGAAAGAGTTCCCTTGCCGACGGGAGCCTTCAACGGCCCGCCCGTGTCTTCCACGGCGCTGCCGCGGACGAGGCCTTCGGTGGGAGTGAGAGCGATTCCACGCACGGAATGCGAGTCCAGTTGGGCCAAGACTTCGATGGCAATATTTCCATCGTTCGCGTGCAGCAACGAGAAGATGTCCGGCAAATGCGAATCGAACCGGATATCGATGACACTGCCGCGCACCGAGACCACCGTGCCGCGATTCGACGGGCTGCTGTCGTTCTTCATGTTTGCATTCACGAATCTCCGGCTACGCTTCGCCCAACCATCTCCGCGCCTCAGCGGCCTCGGCATAGTCGAAGTATCGGATGGTCTGCCGGACAAGTCGCTCGAATACGGGCACAAAGTGCTCATAGTCCGCTGTTGTCAGCTTCCCGCTGACGTGCATGACGAGAACCTTAGCGCCGTTTTCTTCATTGAGTTGAATAGACATGTTGACTCCGATAGTTACACTTGCTGATCCCTTCCGCGTTTCGCAGCTTATTCCGCATCTTCTGTTGATGATACGCCCCTTGGAGCCCAGGTGCGCCAGGCGCTCGACCATGTCTTGCAACAGGTGGAACCTGTCCAGGTCATCCTGTACTGCATGTCGAAGGGCGTCGTGATGGTGCCCTCTTCCTTGTAGCCGCGGACGTGGAGGTTGCGGTTGGTCCGGCGACAGGTCGGCCGGTGGACCACCCATGGGTATCTGTGAAAGCCAAAAATGATGTGCTTATCTTTGGTGAATAGCTTGGCGCTCTTGCAGAACTCGCAGCAGCTTGGCTTGCAATTCCAGTGGAATGTCGCCGATTTCATCCAAAAACAGCGTGCCACCGTTGGCCGCCTCGAAGCGGCCCAACCGCTGTGTCACCGCGCCTGTGAATGCGCCCTTTTCATCCCCGAAGAGCTCGCTTTCCAGAAGGCCCAGAGGAATTGCCGCGCAGTTCAGCTTCACGAACGGGTGATTCCGGCGGCTGCTGTGCGTATGAATAGAGTGCGCGATGAGCTCCTTGCCGCTGCCTGTTTCTCCTTCGATGAGAACCGTAGCGCCGGTCGGGGCCACGATCCGAATCTCATCCAATACTTTGCCAGGAGCCCGGCTCGATCCTACGATGCCTTCAAATTCACTTCCGCCTTCCGGATTCTGGCGTTGCGATTCCCGGTATCGATCGAGATCAAGATACAATTGGCACCGTGGCGCCGCCTCGGGTCTCTTCACGGCGACAAGGTTTGCCCAACTGCCCATCATTGAGATTTCCGAATTCGGTCCAAAAAGATCGGCATCCGGATTAAAGATCTTCGATGTCATGTCCCTCTTCTCTCTTGGGGTCCTTGACTTCCCCACCAGTAGCAGTTCTCTCTCTGGCGACCCACTCTCGTACATAGGCCGGACAGTTTCTGAGTTCGACGCCCTTTTCTTCGCTGAGGGCAAGAGGCCGTATAGCTTCACGATCTACGAGAATGTGGACACACTTAGAGAATTGGTCGAAGGGGAAAAGGGTGGAGTGGCCATCGATCTCAGCGAGGTCATCATCGAGGCTGCGCTGGCCGAATGCAGAGGACGCGTGGCCGGACCGGCTGGCGCGGCGGTGAAGCTCGGAATTCCACAATCCACGCTTGTGATTTCCGTTCTCCACGCGGCTCGCTTCCAGGAGCTTGGGCCGCTTGCACCCGAAATGCCGGTTGGGCGATTCTGTGGAGAGCCAGGATTCATCCACCGAGAAAACATCAGCGGAGCTTACAATCAAACCGACCTCTCAATGGCGTTCTGCAACTCTCGGATATTGCCAGGCCAATCGACCGGATATCCTTCCCTGTCCTAGGTCCACTCGGAAAGTCCCGTTGGCCGTGGCGGCTTTGGAGCGGAAGAAAGGAAAGGAGAAGATGACCCGAAGGCAGAATAGCGCAACAGGCGAACTGGAAAGAGTTGATAGCGGGAGAGGAGGATTTCCTGCGGCCGTTGGTTCAGGAGGTAGTGCAGCAGGTATTGGAAGCCGAGATGGAGGAAGTATTGTGTGCCAAGAAGGGGGGAGCGCACGAACACGCTCGCTACGGATGCCGCTACAGTGCGAACAATTTTGAAGGGGTCGCTACATTTTCGCTACAGTCGGCCTATTTTCAAGTCCCCTGATTTTGTAAGTTGTTGATTTTATTTGGCTCCCCAGGTAGGATTCGAACCTACAACCCTTCCGTTAACAGCTCAGGCAACGAAGATTCCAGCAATGCTACCGAATGAGCGATGTTGCTCGGAATGAATAACTTATGGGCCCGCGCTCGAGAGTCAAGAGGCGCTTCAATATGCAGAATTATGACCGATTTTGAAGGGGAGTCCCTACAAAAGTCCCTACAGTGTTTTCAAGTAGTAGTCGTCGGATAATTCGCGGTGGTAGGTGGCCAGCAGGCCCACAGCCGTTCGCCAATCCGCCGCCAAGACAATGCCGTGGTTCACAGCCTGTTCCAGCGGTCACCTCTCAAAGGCTTCGTGGACGATACCTTCAATAGAGCGACCTGGTCATCGCGCAGTTTCTTGAACTCGCTTTGCCGGCGCTTTTAAGGAACTCCCTGCGAGTTATTGGTAAACATGGCGAAGACTGGCTCGGCCTCGGCGAACAATCTTGCCCGGTAGAAATCCGGGAGCTCCGCTGCCGTCTAGCCCCCGCACCACGCGGGCGGTTCGCTTTTGGAAAGCAAGCGCTGTTCTGTCGAATGAGCATTACAAGGTTTCCTAGGTAGACGGTTTCTGCTTCCGGAGTTCCTCAGCGTCGATGCGGTCTTTGGCGCGGCCAGTGGCGTCCTTATTACGCAGAAGAGACGACCGGCCGATGAAGTTGACCGGCAGGCCATCCAGATCGCCGGCGGCCCGATCATCCCATGCTTCGTCGAAACTCACGCCGGTGACCGAAGTCATCAGGTCGATGCGGTTAGGTTCGTAACCTAGCTGGATTCACTTTTCCTGTAAGTGTCAAATCGGAGGCGGATATATCGAGGCTGTCGAATCCTAATTGAGAAAGCGCCCGCAGTACGCGCTCCGCGTTGGCGTGGCTGGGGCGAATCAGGAAATCGATATCTGCGGAGTACCGTGCCACGAAACAGCGAGCGCTCCTACGACCAGATAATCAACTTTGTTCGAGTTCAAGCACTCGATAAACTCTCGCAAATCCGTACTTAAAGGCATCGGGGTGGGCTCGCTCCCGCAATTCGAAGAATATGCCGGCCCGCTGCTGCGGGGTCATTTGAGCGCGGGAAACTGCATCGGCGGCATCGGCCTCCTCAAAGCTGTTGAGAACGCGGACCACTTTCTCCACAACTCTATTTTACGCCGTTTTCAGATTATGGCGGCGAGGGCTCTCAGTACTCGCGAGCGAAGGAGCGCGGACGGAGGCCAGCTGTGGGTGACGTTACTTGCCCACCGCAGAGAATCGGGGGGACGACGGGGCTCGAACCCACGTCCTCCCACGTGACAGGCGCAAGCGCTAGTCCGTTGTTTTCTGGGTAGTACGCGTTCTTGCAGTGGGTTACGGGACCGCGGGTTCTACAAAAAGCTGTTCCCCTCGCTCAAGCTGGTCGATCCTAGCAGGAGCACGGCTACCGATCAGGAATAGTTGGCGATGTCTGCTTTCAAACGTGGTCCAGCATGCTGAAACGGGGTAAAACTTGGTACGAGTTTTGGTTCGCTGGGAAACGCATTCAGGAATCATCCAAATCCTCTTCGAAGACCGTGGCCCGTCTCGCAGAGCAAAAGCGCCGACGCGAATTGGAGGAGGGCTATAACAACTTCGAGGATGTTCGCCAGGAACGGGTCCGCACGATTCGCGAAGTCGCGGAGGCGTATCTCGCCAGCTATAAATTGCGAAACCCGCAGTCTGCCGTTTTCGCAGGTACGCCGTGGCTCACTTTCAGCGATTGTTGGGTGATCGGATGCTCGTGGATCTGAATGAGCAGACGGTTAAGGAATTTCAGGATAAGAGGCTTGGGGAGAAAGCGGCGCCGAAGACTATCAACGAAGAAGTTGGTTTCCTGTTGAGGCTCCTGGGCGATAGGGCGATCTCCTTCGCGTGCGACTCCGCAAGAAGAAACTGCTGAAGCTTAGGTCGGAGCAAGACCGAAGCGGGCGAAGGCCGTACCATTCCGTTGAATTCCGCGCCCGAATGATCCGGGCAGGCCGGTCACCACCCTGAAGACCGCGTGGCGGAACCTGCGTAATAATGCCGAGGTGAGCGGGCGCTGGCACGACAACTGGCACACGCTCATCACGGAATTGGCAGGGAGGGGCGCGGGGGATCAGACCATCATGGACATTGCCGGGCACGTGTCGAAACAGATGCTCAAGCACTATAGCCACATCCGAATGGAAGCGAAACGGACGGCGCTCGAATCGATCCTGGAGAAGATAGATAAAGCCCCAGCAGTGATTCAAAATTGCTCGCCGGTGCCCAGCGATGCGCGGCAGATTGAAGGGGGGTCCCTACAAAAGTCCCTACAATCGGTCTCATGCGCTTCGAAGAAACCTTCAATGAGGCGTTGATTACCCAAGGCGGTCCCGAAGAAGCGGCCTAGTTACTCTGGGAGGCAGCCCGCAGCAAAGAACCCTGGGCGATCCAGGAGCTCTGCCGGCGCTTTGCCCCGGAGTCCCCATCCTTACGTTTGATTCACGAGGTAGAAGATGAAGTCGATTACAGCAAATTCACAGACGATCAAATCCGGCAGCTCGAGGCCATCTTGGGTCCCCCCGACCCTCCGCCTGGTGCAGGTGCAGGCGGAGAGAGCCCGCCGACATCTGTATGAGTTCGTAGCTCAGGCCTGGCACGTGCTGGAGCCAGCCACGCCGTTCCTCAGGGGCCTGCATGTGGAGGCCATCTGCCAGCATTTGCAGGCGCTCACCGATGACGGATTGGGAATCTGATCATCAACGTTCGACAATCCACAGACCCGTTGGCTGTTTGCGAGCTATTCGGCCCACCTGAGCGTCCGCGACAGTCTCAGGTGCCGACGGCTGATTGAATCCGATCGGTACCAACAGCGCTGGGGCCAGCGCTATCAGCTTACGAGCGATCAAAACCAGAAGCACCGCTTCGAGAATAATCACACAGGCTATCGCATCGCCACGTCCGTAGGCGGATCGGCCACCGGCGAGCGTGCCGATGTGGTGGTGGTGGACGATCCGCACAGTGTGGACCAAGCCGAATCAGATGCCGAACGGCGCACGGCAGTGGAGTGGTTCAACGGCACTATGTCCACCCGCTTAAACGATTTCACTTGTGGGCACAAGATTGTGATTCAGCAACGATTGCACGAAGCCGATCTCACCGGTGATCTATTGGCAAAAGGTGATTTTGAACTACTCTGTCTGCCCGCGGAGTTCGAGCCGGAGCGCCGCTGTAGTACCTCGATTGGCTGGAGCGATCCGCGCGTCCAGGCCGGTGAGCTACTATGGCCGCACAAGATGACGGCCCGGCATTTAGACCGTCTGAAAGTCTCTTTGGGAGCTTATCGCTTTGCCGGACAGTATCAGCAGCGGCCGGCTCCGGCGGGAGGTGGCATCTTGCAACAAGGTTGGTGGCACTACTGGCGTCCGGCGCACCAGGATTTGCCCGAGGTGCCGGTGCGCATGCCCGATGGACGGACGCTCCAGATCGCTGCCGTGCCGGTGCTGGCACAGTTTGACACTGTGATTCAATCCTGGGACATGGCCTTCAAGGACAAAGACACCAGCGACTTCGTGGTCGGGCAAGTGTGGGGCGCCAAGGGCGCCGACCGTTTCCTGCTGGATCAGGTCCGCGCCCGCATGGATATGCCCGCCACCAAGGAGGCCGTCCGCGCACTGTCCCAACGCTGGCCCAAGGCCGGCGCCAAGCTGGTGGAGGACAAGGCCAATGGGCCGGCCGTGATCCAGGAACTGCAGCACGATGTGGAGGGACTGATCGAGGTCACGCCGCAAGGTGGCAAGATTGCGCGCGCCCATGCCGTGTCGCCACAGATCGAGGCGGGAAACGTCTATCTTCCCCATCCCGCCATTGCACCGTGGGTCGAAGCCTTCCTCGAGGAAGCGGCCGCATTTCCGAACGGCCGCCACGATGACCAGGTGGACGCCATGACCCAGGCTTTGAACCGGATGCGTGCGATGCACGGTAACTTCTCCGTGCCGGAAGCGCAAATCGTGGAGGACCCGTTTCGCATTCCGGAGGAGTGGCCCCGCGCTTTCGGCATGGCCGTCACACCCCACGCGGTAGCCGCCATATGGGGAGCCCGAGACCCTGGGGGAACCATCTATCTATACGCAGAACATCGTCTGCCCCACGGGGAACCCTCGGAGAACGCTCGCGCGATCCGAAAAGTAGGCGATTGGATACCGGGCGTGATCAATTTTTCCGGTCTCCAGGGCACGCAAGCCGAGAAGAACAGACTGTGGCAAATATACGGCGAGCAGGGCCTGAAGATCCAGACCGCCATGCAGGGGGAAGGGGCGGGTGTCTATCAGCTTTTGCAGTTGTTAGCCGCGAACAAGCTGAAGGTGTTCGCCTCCTTGTCCGGGCTCCTGGTCGCGTACCGCATTGGCGATGAGCAGGCCCCGCTATTGCTCGCCTGCCACGCTCTGATCCACCCGGACTGCCGCCTGCGAACCAAACCGGTCACGGGACCATGGGTGCCGTCGGCGCCCGTTCATTGGATGGCTTGCTGACGCCGCGCGAGTGTCCAACGCCACGTTGGATCAATCCAACAGAGCTGGGGCATTCGTTCCGGAGCTGAGCGAAAATGATCTGTTAATGAAGGAGCCGTCCAGGTTGGCATTCTGTCTCCGGAAAAGCCAGCCTGTGATTAGCAGACGAGGGGCCAGTCGTCGCGGTGCTCTTGATGGCGTGCATTTCTTGTGTTGTTGTGTGCCTTTCTGTCAGCCTGGGTCCACGGCTTTGCACAGGGTAGTTGTTGCACAGACTACCCAGTGATCAGTCCTCCTCGGATGGTGTCCCAAAAGGGTATCAAACAGAGCTGTTTCAAGTAACTGATTCGATGTGCCCGAGGCAAGCAGTTTGGAGCGTCCCACAAACATTAGCCTGTGGGACAGTCATGGGCATCAAGTCAAGCATTTACAATAAGCCTAAGCTAACGGGCTGTGCCCTACGTGGTTTCAACGTCTCAGCCCGGCAAACTGAACAGCGCCACGCGGCGGCCGGCGACTCGGATATTCAACGGTTGCGGGCGCCGGCTGGGGGCTGATCGCAAGCTCGGAACGCACCGGGATGGCTGCGCGCTCTGCGGCAATGTGCGGCATGAAACGGGGGGTCCAAACTTACGTTTCGGTGTGTCCGCCGAAAATAACGCTTGACAGAAACAGCGCGATGGCGCCATGAGGGCCCGGCAGTAAATTTCACCAGATGCCATTCCTGATCTTCAACGCAACTGACGGCCTCTATGCCCACCCCGATCCTTTCGCAACCCGGGAAGAGGCCGAACGCTTTGCCACAGAGATAAGGCAACGCTTTGACCGGCACGGCTACTACGCCTCGTGCGAGGGCCGCATCCCGGTGTCCGAACTCAAACTGACCACCGAGGAGTATATGGAGATGGAGGCAGGCGCACGACCGACACCGCGACTGTGGCGTTGATCACCGCTGGAGCTTCCGCGCTGGTGGCGATTACGACAGCCGCCTGGCCTCGATGGAGGCCCGCTTTACTGCCATGGAGAGCCGCTTTGAGGCCGCTTTGCTTCGCTCCAGGCCGACCTCCGACTGCTGGCCGAGCAAGATAAGCGCATCACCCGCCTGGAGGAAAGGCCGCCGAAATGAAGCTGACGAGCGCCCGCGCACGCCGCATAGCGAAGATGCGCAAGACCTACGGCGCGGGGCCGGGCCGGCCGCGCAGCAACGCGCCGCGCTGTGCCTGTGGCGCGATGACGCTCAAGCGGGCCCTCGCCCGCGGGCATCACTGCCAGGCCGCCGGCCCACGCGCCCGCACGGCGGTGCAAGCGATCGAGGTTGAGCCACCGCAAACCCGTCGCGGTTGAACATGGAACGTCCTTGCTGCGGAGGTCATGCTCAGCAACACGCACCCGGTGCATGCTCAGTAACATGACCGCTTATCATGATGGCGGCCCGGACGGGCTGGCTTGTGGCGCGATATGATACGGCCAATAATCAGCCGGATGCGGATTGGCAGCAGGCCGCGGCGGAGCGGGATGTGTGCTCGACCTGGGCAATCTGCTGAAATCGAGCGCGGAGCAGCGCGCGGCGCTAACCGAAGCCGGGCGCGAAATTGTGCGTCTCAGCTTTTGGCCGGCGCGACACGGCGCTGCTCAACAAGCTGCGGGCCACGGTGCTGCGGGCGGGGCCACGGCCAAACGGTATGAACCGAAGTGACGGCGAGCTGATCCCCGCCGCTGATCACGCGCGCAAGTCTCACCTACCAAGCCGGCCAGTTCAACGCCACCCTCGATTGCAATGCGCCTGCGTGACGCGACGCGTTCGTCGATGAGCGGCGCGTCGTTTGCGTCCTACTGTCGGCTCTTGCGCTCCGACGCGCCATGGCCGTTTCGTTCCGCGTGCTGCATCCAGGAGGACGCAGTGACGCTGTGGGGTCCTAATCCTCCATGTGTCTCACGGCAGGTGGCTGCATGACCGAAATTATCAGCACACGGTGGCTCATTCCTGCCGTAGGGCGCGGGCTGGATCTACCCAGGCGGCCTGCAGCGCCGGCCTGCAACAGGCCGCCAATGCTGTTGCTGCAAGAGCGGCGGCGACCGCCGCGTAGGTCGATGGGTCGGTTGGTTTCACGTCGTACAAGAGGCTGGCCATGAGCCGCGTCAAGGCGAGCGCCGCCGCGAGCCCCACCGTAATTCCCACGGCCGCCACCCTCATACCTTCAAGCACTACCAGCCGCACCACCTGGCCGCGCTGCGCGCCCAGCGCCATGCGCACTCCGATCTCGTGGGTCCGCTGCGCTACGGCGTACGCAATCACGCCATAAATCCCCATGAGCGCCAGCAGAAGCGCAGAGGTAGCAAAGGTTCCCAGCAGGTAGAGATTGAAACGGCGCGGGGCGATGGAATCGGCCAAAGCTTGTTCGAGAGTCTTTACTTCCGCCACTGGCTGAGTCCGATCGACGCTCGCAATCGCATTGCGAATTGCCGGCGCCATCGCCGTGGCAGAGGTGGCGCTTCGAACCATGACCGTCATGCCCAGCAGGGATGTCGAGATCTGGTAGGGAATGTATACCTCGGGTTCGGCGGGCGCATCCAGGCGGGAATACTTCAGGTCACTAACAACCCCGACGATCGCGGCCAGCGTGGCGGGATCGTTTACGTTGTCGGCCAGCCCGAGTTGTCTGCCGATCGCGTCGCCCTCGCCAAAGACCTCGTGAGACATGCTCTCGTTGATGACGATGGCCGGACCAGATTCGCTTTCGGCCAGCCAGCGGCCGCGGACCACTCGCAGGCCCATCACGCGGTCGAAGCCCGATGAGACCGTACTGAACGTGACGTGGGGAAGGTGCATCACCTGAGAGGAACTCAAACTCGTCAAGTTTGGGTCGTGTGGTGCGGTGCCCGAGCCGCGCAATTGGCCCTGGGCAAGCACGCTGGCAGCTTCAACGCCGGGAAGTTGCCGGGCTCGCTCCAGCATCTGCTCCGCGAATCTCCTCTGCTCGGCGACAGCGCGGTACCGCGGTCCGGAGAAGGGTACCTGCAAGGCCAGGATGCGTTCGGGATCGAAGCCGGCCGGACGCGTATTCATGCGCCAAAAACTCTTGCTCATCCGCCCAGCGCCGGTGAGCAATACGAGGGCCAGCGCCAGCTCCGCAGAGACCAGCAGCCGGCGCAGCGGCAAGCCCGCCGAGCCAGCCGACGACGTGCGGCCGCCCTGTTTCAAGACCTCGTAGGGTCTGGAGCGACGCAGAAAGATGGCCGGGGTGATGCCGAAGGCGAATCCAGTGACCAGCGTTGCGGCCACGGCAAAGAGCAGCACACGGCTGTCCATGGTAGTCTCGCCCAGCCCCGGCAGCGACGGCGGCGCTAGCCTCACGATTACCGGCATCGCAAGACGTGCGAGCAGCAGGCCCAAGGCGCCGCCGACGAAAGCCAGCGCGAGGTTCTCGCCCAGAAACTGCCGGATGACGCGCACCCTTCCCGCGCCAATCGCGGTTCGAATGGCGATCTCCTTTTGCCGCGCCGCGCCGCGCGCCAGCAGCAGATTCGCGATATTAGCGCATGCGATGAGCAGCACAAAGCTCACGGCCGCGAGCAGAACCAGCAGCGCGGGCCGGGCGCCGGCCGCCAGTTTTTCCTGGAGCGGCGTCACCCGGAGCGACTGCGCATCATAACGAGCGTTCGGATTCTGCGCGGCGGCGATGCGGGCCTGAATGCCTGCGAGCTCCAAGCGGGCGCGCTCGATGGAAACGCCCGGCTTGAGTTTCGCGACCACCAACTGGACCGAGATGTTTCTGCCCCGCGGCGGATGCTGCCACGCGACCGGATTCGGAATGTAGCCTTCGATCTCGCGGGTATTGCCAGTTGGAAGGCCGAAGTCCGCCGGAAGGAGGAATCGAAAACCCTTCGGAAGCACGCCCAGAACCGTGACGGCGCGGCTGTCCACGATGACGCTCCGGCCAACCACATTCGGGTCTCGACGAAATTCGCGTTCAAACAGCTCATCGGAGAGAACGATTCCTTCGCGATCCTCGGGCCCGAAGAAACGGCCGAGGGCCGGACGAGCGCCGGATATGTCCCAGAAATCGGCGGTGACATCGGCGAGTACGTGCTGGCCGGCCCCTTCGGCAGTGGCGAGGGTATAGCCGCCCGTTCCGAAGGCGACCATCCCAGCGAAGGATGCCGCCTGTTCCTTCCAATCGACATAATCCGGGGAGCCCACCATTTCGGCTTTGAAGAAGGGGTTGTAGTTGCCCAGCCAGACGAGGCGATCGGGACCGGGGTAGGGCAGTGGACGGACCAGGATGGCATTGACCAGGCTAAACACCGCCGTGTTCATGCCGATGGCCAATGCGAGCGTGAGCACCACCACCGCGGTAAAGCCGGGATTTCGGCGCAGCCCACGCACACCGTAGCGGATGTCTTGCAGGAGTTGCTCCAGCCAGACCGAGATCCATATCGCGCGCGATTCTTCCATTACCAGAGCGACGTTGCCGAACTTGCGCAGCGCCGCCCTGCGGGCCTCTGCGGGCGACATGCCGCGTTCGATGTTCTCCTGAGTTTCGCGTTCAATGTGATCGCGGATATCATCACCGAGATTATCGAGCGGATGACTCACGGCCGGCTCTCCTCGCTTGCGGGACGCAGAATGCGGGCGATGGCGCGGGTGAGCTTATCCCACCGGGTGGTCTCCACTGTGAGTTGCTTCCGGCCCGCCGCCGTCAAGCGGTAATATTTCGCCCTGCGGTTGTTCTCCGAAGTGCCTTCGGTGACGCCGATCCATCCGCGCTTGATCAGCCGGTGCAGGGCCGGGTAGAGTGAGCCCTGCTCGACGAGCAGCAACTGTTCGGAATTGCGCTCGATGGCTTTGACAATGGCGTGGCCGTGTGCCGGCCCGGGAAGGAGCGTCCGCAGGATCAGCAGGTCGAGTGTCCCCTGGAGCAGCTCCATCCGGTCGTCTTTAGTAGACATTCTACGTAGAGCGTACGCGCCTTCAAGTAGAATGTCAAGGGGAGGAAGAACGCCAGATCGTAAAGAGGTCGCTGCCGGGAATCCACTGGGTCGATCCGGACTACCTGGGCTCCCTTGTCCGCAGCCATTACTCCCGATAAGCGCCTCTCCAAATGTGAACATCCATCCGGCCGCGTAGTCGTTATGTCGGACCTTGGGTTCAGGAATACGCCCTGCCTGCTCTTCGTCCGATCATGCTAACGCTTGTGGCATCAACCGCGATTCGACACAGCCGGCTAGGCATTCTGGAATTCAAGTTCAAGATCACCATTGATGCACGATCGCGTCGGGCCCCGCGCTACTCAATTTGAGAAAAGCGCCCGGCTATGTGGGAGAAGATCCCGGCCGGTTACATTGTCGGCGAGCGGCGCATCGTTTGCGTTCTGCTGCCGGCTCCGGAGTTCTGAGGCGGCAAGACCGTTTCCTGCTGCGCGCGCCTCCTGCACCCTGGGGGATGTGAGTCTCGGCTTAAACTATCGTGTACATGTTCCAGCCTGCAACAGATGTTCGAGGCACTTCCAGCGCAACGACCTCACCACTAAAAGTTCGTACGAAACCACGAGTGCACGGGCGCAAGGAGGGGTATGATTGCTGAAACTAGACCGGCGATGAGATTGAAGTTCCACGCGATTGACCGAATCTGCCCGTTTTGTACTTTGGCCAAACTGTCGTATCAACGGCATGGCCATCATGGGGATGTATACGAGTGTGCCTACGAATCCGGCGGCTGCGGCCGAAGCATCGTGCGATCGGCGGCAGAAAGGGAGCACCCTTTGTGGAATTGTGCCGATTTTGAAATTCGGCATCTTCGGCCGTTGGGAGGCCTGCCCGGGCACACAACGCACTGTAAGCGGGCTCGTAAAACCTGGTGTTTAGGCGGATGACTTCGGCGCGCGTGCTCACGTTGGTCGACTGGCCGCGGACACGGCGAATTCTCGCGGTACTATCCGATTCGCGAGCTGGCGCTCGAACTTATAACGCGCTGTTCACAGAAGGCGTGCTCATCGCCGCATTCCATCGCGCTACGCCCGGGCGCTACGGCGCGTTCGCCGATGAGCGGCGCGGCGTGGCCGGCGACGAAGGCGACCGAGTGCGTCATCGTCGAACGTGCGCGCGTCCCTGGGCGCGTCGTTCGTCGGGGGCGGTCTGGCATGAAACGTGGGCGGGCGCCCACGGCGGGCTGCCGGCACATGCTAACGCTGTGCTGATCTCCGAGACCGGCCATGCTCTACTCACTGATTTTCGCAAGTCTTTTGTATGCCCGAATAGCCGTGTTTTGAAACTCCCACGCTTCCTGCCCGGATGGCGGCGCTATCTTCCACTCCAATTGCCAGGCAAATCCTTTCAATAGCGGTCGTGCGATAACATGCAAGGCGTGCCCGGCAAACTCCGGATACTGTCGGGCGGCTTCGGCGAGAGCAAGCCGGTTCAATTCAGGATCGATCTCAATCGACTGCATGCGACCATCATACGCCGCCAGTGGAATAGCAGGATCACGTTCGAAGCCACCCAGGACATCCCGCGGAACCTGGATCTCCCTCGCTCGATCCGGTCCCCGAGGCTGGAGCACGAACGGATAACACGCGCCTTGACACCGGCGAGCTCATCGCCATCGTCGGTTGCGATGCCCCTCTGCGGCACTATGCGGCATGAAACGGGGGGGCCGAAAACGGCCTTCGATGACGAATTCCGTCGTAGGTTCGGCCGGCCGGTGTTCGCCGCGGCCACCCACACGCGAACGCGCGGCATCCGACCCGGTTCGCGAGGTTGGAGCTCGAACGGATAACACGCTTCAGGCGGCTGACGGTGTAGGCCAGGCGCAGCTCGGCGGGAGACAGGCCGGAGCCTTGCAACGCGCGGGAGATGGCCGGCCATGCCGCGTGCATGATCACGCCGGACTGTGCGGAGCTTCCAGCGGTGCGAGTAGCGGCTTCACGCGGGCACGCTGGCGTGCTCGAGCTGGCCCAGGTTGCCGCCGGGGATGAAGCGTGAGCGCAAAGCGCCCAGGCCGGAGTAGGTGAGTTTCGGTGCGTCGTCGGGGCCCAGACCGAGCTTCTGGAGCATCCATTCCGGCAATGCGGTCAGGATGGGGGCGTGGATGGTGCCGCTTTCGCGGCCTCCTTGGCGGCCTGCTCCTGGGCTGCCCGGGTGAGGTTGCGGATTATCTCGGCTGATATCTTGGAGTCCCATCGTTCGCCACCAGCGGCGAATATTTTCTCCCGCGAACTCGGCGGTGTCGTGATCCTTCCCCAGCACTGTTCCGGCCGAGGTCATAAATCCCGCGGGGTCGCGCGTCCCAATTCGGGATCGACAAAATCATGGACTCGAACCTTCTCCGGTTGCCCCTTCGGACGCATCTCACGCCCGCCATCCTTGAAGTCGCCGACCATCTCCTTCTTCTTGGTGTCCATAGAAATCATCGGGTGGTGGCGGCTCAAACTCCACTTTACCTTCCCGTTCAGATGCTCAAACTGAGCGTTGCGGTCGGGGTGGTTGGAGCCCTGCTTCTTGTTCCGGTTGGCCTGCAAACTGTAGCCCCATTCATGCAACTGATCGGCCACAACCTGATGGCTGACCTGGTGCTTCATTCGTTTCAATTCCGCGGTCAACTGACGCACGCTCTTGCAGGTTCCAGCGGAGCGTCCGCCTGCGGATCCCCGCGCGTGGTGGATTCCAGGAGAGACTCCAGATCGGCCTTCAAAAACGAATCCTTGTCGCTGGCTCTTTTGCGTCCGCCGCCCTCTTTGCGGATACGTCCAGGTACCAACGTTGCGGGATCCTTCAGTTCAGCGATGCCCTGGCGAATACCGGCCGCGAAATCCCGATAGCTTTCGCAACAATCGAGATGCCGCTTTTGCCCGCGGTTTGGCTCTCCGCAGCTGCTAGCATTCTCCGCGATCGCTTGTCCAAAACTGACTTCGATCGTAGAGATGTCGGCCACTGCAATCAGTACTACGCCAAAACATTTTATAGTGGATATGTTATTTCTAGACAAGATCCTAAGGTCCTTTTCGATGCCTGCTACCAAGCTTGAGAGTTATAGCTCACGTCACGGGAGAATCTAATTCCTAACATGGAGACGCTAATCGACCCGCGGCACACCACTTCGCCGCTTCCACCTGCGGCCCGCAAAATATCGCGCCAGCCGACCTCCTTCACTCGCACGTTGGCGGTCAGGTCAGCTGTCCCGTTGGCGGGGATCGCAAGCGCCTGATGGTTTTCTGGGGTCCATTCGACCGTCGCGATTTCCGATCCCGAAATCGAGCACACGGACGAAACCGTGTGCAAGCTCGCGGGAATCCGGCTCGAATTCGTGATGTGAAAGACTAGATCAGAAGCGGGCTGCCCGCTTAGAATATGCACGCCGGCGCCAGTTATTCGAACCGCGAGATGCTCTTTCATGTAAGCAGGTGCGGCCTTGATGGCGTAAGCGCCGGCCAGCGCCAAAGGCACGACTGCCGCAGCGATTAGATAAGGCCAGCGGCGCATCCCGCGAATCAGCCTGGAGCCATCCTTCTTGCAAAATGTAAAAGTATCTGGGTAATCAAGACCGCATTTCGGGCATCGAACTTTCATGGCTTCCCCTTTTCTTTTAAAGTCACGGACCTTCACTTCAATTTATTCAGGAGCGTGCCGATTTCGGCGGCCGTGTCCTCGGTTTGCAAAATACCCGCCACTCCTTTCCCGATCCAGACCGGAGAGCCGAATGCCATCGAATCGAGTGGATCTTTCAATCGGTAACTGCCGTTCTCTTCGCGAGCCTCGGTTAACCACAGAACGGCTATCGGGCTGTCGGCTTCGAACCGGATTCGATAGACCGCGGCGGGCTGCCATCCAGCAACCGAAGGTGCGTCCGCTGGCTTCGGCCCCTGGGCCGTCCGCTTCCATGCCTTGGCCACAAGAAGAGCCGCGTTGTCGTCGGCAGCTCTGAGCCGCAGCAAATAGCGCCGTTGGGTGTCGGGCGAAATTGCTGCCTCGGTCCGCCGCGCGATCTTCACTATCTTGAGTTCGCGCTTCTGGAGCGAGAGCGTCCGAACACCCTTATTCGGACGAGCCGATAAAAGCGAGGCGGAGATCTCCGTCCGATCCGGGATCAGGGTGGCCGAGCCGCTAGCAAGCGCCTCTGCGAGCGCGGGGTTGAAACTCCACGGTTCCGCGGACTCGGCCGCGGTAAGAATCCTTCCGTCTCCCATCAGAAAACCCGTCGACCAACCGCGCGCCGTGCTGACCTCGCCGTCTCGCGACCGAAGTTCGTAGCTGGTCTCGATCGCTACCAGCGAGCCGGCCATTCCGTCCGCGGCCTTCTGGGCAAACTCGCTTTGATTTCGTCTCCACTCCCGGCCGGCCTGTCCGAATATCCAAATGGGATCGGTGGCGGTCAGCATGGCAAAGGCCGCTGCTTGCCCCAGCGGTCCGCCAGGCACATTCACCGGGACGTCGCGGCGAACATCGGCTACCGCCCAGGCGTTGCCGGCCAGGAGGGCCAGCTTTTGAAAAACGTTCAGCTCCAACTCCGCACGAACCGTGGCATACACATGGGCGCTGCGCGTTCGCACCACTTCTCGCAAAGGGTCGAGGTTGGTCAACTCGCGAAAGTTCATCCGCCCCTTGACCGGGAGGCCGTCCACCACCTGTCCCCGCTTCAGTTCGATCGGCCCCGAGAGTGGGGCCACGCGAACCGGCACCCCATTCACGGTCACTTGGTCGAAGACGACGCTGCGCAGCATGGCATCCCGGTTCGCTGTAATCGTGAGCTCCAGCCCGGCGGTGATGCCGTCTTCATCGATTTGAGTCAGCGTGACGTTATGAAGATCCAGGTGCCAGGCCGGCGCGGAAGCTTCCTGGCACCTGGCGGAACGGGCCAATATTGCCGCGAGGATTGCCAACGCCGCCGTTAGGGGTTTGGTTCGCATGGAACAAGCTCCAATCAACTAAGCGCAATTTCGGGAGCGATTCGAAAAAAGTGTTCGGAGGGCCTACCTCCCGAAGAATCTTGCGAGTGAGAAAGACCGGTTCTGTCGGTCGGCGAAAGTGTCCAGACCTTCGAGATGACGTCCCAGATCGATCCGAAGCGCCTCCGCCGTCCGATAACGCTGTCCCGCCTCTTGCCGCAATGCCACGGCCAATATATTGTCCAGCGAACCTCGCAGAAGCTTGCGCGCCTGCTCAGCAGTCTCGGGAATGCCCGGATCCTGTTCGCGCCGCGCTAGTGTACGTTCGCTCGCTTTTGTAAATCGCCGGCCGCGCATTGAGTTCGGCAGATGGAGGCCGCCTGGATCGATGGCATCTTCCGGGAGGGCTCCGGTCAACAATTCGTAGAGGACCACTCCCATAGAGTACAAATCGGATTGGCGCGTCAGCTCCTTCTGCGCCAGTTGCTCCGGGCTCGCGTAGGCCGGAGTCATCATTCGTTCAAAGCCGGCCGATCCCTCCGTTGTGGTTGGCACCCGATCGTAAGCCTTGGAGATGCCGAAGTCGACGATCTTCACGAGGCCATCCGGTGTGACAAGAAGGTTATTTGGCGTGATGTCCCGATGCAGGATGCCGTAATCGTGAAGAAACTGGACCGCCACGCACACCTGCCGGAACAACCTGACGCGCTGGCGGATGGTCAGCCGTAGTCGCCGGCAATAATTGCCGATGCTCGATCCGTCCACATACTCCATGACAAAGAACGGCAGCCGGGTTTCCGTCTGCCCGGAATCGAGGATCCGCGCGATATTGTTGTGCCTCAGCGTGGTCAGCAGCTTCCGTTCATTGGCGAAACGAGCGACCGCGTCGGCCGTAAGCCGGTCCGAACGCACGATCTTGAGCGCCACCACGCCGCCCCGGGGAGCGCCGATGCGACGTGCGATGTAGACGATTCCCGCTCCGCCCCTACCGATCTCATCCACGATTCCCCAATTACCGACGCGGTTTGGAATCGGTTGTTCGGAGGGATCCACGTTGAGCGGCGACAGCGGATCCGGATTCCGGACCGCATCGAGGAGCCCCGCCAGTTCGCTCTCTAGTTGGCGATCGCCGCTGCACCGGTCGCGGATGAACGCCGCCCATTCGCTGGCAGGAAGGGCTTTCGCCTCCCGAAAGAGGTTGCGGCAGTGCCTGTAGGCTTGGCTGTCCATGGATGTCCGAAGATCGCTCCGCTTTGCGCTCTGTTTGTCAGAGGCGTGTGCGAGAAACGCGAACCAGTCCGCCGAAGCCATGTGCCGGGAATTGTGCTAACATTTGCCCTCAAAGTCACTATTGCATCAGGATCGGACGCCACGCAACCCGGGCGACATGTCATAAGAGAGGTCCCCAGCGATGCCGAATGACGCACTCATAGTTTGTCAAAAATGCGGCCAGTCCACGCCGGCCGATTCGGAATGGTGCGACCAATGCGGCGCCAAGATTTCAGCCGCTACGCCAGCAGTGCCGCCGCCTTCCGAAATGTTGCGAGAATGGATCGTCGGAAGCGATCCCGAGCAATGCCAGATCCATGTGGACCGGTCGACCGTCTCGAGGCGGCACTGCGCGCTTCGGCTACGCGAGGGCGCTTACTATTTGGAGGATTTGGACAGCTCCAACCGGACCTTCGTCAACGACGAGCCTATCTTCGGCGAGGTGGAAGTCTCGCGCGAGGACCGAATCACGTTAGGCAAGAGCGTCGACTTCGCGCCGTATTGGCCGACGGAACCGGCTCGCCGCCGCCCGCGCCGCACCACCACGACCGCAACGCGAACGCTGCTGAACATTGGCCGCGGCCCGCAGAACGACATCGTTTTGAACCGGCCGCGTGTCAGTTGGGTTCACGCCGAGCTCTCGAGTGAAAAGGGTCAGTGGTTTCTGAAGGACGTCGGCTCCACGCATGGGACAGCGGTCGGAAGGCCGGACAACAAGATTCAGCGCCAGGTCGTCAGCCTTGAAGACATTGCGTATTTTGGAGAATTCGGTTCCGGGAACGGCTGGCCGATCAAACAACTCCTCAGCGGCCGCGCGGGAAAACTTCTGGAGGAACTGAGGCTCACCAAAAAGAGGACCATCGTCGGAAGAGATCCCGAGTGCGATATAGTTCTCGACCATCCCAGCATATCCAAGCAGCATGCCGAGCTGATTCGGGAGGGAACGCGAACCTATGTCAAAGACCTGGGTTCGTTGAACGGCACCTTCGTCGGCGGCCAGCCGGTTTCCGGACAGGTCGTGGTTCCCCCGAACGGCGTGATCGCGCTGGGCAGTTACACGCTCGCACTGACAAACTCCGGAACCCTCGAAAAGACCGAATACAACGGCGATTTCGTTCTGTCGGTGGAGGGACTGGCGGTGCAGATCGCCGACAAGCGGCTGCTCGAAGACGTGTCCTTCACATTCTTGCCGCAGGAGATGATCGCGCTGATGGGCGGCTCGGGTGCCGGGAAGACCACTCTTCTTAAAGCGCTCTGCGGATACACCCGCCCGGCTTCCGGACAGATTTTGTACAACGGCCAGGACCTCTACGCCAATTACGCTCAGTTTCGCCATCTAATCGGCTACGTTCCGCAGGACGACATCATGCATCCGGAGCTCACCGTCCGGGAAGCCCTGCTCTTCACCGTCATGTTGCGCACCGGACAGAACGAAGCGGCCGCGATGAAGGATGTGGAGAGCGTTTTGCATAAACTGCAGCTCTGGGACATTCGGGACAAGATCATCGGATCCCCCATGAACAAGGTCATTAGCGGCGGGCAGCGGAAACGCGTGAACATCGCGATGGAGCTGCTGTGCCGCCCCTCATGCCTGTTCCTGGACGAGCCGACTAGCGGACTGTCTTCTGCGGATGCAAAAGCTGTCGTTGGTGTCCTGAAGACGCTCACGAGCGAGGGCAAGACCGTTGTAATGACCATTCACCAGCCGGGCAAAGAGATCTTTGAGATGTTCTCAGCGCTTGTCATGGTGAAACGTGACAAGCCTCCGGACGGTAAATGGTTTGCGGGTCGTCGCGTCTACTTTGGGCCCGCTTATCCCGATTCGTTGGAATTTTTCAATCCGGAGGGCGTCAAAGAGCTTCGCAGCGCGGGAAAGGAGTTAGATCCGGATCTTCTTGCCAAAGACGAGGTGGAGAAAGAAAGCGCGGAGGTCTGGGAGAAGCGCTTTTTGCGGTCCAAGTATCGCGGTCGGTACATAGATGACCGGCGCGATACCAGCCTGGATGTAAATCCGCCTGCCACGCCGCCTCCCAAGCGGCCGCTGTGGCAAGCTTGGCTGCTGGTTCGAAGAAACGTGCTGCTGAAATTTCGAGACCCGATGCAGCGTTCCTTCCTCATCCTCCAGCCGGTACTCTTCGGTCTGCTGGTTTCCCTGCTGTTTCATGATCTGCAGGACCCGAGGCACAATTACGAGGCGCAGGCTGCGTATGAGAACTTCCGGCATAAGCAAGCTACCATCCACTTCCTCATGGCGATCGCGGCGGTTTGGTTCGGATGCAATAACGCCGTTCGGGAAATCGTCAGTGAGCTGCCCATCTACGTTCGTGAACGCATGGCGTGCCTGGCGCCCAGAAACTACCTGTTGTCGAAATATGTTTTTCTGGCCGGGCTCTGTTTCCTGCAATGTCTAGCGATGCTGATCATTGTTTACTTCACCTGCCGGTTGCAGGGCTCCTTCTGGTTCTATCTCGGCATGACATGGCTCACTTCGCTTGTCGGCGTGTCGATTGGTCTGGCAATTTCGGCCCTCGCAGCCTTGTATAAGGCTCCTGAGGCTGCTGTCGCCGCTTTGCCGCTGATCCTTTTACCGATGATTCTGCTGGCAGGAGGGGTCTACCCACTCCACCAATTGGAAGAGAACTCCAGGATCGGCGGAGTTCCGGTTTCTCGGGTGATGTCGTCGCTTGCGCCCACGCGCTGGCTGTTCGAGGCCGATTTCGTCGTCGAGGCCGCAGCCCGTTGCTCCCAAGTGCATGGTTTGAATGGTCCGAATGCCGCCGCAACGATGGTCAACGTCCTTGACCTGAACTGCCAGGTGAAAGATGGTCAGGAGCCGCCTCAAAAGGAGCTAGGCAAGGACGTGGCGTCCCTCAGCTTTCCGGTGGACGAAACCCACAGCCGATCCGGCACGGCCGCCTGCATCGGCTGGTTAACCGGTTTGTTTACAGCGTCTTTGGTGATCACCTTTGGCTTGCTGCGGCGAATCGAAAAGCGGGAAGTGGGATGACCTTCAGAAATTTTCAGAGAGGTTCCTTTTCTTGCGCTATGTTCGATAGAGTAAGAATCCATGTCTGAAACCAGCACTCTGGAAATCAGCGTCGCCGCCAAGTCCGATGCCGGGCTGAAGCGGGAAGAGAATCAGGACCGGATGAGCCGGTTCTACTCCCCTTTTGGGGAAGTGTTCTTAGTGACCGACGGAATGGGCGGCCATCGGGGCGGGGCGAGAGCGGCGTCCCTGGTAGGCGACGGTTTCGCACGCCATCTCAAGGCGCTGGCGCCCGATACGCCGGTCGAGTTGGCGATCCGGATGGCGGCCGAGAAAACCAACACCGAGGTAGTAGGCGAGAGCCGTTCGGGTGAGCCCGAGACGGCGGGCATGGGAGCGACGCTGGTTCTGGCCATTCTGCGAGGGAACGACGCGGTGATTGCGCACGTTGGTGACAGCCGCGCCTATCTATATCGAAACGGCAATCTGCTGGCCCTGACCCGCGATCACACGCGCGGGCAGGAAAAGGTGAATGTGGGCCTACTCACCGATGAGGAGGCATGGGATCATCCCGAATCAAGCATTTTGACCCGCGCCTTTGGCCACAGCGATCCGCTGACCATCGACATATCGGCGCCCATTTCGCTCAAGCCAGGCGATCAGATCCTTCTCTGCAGCGATGGACTTTGTGGGTACGTGAGAGACCCCATCATTGCGGAGGTCCTCTCGCATGGTTTCGGTGCTAAACGCACGGCCGAAAAATTGGTGCAGTTGGCAAATGAGGCTGGAGGAGAAGACAACGTTACGGTTCAAATGATCCTGGTCGGGGACGAGCCACATGACCGCATTCCCGCGCCAACGGAGGTCGAAAAAGGGGCCAACGCCGGGGCGAGCCCCTTAACCGGAGGGATAGGCAAGCCCCCAACGAGGATTCTTGTGTTGCTAGTCGCCATCGTGCTGCTAGCGGTGGTTGCCTGGGGAGGCTACGCGCTTTTCAAGCGAATGACGTTGGTTTCGCGGAGGACGAATAGCCAGAGTGTCAGCGGCGTTACAGCAGGCGGCGGACCGGCTGCACCAGCGGTCATCGGCTTAAGGACTAATGCTGATACACCGAATCCGAGCCGTGCCGCGAATAACGACAAGTCGCCGGTCGTTCTGCTGCTAGGAGACGACAAGGACAAGTCGATCCAGAAAATGCTGGGGGAGAAAGCCGAGGTAGTCGCAACCATCCCGCAGGCTTTGTCTAGACTTCCCCCCAGCGTGATTGTGTACGCGGAACATACGGCACCCTCGCTGGTGTCCTTCGCGACAAAAATTCATGCGGCCTTGGCCGCTAAGTACCCCGACTTGATCGTGATCCTTCGACCCATGCAAGAAAATGAAAAAAAGCAGATCCACCCGAAGGGCAGCATGGTTGTCGTGATTGGGCAACAGCCGAAGCCGCCCCCTCCAACCCACGCAGGAACGTCACAGAAGGAACAAAAGACGGCAGACAAGCAAGACAAGCCAGCCGCATTACCAAGTGAAGCGAAAAAGCCATTAGTGGATCGGGAGAACTAACCTTACTATGTTTTGTCCAAATGACGGAATTGAAAATCGCGAGGGTGCAAAACGCTGCAAGAAATGCGGCGCCTGTCTCAACTGCGGTCAGATGGATCCCGGCCCGGAGAAGTGCAAGAAATGCCGAATTCCACTTTCCGATACGGGTTTGAGACAGTGCCCCAAGGGCCACACGCTGCCCCAGGGAAGCGACCGATGCGACATATGCGAAGGTAACTCAGCCCGCCCTGTCCCGCAAGCTGCTGCCGTAAGCAGCGCGCCGCGAAGACGGGATCGGACCGAAATGGACGACCAGGATGCGATTCCGGCGGACGTCTCCGAGCCGCGGCGGGAAGAACGGAAGCCGCGCAGACCTACCCAATTCGTGAGCACCGCAAAAATCGTCGGCGTTCTAGTCACTTATTCCTGGAAGAAAGAAGGCGAGATCTTTGAAATCCGGGAAGGAAGAAATCTCATCGGCAGCGACTTGGACTGTGACGTCCGTCTCGATTGCGATCCCGCGCTCAGTGGCAAACACGCCCACATCACGTTCCTGAAGAGCTTCGTTATCGGGGACATGGTCAGCAAAAGCGGAACATTCGTGGACGATCAACCTATCGAATCCGAGCGCCTGCCGCTTCGCAACGGAGCTACGATTCGCACCGGCGGCACAGTGTGGACGTTTGTGGCGATGCCTTGGCCGAACCAGAATTCGGAAGGCGCCTCACAAGTCTGAGAATCGCTGATAAGACGCCGTCACCCATCGTGAGACGACCATGAGTCCGAAGTCCAATACCCAGAGACAAGGCCATGGCGATTTCCGTCACGCCAAGGAAGAGCGCATCAGTATCTTCATCTTAAAGGAGCCCATCGGCGCGGGTTATTTCGCCGAGGTATGGCAGGCGCTGGATACTTCCATGAATCGCCAGGTGGCGCTCAAGATTTTCTATGACGACATCATCGCCCAGTCCGACGTAGCAAAAGCGATTCTCAAGGAAGCCGAGACGCAGGCACGCATCCAGAGCGATCGCGTTACGCCGATTTACGCCTGCCATCTCGACCACGACTCCGGGCCTGGACCTTACTACATTGCCATGCGGCTGATGTCCGGAGGGACGCTCGACGATCTGCTGGAACGCGAACACCGCTTACCGGTTCCCAAGGCCCTTTCCATCGTCCGCGATGTCGTGGAGGGCTTGAAGGCGGCGCACGAAGCCGATATCGTCCATCGCGATCTCAAGCCCAACAACGTGCTCTTCGATTCTCACGGCCGCGCAGCGCTGGCCGATTTCGGCATCGCTAAGGATCTGCGCGTCCAAGGGCGCGGAAAAAGCATTTTTGGCAGGCCGGGCACGGGCACGCCGCACTACATGTGTCCGGAACAGCACCTGGGGACGGAAGTAACCAAAGCCTGGGACATCTACGGTGTGGGCGTTTTGCTCTACGAGATGCTGAGCGGCAACACGCCGTTCGATGGTTCGTCCGACGTAGCGATGTATCGAGCGAAAACGGAGAAGCCCGTCCCTCCGCTACGGTCCGTTGTTCCCGACATTCCACCGCGCCTGGAACTGGTCATTCAACGTTGTCTCGATCCCGATGTCGGCTCTCGCTATCCCGACTGCTATGCGTTGGAGCGAGCGTTGTATTGGGCCGTGGAGAAGCCGGATCCGACCCAAACCGGCCGCCAGCCGGCGCCGCTCGAGGATAGCGGCGAAGAGCTTGTCCGGCCGCTGGCCCCCATCCCCACTCCATCCGTGCCGAAGGCCACTCGAAGCGTAAAGGAACGAATCGGCGATTTTGAATTGCTTGCGTTGCTGGGATTGGGGGCCGGTTCGGAGGTTTGGCGGGCCCAGGAGATCTCCAAGCGTCGTAAGGTCGCGCTCAAGGTCTTTCATGGCGACGCAGGGGGCGATCGGCGCCGCGACGCCTGTCGCCAAGCGCTACAGAACCATGCCGCCGTCAACAGCGACGGCGTGGTCCCGGTATACGAGATCCACCTCGACGGCTATCCCCCGTATTACGCAGCCAGCAAGCTCATGTCAGGCGGCTCCCTGAGCACCCTGCTGCGCAGCAAGACACGGCTGCTGCCGGTCGAAGCGTTAACCATCCTTCGTCAAGTCATCAAGGGACTGTATGCCGCGCATTCCGTTGGATTGATCCACGGCGGCATCACCACGGACAACATCCTGATCGAGTCCGGCGGCATTGCCGCGCTATCGGATTTCGGCATGCGCCAAACGCTGCACAACGGTACCCTGCCCAACGCCGGCGGAGCGATCGCCTACATGAGCCCGGAGGAACTGTCTGGGCAGGCGCCGTCGGTAAGCTCGGATATCTACAGCCTCGGCGTCGTCCTTTATGAGATGCTGGTTGGCCATGGGCCATTCCAAGGGACCACGATTTATGAAATACGCCAGGCGAAACTAGCGCCGCCTTCCTTCACCGAGGTCTCAGGCATTCCGGAGCGCTTGCAAAAAGTGATCGGCTGCTGTCTCATCGACAACCTCGAACACCGTTATTCGGATTGCGGCGCTCTGACGCGCGCACTGGATTGGGCTACGCGCCCGTCGCAGCCGCCCCCGCTGCTACCGCCGGTGGCGACCCCGCAGCCTCCGCCCCCGCCAAGCGTGCAGCGTCCGCCGATTTCGCTGGTCTGGATTGCGTTGGCGTGTCTGGTGATTGTCATCTTCGTTGCAATCGTGGTGTCGCAAGGGCACCACTAGGTCAAACAGTTTGTCTGGCGAGGGCTAACGGTTACCGGGAAGAAGGCACGGCAAGCTTGCATCCAGTAAAGCCTTGCGGCTCAGCGAAAGTTTCCCGAACGCCCTGATACCAGGTACAGTTCCGACTGGTGAATGGCCGAAAAACCTGGCCCAACCGGAGGGAGTTCGTTGTATACTAAGAGACATTTCAAGGCGCTCGGAGTCCCGCGAGGCAAAAAGTCATGAGCGCGCCCAATTATTTCGCTTGTTTAGTTGACTTGCCGGGTGAGTTGGCTGGGAGATTTTTCGGGGAAACAATGGCATTATGGGCACCGTAACAGAATCTGAACGCGACGAGCCCGGGGAATTTCGCCCGCAGCCAGGGAAGCAGCTCGGTCAATATGTGCTCGAAAAGCGCTTGGGCGCGGGCGGATTCGCCGAAGTATGGCAAGCGTCCGATCCGGATGCCAACCGCAGCGTTGCCATCAAGATATTTTTCGATCGCGTCACGCACGATCCAATGATGTGGAAGACGATTCGCGAAGAGCCCAAGAAGCAGCCGGAACACGAACGAATTGTTCCCATTTATTATTGTCATCTTGATTCGGATAACACTCCCGGCCCCTATTACGTAGTCATTAAGCTGATGCAGGGCGGCACGCTCGAGGAGCGCCTGGAGGAGCAAAGCCGGATCCCTACGGAACAGGCCGTGACGATTATTCGGCAGGTGCTCGATGGCTTAGATTACGCGCACAGCAGAGGTATCATCCACCGTGACCTCAAGCCTACCAACATCCTGTTCGACTCAAAAGGGTGGGCTTCCCTGGCCGACTTCGGCATTGCCAAAGATCTTAACAAAAGTAGCGGCAGCACCACGGTTTTCGGCCAGATCGGCACTCCCGCTTACATGAGCCCCGAACAGGCCGAGGGGGTTCCTTTAACCAAGGCTAGTGACATCTATAGCATCGGTACGATTCTGTACGAAATGCTGGTCGGGAAACTCCCGTTCGATGGGCCGACCGACACAGCGATCATGATCGCCAAAAGTAAATACGATCCTCCGCCGCTGCGGCCTGAGGTCCCCGAGATGCCCGAGAGGTTAGAAAAGGTGGTTCTCAACTGCCTGGACAGAAATCTCGATCATCGTTATCCCGACTGCCAGGCATTGCTTAGGGCCCTCGATTGGGCCATGGCTCCGGACCCGCTACCTCAGCCGCAAGTCAAACCGAAGACACTTATGATTGCCGGCGGCATCTTGGTGGCTATGATGTTGGGCGGCTTGGTTTACTTCTATCCTAAGAAATCCCCGGTCCCGAACCGCAAGCCAATTCCACCAAGTCTTGAAGTTCAAATTCCACCAAGTCTTGAAGTTCAAACGGGGCGAGAGCGGGACAGGATGATGAAGAAGGACTGGAGCCATTCAGGTGCCGATGACCCAGATTTCTCGAACCCCGTTTGCGCGAGTGCGCCGCCTTGTATCGCTAGAAAAGCGGCGTTGGCCCAGAAATCAAACAGAAAACAAGGTACTCCGACGTCGGACCCAGACCCTGACAAAGGCGACACAATCCTAAAGCATAAGGGGAACCTCGGCGTGTTATTCGGGAAATAGATACGGTGAGCGGTTCCCAGGCAAAGGCACTGAAAAATGTTGCCGGGAAAACACAACTTCTACGCTTAGTTAATTGAGTAAGTCAGACACAAGGTTCAGAGTTAGAAAGGAACGGAAAAACAATGAAGCAATTCGTAAAGGCGATTCTCCTCATGACAACGGCGCTGGCAGCTTTCTGTAGCGGCCAAACTAGCTATTTCGGTGGGATCGACGTAGGCTCTAAAGGAACCAAAGCGGCGTTGTTCTCCTTGACGAACACCCCCGAAGGAGACGAGATCGGACCTATTTTCGGCGATACGATCAACACGAAGCTTGTGAGTTCGATGAAAGACGGGGACTTTACAGAGGACGGGATCAAGGATGCCACGGACGCTGCAAAGCGGTTAATTGAAGAAATGAAGACCGCCGCGAACGAGAAGCGGTTGTCAGACGTAACTTACTACATCGTGGGTAGCAGCGGCGTCGCGATCGGAAAGAACAAGGAGGCCCTGAAGACCAGCGTAGAGGCGGCCACCAACGTTGGCATGACGTTCATTGACGCGACGCGTGAGGGCTACTTCGGCCTAGAGTCTTCTGTTCCGGCTGCGCGGGCCACCACTTCCATGTACATAGACATTGGAAGCGGCAACACCAAATTGGGTTGCTTGGTTGGCGGTTTGGACAAGAAGAATTTCAAAAGCAACGAAATCAAGTATGGGAGTGTCTCCCTCCGCAACGAAGCGCGCAAACGCCGCCCGGACGATATCGCCGCGGGGATCCACGAAGTGCTGAAGGAGGTCGCAGCCAAGTACGCGACGGACAGCGAGGATATCCCGTGCCTCAGGAACCGGCAGCGCATCTACTGGACCGGCGGAGCCGCTTGGGCCACCGCGACCTTTATGCGTCCCGACAAGGCCCTGAATGCCCGTGTCGTCCTTACCAAGCGTGACATCGAGACCTTCTTGGCCCGGCTGAACGACGGAACCTGGAATCAGCGGAACCCGGTCCTGATATTCCCTAAGGACATGCCGCCGGCTCGTCAGGCCAAGATTCGCGCCAAGGCGCAAGCGGATCGCAAGAGCGTGATGGACATTTTTGTGCGCGAAGATCTGCTGAGCGGCGTTTCATTAATGAAGACCGTTCTTGAGAGCAGCAACCCTTCGGCGGTCCTCGTTTTTGGACGCGACAGCGGATTCATTTACGGAGTCGCGGAGGAGAAGTTTCATCAAGGGTCCAACAGCGAAAGTGCTTCCAGGTAGTTGCGCAGTGATCTTGTTTTCGACCAAGGACGCTCTCGATGCCGAATCCGATGCCACTCACGCGGCGACAGATCGTAGCTCCCATTGCCACGTTTTCATTGGCCAGTCTACTGAGGGCGTCCGAGCCGAAAATACTTGTTCCTAGCTATAACACCTTCACGGATCAAGAGGAAGTGGAGTTAGGCGAGGCCTTCGACAAGAAGATGCAGTCGGAAGCCAAGTTTGTCACCGACGGTTTAATTTCAGACTATCTAAATGACATCGTGCATCGCTTGGGCCTGGCCTCCCGGCGGCCGAACTTGCCATATTTCGCGCGAATTATTGACGTCGCCGTGGTGAACGCCAACGCCGTCCCGGGAGGTATCGTCTACGTTAACCGTGGCCTGCTCGACCTGGTACGCCAGGAGGACGAACTGTCGGCTGCGCTAGCTCATGAGGTCGGGCATGTGGCCGCTCACCACGGCACCAACAAGCTGGCCGCCATCTTCATCGGGAAATCGTTCTATGAACTGGTCAAACGCGAGGTGCTCCATGACCAAGCCATCGTCGCGGGTGTAATTGAGAAACTGGGCGGGGCCTTGTTCTTGTTGGCCCAACTGCAATACAGCCGAACCAACGAGTCGGAAGCCGATTTGTTGGGCTACTATAACATGCTGCGCGGCGGTTGGGACCCCGACGGAATGGTCGCGCTGCTCCAGCTATTGCTCTCTCATTCGGGAGATCCGAACTTCGTGGAGGCGATCTTCTCCGACCATCCTCCCACCTCCGAACGCATCCAGGCTATCCAGCGCGAACTCCGCCAAGCGCCGCCGTCCGCCGGACTGATCCGCGATGCGCCGCGATTTCATCAAATGAAGGAAATGCTCGCCCAATTGCCGCCGCCCAGAATGAAAGGGATGCCGCGCTGAGGATAGGTCGAATGTTCGTTCGCCGTGCGGCACTGGGCATCGCCGCAATGCTCGCCATGGCGAGCCTCAGCGGCCAGAGCGCCCGCCCCAGCCTTCGGCTCGGCGCGCTTTGGATGGATCAATATCCCGTGGTGAACGCCTCGGTGGAATGCGTCCCGTCCGCGGACGCGCCTCGGCCGTGCGAGACACCTAAGGATCTAAGGCTCCTCGAAGACGGTGCGGCGACTGATCCTCCGACCGGGGTCATGGCTCTTTCCGATACCAAGATCGGCACGGCGATGGTGGTTGCGCTCGATGTCAGCGGTTCCATGCGGGGACGACCCATCGAGGCGATGCAAAGGGCGCTGGCCGGTTTCGCGGCCCGCGCCCGGACCTGGGACAAAATTGCCGTGCTTACGTTCGCCGACGACGTACGGACCGATCTTCCGTTCGACACCGACCGCTCGGCCCTAGCGACGGTTCTCCAGTCGGTCCAGACGCGCTGCTGCAACACGCACCTCTATGACGCTTTGTCTGCGTCGATCGATTTGCTCAAGGCGAGCGGCCTTCCCCCGGTGCATCGGATCATGGTCATCTCTGATGGAAAGGACGAGGGATCTCGAACTTCCAGCGAGGACGTCGTCAAGCGGGCCAAAAACGCTCATGTCGCCATCGATGCCATCGGGATCTCGCGGATCGAAGCGGTTTACTTGCGATCGCTCGAGACCATCGCATCGCAGACTGGAGGCGTTTTTCGTCGCGCTGAGTCCGACACGGTGCTGGAGCGGTTAGTCGCCTCCGGCATTGATCAAACACTTGCCGCGCGCGTGGCGAGCTTCCGGCTGTCGCACATCGCGGCGGACGGAGCTCTCCACACTGTCGCAATCGCCGCGCCGAGTTTGTCGTGGCAGGAGGAGCGGCCGCTCCAAGTGCCAAAACTCGAAGGGCCGGCGCCGCGCTCAAGGAAGACACTTCCCATTCTCATCGCGAGCGCCGTTTTCCTGTTAGTTGGATCGGCGACGGCGCTTGAGTTGTTGCGAAAGCGATCCAAAATCATGGCCTTGGAAAGATCCCAGGCCGCCGCTCGCAGTGCGCCGCCGCGCCCTAAAGAGTCCTCTTCCGTGACGCCGGCGACCGCAGATCGCAAATCGCCGCCGATCGTCGCGCGTGAAGCTGCCGCAGACGCGCCTCATACCCGGCCACGGCGCAAAACCGTGATGCTGCATCGCTACGAGGAGCCGCGTCCCGATCGCCCGTCAGCGTGGCTCTCCCAAACTTCGGGCGCCGGAGAGCATTTCGTCTACGCGCTCATCAAGAGCCCCACCTGGATCGGCACGGCGTCTACGGCGACCATTCAGCTTGATCACACTCCCGGCATTCTTTCAATGCACGCGTATATCGAATTCGAGGACGGCAATCTATATTTGACCTCAGAATCCGCGGACGCCAAGGTCGTGGTCGAAGGCGAGGAATTCTCCGCAAGCCGCAGGCTTGTGCTTCCGGGTAACACCATTCGAGTCGGCAATGAGACGTTCCGTATGGATCTATCCCGGCCGACCATCGAGTAACGGCGCAATGTTATAATCGCGGTCCAGGCGCCATGGATGAACGAAGCACCAAGAGAATTACGCAGCTTCTCCAAAGCGCCGCAAAAGGCGACGCCGAAGCCGCGAACCTGGCCTGGGACGCGGTCTACCATGAACTGCAGAACATCGCGACAGGGTACTTGAGCCGGGAGTATCGGCACCAGACTCTGCAGCCTTCCGATTTGGTCCACGAAGTCTATCTCCGTCTGTTTGGCGAGAATAAAGTTCACGTCAACGATCGGAAGCACTTCTACCGGCTTGCCGCCCGGCAGATGCGCTACTTTCTGGTGGATCGCACGCGTAAGAAAAAAGCCAGCAAACGCGACGGTGTCAATCTTTCGCTCGATGATTGCGTGAATCTCGGCGTCTCTCTGGACGATCGCTTACTCGCTCTCGAGAGCTTGCTTACGGAACTCAACGAGCTAGATCCGGAAGCAGCCGCCGTCGTTGAGATGCGCTATTTCGGCGGCTACAGCGCGGCCCGCACCGCGGAGCTGTTGGATATCAGCGCTGCCGACGAGCGGGATCACTTCGAGTTCGCCAAGGCTTGGCTCAAAGAACGAATGGCCAACCGATAGGCTGGCGGCCCGCAGCGCGGCTTTAGTGGCCCGGAACCAGCAGTCCGTTAACTCTTTCCCAAACCTCGAATAATTTGTTCCAAAAAAGCTCAAGAATGCGCTTTGGTTAGTGAGGGCAAATGATAAGCCCTCAAGAACAAAGGAGAAAAACCCGATGCTCGCTCAAATCAAGAATGTTTTCGCCCTTAGCGCCCTGACGCTGGCCTTGGGCGCGTTTGCCGCCGCTCCAGCCGCCGCTCAAACACGCACGTTCCAAGTGGTGAACGAGTCCCATTACAGCATTGACCGCATCTACGTCTCGCCGGCCAGCTATTCTCGATGGGGCTTCGATCGCTTGGGTAACAATGTTCTGCGGCCCGGCTACGAGTTCACACTTTCGGTGTTTCCCGGCTACTATGATGTGAAACTGATCGACGAAGACAACGATACCTGCATCGTCCATAACGTGGATTTCAGCTCCGGAGACCGATGGACGCTCACCGACGGTATTCTGCTGGCTTGTGAAGTTGTGACCGCGTTCTGACCACATAGCGCGGCCGCTCAGTACGAATGCGGCGCGGGTCCCGGCAGAATCTAGTGCGCCGCAATATCTCTCACTGAAGGAGGTGAGCCCATGAGATCCCAATGTCCGCTGTGCGCAACGGTCTACGAGGAAGACTTTGCATTCTGCAAACGGGACGGCGCGCAGCTCGTTGCCGCTCTTCCGGATGCCGGCCCCACCGCCGTGCCCGGCGACGCAAGGCCGCTGCCGCCGCCTCCTCTACCATCGCCGTTGCCGCCGTCGACCATCCCCGCTTACAAACTGTACGATGCCAACTCGGTCGGTCTGGCGACTCTTCTGGGATCGCCGCTGACGGGAAGCATCCTTATCGCTCTGAATCACCGCCGCCTGAAGAAGCCGGGCTGGGCTATCTCTGCGGTGTTTCTCGGAGTGATCGTGACGGCCTTGGGAGTCCTGTTGGCATTTGTCATACCGCAAGGCCTCTCCGTCGGTGTTTCGGTTGGTCTCTTGTTCGCCATGAGAGGGTGCGCCCAGGGCCTTCAAGGCCGCGACATCGAGGAACACCAGCGCGAAGGAGGAAAGCTCGCGTCGCGATGGGCGGCCGCCGGCATCGCCATTCTCGTTGCCGCACTGATTGGCGGAATCGTTGTTTACGTGTCACTCCGTGACACCAAAATCACGGTTGATTCGAAAGACGAAATCTACTACTCGGGCTCCGCCAACAAGCGGGATGCTGTGGCGCTCGGTCAGGCGCTCAAGGGCGCCCTCCCTCTGCGGCAATGTGCGGCATGAAAACGGGGTCGCCCAAAAGTGGCTTCGGTGCCGAATTCCAGCCTAGACGCTGCCGCCCGTCGTTCGCCCCGGCCACCACACGCGAACGCGCGGCGTCCGATTGGGTTCGCGCGGTTGGAGCACTAACGGATAAAAACGCTTCAGCCTGCTGACATGGCCGGCCATGCCGCGTGCATGATCACGCCGGACTGTGCGGAGCGTCCGGCGGTGCGGGTAGCTGCTTCGAATGCCGGCACGCTGGCGTGCTCGAGCTGGCCCAGATTGCCGCCGGGGATGAAGCGCGAGCGCAAGGCGCCCAGGCCGGAGTAGGTTACTTTCGGTGCATCGTCGGGACCCAGGCCCAATTTCTGGAGCACCCATTCCGGCAATGCAGTCAGGATCGGGGCGGCGATCGAACCCTGTTCGCGATCGCGCAGGATTTCTGGAACTACTTGCGAGCCGCTTCCTCTATCATCTCCATCGTCAACTCCATCTCCGGGTCTTCGTCGAGGAGACGCATCAGTTCGACCTGTTTCGGTGTCGCGTTCCGTTCCATGTCCGCGAGTTCCTTCTGCCACTGTTCGCTCGTGGCCCGCGCTTGCTCGCGCTCCTCCGGAGTCGTCTTGGGGAGGTGCATTGTCAGTCTTGTAATCTCGCCCTTTGCCATGGGGTTCGCCTTTCCTGAGTGTAGGATGAACGTGCTGGGTGGGAAAGTCAATAGGCTGGGTAGCCCGGTACTTGTCCCATAGTACTTGGGCCTGCTCTTAGGTTGTCAGACCCAGATCTTTCCATTGGCCCGCTGCGAGGTGGGCTCCGATCTCGCTGGCGAGTTCGACCAGCTCGTCCGGATAATCGCGGTCGTCAACCAGCGTCCTTCCGGCAAGATGCGCCAGCGGGTCAGCCATAAATTCACGAGCGGCAGCGGGGGATAGATTGGTCTCGTAACGATGGTGCAGCTCATGGCGAACAGTGGTCTTCACCTCAGCTAACGTGCGGCCTGCCCCGGCATCCACCACATGCACGCTACCCTGCTTAACTGCCTGCTGGAGCGTTGCGCGCAGCTTCAATAACGGCCAGACCGTGCCCAAGCCGTGCTTTGGGAACAGCACGGCCGTCCGGAGATTCCGGATGGCGGTCTTGGCTAATCCAGGGGACAGCGACAAGCCGTCAGCCCGTGCCTTCTCAGGCGCGACCTTTCCCGACTTCAATGAGTGTTTTTATGGCCTGCCGGTTGGCATACACGATTCCCAGATTGTTTCTCTCGGGGCGGTAGAGCAGTTGCGCCTGGCCGATGGTCTCGGCCATCGGTGCCGCTGGGTCGAATGGGCGTTCGCTGAGAGGCTTTAAGAAACGCGGAAGTTCCTCACCCTCCCGTCTCGAAAATAACCCGCCCTGCTCCGGCCCTTCGTCCTCGAACAGGTTGCCAGCCTTCTTGGGCTTGATCTTCGCCGGCCGCATGGCGAGGCCGCTCTTGAACTGCGCGGTCAACTGATCGCCCAGCAGCTTGTCTTCGTGCGACTGCGCGTCTTCGTGCGACTGCACGTCTTCGCGCGCCTGGCGCTCCGCGGCGGTGTCAAACAGGCCGGGGCCCACGTCGTCGGGTTCGGGCGCGGCCTGGTTCGCGAATAGTTCCGGGTGGTCGGGATTCTCTACCCGCGGCTTCAGCTTCGGGCGCAGACAGGGCCGCCACGTCTTTATCGGGCAGCGGTTTGGTTTCCCGCGGCTTCACGCCCTCGGCGGCGCGCTTGGCGGCGAAGCCCTTGAGGAACTGTTCGCGCGTGCTGCCGGTCTTACCCTTTGCGGCAATGTGCGGCATGAAACGAGGTCTCCCAAAAGCGGCTTCGGTGCCGAATACCAGCGTAGACGCTGCCGCTAGTCGTTCGCCCCGGCCACCCACACGCGAACGCGCGGCAGCTGATTCGGTTCGCGAGGCGGCCACGCTAACGCCGCCCTCGATTGCCATGCGCCCTCCCTCTGCGGCAATGTGCGGCATGAAACAGGGGGCCGGAAACAGCCTTCGGTGACGGATTCCGTCATAAGCGCTGCCGCCGGGTCGTGCGCCGCGCGGCCACCAACACGTCGAACGCGCGGCGTCCGATTCGGTTCGAGAGGTTGGAGCGGGAACGGATAACACGCTCTTCACACCGGCGCGCTCATCGCCATCGTCGGTTGCGATGCGCCCGGTCGCGGCGCGTTCGCGGATGAGCGGAACGTCGTGGCGGGCGACTCCGGCTGCCGAGCGCGAACGCGAAACGCTCATCAGTCCCCTCGGCCCGTGCGGTTCCACCGACTGCCACAAGAGCGGAACGCTACTTGGCATAGTGGTGGAAACGAACCTGTGTCGCCCATTTTCATGGAACCGCGTTTACCGAGACCGATCCGGTTGATGGACCAACGAGCCGTTGTCGCCAGCCATTGGCGATTCACGCAATCTCTTTCGCCCCCCCAGTCGCTGGGACTCCCCTCTCCATCCTGCGGCCCTACCCGTCCACGCATGGCCTGGAAGTAAGATCCCCGCACGCGCATTTTTAAGGTAGACAAACATTTCCCCGTAGTAAAAGACCGTCATCCCCGGCTCTCACTGGCGTATGCGATACTCAATCCTATTTTTAACCGCCGCAACCCTCGCCGCGCAGGATGAGCTTCCGGATTTTGGCGTCAAAGCCGGCCTGCCAGCCAGTTCGACCTCCTTCCTGGACTGTAGCAGTGTTTGCGGCCCAGCCGGCGAAAGCGCATTTCGCTGGACCGCCGGTTTTACAGGGGAGTTCCATCTTTTTTGGCACGTCTCCCTTGAAGGCGATGTGCTGATTCGAAAGTTCTCACTCAGTCATACAAAAAATACTGACTGGGATTTCCCATTTCTTGGGAAATATCGGTTTCAGGCGGGTCGTTTCCGCCCCTTCCTGGAAGCAGGGTACTCCCTCAGCTATGAATCAATGGAGTACTCCGGTGGCGGAGACCAGAAGAACACGACCTATCGTTATGATACTGGCCCCGTTGCGGGTGTGGGAGTGGAGTTCGGCCGCGGCCGGCTCAGAGTCGAACCAGAACTTCGATTTACCCTTTTCTATCAACCGATTGTCTCGGGATCGAACGGTGTTCTCATAACTCCGATGGTCGGACTTAGGTTCTAGCCGGACCGAGCCGTCGTCAAAACGAGAAACGCACCATGATCTCGGCCGATCGGGCGCCGCCGGTCTGAAACAGCGGCGCTAACCCGGTATTGGGAGTTCCCGAGCCCAGTACCAGGTTTTGCATGGAAGTAGATTGGCCGAACAACGGATTCGAGAGAAACGGTACCGGGTCGGCGAATTCGGGGTGGTTGAGGACATTGAAAACATTCCATCCAATCTCGAGCGATGGTCCGCGCTCCCACTGGAATACGCGCCGCAGACTCAGGTCGACCTGCGTCATGCCGTAGCCATAGATCGCGTTGCGGCCCAGCGTTCCCTGGCCGCCCGCAGCCGGTATAGTGAAGGCCGCGGGATTTAACCGGCGATGCCCAGCTTCTGTCGGATCGTTAATCCAAATCGGCACCCCGGGTACAAGATCCGGGCGCGCGGAATTCAGGACTTCCTCTCCGAACACTTGCTCCTTATCCACGATATTTATCGGAAAGCCGGTGCGCGCGCGAAAAATCCCGCTGATCTTCCAACCAGACAGCCATACGGGGAAGTGCGCGGTCGAGGAGCGCGGAACCTGGTACGACACCGATGAAGTCAGCGCCCGGCGCACGTCGAAGTTACACGATCCGCGGGCTTCACTTAGTTGGTAACCCGGATGAATCAGAAAGACGGAGGAATCCTGGGAGCCGTCGTCGATGCAATGAGACCACGTGTAAGATGAGGAGACGTAAACATTCCGCTTGAGCGAACCGCGTAATTGTAATTCGAGGGCGTCATAAGTGGATGAATTCTCAGTTAACGTGATGCTACGGTCCAGAACGCCTGTCACTGGGTCGGTATAAGTTTCATTTCCAAGAAGATTCCTGTTTGATGAGCCGAGATAGGCGACCGAAGCGGTACCGTGCGCCGCAATGCCTTTTTCCAGAGAAGCTCGCCACTGGTAAGACGTCGGCAGGTGTAGCGCGGGATAAGGTCCGGTGAGGAACTGCTGCACATCGGGAGCTGTGGCTTGTGCCGGTGGCGCTTCCGTCCCGGTAGAAGCCGCGGCAGGCGTACTGACAGTCAGCACCCCACCCGAGAGGAGCCAACTGTTGAAGGGCGCGCCGTTGATGGGGTTGATGGAAGCCCCCAACGTCGTGTCGTAGAAGAGTCCGCCGCCGGCCCGCAGCACCAGGCCGGTCCCGCGGAGACGATAGGCCACCCCGATGCGTGGCTCGAACTCGCCGTAGCGCATCGGCCACGGCGCCGTACCGTTGATGCCGGTATTTTGGGTGATCCAATCCGTCCCGGACCAAAGGCCAGATATGGTGGGAATCTGCGCCTGCGCGCCTGCGGGAGGGGTCAACTCCCATCGAACGCCGTAGACGACGTTGAGG